>Ga0163144_10007780_pt1 | contig 23406 bp, 15 predicted proteins | sample OliLak19BULKMAT1_FD_123175 | JGI IMG/M metagenome (GOLD analysis project Ga0163144, IMG submission 123175) | Freshwater microbial mat bacterial communities from Lake Vanda, McMurdo Dry Valleys, Antarctica - Oligotrophic Lake LV.19.BULKMAT1 | ecosystem: Environmental > Aquatic > Freshwater >...
ATGATTATTTTGCTTGGCGGGACCGGATACGTCGGCGGAGCTTTTCAGAAGCATCTCGGCGCATTGGGTCTGCCCTTTGAAGTGGTTTCACGGAAGACGGTTGATTACACGCATGGGGGCCGTCTGGCTGCTTTCCTGCGGGATCGCCGTCCGGAATTCGTGATCAATGCGGCGGGGTTCACAGGGCGGCCGAATGTTGATGCGTGTGAAGTGGCGAAAGGCGAATGTCTCGCCGGCAACGCGTTGCTTCCGGGAATTATCCGGTCGGCGTGTGAAGCCGCCAATGTGCCGTGGGGTCATGTGTCTTCGGGCTGTATCTATACCGGAGCTCGTCCGGACGGATCTGGATTTCGCGAAGTCGACACGCCGAATTTCTCGTTTCGAACGAATAACTGCAGTTTCTATTCCGGCTGTAAAGCTCTGGGTGAAGAGCTGCTGGAAGGTGCCGAGCGGTGTTTCATCTGGAGGCTGCGAATTCCCTTCAACGAGGTGGATTCACCTCGAAATTACATCTCAAAAATGATGCGATACGACCGTCTGCTGGATGCGCGCAACAGCCTGTCCCAGCTGGAGGAATTTGTTGCAGCGTGTTTTCGATGCTGGCGGCAACGAGTGCCATTCGGGATCTACAACCTGACAAATCCCGGCTCGGTGTCGACTCGTGATGTTGTCGCCCTGATCAGGAAGTTCGGACTGTCCTCAAAGCCGTTTGAGTTCTTTGACTCTGAGGAACAGTTCATGGCAACAGCTGCGAAAACTCCGAGATCGAATTGCGTCTTGGATGTGTCAAAGGCTCAGGCGGCGGGAATTCTGATGGACCCGGTGCATGAAGCGCTCGAGAAAGCGATGAGAACGTGGGAGTGGTCAGCCGATGGCCGCGCCAGCAAGCCCGCCTTCCCATCCATCAATCCAAACGTGACGGAACACTAGTTCGACTGTCCCAGGTTCGATTGAACGCCCCAATCCAGGTCAGGGACCGACGCTTTAGTTGGACAGCGCCACTTTTTCCGAAATAATAACCCGAAGCGTAAGCGAGGGAACGAGTTAGGCACAATCCCTCGCTCACGCTTCGGGTTGAAAAAACGCTCGGTTTCCGCCAAAACTGGCGCTGTCCAATTAGTCATCATCCACCGTGGGGCAAGCTGGCAGCTTGCCCCACGTTTAAAAGTCAGTCCCCAAGGCCGCTGGGATCGAACCTGGGACAGTCGAACTCGTCAGTTTTGGGTTTCGGGCGAAGCCCGTGCCAGGTGCTCTGTGGTGAACCCTGATTGCTGATCGTTTCGCCTGTCCGGGCTTCAACGCTTCGTGATCGGCAAAGATGTTGGCCGGGCACGATCGTGGCGCGTGGCGGCTGATGCTTCTCATTTCGCAAACAGTGCATCCACGAAGCCATCCGGATCAAAGAGTTCCAGATCGTCGATTTGTTCGCCGACGCCGATGTACTTGACGGGGAAGCCCATTTCCTGGCGGATCGCGATGACAATTCCGCCGCGGGCTGTGCCGTCCAGTTTGGCGAGGATCAGGCCGGTGCAGCCGATCGCCTGGGAGAAACTTTTTGCCTGGCTCAGCCCGTTCTGCCCGGTCGTCGCATCGAGCACCAGCAGGCTCTCATGAGGTGCGTCCGGGATGATCTTGCGCATGACGCGGCGGATTTTCTCCAGCTCGTCCATAAGGTTCTTTTGAGTCTGCAAGCGACCGGCGGTGTCCACGATCAGATAGTCGGCCCCGATCTCGATGGCCTTCTGCAGGCCTTCAAATGCAACCGCTGCCGGATCTGAGTTACTTTCCTTTCGGACGATCGTGCAGCCCAGCCGCTGACTCCACAGCATGAGCTGTTCGACGGCGGCCGCTCGAAACGTGTCTCCTGCCGCCAGCACGACCTTGTTGCCATTTTTCTGCAACAGGTTGGCGAGCTTCGCAATCGACGTTGTCTTGCCGACGCCGTTGACTCCCGCAACCAGGATGACGGTTGGCCCGGATGCGGCTTTGGCAATCGGTGACAGCGGATTGCTCAGGTCCCACCGGACGGAATCGTGGCCCTTCAGCAGCTCGACCATTTCGTCATGCACGGTCTTCCAGATCGCATCGACATCGACCGTGCGTCCGCCATGGTCAGTCCTGAGTCGAGTAACAATCCGGCTGGCGGCAGAAACGCCCATGTCCGTGCGGATCAGCCGTGCCTCAAAATCCTGCAGCAGAGTTTCGTCAAGTATTTGCCCGGTTCGGAACAGATCGCGCACGTCGGTCCGCAGAATCTGCTTCGTCTTGGAAAGGCCCTGTTTGAGTCGGTCGAAGAGGCGCATAAGGATTTTTGATTGTTGATTTTTGATTGTTGATTTGAGGAATTATCACTCGTTCCCAGGCTGGAGCTTGGGAACCAGGATGAATCACACTTCACAGCTTTTCTTGAACCGTTCCCACGCATCGCTCCAGCCGTCGGCGTTCTTCGGATGGAATTCTGTGATCGATTCCGAACGCCTGACGATCTCACGGATTTCGCTCAGTGTCGACACATCGCCAGCGGCCATCGCCTGAACGAGCACATTCCCAAGAGCCGTGGCTTCGACCGGACCCGCGATGACGGGAACTCCGCAGGCATCCGCCGTGAACTGATTCAGCAGTGCGTTTTGAGCGCCGCCGCCGACGACATGCACGACTTTCACAGTGACGCCCGTCAGTTCTTCAAGCCAGCTCAGCACCATTCGGTACTTTAGAGCGAGGCTTTCCAGAGTACACCGCACGAACTGTCCCTCATTCTCGGGAACCGACTGCCCCGTGCGGCGGCATTCCGTGGCAATCGCATCGGTCATGTCCGAAGGACGCAGAAACTCTGGTCGATCAGGATCGATCAACGACCGGAACGGTTCCGCGCCGGCCGCCTTTCGCGTCAGTTCCGCATAGTCGGCCTTCAGACCTCGGCCTTCAAACGCCGTTTTGCACTTCTGGACCAGCCAGAGCCCCATGATGTTCTTGAGCAACCGGTACGTTCCGTCAACGCCGCCCTCGTTCGTGACATTGCGCTGAAGTGCCTTCTCCGTCAGCACAGCGTTCTTCACTTCGACCCCCATCAGCGACCAGGTCCCGCTGCTGATGTAGGCCCAGTCCGGATTTCCCGTGTGCGACGTCGGAACTGCCGCGACGGCGGAACCCGTGTCGTGAGTGGCGGGTGCCACAACGCTGACGCCGTTTAACCCGGTATATTCCGCGACTTCACGCCGCAGGCTGCCGAGCTGCGTTCCCGGCATGACAAGATCAGGAAACATCTGCGTCGGGATCTTCAGCTTTCGCAGCATCTCAGTCGCCCAGCCGCGAGTCGTTGCGTTCAGCATCTGCGTCGTCGTGGCGTTGGTGAATTCGACGACTCGGCTGCCGCTCAGGCACCAGTTGAAGAAGTCCGGGATCATCAGAAACCGCGTTGCCTGAGCAACCAGTTCCGGATCTCGTTCGCACATCGCGAGCAGCTGATACAGCGAATTGATCTGCATGAACTGCAGGCCGGTCTGAGCGAAGATCTCGGCCCGAGAAACTCGCTGGAGTGCCTTCGACAGCATCCCGTCGGTACGAGAATCGCGGTAGTTCCATGCCTGCCCGAGCATTTCGTCGTGCCGATTCATCAGCACAAAGTCGACGCCCCATGTATCGACGCCGACCGATGTCACCGACGATCCGTACTGAGCGGCAGCCTCACGAAGTCCATTCTGAATCTCGGTCCATAGTCCGATCAGATTCCAGCGCAGAGTTCCGCCGAGTTGCACCGGACCATTCTTGAAGCGGTGGATTTCGTGCAGCGACACATGCCGCCCGTCAAATCGCCCCGCCATCACGCGGCCGCTTTCCGCGCCGATGTCGACAGCGAGGTACGTCTTTTCTGCCATTAGCGGTGAACTCTGAGCCGGGGAACATGATGCAGCGGTGGAGGCGAATGATAGCGAGCCTCAGCCATCCGCAAAATCGTAGGGGATTTCATTTCGTCTGCATTCGGCCGTGCAATTGAGAGAAGGATGTTGCGAATCCGTGGCCGACGCAGCTTGCGTCGCGGCGGACTGCATTTGCCACCGGTCGAGTCAGTGCGGACGCAGGCTGCGTCCGCCACGGTGCGAAACACGGAATCAACCCTATTCGGCCGTTGTTGCCGTCCAAAACCAATGTTGTATGGATTTCGCCGGAGAGCTAGAGTCCACAATGGTTCTCGGACTTCAATGGGCCAACGCTCCATCAAGGCCGAAGTGCATCCACGGACGGATGTTCGCGAACGATCAACCACCACGGATGGTGCGCTATGACGACTCAATGCTCCAGTACCGCGAATTCAATCACCGAAGTGTTGCTTGCCGGTGATGCTGTGCTCAATCTGACTCAGCAGCCGCTGAATGCCACCATCGGCACTCAGTTTGTTTCCGCAGCGGGCGATCAGCTTGTTCTCGCTCGATTCGGAACTTCGGTGCATTGGAAGGACTCGTACGGTGCTTCCCTTCGGGGAATCGTCTCCGGCAATGTCGCCAGACTGGTCGTCGTTTCCGAGGAGAACTGCAGTGACGCAGACAGCGTCGTTCGGGAACTGTCTTCCCATGGGGTCCCGCACCTGCACTGCACATTGATGAATTCCTGCGACGCTGATGCGTTCATGGATGAAGAAGACACCGAAGCTGTGACCGAACGACTCAGACAACTGGGCTACATCTGAGTTTACAATCTCGATCCCAGGCTCCAGCCTGGGAACGCACAACCCCGAAGCTCTGCTTCGATTAATTCACTCGCCAACTTTTTCAATTGAGAGTTTGACAGCACGGAAGCGGAGCTTCCGGAGAATGCGTTTCCAGGCTTCAGCCTGGGAACGAGATGGAAGGGAGGCCGTGAACATGAACATGTTTTTGCTGGGAATTGACGGCTTGCCGCGGTGGATGTGGCAGCAGTTTGCAGATTCAGGAGTCATGCCATACAGCGCGAAACTGCTGAAGACCGGTACTTTGGTGCCGATGAAATCAGCGCTTCCGGAAGTGTCGTCTGCGGCTTGGGCGTCGATTGTCACGGGCGAAAACTCCGGCGGGCACAACATCTTCGGTTTTACTGACCTGATGGACGGCAGCTACACGCTGGGCTTCACGTCGTCTCGCACGTTTCGCAGCAAGCCGTTCTGGTCGCGACCCGGTGCCGGCGCCAATCTGATCATCAACGTGCCGCAGACCTATCCCGCTCAGCCAATGGACGGCATGCTGGTCGCCGGCTTCGTCGCGCTCGATCTGAAGCGAGCCGTGCATCCGCCCGATCAGCTTTCGTGGCTGGAAAGCATCGGCTACGCCGTCGATGCCGACATGTCGCTGGTCGAGAAGGGCAAGGCGAAATTCGTCGCGGAACTTCATCGAGTCATGGCGGCTCGCTGCCAGGCTCTGCATCATCACTGGGATCGGGAACCCTGGCAGAACATCATGTTTGTCCTCACCGGCACTGACCGGCTGAACCACTATCTGTGGGAAGACTTCGAAGATGCCTCGTCGCCCTTTCATCAGACGTTTCTGGACTATTACCACGAAGTCGACAATCAGATCGGACGGATTCTGCAGCGACTGGACGACAACGTCACGATCGCCGCAGTGTCTGACCACGGGTTTGCCCGACAACGGATGAGCGTCAACGTGAACTGTCTGCTGGCGGAGGCTGGATTCCTGAAGCTCAGGGAATCTCAACGACCATCGTATATCGACATGCTTCCGGAGACCAAAGCCTTCGCGATGGACCCAGGCCGCATTTATCTACACCGTCATGGCCGTTATCCTGGTGGCTCAGTGACCGCCGACGAAGCCGAATCACTGATGCAGACACTGACGACGTACTTCCTGAACGCCACCGTCAACGGTCAACCGATCGCCAGCGAAGTCATTCGAGGTCAAGACGCCTACAGGGGCCCGTTTGCTCACCGGGCCCCTGATTTGATCGTCATGGCCGCAAAGGACGTTGCTCTGTCAGGCCGCGTGAACCTGTCGGCCCTGATCGAACCAACGTCGATCAATGGCAAACACACCTATGAAGAGTCGATCTTCTTTGTTCGCGGCCACAACCTCGGAGTGATCCCAGCAGACATGAAAGTGGAAAACGTCCTCGGAGTCATCATGCCCGCAGCAATGGAAATGAAGCGAGCGGCGTAGGAATCGCAATTTCACCACAGAGGTCACAGAGGAGCACGGAGGAGGAACAAGAGTGGAGATAAATGAGATTACCGGGCAGATCATAGATGCTGCGATCAAGGTTCATTCATCTCTCGGTCCGGGGCTATTGGAGTCGGCATACGAAGTCTGCTTGACTTATGAGTTGCGTAAGCGAGGACTTGACGTACGAACTCAAGTGGAGCAACCGGTTCATTACGACGGCATCATGATCGATGTCGGCTACCGCATTGATCTGCTTGTACTGGACCGCGTAATCGTGGAACTCAAGGCTGTCGAACAGGTCGCACCGATACACAAAGCTCAGATTCTGTCGTACCTGAAACTGAGCGGGAAAAAGGTTGGTCTGCTGCTGAATTTCAATGTCGAGCATATGAAGGATGGGATTACCCGATTCGTGAATTAGTGCATTCGAACGCCATGTTCACCACAGAGGGCACGGAGGTTCACCGAGGAGTCGCAGTTCGATTCAGGTTCTTGTCGCAAGAAATGCCTCGGATGTGTCCACAGCCGAGTGCTCGGTCAATCATGTTTTGATGGGTAGCTGGGCTCGCAAGAGTTCAGCGGAGCAGCAGAGAACAACTGAAGTCTTGCGACTTCAGCTACAACAAAACATCCATCAATTCAGCCGTGACAGAGCACTGGCTCTTTGCCGGTGCTGCAGCTCTCTGTGCTCCTCTGTGTCCTCTGTGTCCTCTGTGGTGAATCTACCAGCCATCCACCGAATCCCGCGGAAATGGAATTCCCGAAATGAATTCGTCAACCTGTCATAACGCCAACCACACCTGCTGGAGCTGTCCGGCGGTGGAATTTAAGGGGCATGTGGATTTTCGCGCGTGCGGGCAGGCGGCGTTTCGGAAGGCCGCTCAGGGTCAGCTGGTCGTCGAATGCAAACGGCGGCCGGAGATCGGCTACTTCGATCCCATGTCGATCACGTTTGAATCGTGTTCGGAATGGAAGAAAACCGACAGCGGTTATCTGCTCGACGGGATGCGAGTCCTGATCCTTGGCATGGACGGCTATCTCGGCTGGCCGCTGGCGCTGAAGCTGGCGAAGCTCGGCTGCAAAGTCTATGGCATCGACAATATGCTGCGACGGAAACTCGTCGCCGAACGAGGTGCGCAATCAGTCACGCCGATCCAGACGATGGACGACCGGATCAAGGCCGCCAAAGAACATCTGGGAGTCGACATCGACTTCCGCGAAATCGATCTGATGGATCGCGATGCCTTGTTCGCTTACATCAAAGAAGTGCAGCCGGAATCGATTGTTCAGTTTGCTGAAATTCCGAGCGCTCCGTACAGCATGGCGTCGGTCGACAAAGCCGTGGCGACAATACAGAACAACGTCGTGGGAACTCTGGGACTGCTGTTTGGCGTACGTGATCACGCACCGGATGCGTCGATCATCAAGCTCGGTACGATGGGAGAATATGGAAGTCCCCTGACCGGACGGCCGCTGTTCGAAGGTCTGTTTCCCGGCGATGCGGTGCTGCAGTACAAGGGGCAGGAATGGAGTCTCGGCGGAGAACTGACGCCTCGTGATCCGGTCAGTTTCTACCACGTCAGCAAAGTTCAGGGCACTTTTAGTGTCTATGAAGCCTGCAAGTACTGGTGGCTGCGAAGCTACGACGTGATGCAGGGAGTGATCTATGGAAATTACTCCGAAGAACTACTGGCTCATCCGGATCTGAACACACGCTTCGACATCGACGAATGGTGGGGCACGGTTGTCAACCGCTTCGTTGCTCAGGCCGTGATTGGGATGCCGCTGACCATCTACGGCAGCGGCAATCAGATCCGAGGCTACATCACGCTGCGAGACGCCATGCAGTGCATCACTCGTCTGATCGCCGCTCCGCCGGAGCCTGGTCAATACGACGTCGTGAATCAGGTTACCGACGTCTTCAGTGTCATGCAGATCGCGAAAATGGTGGCGTCCATTGGCCGCGAGTTCAATCTCGATGTTGAAGTTCAGCGCATTGAAAATCCGCGAGTCGAAGCGGAAGAACATCCGTACGAAGTGATCCATGAAAAGCTAACAGAGCGATTCGGATTCAAATCAGAATCCGGTTTCGCAGACGAAGTGCGACATCTGTTCCGAGTGCTCACGAAACCCGAGAATCGAAATCGAATTCTGGCTCAACGGGATACGCTGTTTCCGAAGACAAAATGGTCCGGAGAACACGGCAAGCTGGAGGTGCTGGAAACCTGGAGGCCGGCGGCATAGTCGGAGTTTTCAGTTTTCGGTGGTCAGTTTTCGGTGTTCAGTTTTCAGAGAACACAGAACCGACTCCGTTCACCACAGACTTGCCACCGATCAAACATGAAACCCCGCCCTGTGATCTTCTGAAAACCGAAAACCGAAAACCGAACACTGAAAACCCTCATCCATGGAAATTCGCGAGTCTGAATTCGAAGAGATGGTCCTCCAATCCAACCGGCCAGTGCTGGTGGATTTCTGGGCCTCGTGGTGTCCGCCATGCAAGATGATGCAGCCTGTGGTCGACCGGCTGTGCGACAAGGTCGTCGATTGGGCCGACGTTTATTCAATCAACATTGACCGCAGCCCTTCGCTCGCGGCTCAGTTTCAGGTCAGCGGTGTCCCTACGTTTATCTCTTTCGCTGAGGGGATTGCCGTCGACCGCAAGACCGGCGCTCTTACTGAAGGACAGTTAATCGGGCTGCTGAACGAGGCGAGCAAAGCCCTGCCGCCTCATGTGCCGCGACACTCCTTGTCGTCGGATTGTTCCAGTACAGATCTTACTGTGCCGGATGCAGCACCGCAGGATACGAATGAAACTCGACACGGCGTTTCGAGCCACAACATCCGTCCATTCATCACGATCGTCTCCGGCCTGCCGCGTTCGGGCACGTCGCTGATGATGAGGATGCTGAATGCCGGTGGTATTCCGGCTCTTTGTGACGAAGAGCGAACGCCGGATGCGGACAACCCCAACGGCTACTACGAATTCGAAGACGTCAAGAGGATCGAGAACTACGGCACATGGATCGACCGGGCTCCCGGTCATGCGGTCAAGATGGTCTACAGCCTGCTGAAGCACCTGCCGGTCGACCGCGAATACCGAATCGTCTTCATGAGACGACACGTTGATGAGATCCTGCAGTCGCAGAAACAAATGCTCGAAAGAAACGGCATCCAGACCGACATTCCAGACGCAAAGCTGAAAGCATTGTTCGAACACGAGCTGCGGCAATTCTATGCCTGGCTGCCGACGCAAACTCAACTGAAACTCGTGAATATCAGTTACAACGAACTTCTGTCCCGCCCCGATTCCACGATCTCCCAGATCAACCGCCACTTTGATCACGGACTGGATACGGAGGGAATGATCCGCATGATAGACCCAACCCTGTATCGTCATCGGGCTGCGTGAGGGGAGGAGTCGGGATTCAGGAGTCAGTGAATCGCAAACTCCCGAAAAGTGCGGTCTCCTCTTCTTTGCCCCCGGCTCCCGTGGCTCCCAGTTGCGTTTCTCCCCTGAATCCCGAATCCTGACCCCCGGATCCTCCTCCCATGTCCTTCTTCTCAAACAAAACGATCCTGGTCACTGGCGGTTGTGGAACGGTCGGGCGGGAGATCGTCCGGCAGTTGCTGGATCATTCGCCGAAGGAACTGCGAGTCGTCGATACGAATGAATCGGAGATCTTCTTCCTCGAACAGGACCTGATGGATCACCGACGGAAGAATCCTCGGTGCGATGTTTCCAGCCTGTGCCAGATCGGTGACATCCGTGACGCTGACAAACTGAACATGATGTGCGGTGGTGTCGATATTGTCCTGCACACTGCGGCGCTGAAGCATGTGATTCTGTGCGAACGAGCCCCATTTGATGCCGTCCAGACGAATATCATGGGCGTCAAGAATATCATTCAGGCGGCACTGGCGAACGATGTCGAACGAGTCATCTTCACGAGTTCCGACAAGGCCGTAAATCCGACCAATGTCATGGGCACATCAAAACTGATGGGCGAGCGACTGATTACCGCCGCGAACAGTCTGAAGATGAGTCGCCGGACGATTTTCAGTTCGACCCGCTTCGGCAATGTGCTCGGATCACGAGGCTCGGTGATCCCGATCTTCGCGAGGCAAATAGAAGCTGGCGGCCCGGTCACTCTGACTGATCGACGCATGACGCGGTTCATCATGACACTCGAAGAGAGTTGCCGACTCGTGCTGTCGGCGGCGGAAAAGGCCCGCGGCGGCGAAGTCTTCGTGACCAAGATGCCGGTGATCCAGATCGCTGATCTGGCACGGGTCATGATCGACGAACTGGCCGAACAGCACGGCGTCGATCCGGCAAGGATGCCGATCACCGAGATTGGATCAAAGCCCGGCGAGAAACTCTATGAAGAATTAATGAGTGATGAGGAAACTCGCCGCACGATTGAGCTGACAGAGATGTTCGCCGTCATGCCGGCCTTCCGCAGCGTGTATGAAGACATCGCCTATGACTACGCCGACCTCATCACGTCGACGGTGACAGATCCTTATGTCAGCACGCCGGAAAATGCGATGCCGCTGGAATCGCTGCGGGAATTCTGTTTCCAACACGATCTGCTGACGCCATATCTGCGAACGACGATTCCCGTGACGGCTGCCGTCAGGCGGCGTGCCGCGTAATTGCGATTTCGCAGCTTGGCCCCATCCGGGTCGAGTGAATTTGCTCGAAGACTTCTTGAATCGGGAAGTGCAGGCCGGGCCCGATGGGCTCCTCCTGCAGAACACCATGTCCGCAGCCCCTAAAACACCAACGATGCTTTCCGACGCGTTCGGCACAATTGTTGTACGCGCGATCGGAATTGTGCTGATGTTTGCATCGATGACTCTGACCGCAAGACTCCTGGGCCCCGCCGAGTATGGCACTTACAGCGCAGCTCTGGCATTGGCATTGTTGCTGGCAACGCTGGCACCGATGGGGACGGACAGAATCCTTGTCCGGAATCTGTCCACCGTGAAGAGCGCCGAAGAGGCCGGACGAGAGACGGCGATTGCTCATCTTTGCACAGCCTGCTGCGCTCTGCTGTTGCTGCTTGGTTGCCTCTCGGCGTGGCTGATCAACGCACTGTTTCTGGACAATCCGAGATGGGCGCAGACGGCACTGCTGGCGTCGATCATGTTCCTGCCGCTGACCGTCACCTTTCTCCGTCAGTGGGTCGCTATTTCCCTGATCGGAACTCGTCGGGCCGTAATGCCCGAACAAACCGTTCTGCCGCTGATATTTACGGCCACCATGCTGGTGATCGCCGTGACTGGATGTCAGCAGACAGCCTTTACAACATCGAGTGTGTATGCGGGCGCTCAGCTGCTTGTCTGGCTTGGATCACTGGTCGGCGACCCGCTTCACGCTGCCTACCGTTCAGCCATGGCTACTTTTCGTGATGCTGCTCGTTTGCCTGTTGGCCGGAGAATTCTTGACGGGGTCCCTTATGTCAGTGTGGCAATTGGCGCAGTGCTCTCACAATCGTGTATGCCTCTCGTGATTGCTGCTACGTGCGGCATGGATGAGACAGCCATTTTTACGCTGGCAATGCCGTATGCCGCCCTGGCAGCGATACCTCTTGGAGTTCTGAATCTCATCATGGTCCCGCGTTGTGCCCGATACTTTCTTAACGGGGAGTTCGAGGAAGCCAATCACGCAGTGCGGAGTGCGGCAACGGCAACGTTTGTCCTGGCAGCCGCGATCAGCATTGTCACGTGGGTATGTTCCCCATGGCTGATTGCGATGCTTGGAGCACAATACAGCATGGTTTGTAAATTATTTCCGCCGTTGCTTCTGGCGGTGCTCGTCGATTGCCTTACCGGACCGACGATTCCGGTCATGCAGACGATGAGAATGGAGAAATCGCATGCACGCGCCTTGTTAGTCTATATTCCGATTCAGCTCACACTGGTGTGCTGGTTTGGAAGAATTGCTGACATTGAGGGGGCCGCGATGGCGTATTTGCTGTCGCGCTGTCTTTGGAACGTCGCGGTGTTGATCCGAATCTATCAGGTGCTGGGGCTGGTGATGCTTCCGTATCTGCAGGTGTCAAGGGCGCTTCACGAATGGGCCGCCGCAACAGTGTGTGAAATCAGACCGGGAACCAGTACTCACAAGACTCGCATCGTCCCTCTGTCGGAGCTTCCTGGGGAAGCCATTCGCGTCGCCTGAAACTCAGTCGTGAAATCAGGTTCTCGAATTCACGAGTCATTCCGGGTGTTGTTCTGTATGAGACGGGTCCGAAGTCCAAGCTGTCCAATGGCCGCTGAAGTCCGCGAGATCCAGATTCATGCCCACGCAACGTAAGACTCTTCGGCAAAACAATGATGTCCACAACAATCGCCGTATTGATTGCCGCTCTGATCACCACGGGGATGACGTCCGCAGGTCGCAACCGACAGATGAATCCGGCTGCAAACGTCAAACAAGAAAGTTGCGTTTATTTTCCCTGCACGTTTATGGCGAGAGGCAGGAGCCGGTGCCATGACTGAAACCCTTACAACCGGTTATGTGCTGTGCGTCGGCGGTTGTCGCAGCATCAACAAGCGGATGGCAATGTTCATTGAAGGAGTCCTCTCCAAAGGCCTCGCGGTTCGCATTGTTTCTCTGCCGCGAGGACACTGGATTCTCGACAAATCTGAGAATCCGACGGTTCCGAGCCGGATCGGACGTCTGACTGCAGACATCGGCGAGGTTCGGGGAACACGGCTGGCATCGGTGATGTGCTTTCACTGGTGTATGCTTCCGGCGGCACTCACGTACGGCTTGTGTCGGCGGGTTCCGGTGCTTTATGACGAACATGATCACTATGAACTCAACACGCTGGAAGGTGTTGGCTCTGCATTCAAGCGAGCCGTCTACAGCTGCCTCGTGCGCTGGATTCACCGCATGTGTCTGCCCTTTGTCTCGCTGGTGACCTGCATTCACCTGAATCGCCAGACGCTGAAGAAACATCTCGAACAATGGCAGTCCGAGATCCTCGAAATTCACAACTACCCGGCGCGTATCTGGCAGCAATCGCGGCCCATACATGAATCCGGAGCAAAACTGTGTTTTGTTTACATCGGCGGTGTCTTCTATGAAAAGGGCGTCGGAGCTTCGGCAGAAGCCTTTCAGTTACTGCCTGATCAGGCTCGGCAGAACGCAGAGCTGCATGTGTTCGGCGAAGGCGATGCAGCGTTAATCCGTGAACTCCGGACGATGCCGGGAGTCGTCGTCCACAACGGTGTGACGCCCGCCGAATTCCGAGGCTTCGCAGCCTCGCATCGATGCTGTGGACTGTCGCTGCTGGCCAATACACCGAGGTACAGTCTGGTGGGGACGAATTGCACAAAATTGTACGAATACCTGGCACTGGGGATGCCCGTCATCGCAACCCGGGTCGGTGAGTTTACGGAGTTTGTTGGTGGTTATCAGCTTGGGCTTCTGATTGATGGCGACCTGAACCATGGACAATTGACCAGAGAAATGCTGAGGCTGCTGGAAGACAATTCACTGTTTGACCGGTTTTCGGCCAATGCCAGAGAACTGATGCGCAGCGAGGAAATGACTTGGGAATATGAATGGGACAGGATCTACGGCACGGGGGTTGTCGGGAACTGCCGCAAAGCGGCCTGACGGGGATCGCCGCTCTTCGTCTGTCTGCTTAAAGCTGCGTTGTGGCGATTTGTCGGCGGCGATAGATTTCATGATCTGAGGTTGGACTACGGAAGGAAATTCCATGAAACTATTCGGTCGTCCGCTCGTTTCGTATACCAGAGTCTGGAGGCAGTTGCCCGACTTGGCCGTGGCCGCGATCAGGTGCTTTAGGCTGGTACGAAATCCTGTGCAATTTCTGTGGCATTATGTGACAAAAACTTCGCCGCCGGGCCGGGTTGTCCGGTTTCGCGACGGACTGACAATTCATCTGCCCGGCGATGACGACGATATTGTCACCATTTTTCTGGTGTTCATGCGGCACGATTATGGCGCGATCCCCAAAGGCGGCACAGTGGTCGACATTGGTGCGAACATCGGCGTCTTTTCTCTGTTCGCTGCACGGCATGGTGCGAGCCGTGTGATTGCCTGCGAACCGGGCGCGGACACATGCGAGATGCTGCGGAAAAACATCCGGTCGAACGGACTGGAAGACAGGATCACGATCGTCAGCGAAGCCGTCGCTGCAGTCCCTGGCGAAACGGTTCGTTTTCCAGTGATCGCGAATACGAACAGCAAAATTGCGGAAGACGGTTCTCAGGGGCCGACAGTCGCTGTCCGTACGACGTCACTCAATGAACTCGTCGACCGGTTTCAGCTTTCGAAGATTGACTTGCTGAAGATCGATTGTGAAGGAGCGGAATATCCAATTCTGCTCGAGACACCTGATCTGAATCTGAAACCCGTTCGGGCACTCCGAATGGAATACCACGAAGGCCGGATCGATGAACTCGAAGGAGCTCTCTCCCGAGCCGGCATGCAGAAGACCCGCCACTCGATGACAAACGCAGTCCATGGGACATTGTGGTGTGAACGCAACGCCGCTTGAGTGCGATCTATGTCGTCGTCGCGGCACCTGAGTGGTCAACGGTTGTGCAGTTGATCGTCGTGTGGTTTGCGGAGCATGCTCCCCCGTTCGCCAGTGAGAAGCACCATCCGTGTCGCGGACAGACGAGATGTGCATCGACGACGTCGGCATTCAGGAGGTCACCGTTGTTATGCGGACAGTATCGGTCAAACTCATATTCGACACCGTCGATGGTTCGTCGGATGCGTTCCTCTTCGTGATGTGTAAACGGATATCGTCTGAGATCCGGCAGTTGCAGTCGGACAAAATCGGCGATCACAGGATCAAACTCGTCCGGTGACCGATGGATTCGAAATCGCAGACTCAGCATCAGATCCTCCCACATTTCACCCGATTCAAAAAACTTCGTCAGGACGGGGTTGGTGAAGGAATACTGATAGATGTCCGCAGGCAGGCTGCCATCGTCAACAGCAGTTGCCGTCCGGGCATTCAGATCACAGAGGACGTGCCTGTCGGGCAGTGTCGGATGCCCGGTCACTGAGAAGACCAGTGGCCGAGGAACAGCCAATGGCTGCTGCAGCGCAGCCACCTTCTCCTGCGCGGCGGACAACAGTTTCGGCCACGGATCGTTTCCCACGGCTGAAAATATGCACTTATCCTTTATGCGGGCCGCATATTCCCGGATGTACTGCTGCTTGTTTTCAGGCAGATAAAAAGTTGCATCCTGGCCCGACAAAGGTGTTACGACAGGTTCCAGCCCACTCCCGATTTCGATGATGTCGCCGGGAAAGATATGCTCAAACCGCTGAGGCAGCTGTCTGACAATGTCGCAGAACTCACTTGCATCCGGGAACGGTGAAGGCCGGCCAAAGTTAAATCGCTGCAATCCTGCATCAAGAAAGCAGGGAGGTCCGGCGGACGGCACATAAAGTCCAGGCTGAAGGCGCTTGATTAGATTTGCGATGTTATGAAACTTGCGCTGGTTCTTAAACTGTGAGTGACGGTCGCGTTCTTCATTCGAGTAATCATAGACACTCGGGAACCAGGACGCTCCTGAAAACTGAATCGTAAACAAATCCAGCCCGCGGAGTGATGAGGCCGAAATCCGGTCGTATGCACGGCAGTCGTTCATATTCAGGAATTTCGCGCCGTCCGCCTCGATCAGTATTCCTGAATCTTCATTCGTATAGCAGTCATCCACAAAAACTGTCAGCCGAAACCCGTGAAACTCCACGCTGTCGCCGAACAGCATCTCGCGGATTCGCCGAAAGCCCAGCGCCTTCAGTTCATTCACGAAATGTCGTCTGACAAAACGAGGCACACACAATTGTACATCTTTGTTCAGCCGTTTCAGGAAATCCCGATCAAAGTGATCGCGATGGTGGTGCGAAATATACAACAGGTCATGTTCCGGATCGAGATTCACCACGGAATCCGCAAGGTGATGATTTTGAGGAAACTGGTACCAGGAGCCAAGGAAAGCGCCGGCATCCGACATCCACGGATCACATACCAGTCGGCCCTCGCTCGAGTTGCGAATATCAAATCCCGCATGCCCCAGATAAGCAATCTTCATAACGAATCAACTTCTCAAGTCCCCGGAAACAAAGATTCGCCCGACGCCAGACGATGAATGCGTGTGAGTGACCGAACATAAATACCCTGAATGTTCCTTCGCATCCTCATTCTCCAGTCTAACTTCGCCGGGAGTCATTGGCAACTTTTCCGATTCGTTCCTGCCATCGCAGGAAGTCTGTCGCGATCACAGGAGCTTCCTGAGCACAAATCGAAATGATGCACGCAGATTCGAATCTGTTTTCCAAATCAACTTTCATTCCGATCGGGAATTCGCCAGATCGCGGAAAACACTCGTCACGGCTGACCGACGCAACGATTCGGCGTGAACGCAGACCGGATTTCTGGTGGAATGCAGTGAATTCTGCTGGTGAAAATCGTCCTTGTCATCGTACATTTGTCACATGGTCCCGTGCGTTGTCCCGGATCCTGGTTCCCATGATGTTGTTGACGCGATCAAAACGTGAACTTGTCCCTGCAGTTGCGATTGTTGTTTCGCTGCTGATGGTGGAGATCGGCCTTGGAACGGGCGTGGAAGCTTCCTGTGGGGCCTATTTGCATACTTCAGTGATGGGCAGGGATCCAGGTCACGGTCTGTCAGCGGCAGTGAACAGGACGCATGTGCCGCGTCCGACGAATGCCGTTTCGACTTTTGTTCCTGGGTCGCCTGAGCCGGTGCCAATGAACCGGCCATGTTCCGGACCGGGTTGCAGTCGCGGATCAATGCCCCCGTTTGTGCCTGCTGTACCAGTGAATTCCGAACCACATCGGATTGAGGTTTGTGATGTGAATTCCGTCGCTGCCACTGGCAATGATTTCTCCGGAAAGCGTATGCCGGCGAGCTCAACCGCACGTGCTCTGCGCGGATTTCCGCTGATGATTGAAGTCCCGCCGGAGCCGGGGTGCTGACCTGTGTGTCAGTCGTTGCCCCCGTCACTGTCGCTCTCGCGATTCGTGACCGTCGGCGGCTGTCACTTGTTCGAGACGGCCTCGCGAAATGCGACTTCGCTGTCGGTCACGAAACCCCCGCCTGAGCGCCGCTGCGCCGCGGAAAACTCTTCGACTCTCCAACGTGCACCATCGTGCATCTGCGAAACGGATCCTTCCATGTCAACAACAATTTCTTCGTCGGACCCTCTGCCGGTGAACCCTGCACCGAAACGAATGGTCCGCAGGGCCATCGGGCCGAAGCTGCGAATCGTGTTCAACGTCGTGCTGGCACTGATTGCGATTATCGGTGCCAACAGCGTGTATCTGGCTGGCGTGACGTTCCTGCAGTGGTGGACGACTCAAACTTATGAAGACCTGTTTTACCAGTGGATGTTCCTTGTCCACATTGTGCTCGGAACACTCGTGGTGGTCCCGTTCATCATCTTTGGCGCAGTCCATATCCGGAATACGAAGGACCGCAAGATCCGCCGCACGGTGATGATCGGTTATGTACTGTTCTCGGCCTGCATCATCGTGCTTGTTTCCGGCTTCCTGCTGCTGAAGGTGTTTGTCGATCTGAGGAGTCCCACCGCCCGATCTGCGATCTACTGGCTGCATGTCGGAGGACCGGTCGTTGCCGGATGGTTGTACTGGATGCATCGACTGGTTGGGCCGAAGATGCGGTTGAAGCAGGGCTTCATCTGGTTCGGACTGGCGGGAGCCACGGCTGTCGTGATGATTGTGCTGCAGGCACAGGATCCGCGAGAGTGGAATGTGGTAGGTCCGAAGGACGGCGAGCAGTACTATTTTCCGTCACTGGCCCGCACATCCACGGGCAACTTCATCGACGCCGAAACGCTGGACATGAACCAGTACTGTCTGAAGTGTCACAAGGACTCACACAGTGACTGGTCGAAAAGCGCTCATCGATTCAGCTCGTTCAACAATCCGGCGTACCTGGCCAGCGTCGCCGAAACCCGGGAAGTGTCGCTGAAACGTGATGGCAATGTGCAGGGTTCACGCTTCTGTGCGGGATGTCATGATCCGGTTCCGTTCTTCAGTGGTGCGTTCGATGATCCGAAGTTTGACATGCTGAAACACCCGACGTCGCAGGTCGGCATATCCTGTACAGTTTGCCATGCGATTACTCATGTGAACAGCGATCGAGGCAACGCAGACTACACGATCGAAGAGCCCATTCACTACCCGTTCGCGAAGAGCGACAACGCTTTTTTGCAATGGGTCAACAATCAGATGGTAAAAGCCAAGCCGTCGTTTCACAAGAAGACGTTTCTGAAGCCGTTGCACAAGACAGCGGACTTCTGTGGCTCCTGTCATAAGGTCCATCTGCCGTTTGCCCTGAACCACTATAAGGAATGGCTGCGAGGCCAGAACCACTACGACAGCTGGCTGCTGAGCGGCGTGTCGGGCCATGGAGCCCGCAGTTTTTATTACCCGGAGAAGGCTCAGACGAATTGCAACGGCTGTCACATGCCGTTGGAAGAATCAGGAGACTCTGGAGCGAAATTCTTCGATGACACGGGCAGGCTGAAGACGCACAACCACTTCTTCCCGTCGGCAAATACCGGCCTGAACTGGATGACGGACAATGGTGACATGATCAAGGCTCATCAGGAGTTTCTGAAAGGCATCATGCGCGTTGATCTGTTCGGCGTTCGGGAAGGAGGAACCGTCGACGGCGCTCTGACGGCCCCGCTGAGACCTCAGGTTCCGACCCTGAAGCCGGGCAATACTTATCTTTTGGAGACGGTCATCCGCACGGTGAAGATGGGACATCATTTCACTCAGGGCACAACCGACTCCAACGAAATCTGGCTGGAAGTGCTCGTAAACGCAGGCGACCAGCAAATCGGCGCCAGCGGCGAGATGCAGCCGGACAACAGTGTCGATCCGTGGTCGCATTTTGTGAACAACTTCATGCTGGATCGATACGGTAATCGGATTGATCGCCGCAACGCGCAAGACATTTTTGTGCCGCTCTACATGCACCAGATTCCGCCGGGTGCCGGTCAGACGGTTCACTACAGCTTCACGATGCCTCAGGACGTGGCAGCACCCGTTCAGGTCAAAGTGCGGCTTCTGTATCGCAAGTTCGATTCCACCTACATGGACTTCGTGGACCGCAAAACCGCGGAACTTGGACGACCGATCAGGGGACACAAGCCGGGCGAAAAATATCGCAATGAACTGCCGATTTTGGTGCTCGCCGAGGACGTGGTCACGTTTCCTGTGGAAGGTGTCGCCGCCGAAGTGAAGAACGCTGATCGGGACGTTCCCGAATGGCAGCGATGGAATGACTATGGCATCGGAATGTTTCTCAAGGGCAAAGCGGAACTCAAACAGGCGACGGAAGCGTTCACACATGTCGAATCACTGAAACGTTTTGATGGTCCGCTGAATCTGGCCCGGACGCTTGTTGCGGAGGCGGGTGAGGGACAACTGGATGAAGCTGCTGCGGCCGTTCAGCGCGCTGCGGAGTACAAGGACCCGCCGGCGCCGCCGTGGACACTGGCATGGCTTAGCGGAGTGATCAATCGCCAGCAGGGACGACTGGAGGAAGCGGAGGCCAACTTCCGACAGGTCCTGGAATATCGCACGGAAGAAACCGTCAACCGCAAATTTGATTTCAGTCAGGACTATGAAGTGATCAATCTGCTCGGCGTGACGATCATCGACCGGGCATTGAGGATTCCCATACCGGCCAGAGCCGGGGAACGATCCGCGCGTCTGAAGGAAGCGATCGAAGTGTTTCAGCGGACCCTGGCACTCGATGAAGAGAACGTGGAGGCCCACTACAACCTCATGGGAATCTACGGACAACTTGACAACTGGGGAAAAGCCGCTGAACACAAGGCACTGCACGAGAAATACAAAACTGACGACACCGCTCGCGGCGAGGCCGTCGGACTCGCCCGCAAAAAGTACCCCGCGGCCGATTTCGCATCCGAAGCACTGGTGATTTACGACCTGCAGCGGCAGGAGAAGGCGGCGGCGACAGTGTCTGCTGAACAACCGATCCGATCCGGTGTTGACGGCGGCGCGCAATGACCGGCCGTCCCTTCTCCCCCCTCACCCCAACCCTCTCCCCCAAACCATTTGCGATGATGCTGCCGCCTGTTTCCATCTGTGTTTGCACAAATGACCTGGGGGAGAGGGGGCAAGTACGAAACCCTGTTTCTGAGACACCAAATGCCGACTGATCTCAACTCTGAAGAAACGGAAGAAATTCAGAACGACGAAGTCGTCGGTTCTGCGCTGCGGTGGTCGATCGCGCTGCTGGTGCTGCTGGCGTCAGGGACCGGGCTGGTGTGGTTTCTGACACAGAAGCCTGTCGCGACCGTTGCAAAGTCGGTCGTGCAGTCAGCTCTGCCTGTGTCTCGCGCGGTCACCACGCAGGTGATCCCTGACATTCCTTTCACGGAAATCACGGATTCCGCGGGAGTGGATTTCCAGCACGAGAACGGTGCGGAAGGCGAAAAACTGCTGCCCGAAACGATGGGTGGCGGAGGCGCATTTCTGGATTTCGACGGCGATGGCGACCAGGATCTGCTTTGCATCAACTCGAATGTCTGGCCGTGGGCGAAGAAACAGCCAACTGCACCGCCGGTGTCGGCACTCTACGCGAATGACGGTGCGGGCAAGTTTACGAATGTCACCGCCGGCTCTGGGCTCGATGTACCGATGTATGGAAACGGAGTGGCCTGCGGGGACTTTGATAATGACAGTGATGTCGACATCTTCATCAGCTGTGTCGGTGCCAATCATCTGTTTCGCAATGATGGCGGCGGAAAGTTTGTCGATGTGACGTCAACGGCCGGAGTCGCCGGGGGTGAGACGGCCTGGAGTACCAGTTGCGGTTTTTTCGACTACGACATTGATGGTGACCTGGACCTGTTCGTCAGCAACTATATTGAGTGGTCAAGAGAACTCGATCAGTCCATGAATTTCACGCTGGACGGAAAACTGCGGGCTTACGGTCGTCCTACGGACTTCAAAGGTGCCTCTCCCTATTTGTACCGAAACGAAGGCAACGGGACTTTCACGGACGTCACGGAAGCCGTCGGTGTTCAGATCACAGATTCGAATACGGGAGTCCCTTTGTCCAAGTCTCTGGGAGTTACGTTTGCGGATGTCAACAGTGATCATTTGCCGGACATCGTCGTCGCCAACGATACCGTTCAGAACCTGATGTTTCTGAATCAGCGGGGCGGGACTTTTGTGGAAGGCGCAGCGGCTTCCGGAATTGCGTTCGACAACAGTGGTTCCGCGCGCGGCGCGATGGGAATTGACTTTGCCTGCTTCCGGAATTCAACTGCAGTGGCGATCGTGATCGGAAATTTCGCCACGGAAATGACGGCTCTGTACGTGTGTCAGACTCCGGGAATGCCGATGCCGGTCTTTCGTGATGAAGCAGTTTCGAATGGTCTCGGCCCGCTGACTCGCACGGACCTGAAGTTCGGAGTTCTGTTTCTGGATGCCGATCTGGACGGGCGGGTGGACCTGTTCGAAAACAACGGGCATCTGGAAGAAGACATTCAGGTCATTCAGGCCAGTCAGCATTACGAGCAAGCCCCTCATCTGCTGTGGAACTGCGGCCCGGAATTCGAGAGCGAGTTCGTGATGCTGCCCGAATCCAAAGTCGGCGCGGATTTCATGAAACGCATGGTCGGACGAGGCGCCTCGATGGCAGACATTGACGGCGACGGAGATCTGGACCTGGCTCTCTTTTCATCCGGTGGCCGTCCGCGTCTGCTGCGCAACGACCAGAAGACGGGCCATCACTGGCTGCGTTTTCGCCTGCAGGGAACCACTTCCAATCGCGATGCAATCGGCGCTGAGATTGAACTCAGTCTTTCCGATGACGTGATCCTCCGACGCACCGTGATGCCCACCCGCAGTTACCAGTCTCAGGTGGAGCTGCCGGTCACGTTCGGACTCGGTGCTGCCGACAAAGTGAAAGACGTGACAATCCGCTGGCCGAGCGGTCTGGTTCAGAAAGTGCAGATCGAAAGAGTTGATCAGATGATTGATGTGACGGAAGAGGCAACGGCAAAATAAAGATCTGAGATTCGGCGAGCGGAGGGTGTGAACCCTCCGAGGATGCGCACTTTGTCAGCCATCAACGCTCAGTCCATCCCACAACATGGCAGATCCGGGCCGCCAGCATCCGGAACTTCGCATGGTCTCCCTCGGTGCGTTGCCACGCACCGCTCGCCTTGCGGGGTTCACTTCTTCAGGTCGTATTCCTTGATCTTCCGGTACAGCGTCCGTTCGCCGATTTCGAGCATGCGTGAGGCTTCTTCGCGGTTGCCGTCGGTAAGGTCGAGGGCGCGCTGGATGTAGTATTTTTCCACCTCTGTCATCGGCTTACCGATGAGTGAATCGGCACCTGACGGGACATCGGTATCGAGTTCCGGCAGCTGGTCCTTCACGAGTACGGCGATCTCCGGCGGCAATCCGTCGATGTCGAGCACTCCGTCATTGTCCAAAACCAGCATCCGCTCAATCGTGTTGCGCAACTGGCGGATGTTGCCCGGCCAGTGATAAGCCAACAGCGCCTTTCTGGCCGACCGGGAGAATCCCTGCACTTCACGGTTGAAACGTTTCGAAAGATCTCGCAGAAAGTGCTCCATCAACAGAGGGATATCGCCCGAGCGTTCCCGGAGCAACGGCAGGAAAATCGAAACGACGTTGATGCGATAGTAGAGGTCTTCGCGGAACTTGCCGCTTTCGACGAGTTTCTGAAGATCCGCGTTTGTCGCCGCCACCAGCCGCACGTTGATATTCAGTTCATCGTTGGCACCCAGGCGCGTGATCTTGCGTTCTTCGAGCACTCTCAGGAGCTTGACCTGGGTATCCATCGGCATCTCGCCGACTTCGTCCAGGAACAGTGTCCCGCCGTTGGCATATTCAAACTTGCCGATGCGGCGACCGATCGCTCCGGTGAAGGCTCCGGCTTCGTGACCGAACAGCTCACTTTCCAGAATGCTGCCCGGCAATGCAGAGATATTCAGCGGAACAAACGGCTTGTTCTTGCGCGGACTGTTCTGATGCAGAGCCCTTGCGACCAGTTCCTTGCCGGTGCCGTTGTCTCCCTGAATCAGGACTGTACTGTCGGTCGGAGCGACGTTTTTCAGAATCTCAACAATTGAGTGCATTTGCGGACTGTTGCCGATGACGCCTTCAAATCCGAATCGTTCATCCAGTGACTG
>Ga0163144_10007781_pt1 | contig 23405 bp, 23 predicted proteins | sample OliLak19BULKMAT1_FD_123175 | JGI IMG/M metagenome (GOLD analysis project Ga0163144, IMG submission 123175) | Freshwater microbial mat bacterial communities from Lake Vanda, McMurdo Dry Valleys, Antarctica - Oligotrophic Lake LV.19.BULKMAT1 | ecosystem: Environmental > Aquatic > Freshwater >...
CGCCGCACCCGCCGCACCCGCGCTGGGCCCCGATGGCCTGCCGCGCAAGCGTCGCCGCCGCGGTGGTCGTGGGCGACGTCGCGACGGCGAAGTTGCTGCACCCGACGCGGGCGCTGCGGCACCGGCCGCAGACTCGGCACCGGCCGCTGAACCAGCACCGCTGCTGACGCGCCTGAAGTCCAGCATCAAGGGCCTGATCAATCGCCTGCCCGGTCGCGGCCGCCAGCGCTGAACTGCCTAGCGGCCGGCGCCTCGGCGCCGGCCGCGGTTATGCCGGCGCGCGCCGCGCGCGTACCCAGGTCGTCGCGCCGATCAGCAGGCCGAGCATCACCCAGGCAAGCGCACTCAGTGGTACCGGTTGCGGTGCCTGGAAGGGGATCTGCAACACCGCGACGTTGTTGCTCTGGTCGGTATCGTAGACGCCGGCACCGCGTACGAAGGCGTTCCATTCGAGCGTCGACGAGACCGGTGTTTGCTTAAGCGCAAGCACGTCGACTGAACACTGGACGCTGCTGCCGACCGGCAGTGGCGTGCCTAGCGTGAGTTGAATTTGCGCCGCCGGAAAAAACTCGTCGCGAAAATAGCTGCACGGAAAGGTGTCCGGCCGCGGAAAAATATCGTAGCCGCGGTAGCCGGTGGCGAACGGGAACGCAAAGAAGTACGTCGGCGACACGATTGCTATCCGGTCGGGCGTGCCCGGCCCGAGGTTGCGTATCGTCAGCTCGACCCGTTGCGTTGTACCGGGAGGCTGCAGGCCGCCCGGAAATCGCTGAGCAGTGATCGTAATGTCGGTGGGGCGGTCCAGCGCAGAGCGCGCAACTTGCAGCAGCGCAAAACTGTTGAAACCATCCGGATCGGTGTTGCCAGCCTGAAACACGGGATTCTGGAAGGAAACCACATCGGTTGGTGAGGCTGGTGTGGCACGAAACGTGAAATCGCAGAATGCAGTCGCACCTGCACCTAGCGCACCGACGTTCCAGAGGTACAGTATGCCCTCCGCCGTGACGTCCGTCGTGATCGAGCAATTGGGGTCATGTGTCACCACCAGTGTGCTTGGATCCACACGACGCCCGAGGCCCGCACGTGCGTCGGGGACCGGATCCGGTCCCAGATTGCGCACGACCAACCTTACGGTTTGCGCACGCATCGGCGTGACGATGACTTGGTTCGGAACATTCTCGATCGACAGGTCCGCAACCTGCGCGCGCGCAGTCGATATCACTGCAAGGCAGCCTAGACCAAAGCTGCAGCAAATCCGGCGGATCGTGCGACAGGCAGTTGCCGACATTAAAGCTACTCGAACCCGTCCCAGTACAGCGGCCGCGTTGTTGCAGGCCCAAAGAACGACGCGGTGTCTTCGGCTAATCGGCGAAACGTCAGCGAATTGAATCCGTATCCCTGATTCGGATTGACCGGAGTCGGCTGACCGGCCGCCGTAGTGCCCATCAGGAAGGTTCGGCCGGGATCCGCAAATTGCAGGTCGCGGGTCCAGCAGTTGGTAATCGACGTCTGCGGCAGGCAGAACGGCGAGCCCATCACGTCCATTCGTGCGTTGCTGCCACCGCTTCCCGGAGTTCGATATCCGTAGGAACTGGCGAAAGACGCGATCGAGTCGGTGGGCGAGGGCGCCGTTGTCCAACCCCTGTAGTCGATGCCTTCCACTCCGCCGCGATCGTGCTCGGAACCCAGCTGGTGCCCGACTTCGTGCGCGAGCGTGTAGTCGGTACTGGCGCGCAGCACGCTGACCGCAGCGAAAGCGAAATCCCCGTAGGCCGGCCCGATGTCGCAGTCTCGGCCCACGAGTTGGTTGTTCTCGTCGCAGTTGCGGCGTTGTGTCATGGCGATACCGAATGGACCGCTGAAACCCCCGGAGCCGTCAGGCTGACCCTGGTCTGCCACGAACATCACCACTAGATCGCCGCCGAAATCCTGTCGTGAGTCGAGAACGTTTATGCCATCGTCTGGAAGCGGTGGGGGTGGAACGTTCTCATCGTTGTCCCAGTTGTCGAGAAGAAACCTTCTGTGAGAAACGTAGCGAAGCCCGGAATTGCCCTGCGCAGGGTTCTCCCCGTAGGTCACAGCTACCAGCCCCACTCGGGGAGTCGCTTCGGGAGTCGCAGGCCCCACGCGCCGAACTCGGATATGCAGCGACTGCCCGGCGTTCTGCAGTGCGGTCTGCAGTTCGGCCATTGCGGCATCTGCGCGGGGGATCAGCGCGAGCGGATCGCCGGCGGCACTGACGGCCTGAAGTGCGGCCGGCGTGTAGAGGAACACGACACCGATCTCTACCGCGTACTTGGGTCGTCCTTCGAGTAAGTCTGCATCAGTCCGGTTCGCGTCGGATGTTCCAGCGGCGAATGCGGGTCTCTCAAGAAGCTGCGCCGGAGCCGCGGGCAGGGACTTGGGCTCAAGCGGCGCTCCCGATTCGGACGCACGGCCAGCCGAAGCGCACTGCACACGATTGAGCAACCCGACGTCCAGTCTCTGGAACACGTCAGTTCCGTCACGATCACGCACAACCGCATGTCGCGCGAGCGGCCCGGTCACGGTCGCCTGCATCACTCCTCGCGAGACGCCGATCGAGATGGAGGTGGGCCCATCGCCGCCATACCAGTAGTAGCTCAGCCGTGCGGGGTCGGCATCGACCTCGATGCTGCCATCTTCGGCTACCGAGATGCCCTCGTTGGCATCGAAGTGCCGCTGCTGAAACCTGAACCTGACGCCCGTCGGAGTCTGCAGTTCGACGATCTGCGGCGCAAACGCTATGCCACGGATGTTGGGCTGAGCGCGCCACTGATCGACGACGTAGGGATCCTCTTCGGGAACCAGGGCGCCGAACGTTCCCGAGAGTAAGAACTCCACGCGGACCGGAGCCTCAGCAGGGGGGGGGCGGGGCGTCGATCGGAAGGTCGGACGCATGGACTGCGGCGCACACCAAGCACGCGACGAAGCTGAGCACTCGGATCATGGCGATTCCTCCATTGAATTGCGCGATGACCCCGAGTGTAGCTGGGCCCCGTTAGCGCACCGTTCGCAGCCGACTGTCGGCGGCAACCGGTCGCGAGCGGCGCTTCCCCGCCCGTGCCGGCAGCGCCACTCGGGCGAACGCCCACCGCGGCGATTTGCTAATCTGCGTGCTGTAGTTCGCAATGCCTCCCGCGATGCCCAACGCCCTGACCGACTCGCTGATCCGGCATCGCCACGCGCGCGTGATCGCGCTGGCGGCGCTCGCGGCGTGCGGTGCACTGCTCGCGCTCGCGCTGGCCCGCGTGGTGCTGCTGTTGCTGTCGCTGGGCGCGCCGCAGGTGCCGCCGGTGCAGGCGATCAGCGTCGAACAACTGGTGCGCAGCGCGGAGTCGGGCACCGCCTCGGTCGCGAGCTGGCATCTGTTCGGCAATGCATTGCCTCTGGCCGATCCACGCGGTGTGGCCGCAGCGCCGGACACCGGCCTGCAGCTGATCCTGATGGGCGTGTTCGCCGGCGACGATCCGAAGGATGGTCGCGCGATCATCGCCGACGGCGCAGGCGGCGAGGAACACTACATGGTCGGTGCTGAAGTGGTTCCGGGCGTGACCCTCGATGGCGTGTATCCGGACCGGATCACGCTCTCGCGCGGCGGCATCATCGAAGCGCTGCGCCTGCCGCGCCCTACGGCGGGCGGCGCAAACCCTGGTGGCGACGGCATCTCGGTGCAGAACCGGCCACTGCCGACGGGCATGGCTGGCAGCACGCCGGCGACGACCCTGCCCGGAACGCCGGCGCCTGGCGCGCCCTTCGTGCAGCCGCTGGTCAGCACGGCCGGCATCGACTGGAATGCGGTCACCGCGAAGCTCGGTGTCGACGCCCAGCAGCTTGGCCGCGAGGTCACCGCGCTGCCGGTGCTGGAAGGCGGGCGCTTCATCGGTGTGCGCCTGCAGGCTGGCCGCGATTCGCCGCTGGCACGCCTCGGCCTGCAGCCTGGCGACGTGGTCACCGCAGTCAATGGAATCGAACTCGACTCGCCTGCGCGTGCGGCCGAGGTGGCGCGCACGCTGGCCACCGCGAGCGCTGCCAACGTCACCGTGCGCCGCAACGGCAAATCCGAGAAGATCAGCGTCAACCTGCAATGAACCACCATCCATGAGGCCTTGCCGATGCGCCCACTGATCGCCGCCGTCTTGCTCAGCGTCAGCATCGCGCTGTCCGCGCAGCCCGGCGAGCACACGCTCAATCTCAAGGACGCCGACATCCGGGTGTTCATCGCCACCGTGTCGGAGATCACCGGCAAGAGTTTCATCATCGATCCGCGGGTGGAAGGCAAGGTCAACGTGGTCTCGACCAAGCCGATGAACGCCGAGGATGTCTACCGCACCTTCGAAAGCGTGCTGCGCGTGCACGGCTTTGCCGCGATCGCGTCGGGCAACATGGTCAAGATCGTGCCCGACCTGGTCGCCAAGCAGGACGGCGATGTGAGCTCGGTGTCCTCGGGAGGGCCCGACGCGCTGGTTACGCGCGTCATCGAGCTCAAGCACGTCAGCGCCAACGAGATGCTGCCGATCCTCACCCAGCTGGTGCCGCAGAGCGGCCAGGTGTCGCCGGTGGCCGGCGCCAACGCGCTGGTGATCACCGACCGCGCCGGCAATCTTGCGCGTGTCGAGGCGATCATCCGACGGGTCGACCAGGCCTCGGATGCGGCGATCGAGGTGATCCCGTTGCAGCATGCCTCGGCGTCCGAAGTCGCGCGCACCCTGTCCCTGCTCGGCGACGACAAGAGCCCGGCGGCAGTGGCCGGCACGCCGACCCGGGTGTTCGCCGATGCGCGCAGCAACTCGGTGTTGCTGTCGGGCGATCGCGCCGCGCGCGTGCGCATGCGCACCCTGATCGGGCATCTGGATACGCCGCTGGAAAACAGCGACAGCACCAACGTGGTCTACGTGCGCTACGCCAAGGCCGAAGAGCTGATCGGCCTGCTCGAGCAGACCGCGGCAACCCTGACCGGGCAGTCGGGCGAGGCGGGCGCGGCGAAGAAGGCCTCCATCCAGGCGCATGCCGAAACCAACGCGCTGGTCATCACCGCGGATCCGGCGGTGTTCCGCGGACTGGCCGCGGTGATCCGTCAGCTCGATATTCCGCGTGCACAGGTGCTGATCGAGGGCGTGATCGCCGAGCTGTCGGATGAGTACGCGCGCGAGATCGGCGTGCAGTGGCAATCGACCAACCTCAAGAACAATGCCGATGGCTCGATCGGCGAGGGCTATATCGGCGGCACCAACTTTCCAGGCCAGGGCGGCGCGGGCGGCATCATCGGTGCGGCGCTGAATCCGGCCTCCGTCGGTTCCGGCTTGAATCTCGGCTACGTCGGCGGCACCATCACCTTGCCCGGCCAGGAAGATCCCATCCTGCAGATCGGCGCACTGGTCCGCGCGCTCGGCGGCGATGGTCGCAACAACATCCTGTCCAATCCCTCCGTGGTCACCCTCGACAACCAGGAAACCGAGCTCTCGGTCGGGCAGGAAGTGCCCTTCATCCAGGGCGAGTTCACCACCAACGTGGCCAATCCCACCGGCGGCGACAGCGCGGCGGGTCTGCTCGGCAATCCGTTCCGCACCATCGAGCGCAAGGAAGTGGGCCTGAAGCTCACCGTCACCCCACGCATCAACGAGGGCGACAGTGTGCGCATGGACATCAAGCTCGAATCATCCTCGCTGGCGCCCACGCCGGCGGGCGCATCGGATCTGATCACCAACAAGCGCACGCTCAGCAACAGCGTGCTGGTGCCGGACCAGAACATGCTGGTGCTGGGTGGTCTGATCAGCAACGAGACGCGCGAGAACGTGTCCAAGGTGCCGGGCCTGGGCGATATCCCGGTGCTCGGCAACCTGTTCCGCTATCGCAGTTCCAACGTACTCAAGCGCAATTTGATGATCTTTCTGAAGCCCACCATCCTGCGCGACCGCGCCACCGAAAACGCGGTGTCGAACGAGAAGTACAACTTCATCCGCACGCAGCAGATCCAGGCGCGCGAGCGGACCGACAATCTCACCCGGCAGACCGACAACGCGGTGCTGCCGCCGCTGCCGCCGCCACCTCCGCGCGAGGAAGGCGACACCCCGTGACCGCGGCGATCCGCCCCGCACGACCACCGTTCGCGTTTGCCAAGCGTCACGGCGCGACCCTGGTCGAGTGGCGCGGCGAGCGCGCGCAGGTGGCGCACAAGGCCGGCGTCAAGCTCGAATCGCTGTCGGAACTGCGGCGCTATCTGGGCGCACCACTGGACCTGCTCGCGCTCGATGACAAGGCCTGGGATGCGCTGCTGCGCGAGCTCTACGAGCAGGGCAGCGGCGATGCACGCGCGATGATCGAGGGCATGGACGAGCGCACCGATCTGGCCAGCCTCGCCGATGCGCTGCCCGAACCCGAAGACCTCATGGAGAGCGATGACGACGCCGTCATCATCCGCCTGATCAACGCGGTGCTCACCGAGGCGGTCAAGGAAGGCGCCTCCGACATCCACATCGAGCCGTTCGAGAATCGTCTCGTGGTGCGCTTCCGCGTCGATGGCGTGCTGCGCGAGGTGCTGGCACCGGCGCGACAGATCGCAGCTCCCATGGTCAGCCGCATCAAGGTGATGGCGCGGTTGGATATCGCCGAAAAGCGCCTGCCGCAGGATGGTCGCATCGGACTGCGCATCGCCGGCCGGCCGGTCGATGTGCGCGTGTCGACCATTCCCTCCGGGCACGGCGAGCGCGTGGTGCTGCGCCTGCTCGACAAGCAGGCGGGGCGGCTGGACCTGGCCAAGCTCGGCATGCCCGCGCCGATGCTCGCGCAGCTGACCGACCTGGTCCACCGACCGCACGGCATCATCCTGGTCACCGGCCCCACCGGTTCGGGCAAGACCACCACATTGTATGCCGCGCTGACGCGTCTTAACGATGCCACGCGCAACATCCTCACCGTCGAGGATCCGATCGAGTACTACCTCGACGGCATCGGCCAGACCCAGGTCAACAGCAAGGTCGACATGACCTTCGCCCGCGGCCTGCGCGCGATCCTGCGCCAGGACCCCGATGTGGTGATGGTCGGCGAGATCCGCGATCTGGAGACCGCGCAGATCGCCGTGCAGGCCTCGCTCACCGGGCATCTGGTGCTGTCGACGCTGCATACCAATTCAGCGACCGGTGCCGTGACCCGCCTGCGCGACATGGGGGTCGAACCATTCCTGCTCGCCTCCTCGCTGATCGGCGTGTTGGCCCAGCGCCTGGTGCGGGTAATCGATCCGGCCACGCGCGATGGCTATCCTGCGACCGCGGCCGAGCTTGCAGCGCTCGGCCAGCCGCGCGATGCACAGGCCACCCTGTATCGGCCGCGCGGCGATCTCAGCGGCCGCAATGCCGGCTATCGCGGACGCACCGGCATCTACGAACTGGTGGCCGTGGACGATGCGCTGCGCAAGTTGATCCACGAAAGCGCATCCGAGGCCCAGCTCGAAGCGCTCGCGCGCAGCCGCAGCGCATCGATCGCCGCCGACGGCTGGGCCAAGTGCCTGGCCGGCATCACCTCGATCGACGAAGTGATGCGCGTCACGCGCGAGGATTGAGCCGGCGCGCGTTGCTGTCGATCCTGCGCGATGGAATCCGCAATCGATCGCGCAAGCACCGCTACTTCGCCCAGTTGATCACCTTCAAGCCGGGAACGCGGTCGAACTCGCGCTCGTTGTTGGTCACCAGCGGGATGCCGAGCGCGAGCGCATGCGCGGCGATCCACAGATCGTTGTTGCCGATCGGGCGCCCTTTGAGTTCCAACACAGCGCGCAGCGCGCCGTAGCGCTCGGCCACCGTATCGTCGGCCGCCAGTGCGGGAACCCAATTGCCGAGTTCACGCAGCAGCTCGCGTACGCGTTCACGCTGCGCGCTCTTGGCCGCGCCATACAGCAACTCGCCGAAGGTGATTGCCGACATCGCCAGGTCGCCGCGCTGGTGGCGACGAAAATGGGCCAACACCGACGGCGGCTTTTCGCGCGCGATGTAGATGCAGATGTTGGTATCCAGCAGCAGCTTCGCCACGCTCACTCCAGCGGGTCGCGTGCCTGCGCTGGCCGATCGTCGCGACCGAGTTCGAAAAAGTCCGCCGGCAGTGCTGCCAGCAGGTCGAACGCCGGACCCAGTCCCCTGGGCAGTGGGCGCAGCACGATCTCCTGCCCGCGGCGCAGGATCTGCACCTCGTCGGCATCGATGCGGAACTCAGCCGGCAAGCGCACGGCCTGGCTGTTGCCGGAGCGGAATACGCGGGTGGTTTTCACGGCGTCCTCCTGTGTATACGTCAAGTATATACGCAGCCGGGCTGCGCGCAAGGCGCGCGCGCCGCTATAGTCCGCGCATGCCCGCGTTCACTTACGAAGCCCTCGATACCACCGGCAAGCCGCAGCGCGGCGTGCTGCAGGCCGACACCCCGCGTGGTGCGCGCGCGGCGCTGCGCGATCTGGGTCTGACCCCACTCACCGTCGATGCGGTGGCCCAAGCGCCGCGCGGTGGCGGCTGGACCTTGGGCAAGCGTGACCTGTCGACCGCTCAGCTGGCGCAGTTCGCGCGCCAGCTCGCCACCCTGGCCACCGCAGGACTGCCGCTGGAGGAAGCGCTCGCAGCGCTCAGCGAAGCCGATGCCGAGCCGCGTACGCGCGCGATCGTCGCGCAGTTGCGCGCGCGGGTGACCGAGGGTCAGTCGCTGGCCGCCGCGCTCGGCGAGTTCCCGGACAGCTTCGATGCGGTATTCCGCGCATCGGTCGAAGCCGGCGAATCCTCGGGGCGTCTCGACCAGGCGCTGACCCGACTGGCCGACGACACCGAAAGTCGCGAGTCGCTGAATCGTTCGGTGTGGATGGCGCTGGCCTATCCGCTGCTGCTGACCGTGGTCGCGCTGAGCGTGGTGAGCGGTCTGCTGGTCTACGTGGTGCCGCAGGTGGTGGCGGTTTTCCAGAACCTGCGCCAGGAGTTGCCGCTGATCACCCGCATGCTGATCGCGATCGCCGATGCGGTGCGCGGCTTCGGACTGCTGGCCGCCATCATCCTGCTGGCGGGCGCTGCCGGATTCCGCATCGCGCTGCGCGGTGCCGCGGTGCGCGCAGCGTGGGATCGACTGCTACTGCGTCTGCCGCTGATCGGGCGCCTGATCCGCGCCACCAATACCGCCCGCGCCGCGCGCACCCTGTCGACCCTGATCGCCTCCGGCGTGCCGGTGCTGGAAGCCATGCAGCTATCGGCGGGCACCGTGCGCAACGTACCGATGCATGCCGCGCTCAAGCGCGCCGCCGTGCGCGTGCGCGAGGGCGGCGGCTTTGCGCGCGCGCTGGCCGAGAGCGGCTATTTCCCGCCGGTCGCGCTGCGCCTGATCGCCAGCGGCGAAAAATCCGGCCGTCTCGATCCGATGCTCGAACAGGCCGCGCGCGGCCAGCAGCGCGAAGTCGAGAACCTGCTCGGGGCACTCACCGCCGTGCTCGGCCCGGTCGTGATCCTCGGCGTCGGCATACTGGTGCTGTTCATCGTGCTGGCGATCCTGCTGCCGATCTTCGAGTTGAATCAGTTGATTCGGTGAAGCGGGGGAATGGCAAGTGGAGCAGCAAATGGCAAATGGCGAATGGCGAACAAGAAGCAGGTGTGCTGAGCGTTCGTCCGCTGTCGCCGCTAACGGCCACTTTCGACGTGCCGAGTGCCTGCTTTCCCATTCGCCATTCGCCATTCGCCATTCGCCGCTCCCATCAGCCATTCGCCGCTGCCCATGATCCGCTTCGACAACGTCACCAAACGCTACCCCGGTGGGCAAGAGGCCCTGCGCGAGGTCAGCTTCAGCATCGACAGCGGCGAGATGGTGTTCCTGTCCGGGCATTCCGGCGCGGGCAAGAGTTCGGTGCTCAAGCTGCTCTGCGTGCAGGAGCGACCCACCCGTGGCAGCGTGCTGGTCGACGGACGCAACGTCGGCGCACTCAAGGCCGCGCAGGTGCCGGCGCTGCGGCGCCTGATCGGTCCGGTGTTCCAGGATCATCGTCTACTGGTCGATCGCACCGTGTTCGACAACGTCGCGCTGCCGCTGGTGATTGCCGGAACACCGCGCGCGGAGCTGGAAAAGCGGGTGCGCGTGGCGCTCGAGCGGGTGGGTCTGGGCGCGCGCGACCGCGCGCAGCCGCAGCAGCTGTCGGCGGGCGAGCAGCAGCGGGTGGGCATCGCACGCGCGATCGCGGGCAAGCCGCCGCTGGTGATCGCCGACGAGCCGACCGGCAATCTCGATCCCAAGCTCGCGACCGAGATCATGGGGCTGTTCGTGACACTCTCGCAGGGCGGCACCACGGTGCTGGTCGCCAGCCACGACCTGCATCTGGTCTCGAAACTGCGCAAGCGCGTGCTGGTCCTCGACCACGGCAAACTGATCGACGACTTCCGGCCGAGCCCGAAGCCGGAGGCGGCATGAATCGGCGTGTCGGCCCGCTGCCGGTGGAGCCCGCAGCGCCGAAGCCGGTGCTTGAACACGCAGGCTTGCGTGCGTGGATCGACCAGCATCAGTACAGCGCGCTGTCCAGTCTCGGCCGGATGTGGGCGCGACGCAGCGCGACCGTGCTCACCGTGCTGGTGATGGGTCTGGCGCTGGCATTACCGCTGCTGCTGTCGTTGGCGGTGGGCAATCTGCGCGGCTTCGGCGGATCGCTGACCGATTCGCGCGAGGTTGCCGCGTTCCTGCGCGTCGATGCAGCGCCTGCCGATATCGAACGCAGCGTCGCGGCGGTGCGCGCGCTGGCAGACGTCGCGCGGGTCGAGGTGCGCGATCCTGCGGCAGGGCTCGACGAGCTGCGGCGTCTGGACGGCTTCGGTGAAGCGCTGGGGCTGATCGGCGCGAACCCGTTGCCCAGCGTGCTGGTGGTGGCACCACAGGCCGCGATCGATGCCGCGCGGATCGGCGCGCTGGCCGCGGCGATCGAGAACATCGATGGCGTCGACTTCGTGCAGTTCGATCTGGCCTGGCGGCAGCGTCTGGATGCAGCGCTCGCGCTGTCGCAGCGCGTGGTGTGGGTGGTCGGCATCCTGCTCGCACTCGGCGCGCTGCTGGTGGTGGGCAATACCATCCGCCTCGACGTCGCCGCGCGCGCCGACGAGATCGCGATCGTGCAATTGCTCGGCGGGACCGATGGTTTCGTGCGCCGGCCGTTCCTGTACGCGGGCGTGTGGCACGGCACGCTGGCCGCACTGGCGGCGATCGTCGGCGCAGGACTGGCGTTCGGTGCCCTCGCCGCCCCGGTCGCGCGGCTTGCGCAAACCTACGGCGCCAGCCACGCGCTGGCAGGTCCAGGCCTTGCCGCCTGCCTCGCGGTGCTGGCCGGAGGAATCGTGTTAGGCTGGATTGGGGCTTGGGCCGCTGTAGGCCGGCAACTCGCGCTCGGCAAGCCGCAGTAGCGTCAGGCGCATCCAGCGCGCAAGGCATGCAGCTTGCCTTGGCCCATCACCCGCCACGGACACCAGCGCGTGCACGCCCCGCTCACCCGACATATCTCCACCGATGCACCGCGCGTGATGGTGGTCGACGGCTCCAAGGTCGCCCGCCGCATGATTGCGCAGGTGCTCAAGGCCGAGCTTCCGAATGCGGTGGTGCTGCAATGCGAGACCGGTGCCGAGGCGCAGCGCCAGCTCGAGGCTGGCATCGTCGATCTGGTCACCACCGCGCTGACCCTGCCGGACATGGACGGCATGGCGCTCGCGCGGCATGTGCGCGAGCACGCGCCGCAGGCCTACATCCCGATCGTGGTCGTATCCGGCAGCGTGCAGGAACGGCTGGTTGGCGAGGGCTTCGGCGCCGACGTCACCGACTATTTCGACAAGGGACTTGGCTTTGCCGCGCTCGCGCAGTTCATCCAGGGCTATGTCGCGCCGCAGTCGCGCGGCGAGGGCGAGGTGCTGTATGTCGAAGACAGCAGGGTCGTCGCGCTGGCGACCCGACGCATGCTGGAGAAATACGGGCTGACCGTAAACCATGTGGTCAGCGTCGAGGATGCGCTGGCACTGGTCGATACCGCGCGCGCAACCTTTCGCGCGCCGGCCGACGTGGTGTTGACCGACGTGTACTTGAAGGGCGGACTGACCGGCAAGGAGCTGTTGGAGAAGTTGCGCGGCGAATATGGCTATTCGCGCGGCGACCTGCCGGTGCTGGTGATGACCGCCGACGATAATCCGGTCAACCAGGCGACCCTGCTGCGCATCGGTGCGAACGACCTGGTGCACAAGCCGGTCGAGGAGCGTTTGCTGCTGACCAAGCTGATGTTCCAGCTCAAGGTGTCGCAGAACCGCCGCCGCACGCAGGCCCAGGTCGACCTGCATACCGGCACGTGAGCGACACCCGGGTTCGCCTCGAAGCGTCGTGGAAACAACGACTGTCTGACACCTTCGACGCGCCTGGCATGCTTGCCCTGCGCGAGTTCCTGCGCGCCGAGAAATACGCTGGCAAGCAGATCTATCCGCCGGCTGCGCAGATCTTCGCAGCGCTCGATGCCACGCCTTTCGATGCGGTGAAGGTGGTGATCCTCGGCCAGGATCCGTACCACGGTCCGGGACAGGCGCATGGACTGTGCTTCTCGGTGCAGCCGGGTGTGCCGCCGCCGCCCTCGCTGGTGAACGTGTTCAACGAGATGCAGCGCGACCTGGGCATCGCGCGGCCCGATCACGGCTGCCTGCTGTCGTGGGCGGCGCAAGGCGTGCTGTTGCTCAATGCGGTGCTCACCGTGGAGCGTGGCGTGGCAGGTTCGCACCATGGCAAGGGTTGGGAAGCATTCACCGATACGATCATCGATGCGCTGGACCGTGAGCGCGAGGGTCTGGTGTTTCTGCTGTGGGGCTCTCCGGCACAGGCGAAGGGGCGCCGGGTCGACCACACGCGACACCTGGTGCTGAAGGCATCGCATCCCTCTCCGCTGTCCGCGCATCGCGGTTTCAGCGGCTGCGGCCATTTCTCGCAAGCCAATGCGTGGCTGGCGGCGCACGGGCAGGCGCCGATCGACTGGCGTCTGCCGCCGCGCGCGGAGCTGTAGCCGGGGCGCCGCGGGCCGTCATCCGGCGAGCGCTGCGATCTTCCCTGCAACGCCGACAGCATCCCCCGCGTGCTAGCCTGCGCGCCCTTTTCGTGACTATCGGCTCAGGCCGCAGCGGATCCATGCAGACGATTGGCGAGTGGTGGATGTGGGTGGCGTTCGGCGTCTTCGTGGTGGTGGCGGTGATCGTCGACCTGGTGGTGCTGCGCCAGCAGGGCTCGCACAAGGTCTCGGTGCGCGAGGCGCTGCTGTGGTCGCTGATCTGGATCGCGCTGTCGTTCGTGTTCTGCGGTTTGTTGTGGTGGTATCTGCAGGATGCGCAGGACAGTGCGGTGGCGACCCAGAAGGCCGGCGAGTTCCTCACCGGCTATCTGATCGAAAAATCGCTGTCGGTCGACAACGTGTTCGTGTTCCTGCTGATCTTTACCTACTTCAAGGTGCCGCAGGAATTCCAGAAGCGGGTCATCATCATCGGCGTGGTCGGCGCCATCGTGCTGCGCGCGATCATGATCCTGATCGGGGCGTACCTGATCGCCCGCTTCCACTGGATCCTGTACCTGTTCGGCGCCTTCCTGCTGATCACCGGCATCAAGATGCTGGTGTTCTCCGACGCGCAACAGGACCTGGCCACCAATCCACTGCTGCGCTGGATCCGCGGGCACCTGCGGGTGACCGACGAGTTCCATGGCGAGCGCTTCTGGATCCAGCGCGACGGCGTGCGCTGGTTCACGCCGTTGTTCGTGGTGATCATCATGGTGGCCGTGACCGACGTGATCTTCGCGGTCGACTCGATCCCGGCCATCTTCGCGATCACCGAGGACCCGTTCATCGTCATGACCTCGAACGTGTTTGCGGTGCTGGGATTGCGCGCGCTGTACTTCCTGCTGGCAGACATGGCCGGGCGCTTCCAGTATCTGTCGGTGGGTCTGGCGATCGTGCTGATCTTCATCGGCACCAAGATGCTGATCGTGCCGTGGTTCAAGGTCCCCGTGTTCTGGTCGCTGGGTGTGGTCGGTGCGATCCTGATCGGTTCGATCGTGCTCAGCATGCTGCGCCCACCGCGCTCCGAGCTTTCCAGCTGAACCGAAAATAAACCTTTGCCGTTCAATGGTTTGGCTCACGTCTTACAGCACGGTCTATGGCTGGCATCGGATCATTCAATGGGACCAGTCGGGGAACTTCCGCTAAGATTGGCACTCGAAGGACGGGACTGCCAACAATCCGCCCTTTACCCTGTCAGGAGGCAACCATGAGCACTGCATTGGTCACCCGCAACCTGCCGGTTCCGAGCGCCCTCGGGAGTCTGGATGCCTACATCCAGGCCGTGAACCAGATTCCGGTTCTCAGCGCCGAGGACGAGAAGGCACTGGCTGTTCGCTTCCGCGACCATGCCGATCTGGATGCAGCCAAGCATCTGGTGATGTCGCATCTGCGCTTCGTGGTGCACGTGGCCCGCGGCTACAACGGCTATGGGCTGGGCATCGGCGATCTGGTGCAGGAAGGCAACATCGGCTTGATGAAGGCGGTCAAGCGCTTCGATCCGGAGCAGGGCGTGCGGCTGGTGTCGTTCGCGGTGCACTGGATCCGTGCCGAGATGCACGAGTTCATCCTGCGCAACTGGCGCATCGTCAAGGTCGCCACCACCAAGGCGCAGCGCAAGCTGTTCTTCAACCTGCGCAAGTCGAAGAAGCGCCTGGGCTGGATGAATGGCGAGGAAGTTCGCGCGGTGGCCAAGGACCTCGGCGTGCCGGTTGCGACCGTGCTCGAGATGGAGTCGCGCCTGAGCGGCCGCGACGTGGCTTTCGATGCGCCCTCGGATTCCGATGACGACGATCGTCCATCGCCGGTGGCCTTCCTCGAAGACCACAGTGCCACACCCGACCAGTCGTATGCGCTGGCCGACGACAGCGGGCATCGACTCGAAGCGCTCGGCCGCGGTCTGGCCCTGCTCGACCCGCGCTCGCGCGACATCGTGCGTCGTCGCTGGCTCGATGAGGACAGCAAGATCACCCTGCAGCAACTGGCCGACGAATACGGCGTATCCGCCGAGCGCATCCGGCAGATCGAATCGAACGCGATGAAGAAGATCCGCGCGGTGGTTGAAGCCTGAGGCCACGGTCGGCTGACGCGGTATCGGAAGAAAGGCCCGCCTCGGCGGGCCTTTCTGCTTGCTGGCGGGCGTGCGGCTCGGGCCCGCCGCCCGGCAGCATCCCTGGCTTGCCGTGGTTCACACCCGCTGATACCGACAAACCATGAAGGTCGCCGTATCGATCCGCGAAGACGTGTTCCGCGAAGCCGACGCGGCGGCGCGCCGCCGCAAGTGGCCCCGCAGCCGGCTCTACGCACAAGCGCTGCGCGCGTACGTGGCAACCGAGCAAGGCGACCAGGTCACCCAACGCCTCGACGCGGTGCACGCGAGCCCCATTGAGGTCGAACCCGGACTCAAGCGCGCACAGTACGCAACGCTCGCCGAGGAATCGTGGTGAGATCTGGTGGGCCGACCTGCCGGCCCCGATAGGGTCGGGACCGGGCATGCGCCGACCGGTGCTGATCGTCCAGGCCGACGGGTTCAACCGTAGTCGCATCGCGACCGTGATCGTGGCCGCGATCACTTCCAACCTCGCGCTGGCGGCCGCATCCGGCAACGTGCGGCTGACGAGGACCGCATCCGGGCTACCGAAGCCATCGGTCGTCGACGTCTCGATACTGCCGGCGCTTGGGACGCGCTGCGCGGCGGCGCCGAGCCGCAGTCGGTCGCTGCTGGTCGCACTGCTGGTGCACAGATTCCGATTTTCCAGCCGCCAATTCCAATCGCCAACTCGAATCGCCAACTCGAATCGCCAGCGCGTTCCGCGAAATCCGCGGCGAGAACCTGCCGCATTTCGCAGTGCGCCGCTGCGTTTCGCGCGATCACCTCGCGGTGTCGGAACCCGCACCGCGCGCAGGCGCGGTCATCGCCAGAAACCGCCGCAGCAGCATCGCCCCCGCCAGCGCCAGCCCCAAACCGAAGCCGGCCCACACGCCGACCAGCCCGTAGTCGAGCACCACGCCGATCAACCACGCCAGTGGCACCGACAGGCCCCAATAGGCCAGCAGCGAGACGCGAGTCGGCCAGTGGCTGTCGAGCATGCCGCGCAGTGCGCCGAGGCTCACACTCTGCACGCCGTCGAGCACCTGCATGAGACCGACGGTGAAGAACAGCGCGGCGGCGAGTCCGATCACCGCAGGATCGTCGACGAATGCGCGTGCGATCGGCTGCGCGAAGATGGTGAGCAGCGCGGTGGCGACCAGCAGCCATGCGGTCACGATGGCGAGTCCGGCGACTCCGATGCCGCGCACCCGCATGATCTCATCCGCGCCGATCGCCTGCGCGATCCGCAAGCTGGTGGCCGCCGCCATTCCCAGCGGCACCATGTAGAGCACGCCGGCGACCGCCATCACCACCTGGTTTGCGGCCAGTGCCAGTGCGCCGAGCCAGCCGATGAAGATACCCACCACCGCGACCGCGCCGCCTTCGAGCACGTACTGCCAGCCCATCGGTAGACCTTCATGGCGCAATTGCGCGCGGCGCGCCGTATCGCCCTCGGCGCCAGTGACGCGTGCGCGCAAGGCGCGCGTGCGATGGCACACGAGCACCTGCAATCCGACCATGAACCACGCCGCAAGCGTGGTGCCGATTCCGGCGCCTGCCAGTCCCAGCGGCGGCACGCCAAAGTGGCCGAAGATCAGCACCCAGTTCAGCGCGGCATTGAACAGTACTGCAGTGAAAGCCAGTGCCACCGCCAGCCACGGCCGGTCGATCGCCTCCAGCGCCTGCTTGTAGACCAGGCTCAATGCGAATCCGGGCAGCATCGCGGCCACCGCGAGCCAGTACGGCGCGATGATCGCGACCACCTCGGGCGGCTGGCCCAGCCGCGGCAGGACGGGAAGGATCAGCGCCATCACCACGCCGGAGAACAAACCCGCGCGCAGCGCGAGCACGCGCCCCTCGTGCACCACGGATGCGATCGCCCGTGGGTCGCCCGCGCCGTGCGCCTGTCCGATCAGGATGCCGACCGGTGTCAGGTATCCGTACAGGCCTGCAACGAAGATGATCCACACGCTCATCGTCAGCGACACCGCCGCCAGCGGCAGCGCACCGAGGTGGCCGAGCATCGCGGTGTCCACCACGCCCATCAGTGCCGAGGTCACCAATCCGGCTACCAGCGGTGTTGCCAGGGACAGCAGTCGGCGCGCCTCGGCCGACCAGTGCACAGGCGCCAGTGCGGAATCCGCGTTGGTCATGCGCGCGCCGCCGGCTTCCAGTCCGGCGCGTGCCACAGGCGGCGCAAGCGATCGCGCCAGCGCGGCGTGTTGCGCAGATCCGCCCACAGGCGACGCGCCTCGTACAGATGCACCGTCAGCGGGTGACTACTGCCGATCGGATGGGTCACGCCATAGCGCACCGGTTGCTCCTCGCGCGCCCAGGTACCGAACAGACGATCCCAGACGATCAGAATCGCGCCGTAGTTGCGATCCTGGTAGTGCGCCTGCACGCCATGGTGCACGCGATGGTTGGAGGGCGTGTTGAGCCAGCCGTCCAGCCACGGCAGCTTGCCGATCGCCTCGGTATGCAGCCACTGCTGATAGCCGAGAATCACCGTAAGGCATGCACCGATCAGCAGCGGATCGAAGCCGATCAGGAGCGGTGGCAAATAGAACCATGGCGAGAAAAATCCATCGACGAACGACACCCGCAGCCCGGTGGTCTGGTCGTACTGCGGTGAACTATGGTGCACCGAATGCGCCAGCGCCCAGTAGCTGCGATTCTGGTGCGCGACCCGATGATCCCAGTAGTACATGAAGTCCACCACCAGCAGCGCCAGTGCGGCAGTCCAGCCGTTGACCGGGATCTTCCAGGGCGCCAAGGCGGCCGCCGCGCCGAATAGCGCCAAGATGAACGCGATGATTGCACTGCCCAGCAGCAAGGTCGGCAGTAGCGGACTGGCGCTGGCCAGCATCTCGCCGAGTCGTGCACCATCGAGCCGGCCGGCCCGCCAGTAGCGCATCAATTCCCACGGCAGGAACACCACGATCGCCGCACCCAGTACGGTGCCGGCCAGTGCGATCGCATCGCTCAGTGTCACGCTTTCCACGTTGCCTCTCCTTGTTCGACTGGCGGCGCCGGTTGCGCCGCGCTAGATTACATACCAGTGGTATGTAACTTCACATACCAACGGTATGCAAGTCAATCGGGAGCAGGTGAAGATGGCCCGTCGCAGCAATGCACAACTTTCCGAAGCGACCCGCGGGGCCCTGCTGGAGAGTGCCCGCGCGGCCTTCGCCGAGCACGGTTTCGCCGACGCACCGCTGGAAGACCTTTTGCGCGATACCGGCTTGAGCAAGGGCGCGCTGTACCACCACTTCGGCAGCAAGCAAGGCTTGTTCATCGCCGTGGTGCAGGCGATCGATGCGCAGATCGTCGCGCGCATCCGCGCGGCCGTGCCCGAGCACGCAGTCACGCGCGCGGCCTTCATCGCTGCGTGCCGGATCTATCTGCAGGCGACGCTCGAACCGGGGGTGCGACGGATCCTGCTGCTCGACTGCCCGGCAGTGCTCGGCTACCGCGCCACCCGCGAGCTCGACGCGCAGACCTCGATCAAGCCGATCGCCGAAGTGCTGGTCGCGCTGGCAGCCGCCGGCGAAGTCGGCGAGATCGATGCCGAGGCCACCGCCCATCTGATCAATGGCGCGCTGTACGACGCGGCGTTGTGGATCGGCGATAGCAAGCGGCCGCGGCAGGCGCTGGATCGGGCGATGCTGGCGTTCGAGCGCCTGCTGTCGGGGCTGGCGCCTGCGTCGCGGGCTGCTCAGCCGAGCTCGACGGGATCGACATCCAGCGACCAGCGCACGCGGCGCGCTTCGCGCAAGCCGTAGAGCACGTCGATCCGCGCGGCGAGCGCTGCTTGCAGTGGCGCGCGCCGTGCGCACTCGATCAGCAGTTGAGCGCGCAGCATTCCCGCGCGACGCGGCATCGGTGCTGGCAGGGGACCACGCACTGCGATCTCGCGAGCATCGGCGAACACCGCGCCCGCGGCAGACAAGAACGCATCCAGCGCGTCCTGGGTACTGGCCTCGGCGCGCAGCAGTGCGAGCGATGCGAAGGGTGGAAAGCCCAGCGCCTGTCGCTCGTCGAGTTCCTGTGTTGCAAACGCGGCATAACCGCCGGTTAGCAGGCCCGCGAGCAGTGGATGCTCCGGATGATGGGTCTGCAGCAACACCAGGCCTGGCTTGCTGCCGCGCCCCGCGCGGCCTGCAACCTGCACCACCAGCTGCGCCAGCCGCTCGGGTCCGCGAAAATCCGGACTGAACAGTCCGCCGTCGACATCCACCAGCACGGCAAGGGTCAGGTTGGGCAGATCGTGGCCCTTGGCCAGCATCTGGGTGCCGACCAGGATCGCCGCCTTGCCGTCATCGAGCCCCGCCAGCATCGCCTCGAAAGATCCGCGGCGCCGCGTGCTGTCGCGATCCACGCGCAGCACCGGCGCCTGCGGGAAGCGAGCCGCCAGCGCGCTCTCGATGCGCTCGGTGCCCGCGCCCAAAGCCTGCAAGCCCGGGTCGTTGCAGGCCGGACAGCGCAGCGGTTTGCGCTGCATGTAGCCGCAGTGATGGCAGCGCAGCTGCGCGCTGGCTACATGCAAGGTCATCGGACGATCGCAGCGTGGACACTCCGCATGCCAGCCGCATTCATGGCACAGCAGCACCGGCGCCCAGCCGCGCCGGTTGCGGAACACCAGCACCTGCTCGTCGCGCGCGAGGGTCTTTCCGATCGCTGCCAGCGTGCGCGGTGCGAGTCCATCGTCGAGCCGCGCGCGCCGCACATCGACCACCTCGACGGTCGGCGCGCGGGCGCCAGCGGCGCGTTTGCTCAGACGCAGCCCGCGATAGCGACCGGCAGCGATATTGGCCAGCGTCTCCAGCGAGGGCGTGGCCGAACCGAGCACCACCGGCACGGCGAGCGCACGCGCGCGCACCACGGCCAGATCGCGCGCGTGGTAGCGGAATCCCTCCAGTTGCTTGTAGGACTGATCGTGTTCCTCGTCGACCACGATCAGTCCCGGCCGCGCCAGCGGCGTGAACACCGCCGAGCGGGTGCCGATCACCACCGCGGCCTCGCCGCGCGCGGCAGCCAGCCATGCCGCTGCGCGCTCGCCATCGCCAAGGCCCGAGTGCAGTGCGGCGACCGGTACGCCAAGGCGTTCGCGATAGCGCTGCAGTGCCTGCGGGGTGAGCCCGATCTCGGGCACCAGCACCAGGCACTGGCGGCCGCGTGCCAGGGCCTGAGCGATCGCACCCAGATAGACCTCGGTCTTGCCGCTGCCAGTGACGCCATCGAGCAGCCAGGCCGCGAATCCGTCGCTGGCGCCAATCGAGGAGACCGCATTGCGCTGCTCGGCCGACAGCGCTGGTGCTGCGACCGCTGCGCTGGCGCGCAGTGGTAGTTGTGCTGCGTCCACGGTCGCGATCAGTGCCTTGTCGAGCAGGCCGCGCACTACGCGGCGCGCGCCCGGCACGGCAGACTCCAACATGGGCTCATCGCACGCGCCAGCGGCGAGGGTCTCCAGCACGCCGCGCGCGAGGCTGCCCGCGCGCGGAGCCCGACCTGTCAGCGCGTGCGCGCCATCGGCAGTGATGGCGAATGCGCGCTGCTGCGGCAGGCGCTGCAGTACGCTGCGTCGCAGTGCCGCCGGCAAGGCGGTCGCCAGCACCTCGCCAAGCGGATGCGCATAGTAGGCCGCGGCCCAGCGCAGGGTGTTCCACAATTCCGCACTGAACGGCGTGGCGCTGTCGAGCCAGCGCTCGGCGGCTCGCAGCTGCCGCGGGTCGTCGACGGCGGCGGCAACGCCAACGACCACGCCGACCAGCGCACGGCGTCCGAACGGCACCACCACGCGACAGCCGCATGGATCGTCCGGCATGGCGCCCTCGGGCGCCAGATAGTCGAAGTTCCGCGGCACCGGTACCGGCACCGCGACCTGCAAGACAACGGGCATTCGCGCTCCAGCATGGCCGGGTCGGGCAGCATACGGGCCTGCATTGCCGACTCAAGCGCGGCTTGCGTCGCTTTCCTGCATCATCGGCGAGGAAAACGAGCCAAACCCATCAATTAAAAAGGAATTGCCGCTTATCCACAGTGTCTGTGGATAAGTCTGTGGATGAAGCGCATCCGAGGGCCTGCCGAACCCCAATCCACGGGCTTGCGCAGCATTCTGGTCATATTTTGACCATCAAGATAAATGTCTTTTAATTCAACTAGTTGCGATGTGAACATAGCGCTATTGCGGGGCTCCGCGGCGCTGCTGTCACAAAGCCGTAACGGCTAATGCGGGCCTGTGTACGACGCGCATTTCGCCGCTCGGGTGCTTGACATCGGTCAACCCCCGCAGCCCGTCTGCGTTACAGCCCTGTAACGAGCCCCCGCAAGCTCGCTATCGTGTCGACCAATGCCCCTCGCCACCGCTGTCTGGACCGAAACCGATCGCATGCCTTCCGCACCCGTGCAGGTGGCTGAACGCGCGCGCTCTCTCGACCGCTTCCTGCGCGGCATCGAGCGCCGCGCGCTGCGCATTGCCGAGCTGTCGACCCATCACCGCGAGGATGCGCTGGAGCTGGTGCAGGACGCCATGCTCGCCTTCGCGCGCAGCTATGCAGACAAGCCCGAGGACGAATGGCCGCCGCTGTTTCACCGCGTGCTCGACAGTCGCATCCTCGATTTCCACCGTCGCAGCCAGGTGCGCCGGCGCTGGCGCGTGTGGTTCGGTCGCCGCGCCGACGAGAACGAGGAGGATCCGCTGGAGCAGGTCGCCGACCCGGGCGATCCCGGCCCCATGCTGCGCATGGCCGATGGGCAGACGCGGGCCGCGCTGGAAGCCGCCCTGCGCGCCCTGCCGTTGCGCCAGCGACAGACCTTCCTGCTGCGCATTTGGGAAGGGCTGGATGTCGCCCAGACTGCGGCTGCGATGGGCTGTAGCGAGGGCAGCGTGAAGACCCATCTGTCGCGCGCGCTGGCCGCGCTGCGCCCACGTCTTGAGGATCTGCGATGAACGAGCGCAGGCACGCAGCCGAGCCAGGCGATCCGACCCCGTCCGATGCACGCTGGGCCGAGCTGGCCTGTCGCGTGCTCGATGAGTCCGCGGATGATCTCGATGCGGCCACCCTGTCGCGTCTGCATCGCGCGCGTCTGGCTGCGATCGAGACCAGCCGCACACGGCGCGCCGCAGTCTGGGCTTGGCCGGCGCTGTTCGCGGCTGCGGCCAGCCTTGCGCTGGCCGTGCTGATCTGGCCGGCAGCACAGGCGCCGCTGGACAGCACGCCGGACAGTGTGCTCGCCGCTGGCGACCTCGAACTGCTCGCCACCGACGCCGACCTCGCCCTGTACGAAGACCTGGAGTTCTACGCGTGGCTGGATACGCAGCAATCTGCGGATGGCTGATCGGCTCCACGCTGGCAGCAACCGCGCCGGCGCCCGCCGAGCCGCCAGCCGCACCCAGCGCCGAACTGCTGCTGTTCCTCGGCGAGTTCGGTGATGCCGATGGGCGCTACGTCGATCCCACCACGGTGGGTGAGGCCGATGCCGAGCCCGCCGACGATTCCGAATACCACGATGACGACGAGCACACCGATGATCCGCCGCCTGATCGCCCTCGCTAGCCTGCTGCTGCTCTCAGCGGCCGCTTTGGCGGCCGGGCCGGCGTGGTCCGAACTGTCGTCCGAGGAGCGCGGCGTGCTGCTGCCGTTCGCCGCGCAATGGGACACGCTGCCCGAGGCCACCCGCGCGGATCTGCGCCGCGGCGCGCAGCGCTGGGCGGCAATGGACGGCGACGCGCGGCGCGCGGCTGCAACACGTTTCGGCGACTGGGAGAAATTCACCCCGCAGCAGCGCGCGGATATCCGCCGCCGCTATCAGGCCTGGCGCGACCTGGATCCGGCCCAGAAGCAGCGCCTGCAGCGCAGCTTCGAACGCTTCCGCCATCTGCCGCCGGGCGAACGCCAGCGCCTGCGCCAGCGCTGGCAGGCCATGGACCCACAGCAACGGCGCGCGTTCCTCGACGGCATGCACGCCAACCAGTTGGCCGGCGAAGGCCAGCGGTTGATGCGCGGGGTGCCGCCGGCCGAGCGCGAGGCGACGTGGAAGATGCTCGAAGCGATGTCCAAGGACGAGCGCCAAGTCCTGTGGCGTCGCATGCAGGCCACGCCGGCCGACGAGCGCGAGGCGCTACGCGCCAAAGTGGTCGCGATGGACGCCGAGCAACGTCGGGCGTTCCTGCACGAAAACCGCTAGCCGTTGAAGTTCGACACGTTGTCACCAGACTTGCGTCGAGTGCGC
>Ga0163144_10007783_pt1 | contig 23402 bp, 20 predicted proteins | sample OliLak19BULKMAT1_FD_123175 | JGI IMG/M metagenome (GOLD analysis project Ga0163144, IMG submission 123175) | Freshwater microbial mat bacterial communities from Lake Vanda, McMurdo Dry Valleys, Antarctica - Oligotrophic Lake LV.19.BULKMAT1 | ecosystem: Environmental > Aquatic > Freshwater >...
GGGCATTCGCCACCTTGCGTCGGCGATCTACGACCATATCCTCGCCCCGGTCATCTATCGCTGGCACTTGCGCAGACAGGCGGCCAGGGCCCGTGCCTGACAGGAGAGCCAGCCTTGCCTGAGGACGATGACGGCGCGGCGGTGCCCACCGGACGCGCGGCCCGGCTTTTGCGGTTTGGTGGCATGGCGACAGGCATCGCGGGCAGTGTGGCGGCCGGGGGCTTGCGAGCGCTCGCCAGCGGCAGGCGGCCCGATCTGGGGCAGTTGTTGCTGACGCCCGCCAACACCCTGCGCCTGACCGAAGGCCTGTCGCATCTGCGTGGCGCGGCACTGAAGCTGGGGCAGATGCTTTCGATGGACACGGGCCTCGTGCTGCCGGACGAGTTGACCGCGATCCTTGGCCGGATGCGGGACGACGCCCGGCACATGCCGCCAAAGCAGCTGCAAACCGTGCTGAATGCGGAATGGGGGCCGGGCTGGTATGGCCGGTTTGCCCGGTTCGACGTGCGCCCCTTTGCCGCCGCCTCCATCGGGCAGGTGCACCGGGCGGTAATGCGTGATGGGCAGGCGCTTGCGATCAAGGTGCAGTATCCCGGCGTGCGGGCCAGCATAAACAGCGATTTCGACAACGTGGCCACGCTGATGCGCCTGCCGGGGCTTTTGCCGCGCGGGATGGATATCGGCCCGCTTCTGGCCGAGGCAAAGCGGCAGTTGCACGCCGAAGCGGACTATCTGGCAGAAGCGCAGCATCTGGTCCGGTTTGCCAGCTTGCTGGAGGGGTCGGACGGCTTTGCACTGCCAGTGCTGCACCAGGCATTTTGCACGCCGCAGGTCCTCGCGATGACCTATATGGACAGCGACCCGCTTGACAGCCTGGTGGACGCGCCGCAAGCCCAGCGCGACCGGGTGGCGACGGCGCTGATCGACCTGACCTTGCGGGAACTCTTCCAGTTCGGCGCGATGCAGACCGACCCCAACCTTGCCAACTACCGCTTTGACCCCGCGACCGGGCGCATCGTCCTTTTGGATTTCGGCGCGGTCCAACCCATCGCCCCGAACCTGTCCGAGGACTTCCGCGCCCTCGCTCGCGTGGCGCTGGACGGCGGGGCTGCGGAAACCCGTGAGGCCATGCTGCGCATCGGCTACTTCGGCCCCAACACTGCCCCCCACCATCAGGATCTTATCCAGGCGATGTTTACCGCCGCAATGGCCCCGGTGCGGCAGGACGGTCCGTTCGATTTTGGCAGAAGTGACCTGCTGGAGCGCCTGCGCGACATGGGCCTTGCGATCGGCACCGACCGCGAGCTGTCGCATGTGCCCCCCGCCGCGACGCTGTTTCTGCACCGCAAGATCGGCGGCATGTATCTGATGGCCGCGAAACTGCGCGCGCGGGTCACCCTGCGACCGATGGTCGAGGCGTATTGCCGCGATGCTGTCCCAAGCCGTTGAAGTTCCGAAAGGATGCCTCACATCCCGGTGCGGTAAAGAAGATGGAGCCGATGACCGACTGGACCCCGACCCGCGCCGAGGGCAAAGCCCGCCTTGCCGCATTCATCCCGCGTATGGGGCGGCGCTATGCCAATGGTCGCAACACCGACCGCGGTCCCGGCGCACATAAGGCCGTGTCGGCGCTGTCGCCCTACATCCGGCGCAGGCTGGTTTTAGAATCCGATGCCGTGACGTTGGCTCTGGCGGAACACGGACCGGAAGATGCCGAGAAATTCGTGCAAGAGGTGATCTGGCGCGGCTACTTCAAAGGCTGGCTGGAACGTCGCCCGCAGGTCTGGGACAGCTACCGCACGGGACTTGAGGCCGATCTTGCCGCCATCGACCGCGACCGTCGTCTGCGCCGTGACGTGGACCGCGCGATGAACGGACAGACCGGATTGGCCTGCTTCGACGCCTGGGCTGCGGAACTGGTGGAGACGGGGTATCTGCACAATCACGCGCGGATGTGGTTCGCCTCGATCTGGATCTTCACGTTTGCGCTGCCGTGGCGGCTGGGCGCGGATTTCTTCTACCGCCATTTGCTGGACGGCGATGCCGCGTCGAACACCCTGGGCTGGCGCTGGGTCGCGGGGCTGCATACGCGGGGCAAGCCCTACCCCGCCGATGCGCAGAACATCGCCACCTTCACCGCCGGGCGCTTCACCCCGCGCCCCGGCGATCTGGCCGAGGTGACGCAAGGGCTGGAAGCGACCGAGCCGGACGGCCTGCCCCCTGTCCTGCCGCTGCGCAGTATCGCGCCGCCGCAGCCGCGTCGCCCGACCGCCCTTTTGATCACTGATGAGGATTGCCGGGTCGAGGATTTCGATCTGGCGGCTTTGGATATCCGAACATCCGCCACGCTGGCGGCCGGTCATCTGCGGTCCCCCATGACGGTCTCGGACCTTGTCCAACGGTTCGAGGACGGAGCTTTGGCCGACGCCGCTGCGCGGTCCGGGTTCATGACGACCACCATGCGCGCCGATGATCCCGGCGCCTTGGCCAAATGGGCGGCGAACGCCGGGGCGGTTCAGATCGCCACGCCCTACATCACGCGCGGTCCGCTGCGGGATTGGCTGGATGCGGCGGCCCCTGCCCTCGCCAGGCACGGCATCAGCCTTTGCGAATGGCGGCGCGACTGGGATGCGGCGATCTGGCCTCATGCAACCGCCGGGTTCTTCAAGGTCAAGCAGAACATCCCGCGCATACTTGAGCAGGCACTCTCTGCATGATGGCCGACCTGCGCATCGCGAGGTTGGTCACCCTGCTCCGGGCGGCGCTGCACCCGCCTGCCGGGGCGGGGCGAATCCTGCTGGCGCTCATTCTAGGCGCGCTGTGCCATGCGCTGTTCGCGGCGGGTGTGCTGGCGATGATCGTCGCGATGTTCTTTGGCCTGAGCGAAAGCTTCGTCAGGGTCCCATGGCCCTTGGCGGCGCTGGCCAATGCGGCACTGATCCTGCAGTTTCCGTTGGCCCACTCGCTTCTGTTGACCGGCCCCGGCGGGCGGGTGCTGGCACGGCTGATCCCCGGCCCGCATGGCCGGACCCTCGCCCCCACGACTTACGCCATCATCGCCTCGGCACAGCTTCTGGCCCTGTTCGCGCTCTGGACGCCGTCGGGCATCGTCTGGTGGCGGGCGGAGGGGGTGGCGTTCTGGGCGTTAACCGCCGCCTTTGGTGCAAGCTGGTTGGTCCTTGCCAAGGCCAGCTTCGACGCCGGGGCCGAGGTGCAGTCGGGCGCGCTTGGCTGGCTGTCGCTCATGGCGCGGATCCGGCCGGTTTTTCCCGACATGCCGACCCAAGGCCTGTTCCGGCTGATCCGCCAGCCGATCTATGTGGCCTTTGCGCTGACGCTGTGGACCGTCCCGGTCTGGACGCCGGACCAGTTCGTTCTTGCAGTCAGCTTCACCGCCTATTGCCTGCTGGCCCCGCGCCTGAAGGAGCGCCGCTTTGCCGCACGGTATGGCGCGCGGTTCGACCGCTATTAGGACGAAGTGCCCTACATGCTGCCGCGCCTCTCGCAGAAGGACCGCCCCGATGCGCAATGACCTGACGATCTACGACAAGGTCGCGGACCGCTGGTGGTCGGACGACATCCGCTGGGTGCGCACGCTGAAGAACCTCGTGCCCGGTCGTCTGGCATGGTTCGATGGCCGGATCGACTGGCAGGGCAAGGCCGTACTGGACCTTGGCTGCGCGGGCGGTTTCATGGCCGAGGCCCTTGCACAGCGTGGCGCGCAAGTCACCGGCATCGACCCTGCCGCCGAGGCGGTCGACGCCGCTCGTGCCCATGCAAGTGCCACGGGCCTCCGCATCGGCTACGACGTGGGTGTGGGAGAGGCATTGCCCTATGCCGATGCGAGCTTTGATGCCGTCGTCTGTGTCGATGTCCTAGAGCATGTGTCGGACCTTACCCGGGTGCTGGCCGAAGTTGCCCGTACCCTGCGCCCCGGTGGCCTTTTCCTGTTCGACACGATCAACCGCAATCCCCTGGCCCGGCTGGCCACGATCACCGTGGCCGAGGATATCTTGCGCCTGTTGCCGCGTGGCACCCACGATCCGTCGATGTTCATCAAGCCCGCCGAACTGCGGGCGGCGCTACAGCGGGCCGGGCTGGTGCCGGGGTCGTTCACCGGCCTTGGACCGCGCGGCGTCAACCGCCGGTTTGACCTGACCTTTGGACCGTTGCCCCTGACCGCCATCCTGTACATGGGCATCGCCCGGAAGACTGCGCTTGGCGGGGAGGGCACCCGATGACCGACCTGCCGCGCGAGAATGTACAGTCCTATCCCCGGCCGCCGGCACTGGAGCCGGTGCCGCAGCGCATCACCATCCGGTTGGGCGGCATGCTGATTGCCGAGACCACCCGCGCGCTACGGGTGCTCGAGACGCATCACGCGCCGACCTACTATCTGCCTTTGCCGGATATCCAAGCCGCCTTGCGCCCGGTGCAGGGCAGCAGTTTTTGCGAATGGAAAGGGGCGGCGCGGTATTACGATGTGGTTGCGGGTGCAGCCACCGCCAGGCGCGCGGCCTGGGCCTATGACAGCCCGACCCCCCGCTTTGCGGCCCTTGCCGGCCATGTCGCATTTTATGCCGGGTTGATGGAGGAAGCCTGGGTCGGCGATCAGCGTGTTCTGCCGCAGCCGGGCGATTTCTACGGCGGCTGGGTCACGGCGAACCTCGACGGCCAAATCAAGGGTGCGCCGGGGACGCAGCACTGGTAACATGCAGAATGTCAGAGAAGCCCGGAAAGCGCACATGCGCCTGATTGCCTGCTTGGTGGCTGCACTTTTGCCGATGGTGGTACCGCCGCTTGCCATGGCCGAAGCGCCCGGAGCCGGGGCTCAAGTGATCGAGGATTTCAGCATGGAGCCAGAAACCCGCTGGCGCTTCTTTACCGATCAGGTGATGGGGGGCGTGTCGACCGGTGATGTCGCCTTTCTGCAGGAAGACGCGCACAGCTTTGCTCGCATGACCGGAAAGGTCAGCACCGCGAACCGCGGCGGGTTCATCCAGATGCGGCTGGACCTGGCCACCTCGCCGCCCGAAGGCACCACCGGTGTGCGGCTGATGGTGCGCGGCAACGCGCAGCGCTATTTCGTGCATCTGCGGACCGGGGGGACGCTGCTGCCCTGGCAGTACTATCAGGCCGGGTTCGAAGTGACCGAAACCTGGACCGAGGTGCGCCTGCCGTTTGACGCTTTTGCCCCCTCCGGCGGCCTCTTGCGCAGCGTGCCCCGTCCGGGCAGCCTGGCATCGGTCGCCGTGGTTGCCTATGGCCGCGACCATGACGCCCTGATCGATGTGCGTGAGCTCGGGTTCTACTGACTGCCTTCCGTTGCAAAGGCCGTGGGCCGTGCGGTCGGTCGCGGAAAGAGGGTCAGCGCACGCGTTCTGTCTCGCCTCGGCCCGCGCCGGGCGCACAACCGGCTCGGTGATTGGGGGCACGGCGAAATGCTGGCCACGCTACCGGGGATGCGGACAGGGCCGACGCATTGAACTAAGCTAGAAAGCGCGGCGGGTGATACCCGAGGTCCGAACGTGTTGAAAAAAGCGCAGTACACGGTCTTTCAGGGGCGCGCCGGTGACCACAACGACCTGGCCATGCCGGGGGCCAAGATGATCGGGGCAGCTTTAGCGCTCCGGACCGGGACAACGCCTTTTGTCATCGGCAGCCCGGAACCCGCACTGAACGTTGGCTGGCGGGACGAACTTGACGCCGCCCTGTCTTTGCTCAGACAGGTTCAGGCTCGTATCGATGCTGTGATGGAGGACAGGGCGGTATCCATTGCCGCGACCAGCCGCTGTGCGGTGGCGCTGGCGACGTTACCGGCGGTCGCAAAGCATTACCCCTCGGTCTGCGTCCTCTGGTTCGACGCACATGCAGACCTGAACACACCCGAAGCCACAATCTCGGGCTATCTTGGCGGGTTGGCGCTTGCCGGTCCAGCAGGGCTTTGGGACTCCGGTCTGGGTGCCGGATTGGGGCTTGATCAGATCGTGCTGGTCGGCGCGCGCGATCTGGACCCGTTCGAGCAAGACCTGATCGACCGCCATCGGATACCGGTCGTGAGGCCGGGCAGTGACCTGGCAACGGGCTTGCGGACGGCAATCGCCGACCGTCCAGTCTATGTGCATCTGGATTGCGATGTCTTGACCCCCGGCATTGTGCCGACGGATTTTGTGGTTCCGGGCGGGTTGTCCCTTGATGATCTGCGCACCTGTGCCGCCGTGATTGCAGAGCATGACGTCATCGGCATCGAAATCGCCGAATTCCAAAGCACCTGGAAGCCGGGGGGAGAAGAGGTTTCTCCTGACCCTCTGCTGGACGCGCTGGCCCCGCTCATGCGCGCAAAGCAGTCCTGAGCTACGACCGGAGAGGGCTGCGAGCGACAGGATGCTGTCAGGGGGTCGCAACTCTCCGAAGGCAGGCCGGCCGTCCCGCCCCGATCAACCGGCCTTTCCCTTTGAGGCAGCCGTCATGCGACCATACCGCCTGCGCCAGTGCTAGCCTATTGCACCGGCCCGCGCGGCCTTGCGGCGTTCTACCCGCGCGCGGATGGCGGCGATGTCCGTCACCGGGGTCGCGGCGAAAAGCTGTTGGGTATAGGCATGCTGCGGGTTGGCAAAAAGCGCTTCCCGCGCCCCCTGCTCCACCGCGACACCCTTGCTCAGCACCAGCACATCATCGGCGATATAGCGGACGACCGACAGGTCATGGCTGACAAAGACATAGGTCAGATCGAACTCGTCCTGCAGGTCTGCGAGGAGGTTCAGGAACTGCGCCTGCACCGACAGGTCCAGCGCCGACACCGGCTCATCCAGCACCAGCAGGGCGGGGTTGAGCATGAGTGCCCGCGCAATCGCGATGCGCTGGCGCTGCCCGCCGGAAAACATGTGCGGATAGCGGTTGAAATGTTCCGGTGCCAACCCGACTTTTGCCAGCATCGCCTCGGCCCGGTCGCGGCGTTCCGGGGCCGACAGCGGCGTGTTGATGAGGAGCGGCTCCATCAGCACATCCCCGACCTTCTGGCGGGGGTTCAGGCTGCCGTAGGGGTTCTGAAACACCATCTGCACCTTGGACCGCATGTCCGGCGTCAGGCGTTTCCGGGCGATATCGACCACCTCACCGGCAACCCGCAATTCCCCGCTGGACGGCGCGTCGATCAGCGCAATGATCCGGGCGAGGGTGGATTTGCCGGACCCGCTTTCGCCGACGATGGCCAGGGTCTTGCCCCGCTCTACCGCGAAATCCACGCCCTTCACCGCACGCACGGTTGCTGCCTTGGTGAACAGGCCACCGCCGACCACATAGTCTTGCGTCAGCGCTCGACCTTGGATCACCATGGTCATGCGCGGGCCTCGGCGGCCATGAACTCGGCTACCGTCGGCAGCCGGTCGCCCGTGGCATTTTCCGGCAGGGCGGACAGCAGCGCACGGGTATAGGCGTTCTGCGGGTGCTCGAACAGGCTTAGCACATCGGCCTCTTCCATCTTGCGGCCCTGATACTGCACGATCACCCGGTCGGCGGTTTCGGCCACCACACCCATGTCATGCGTGATCAGGATCAGCGCCATGCCGTGCCTTTCCTGCAGATCCATCAGGAGGTCGAGGATCTGCTTCTGGATCGTCACATCCAGCGCCGTCGTCGGTTCATCCGCGATCAGAAGCCGGGGGTTGGAGGCAATCGCCATCGCGATCATCACCCGCTGGCATTGGCCGCCCGACAGCTGGTGCGGATAGGCGTCGAGCTTCGTTTCGGGTTCAGGGATGCCGACGGCATTGAACAAGTCGACGGCACGGTTGCGCGCCGCCCTGTGGTCGAGCCCCATGTTGTACCGCAGCACTTCTTCGATCTGAAAGCCGACGGTAAAGGACGGGTTGAGCGAGGCGACAGGTTCCTGAAAGATCATCGTGATCTCTCGCCCGATCAGCTTTTGCCGCTCGGCCACACTCATCTGCAAAAGGTCGCGCCCATCGTACAGCATGGCATCGGCGGTGACCGTGGCGGTGTCGGGCAAAAGTCCCATCACCGCCAGCATGGAGACCGATTTTCCCGACCCGCTTTCGCCGACGATCGCCAATACTTCACGCCCGTCCACCGACACATCCACCCCATCCACGGCGGTAAACGCCCCGTTGGAGGTGTCAAAGCGGACGGTAAGATTCCTGATCTCCAGCAGTGGCCCAGTTTTCTGCACCATCGCTCAACTCCGCTTCAGCTTGGGGTCAAGAGCGTCGCGCAAGCCATCCCCCATCAGGTTGATCGCAAGGACCGAAATCAGGATCGCCAGCCCCGGCAGGGTCACCACCCACCAGGCGCGCAGGATGAACTCGCGCGCTTCGGCCAGCATGGTGCCCCATTCCGAGGCGGGTGGCTGCGCCCCCATGCCCAGAAAGCCCAGCGCCGCCGAGTCCAGCACGGCAGAGGAAAAGGACAACGTCGCCTGCACGATCAGGGGAGCGAGGCAGTTGGGCAGGATGGTCTTGAACATCAGCCGCAGCTTGCCGGCCCCTGCCACTTTTGCAGCGGTCACATATTCGCGCTCTTTCTCGCCCATCACGGCGGCGCGGGTCAGCCTTGCGAAATGCGGCTGATAGACAATGGCGATGGCGATCATCGCATTGGTCAGCCCCGGTCCCAGCACCGCCACCAGCACCAGCGCCAACAGCAGCGACGGAAAAGCCAGGATCACATCCATCACCCGCATAATGACGGTATCGACCCAGCCGCCATAGAACCCGGCCAGAAGGCCGACGAAGATGCCGCCGATCAGCGCAATGGCCACGACGACGATCCCGATGAACAGCGAATACTGTGCGCCATAGATCAGTCGCGACAGCATGTCCCGCCCCACCGCATCGGTCCCCAGCAGAAAGCGCGCCTGCCCCTCCCCCTGCCAGACCGGCGGCACCAGAAGCGCGTCGCGGTATTGCTGAGTCGGGTCATGCGGCGCGATCACCTGGGCAAAGACCGCCACGAAGACCAGAACGAGGAACACCCAGAGCCCGATCACCGCCCCGCGGTTCTGCCGGAAATAGAACCAGAACTCGGCCAGCATCTGCCTGCGAATGGCGGCGTCGCTTAGTCGTGCGGGGGCGTCTGTCATTTGTGGCGGATCCTGGGGTTGATAAGGCCATAGGTCAGATCGACCAGGAGATTGACCAGCATGACCAGCCCCGCGATCAGCAACAGGCCGCTTTGCACGACCGGATAATCCCGGCGCGAGATGCTGTCGATCATCCACTTGCCGATCCCCGGCCAGGAAAAGATCGTCTCGGTCAGGATCGCGCCCGCCATCAGCACCCCGATCTGCAAGCCAATGGTGGTGATCACCGGGATCATCGCGTTGCGGAGCGCGTGCACCCCAACCACCCGGGTCTGCGACATGCCCTTGGCGCGGGCGGTGCGGACATAATCCTCGCCCATCACCTCCAGCATCGCCGACCGGGTCTGCCGGGCGATCACCGCCAGGGGGATCGTCGCCAGCACGATCGAGGGCAGGATCAGATGCCACAGCGCCGAGGCGAAGGCCCCCTTCTGCCCCGACAACAGACTGTCGATCAGCATGAAGCCCGTCACATCGGGAAAGTAATACAAAAGTCCGATGCGCCCCGAGACCGGGGTCCAGCCCAGCATGCCGGAAAAGAAGATGATCAGCAAAAGGCCCCACCAGAAGATCGGCATGGAAAAGCCCACAAGGGCGGCGGTCATGGACACCTGATCAAAAACCGACCCGCGCTTGATGGCGGCCAAGACGCCGACCGGAACCCCGATGAGGGTCGCCAGAAGGATAGCAACCAGACCCAGTTCAACCGTTGCCGGGAACAGGGTCAGAAACTCGGTCATGACGGGTTTCTTGGTGACCAGCGAATTGCCAAGATCGCCTTGGAACAACCGTCCCAGGAAATCGAAATACTGCACCCAGATCGGGCGGTCAAAACCCAAGAGCGCCGACAGTTCGGCATGACGCTCGGGCGTGATGCCGCGTTCCCCGGCCATCAGTAGCACCGGATCGCCGGGCAGGATCCGCACGAAGCCAAAGGCGATGATCGTGATGCCGATGAAGGTAGGCACCAGATACAGGAGCTTGCCAAGGATGAATCTGATCATCTGAACACCCTTGAGTGCGCCCTTCGAAGAATGCCGAATGCGCGAGACTTCCCCCGCGCATTCGTTTGCTTTGGCACCTTTACAGGCTTATTCCGCGATGTCGACCGTGGCGAAGGTAAAGTCGCCAAGCGGGCTCATCACAAAGCCGGAGACCTTGGTGGACATCGGCACATACTGTGTCGAATGGTCCAGCGTGGCCCAGGGTGCCTGATCCTTGAAGATCACCTGGGCTTCTTCGTAAAGGCGGGTCCGTTCGGCCACATCGTCGGTCTGCTTGGCCTCCGACACCAGCGCCGAGAACTCCTCGTTGCACCAGAAGGCGCGGTTCGCACCACCCGGCTGCGCCGAGGCGCAGGACAGAAGCACGCTGAGGAAGTTGTCCGGATCGCCATTGTCGCCGGTCCAGCCAAGGATCACGGCACCGTCACGGCCCGCTTCCATCGACTTGTCCAGATACTCGCCCCATTCATAGGACACGATCTCGACCGTCACGCCGACCTTGGCAAAATCTTCCTGGATCAGTTCCGCGGTGCGGCGGGCATTCGGCATGTAGGGCCGCTGCACGGGCATCGCCCAGACCTTCATCGACAGATCGGTGACACCTTCGGCTTCCAGCATCGCCTTGGCGGCTTCGGGATCGTAGGCATCGTCGACGATGGCATCGTTATACGACCACATGGTCGGCGGGATCGGGTTCTTGGCCACCTGGCCCGCACCCTGGAACACGGCCTCGATGATCGCCTCCTTGTTCATCGCCATGTTCAGCGCCTTGCGGACATTGGCGTTGTCAAAGGGCGGCATCGTGGTGTTGTAGGCAAGGTAACCCACGTTCAGACCGGCCTGCTCTTCGACCTTCAGGTTCGGGTCCGCCTTGATCGCCTCCAGATCGGCCGGGGCCGGGAACGGCATCAGGTGGCATTCACCGGCCTTCAGCTTTTGCAACCGCACGGCCGCATCCGGCGTGATCGCAAAGACCAGCTCGTCGATCAGAGGGGCCGTCCCCCAGTAATCGGCGTTCTTGGCATAGCGGATCACGGCGTCCTTCTGGTAGGCGACAAAGGTGAACGGACCAGTGCCGATCGGCATGTTGTTCAGATCTTCCTTCGTGCCCGCAGCTTCGAGGACCGAGGCATACTCCGCCGAGGTGATCGACGCGAACGGCATCGCGATATTCGCCAGGAAGGGCGCTTCGGGACGGCTCAGCTTGAACGTCACGGTGTAGTCGTCAACCTTGACGATTTCCGAGATCAACGAGGGCATTTCCATGGCGTTGTAGTATTCGTACGTGATGCCCGCGATGTACTGGTTCCACGGGTGATCGGCAGAGGCTTGACGCATGAAGCTGAAGATCACGTCGTCGGCGTTGAAATCGCGCGTGGCGGTGAACTTTTCGTTCGAATGCCACTTCACGCCTTGACGCAGCTTGAAGGTGTATTCCAACCCGTCGGCAGACACTTCCCAGCTTTCGGCCAGGCCAGGCTCGATCTCGGTCGTGCCTTTCTTGAACTCGACCAGACGGTTGTAGACCGGATGGGCCGACGCGTCGAAGGTGCTTCCCGCCGTATAGGGAGCCGGGTCGAACCCCTCGGGCGAGGCTTCCGAACAGTAGACGAAGGTTTTCGCAAGGGCAGGCATGGCGGAAGTCAGCGCCAGTGCCGAAGCCGCAAGCAGGATGCGGGTCATCGAAGTCATGTCGTGGTCCTTTCACTCTCTGTTGTCGTATATGCCGACCCTGTTGATCCGGATCGGTCGTCGCATAGCTTGCCGTTCGTTATGGCAAGGTCTCAATCTCTGGCAGCCCGAAGGGACTGTCCAGCCGTTCCGACGGCGGTACGAACCAGCGCGGTCCCGCCGCCGTCATGTAAACGATGTCCTCTAGGCGGACCCCGCATTCGCCATAGACGCAAAGCATGGGTTCGATGGAAAAGCACATGCCGGGTTCCAGCAGTACAGGATTCCCCCGGACGATATACGGTTCTTCATGGATATCCAACCCAAGACCATGCCCCGTGCGATGGGGCAGGCCTGGCACCTGATAGTCCGGGCCAAAACCCGCGTCTGCCAGCACCTGCCGCGCCGCCGCATCGACTTCGGAGCAGGCCACACCGCACCGGGCGGCAGCAAAGGCGGCCGACTGCGCCTGACGCTCAAGCTGCCAAAGCTGGCGCTGACGGGATGTCGGCGTGCCGAAGACATAGGTACGGGTGATGTCAGAGCAATACCCGTGCAAGGTGCCGCCCATGTCGATCAACACCATGTCGCCATCCTGCAGTTGCTGCGGATGGGGCACGCCATGCGGATAGGCCGTCGCCTCACCGAACTGAACGGCGGCAAAAAGCGGCTTCAGGCCCATCGCCTTGTGCGCGGCGAAGATGAACTCTGTCACCTCACTGGTCCAGATTCCGGCCCGCAGCCCGGCGTGAACCGCCTTCTGGACCTGAAAGCTTGCCGTCATCGCCGCTTGCATCAGGGCAATCTCTGCGGGTGATTTCACCTGACGCAGCGCCGTGATCATGCATTGCGCCGAGGTGACCGGAGCCGCCACCGTCTGCATCAAGCCATCGGCAAAAGCGAACGGCGTCGCCGGGTCAAGCGCAAGCCCCCGGCCCGGCGTCACCAGCCCTGCAAAAAGGCCTGCGATCACGGCGTAGGGGCTTTCATCTTCTTCCCAGACCGCGATCTGGCCCGGAAGCTGCAGCAGACTGCGCAGCTTGGGGGCCTCAAAACCGGGCGAGACATAGATCACCGCCCCCGCCGCAGGCACCAGCGCGCCGTGAATGCGTTCGGATGCGCCCAGCGACAAGCCGGTGAAGTAGGTCAGGGACGAAGCAGCATCAAGCCAGACCGCCCGGACATCTTCCCGCACCATCCGTGCTTGCAAGGCGACGATCCGCCAGCGCAACTCTGCCGCGTCGATCGGTTGCGCGGTCACCGGGTGGAACGTCTTCAGCGATGTGGCGAAGTCCGTCATCATGGGAGGATCACCGCCCTGCCTGACAGGGTGCGTCGCAGCAAGCCACTGTCATGGCACCTGAGCAACCGCCTGCGCCGTCCGATGAAAAATCCGCCAAAGAGGGCATTTCGACATCCCAACCTTACCGCGAACGCGGGATATCCCGAATTGGTTCCCGGACACAATGTCAATCAAAGCGACCTTGCGATCCCGAGGGGAACCTGAGTGACCGCCCGGTCGAAGGGACCCCCTCCGCGGGTCGACGGCGGCAGGAGTAGCTTTACCTGCTTCGGTGGCAGGCACGGTGATCTGCAGCGGGTGCCCGTGCCCAACTTTGGTGCAACGCCCTCAACCCGCGACAAAAAGCGGGAACGTCACCCCAAGCGCCCAGGCCAGAATGAGTCCCAACCCCAGCCCCGCCGCGCCCGCACCGCTTTGGCGCGCCACCCAGCGGCCGAGTGGCCCGAGGACAAGGAAGAACAGCACGATCACCGGTAGGATGATCAGCACGAACAGCAGCCGCTCCAGATCCATGAAGGCCGCCGCGGTCAGCGACGCCACGAACATCAGCCGCGCCACCAGCCGCCGCCAGCCCCCGATCGCCACTATGCTGTCGGCCAGCATGAACGGGACGGTTCCCAAGGCGAGTGCGGCAATGATCCCGACCCGCTGCACCGTCGGCACAAACGACGCCGCATAACGGTCGATGGCGAACCCGAACACAACCAGCCCCCAGACCACCAGCGCCAGCACCGCGACCCAGACCACACGCGGCAACGGCCAGACCCGCAAAATTGCCAATTGTGCCGCGCCATAGATAGCCAGATGGATCATCAGGTAGTCCGCCACCAGCACAGGCAGAAAGGGCCGATAGACCAGCACCGCCACCAATGGCACCACCACCGCAGGCAGCAGAACCGCGGCCCAGAACCGCCGCACCGACACGACCGGGCCTGGCGCACCAGCGGGCAACTCCGCCGCCAAAGGCCTGAACAGCACCACGATCCCCGCAAGCAACAGCAAGATCCACAGTCCCGGCTTGACCACCGGCCCGGCACTTTCCCGCCCGAAGGTCGCATCCAGCCAGTCGCGCGCTTCGCGCAAGCCAGTTCCGCTATAAAGCACCCCGACATGCTCGACGCCGGGGGCGACCACGACGCGGCGCGTCACAACACCGGCCGTCACGGTTGCCCCCTCGACCGCCGCCGGATCTACCAGCCGCGCCATCTGCAGGGCCGCCGCCCGCAACATCCCTTCCCACTGCCCCGAGATCACCAACAGCCGCGCCGGCTGTTCGGCCGTCACCGCCTGCGAGAACATCGATATGCCAACCACCGCATCAACCCCACCGTCGGCAGTTGCCGCCCGCGCGATGATGTCCGTCGCCATCGAATGACCCAAAAGTGCCACGCCCTGCCCCACGCCGGGCAAGTCCCGCCCTGCGGCCTGCACCCGAAGCGTCTGATCCACCAGCCGCTGGGTCGTGCCTTCGATAGCGTCCACGTCTCCGGACATCGGCACCGGATTGCGGCCATGCCCCTCAAAATCGAAGGCCAGAACCGCATAGCCCGACTGCGCCAGCGTCAGAGAATAGGCCTGCATCAACTGCCGGGATCCGGCAAAGCCATGCGCCACCACCACCAGCGGCCCTTCCGACCCTGCCTGCTGATAGAGAGTGGCTGGCGTTGTCCCCACGGCCAGTTCCGTGATCACCAGCCCTGCCCGTCCCCGCTCCAGCATGAAGACCGACAGGGCGATGATCCCAAGCGCCAGCACACCGACCACAAGGTTGCCCCAACGCGTCACCATGCTGCTCCTCATCTGCCTGCACGGGACCTAGCCTGCAGGCAGCGCCACCACAAGGCGCGCTTGTACCGATCAGCGGCCGGAATGCGAAGCCCGATCCCGGTTTGCCGCAATACCCCGGCGCCGCTTGGCGTCCGGTTGAAACAGAAGCCGAGCGCTATTCGGGCCTCAGCGCGGTGTTGCGACAGGGGAGACTTCGATCGCTTCAGTTAGAACAGTTTGGGCGTTATCTATTCGGCCTGCCGCGAAATGGCCGCCTTGATTTGCATCCGGATTTCATCGGGTGCTTCGGAAAGCGCACGGGCAAGTGTGCGCAGGGCAAAACGGACATCATGCAGCTGGTCGATCAGAGCGATCACAATCCCAAGGGCGGGCGCATTCAGATCGAGATCGTCCGACAATTCGCACAACAGCCGCAAACGCGCGACGTCGATACGACGAAAAAAGGGGCCTTCATCACCGTATGATGGAACGATCATTTCCGCTGCGATGAACGCAATCAGCCGGTCGTGAGTCAGGCCAACTGTGGCGGCAATAGCGTCGTCTTCGCTCAAAAGGTCAGTCATGATGCGGCCTCGTCCAAGAGGGTGGCCCGCGGGTCATGCGGGTGCGACTTGCGCCAATCCGTCAGGAAGTCGCGCAGGGCACTGTCGGTCTCTGGCGGAGCGACAATGCGCAACTCGACCAATTGGTCACCGGCGCCATTTGCCGCTGGTCGAGCCACCCCCCGCCCGCGCAGGCGCAGAATGCGGCCCGAACTTGCACCGGGCAGGATGGTCAGGTTGACCGGGCCGGTGATGGTGGGTGCCGCGACCTTGCCGCCGAGGATCGCCTCGTCAATCGTGATCGGAAGGGTTACAAGGATGTCGTCGCCATCGCGGCGGAACACGTGATGCGGGCGCACCGACAGGGTTATCAGCGCGTCGCCCGGGGGACTACCACCCGGCCCGGCTGCGCCTTTGCCGCGCAGTCGCAGGGTCTGACCATCCTGCGCACCGGGCGCAATCCTGACGGAAATGTCGTTCCCTTCTCCCAATGACAGGCGCATCTCGGCCCCGCGCGCGGCGTTCAGAAACGGCACCGCTAGCGAAAAACGCAGATCGTGCCCCTGCGCGGCAAAGCCCTGACCGGAAAATCCGCCTGCCGCCGCACCGCGCTGGCGCAGGATTTCGGCAAAGATATCGTTGGGATCGGCTCCGTCGCTGAAAGGCGACCGCGTGTTGCCCCGAGACCGGTAGGCTTGGCTCGGGTCTTCGGCAAAATCCCGGTAGTATTGCCGTGGCGGACGTTCCGCGCCTGTGTCGTCAATCTCGCCCGAGTCGAACCGGGCGCGCGTTGCCGGATCCTTCAACAAGTCATGGGCGGCACTGACCGCCTTGAACCGCGCCTCCGCGCCCTGGTCATCGAGATTCAGGTCAGGATGGCTGCTGCGGGCAAGCTTGCGGTAGGCCTGCTTGATTTCTGCATCCGTGGCAGACTTGGACACACCGAGTATGGCGTAAGGATCGGTGGGCATCTTTCCGACTTCTGCTTTCGACGGGATCTGGACCGGCGCGGATCGCCTGAACCAACCGGGACGAAGTTTCTCATGCTGATGCGGTGTCGGTCGCTGATCCAGATCAGTGCCTTGTTGCAAGAAACACCTGAATATGCAGCCAAACCAGAAATCGTCTCATGGCCTCATTTGGTCCGACGCCACCTTGCGACAGGATTGCGCCATGTCAGTGTCGAAAGACGGGTACGCCGGTGCGGACAACAAGCCTGCTCTCGCACTCTCCGGGTCGGCGGGCGTGCCGCAGGTTCCCGCTGTAGTGCCGCCGCCGACCGCGCCGCCCTCGCCGTTGAGGCGGCGTAACTGGGTCTGGTGGGCAAGCGGGATCGTTGCGGTAGGGCTGGCGGCGCTTCTTTATCTTCAACCTTGGGTGGCGGCAGACCCTGTCATTTCGGTCGAAGTTGTGACGTTGGGGCCGGTCACCCGGGTGCTGGCCGTGAACGGGCGGATCGAAGGGGTGCAATCAGTGGACGTGCGCCCGCAGGTCAGCGGCACATTGACCGGCGTGATGGTGGCCGAGGGGGATCAGGTTCAGGCCGGTGCCGCGGTGGCGCAGATCGACTCTTCCTCGCAAGCGGCTGTTGTCCGGCAGGCGCTGGCCGGGCTAGACGCGGCCTCGGTATCTGAAGCCGAGGCTGAGGCGACCTTCGCCCGGACCGAGGCCCTTGGATCTTACTCTGCGCGGGTGGCGCTGGAAAGCGCCGCGCGCAGCGTTCAGACGGCGGCACAAGAGGTGGCGCGGATGACCGCCTTGCTGGATCAGGCCCAGCTTCAGCTTGCGAAGTTCACCATCGCAGCCCCCCTGTCCGGGACGGTTCTGGTGCTGGCAGCGGAGCCGGGCCAGATCGTTGATCTGTCGACCGTGCTGATGACGATCACCGATCTGGGGCAACTTGTAGTCGAAACGGATGTGGACGAGGCTTATTCCACCCAGATCAAGCTGGGGCAACCGGCGGTGCTGCAACTATCGGGCGAGGCAGAAGTACGGGCGGGCAAGGTCAGTTTCGTGTCGCAGCGGGTCGATCAGGCCACCGGCGGGCTAGCGGTCGAACTGACGCCCGATACCGTCCTGTCTGCGCCTGTCGGCTTGACCGTCACCGCCAACATCATCGTCGATGACCGCGCATCGGCGATCACCGTGCCGCGCGCCGCCCTGGTACGCGATGCGACGGGGGACCGCATTCTGCTGGTGGCCGGGGGTATCGCACGGCTCCGGCCGGTAACGGTGATCGACTGGCCAGCGGCGCGGCTTATCGTGACCGAAGGGCTTTCCGTGGGTGATGTAGTAATCGTCGACGCCACCGGCATCACCGATGGGCAGGCCGTGGCGGTAGCACCCTGATGCTTTATGCTTTGAAGATCGCCACCCGCTATCTGACCGCCAGCAAAGCGCAGACAGCGCTTTTGGTGTTCGGCGTGGCCATCGGGGTGTTCATTTTCATCTTCATGTCGGCACTGATCGGCGGTCTCGCCGAATTCATCCTGTCCAGCATGGCCGGAGACATGGACCACATCAGCATCCAGGCCGAAGCCGTCGATCCGGGCCTGTTGGTGCCGGGCGACGGGGTGCTGCTGGTGCAGCAGTCGTCAACCGAGACGACGGCCGTTCTCAAGGACACCGCCGCCTTCATGCCGCTGATCGCGGCCTTGCCGGGGGTGACGGCCGTTTCGCCGCAGGTCAATGGATCGGGGGTTCTGATCCGGGGTGCCCTGGTGTCGCAGGTTTCGGTCAAGGGTCTGGAACCGGGCAAGGAGTCGGCCATCGTCAGGCTGGCAAGCTACATGGTCGAAGGCAGCGCCACGCTGGCGTCCGGAGGGCTGCTGATCGGCAAGACATTGGTCGAGGATATGGACCTGCGATTGGGCCAGACCGTGCGGCTGCAAAGCTCGGTCGGGATCGAGGCGCTGTTGACGGTGACGGGCATCTACGAGATCGGGTCGGGCGGGCCGGACCGAAGCATGGCCTATGTCGGGATCGCCACGGCACGCACCCTGTTTGCCCTGCCGCAGGGCGTGACGCGGGTCGAGATCAAGCTGACCGACCTTTACGCCGCCGATGCCACCGCCCTGCGGATCCGGGCGCTGACCGGGCTGGATGCAAAGTCCTGGACCGAACAGGGCGCGCAACTGCTGGCCGCGCTGCGGTCGCAGGCGACGGTCGGCACCGTGCTCAAGGGCTTTGCGCTGTTGACGATCATCATCGGCGTTGCCTCGGCCCTGCTTTTGTCGACGTACCGGAGGCGGCCGGAAATCGGGATCATGCGGGCGATGGGGGCGGGGCGCTGGTTTGTGCTGGTGGTATTCGTCAGCCAAGGCGCGCTGGTGGGTCTGCTGGGCGGGTTGGTGGGCGCAGCGGCGGGCTACGGCGTGCTGTTGTTCTTTCCGGCGCGTGAAAGCTTCGGGTCGCAGACCATCCTGCCAATCGACATCACGCAAGGGGCTTACGGCCTTGCGATCCTTCTGACCACGTTGGGGGCGATTGCCGCGTCGATCCTGCCTGCTCGCGCCGCAGCCCGGCTCGACCCGGTGACGGCCATCGGGCAATGACGGCGCTGCTGCGGGTAGCGGGTCTGGTCAAGACCTTCGGCACGGGCGAGGCGGAAACCCGGGTGCTGCGTGGGCTGGACCTGACGATGGGCACGGGCGAATTGGCCGCGCTTCTTGGGCCTTCGGGCTCGGGCAAAAGTACGCTGCTGACCATCCTCGGCACCCTGATGCAGCCCACCGCGGGCAGCCACACCATGCTCGGCGTCGATCTGACGACTGCCTCCGACCGCGCGCTGACCGAATTTCGCAACCTCCACATCGGCTTTGTGTTCCAGTTCCACAACCTGCTGCCAGACTTTACCGCGCTGGAAAACGTGGTCTTTCCCACCGCCGTCCGCGAAGGGCGCGAAACCGCCGCCGCACGGACGCGGGGGCAAGAGTTGTTGGTGCGGATGGGACTGGCCGAGCGGGTGCATTTCCCCACGGCCAACCTGTCGGGCGGCCAGAAGCAAAGGGTGGCCGTCGCCCGCGCCCTGATGAACCGTCCGGAACTGGTGCTGGCAGATGAGCCGACCGGCAATCTTGACCGGGTGTCCGCGATGCAGGTGATGCAGCTGATCGCCGAGATCAACCGCGACGAGGGGACGACGTTTCTGATCTCGACCCACGACGAAAAGATCGCAGCCCTGTGTCGGCGGCAGATCGTGGTCGGCGACGGCCTGGTGACCGGCTAGCGTCCACCCTCAGACGGCGCGAGCGATCTCTCTTGCCGCGGCACCCTTTCGCAGGGCGTCACGCCAAAGCGGTTTCACCAGCTCAAGTGCGACCATCACCACCAGCCCGGCCAACGGAGGCACCGCCAGCCAGACCCGATCGACCGCCGCAAACCCGAAAAGATCGCGGGCCGGTTGCCAGAACATCGTGACGGCCAACAGGCCCGCCACGATCGGCAGCACGATCGCAAGCGCCCGGTTGGGCCGCAGGATGGCGGTCAGGATGGACGAAGATCGCGACCTGTCCACCAAGATCAGCGCCACGATGCCGAACACCAGTGCGGCGAACGTCAGCCCACGCGCCTGGTCCGTCGTAAGCCCGTAACCGGGGGCGAGGGCAAAGATGATAGCGACGACTGTCAAAACCAGAATGCCCTGTACGAGGCTCCACACAATCGTCGGGCCCGAGAACAACGGCTCGGCGGGCGGGCGCGGCGGGCGGGTCATGATGCCGTCCTCTTCGGTTTCTGCCTCGAATACCAGCGAACATACCGGGTCGATCACCATCTCCAGAAAGGCGATGTGCACTGGACCGAACAGGATCGGCATCCCGAACAGCAGTGGCATCAGCGCCAGCCCCGCAATCGGGATGTGCACGGCCAGAATGAAACTCATCGCCTTGCGCAGGTTGTCGTAAATCCGCCGCCCCAGCCGCACCGTCGTGACGATCGACCCAAAGTCATCGTCCAGAAGTACGATGGATGCCGCCTCGCGCGCCACGTCGGTGCCCCGCCCGCCCATCGCAACGCCAATATGTGCGGCCTTAAGCGACGGCGCGTCGTTCACGCCGTCTCCGGTCATTGCCACGACCGCACCGGCGGCCTTCAGCGCGGTAACGATGCGCAGTTTCTGTTCGGGCATGATGCGGGCGAAGATTGTCACATCCCGCACCGCCAGCGCCAGATCGGCATCCGACAGCGCGGCCAATTCCGGCCCGGTGATCACCGATGTGCCCTGCAAACCCGCCTGCGCGGCTATGGCCTGAGCGGTTGCTGGGTAATCTCCGGTTATCATGATGACCCGGATACCTGCGCTGCGGCATTGGGCGACCGCGTCAGGGACCGATGGGCGTAGCGGGTCTGACAGACCGACCAGACCCAAAAACCGGAAGGCAAACGCACGCTGGTTATCCGGCAGGGTCGGTCCTGCAAACATCGCCTCGGCAACCGCCAGCACCCGCAAGCCCGCGCCCGCCATCTGATCGACCTGCGCCGTGACGGCCGCCCGCGCCGGACCATCAAGCCTGCACAGATCGACCATTGCTTCGGGCGCCCCCTTGGCGGCAACTTGCCAGCCAGTGCCGGGTGTTTCCCAGACCTGCGACATTGCCAACAGATCGGGTGCCACAGCATAAGTCTGCGCCAGATGCCGCCCCTCACCGGGCAAAGTCTCGCCGTCCCGCAGATCGGCTTGCGCCAAAGCATGGAACGCCTTTTCCATCGGGTCGAACGGCTCGGGGGCCGAGGCCATCATTCCCGCCGCCGCCAGTTCACGAAACCCCTCGGGCAGCGCTGCACCGACGACTGCCGTCGTCCCGTCGGGTAGGCGCAACTCGGCAATCGTCATGCGGTTTTCGGTCAGGGTGCCGGTCTTGTCGGTGCACAGCACGCTCGCCGCCCCCAGCGTCTCGATGGCGGATGCGCGACGTGTCAGCACCCGCACCTTGGAAATCCGCCACGCGCCCATTGCCATGAACACCGCCAGCACCATCGGAAATTCCTCTGGGAGCATCGACATGCCCACCGCGATGCCAGCCAGCACACCGTCCAGCCAGCCACCGCGCAACAGTCCGTAAAGCACCACCACCGCCACGCTGACGGCAGCGCCAAGGCTCGCAAACACAACAACCAACTTGCGCATCTGGCGTTGCAGATGCGGCGTTTCTGTTTCCAATTGTCCCAGCGACGTGCCGATCCGGCCGATTTCGCTGGCAGGACCGGTCGCCCTCACCGATGCAATCGCCGTGCCGCGCACGATCAGGCTACCGGAATAGACCATCGGTTGATCCTCGCCCCCGGGGCGGGCGTGGGTCGCGGGTCCTGCAACCTTTCGCACTGGCACTGCTTCACCCGTCAACAAGGATTCGTCGGCGGACAGCGCCTGCGCTTCGACAAGCAGCGCATCGGCGGGCACCCGGTCACCTTTGGACAGCACGATCATATCGCCGCGCGCCACCTCGCGTCCGGCAATACGCAGCCGCTCGCCCCCCCGGATCACCAGCGCGCGCGGGCTGGTCAGATCGCGCAGCGCCTCAAGCACGCGTTCGGTGCGGGCCTCCTGGACCACCGTGATGCCGACCGACATGCAGGCAAATGCCAAGAGGATCAACGACTCTTCGCGACTGCCGAGCAGCAGATAGACCACGCCCCCCGCCACCAGCAGCGCCAGCATCGGTTCGCGCAACACATCAAGCACAATCCGCAACGGTGAACGGCGGTGGGCGTGCGGCAGCTCGTTGAATCCTTCGGCAGCCAGACGGACCTGCGCCTCATCCGGGGTCAGCCCCGTGAGGGGCGTTGTTGTCGGTTGGGGGGGCATGAAGAGTGTCCTTGGCAAGGCTTTGGGGCGACCCTGACACGGCAGGTAGTCTCGCCACATTGACCTGTATCAGCGTTGGCATCGGTTGCGACCTAACCTGCGTCAAGCCGTGGGCGTGCGCTGGTTGCTAGTCTGGCGACAACGCAGCGACTCGAGGGTGATGCCGTGTCTGATACCGAAAAACTGCGGTTCCGCTTTCCCTCTGCATTTACCATCCTGTTCGGACTGATCATCCTGGTCGCCTTGCTGACCTGGATCATACCAGCGGGACAGTACGAACGCGTGCCATCCGAAGTGCTTGGCAAGGATGTGCCGGTCGCGGGCAGCTATGCGTCAACCGAGGCCGATCCACAGGACTTCTTCGACGTTCTGCTGGCCCCGATCGCGGGTTTCTACGACCCCGACAGCTATACCGCCAACGCCATAGACGTGTCGCTGTTCGTCCTGATCATCGGCGGCTTTATCGGCGTGGTGACTGCGACGGGGGCCATCGACGCAGGGATAAAGCGGGCGATGGTGCGGATGAAAGGACGCGAAGTCTGGATGATCCCGTTCTTGATGGCGCTGTTTGCGCTGGGGGGGACGACCTATGGCATGGCCGAGGAAACGCTGGCGTTTTACGTCATCCTAACTCCGATCATGATCGCTGCGGGCTACGACGCGCTGGTGGCCGTGGCGGTGATCTTGCTTGGCGCCGGGGTCGGCGTGCTGGGGTCCACGATCAACGCGTTCTCAACCGTGATCGCATCCGATGCGGCGGGGGTCAGTTTTGCGGATGGGTTGGGACTGCGGCTGGTCATTCTGGGCGTCTGCTGGGCGGCCACGGTGGCCTTTGTCATGCGCTATGCCGCGCGGGTCAAGGCTGATCCGTCAAAGTCGCTGGTGTTCGACCGCAAGGAAACGAACGAGGCGCACTTCCTGAAAGACACGGCCGCCGATGTCACCTTCACCGGGCTGCACAAGCTGGTTCTGGTGCTGTTCGCGCTGACCTTTGGCGTGATGATCTGGGGCGTTTCCTCGGGCGGCTGGTGGATGGCGCAGATGAGCGCACTGTTCCTGTTCGCCGCGATCGTGATCGGAGTCATCGCCAGGCTGGGCGAGGGCAAGCTGGTGGAAAGCTTCGTGAACGGCGCCCGCGATCTCTTGGGCGTTGCGCTGATCATCGGCCTTGCCCGCGGCATCGTCGTGGTGA
>Ga0163144_10007784_pt1 | contig 23400 bp, 19 predicted proteins | sample OliLak19BULKMAT1_FD_123175 | JGI IMG/M metagenome (GOLD analysis project Ga0163144, IMG submission 123175) | Freshwater microbial mat bacterial communities from Lake Vanda, McMurdo Dry Valleys, Antarctica - Oligotrophic Lake LV.19.BULKMAT1 | ecosystem: Environmental > Aquatic > Freshwater >...
CCCGCGGTGCCCACGAACTCATTTTTTGCGCCTACGGGTGTACCGATTCCGCCGGTGGGTGGACGGAGCGCGGCCCGGCGCCGCGTGCGCTCAATTCTCGTCGCGCCCGGTCCCGATGGGGCCCCGTGGACGTTCGAGCGGGTCTTCGCGGCTTGCGCGGAAACCCCGGACCTTGTGGCGTTTGATTCGAGCGGCGGCGAACCCGCGCGTTGGAGCCTTGTAGGGCTGCGCGGGGAAGCGCTCGACGGTGCTCCCACGGACGTATTGGGGCTGCGCCAAAGCCTGGAGCGAGCGGGTGTTCTGCCCGCGACGGGTCGCCCGCACGGATGGCCGCCGGAGCTCGCCGATGCGCCCTTTTGCGGCGGTTTTGCGGGCGCGCTCGCCTACGAAATCGGGGTCGCGGGCGACCCCATCGACTTGCCCCCCGAGCCCTACGGGTTTCCGCTCCTCACGGGTTCTGTTCTGCGCGATTTTGCCCTCCTTGATCATGTGGGCAAGCGCCTGTGGCTGATCCTCGACGAGGCTGGCGACCCGCCCGTCGAAGTGCGGGAGGCGCAGTTCCGCACGCGGCTCGCGCGCACGCACGTTTTGGCCGCACCGCGCACCGCGGGCCCGCTTGTCCGCCATACGCCGGCCTTCGTCCACCGCGCGCGTGTGGAATCCTTGCGCCGCGCCGTGCGCACCGGGGACGTCTACCAGGCAAACCTTGCACACCGGTTCACGCGCGCGGTTCGCGGACATCCGGTGGCGCTGCACCTGCTCTTGCGCCGCCATTTTCCCGCACCGTACGCGGGTTACTTGGCGTTGGGCGCGCGCGGTGCAAAGGGCGCGTTGTCGAGCCACAGCCCCGAGCTGCTGCTGCGTGTCGATGGGCAGGGAATCCACACGCGGCCCATCAAGGGCACGGCGCCCCGCGCGTTGGATCCAACAGAAGACGCGCAGCAGGCGCGCGGCCTGTTGGCGAATCCGAAGGAGCGTGCGGAGCTCGCGATGATCGTTGATCTTGCGCGCAACGACCTCGGCCGTGTGTCCACACCGGGCAGCGTGCGCGTGGAGCCCTTCGGCGCGATCGAATCCTATGCGGGGGTTCACCACCTGGTTGCCGAGGTGCACGGGGAACTCGAACCCACGAAGGACGCGCTCGACGCCCTCGCCGCGGTGTTTCCGGGTGCCTCCATTACGGGTGCGCCCAAACTTGCGGCGATGGAGTGCATCGCCGCGCTCGAGCGCGAGGGCCGCGGTTTTTTCACCGGCAGCCTGGGATTTCTCTCGAACGACGGCAGCGCCGCGTTCAACGTCCTCATCCGCAGTCCCCTGTGGCGCGCATTGCCCGGAGAAGGGGAGCAAACGCCGCGCGGCGAACTTTCGCTGCGGGTCGGCGGCGGCATCACGTTTGGCTCAGACCCGCGCGCCGAAGACGAGGAAACGCTGCACAAGGCGCGCGCGTTTTTGAACGCGCTCGATGGGGTGGAGCGCGAATGACGACCGATTCGCCGTGGACGGGCGCGCGCGCTGTCGCGGAGCGCGGCGAGCCACTGCTTGAGCGCACGTGGCCCGTGTGGATCGACGGGGAGATCCTTGCGCTGGAGCGCGCCGCGCTTCCGCTTGGCAGTGCGGGAGTGCTCCACGGGCGCGCGGTGTTCACGACGATCCCCGTGCTTGCCGGGCTGCCGCTGTTCACCGCGCAGCACGTGGCGCGCCTCGTGCGCGATGGGGCAGCGCTCGGGATCCCGCTCGCGGTTGGGGCGCTGCGCGCGGCCATCGCGGCCCTTTTGCCGCACCTTTCCGGCGCAGCGTCGGCCGTGCGGGTCCACCTGGGCGCGGGCGAGGCGGGGGGCGCTCCCCACCTGGCGTTGATCCCGCGGCGCGCGGCTGCGGGCTTGGGCGCGGGACAGGGCGGGGAAACCGTGCTCGCGGTGCACGGGGAAAGCTTCGGCGGAAGTTTGGCGCGCCACAAGTTGGCGCAGCGTGTCGGGCGCAACCTCGCGCTGCAGGCCGCGGCGGCCGCCGGGGCCGACGAGGTGCTGCTCGCGGATTCCGCGGGCGCCGTGCTCGGCTGTGCAGCGGCCTGCGTGGTGATGCGCGCGGGCGGCCGGGTGTTCGCCCCGGGTCCTCGTGCGGGCGGGCTCCCGGGGGTCGCGCGGGCAGTCCTCGCCCACCGCTGTGGAGCGCCTGACGGGCCCCATACGGGCGCGTGGCTCGATCAGCCGGTCCCGGCCGCGATTTGGGCTCGCGCGGAGGAAATCGTCCTCGTCGGGTCGGTCCGCGGGGTGCGCGCCGCACGGGCCGTCCTGGGTCGCAGCACACCCCTCGCCGGCGCAGCGGGCCCTCTTGCGGCGCTACTGGCGCGCGCGTGGGAGGATGCGCTGCGCGAAGAATCCGTTGCCGCCCGGGAAGAATGGGGGACGTCGCCCGGTCGATAAGCTAAGGGTCGGCGGGCGTCGCCCTCTGCTTCGCCCTCACTCAACTCGGAGGTTGCCATGCCGTTGATCTTTTTTGCTTTGTTTGCCGTCGGAGCGCTCCACACGGGCCCGGGTCCCGTGGGTCCCGTTGCGACAGTAGTGCCGATGGGCGCTTTCGCCGCGGTTGACGCGTCCGATGACGTCCCCGACAAGCGCGCCCAGGTGAAGGCGCTGCTCGACGAGTTCGCTGCGGCGCTCAAGAAGCGCGGGGAAGCCGACCCCCAGGCCATCGAGCACATTGCAGCCCTCCTCGGGGAGTTCGAAAAGAGCGGGCCGAAGGACCGCGAAGCCATCGCGAAGGCGTTGGGTGGAGCGCTCGCCGAAAAGCGTAAGGAACTCGGGCCGGAGCAACCCGACGAGCGTCTTGCGGTCGCCGCGGCCACCGCCCTTGGCCGCATGGGCGTGGACGGCGGCAAGCAGCTCCAAAAAAACCTTGAGCACAAGAACCTGAGCGACAAACCGCGGGCGCGACGGGAAGTGATCCTCGCCCTTGGCAACACGCGCTTCGAGGCTGGCGCGGACGACCTGATGGACCTCGCGAAAAACCACGATGCCGCCATCCAGGCGGCGGCGGCGGAAGCGCTGGGTTCGTTCGAAGGGGCGGATCAAAAGCTGCGCAAAGCGATCTTCAAAGCACTCTTCGAAGTCATCATGCCGGTCAAAAACACCGTCGATGGCGACGCGAGCGACTCCGAGGCGCGCGAGCGGCTCAACACGATTTCGACCCCCTTCCTCAACACGCTGAAGAAGGTCACCGGCCACGAAGAAAGCGATCTGCAGCAGTGGCAGCGCTGGTGGAACCACAACAAAAACGAGGACTGGAAGTCCGCGTGAGTTCTGGGGCGCAGGGCGGGGATCGATACGGCGCGGCCGGCGGTTTTGGTCCGGCGGTTGTCGTGTTGGCCGCGCTTTGCGTCGTGTGGCTCGCGACCCGCGGCGTCTACGACCTGCGCACGGTCGGCCCCAAGCCCGCGGCGGTGCGCGAGGCGGCCCCCGAGATCGCGGCCACGGTGTGGACCGGCCGCGACGGCGGTACGTGGCGTGCGCGCCTTTCGCACTTGCACCCCGAATCCGAGCGCCAGGACAGTGATCGTCGCGCGCTCGCCACGCGGCTTGGATTGGGAGCAGGTGCACCGTTCCGGCTGTACCTCGAGCGCGACGGCACCCACGACGCGTTCGACCTCGACCTGCGCGATTTGGCCATCGTCGACGCAAACGGAATCGCCCTGCGTCCCTTGCGCGCGGTTTTGCCTGCGACCGTGGATTCAGCCGCGACGGCGTCGGGGGCCGTACCGCGCGACCCGTTGCTTGCCCTGCTCGCCCCCGACAGGTTGTTGATCGCGGGCGCGGGCGAGGGGCAGATCGTGCTTTGGGGGCGCGAACCTGGCCCGGGAGCCCGGTTGCACGGCCTCGGCGTCGGCACGGGGACGGGGTCAGGCACGGGGACGGGGTTGGAACTGGCTCAGACGGAGGTCCAAAGCGGCGGGCTCTCCGGGCCTGTCGTGCGCGTGGCATCCGCGCGCGCGGTCGCGGGTGGAGTCCGGCATTGAGATCGATCGCCGTTGTCGTTTTTACGCTCATCGTCGCCGGAGTGCTCGCCTGGGACGCCCAGCGCTCGCGGCGCGGCGCCGAGCAGGCGGAAGCGGTCCACGCGCGGGCCTGCGCAGCGTCCCGTCTGGCGCTTGCCGATGCGCACACGCGTCAGGGCGAGCTCGAGCGTGAAAGGGTTTCGCTCGGCAGGGAACTCGAGGAAGTGACGGCCGCACTCGCGAGTTCCCGCGCGGCCGCCGCCCGGGAACTCGCGCGGCGCCTCGAGCGCGAGCGGGAATTCGTCGCGATCCAGCGCGGGCTCTTGAGCTTCGCTCCGGCCGCGGGCATCGAGGGCGCGGGGGCGCTCGATGGCGCACTGCACGTCGCCCTTGGACTCGAACCGCCCGCGGATTCGCCGCAGGGCATCGCCGCGGACGAAGCGCGTCGCCGTGAAGAAGCCGCGGCGCGGGAGCGCGAGCGCGACATCATGGAAGACGCCCAATCCCGCGCACGCCGGTTCAACGCGTTGCTTTTGATCCATGGCGTCCGTGGTTTCGATCTGCTCGAAGCGGGCGTCGCGCGCGAGCGCGGCTGGGGCCCCGTGGTGCTGCGCACCGTCGATGGCGACGGTCGCCTGAGCGGCAACCTCTCCGCTGCTTCCATGCACCTTGTGGGCAGCCGATCGGGGCGCACGCTGACCCTCGTCCTTCGCGACGGCCACGAATCGGTCGGCGCGGACCGGCGACCGTTTGTCGGTGGCGAGCGGCGGATCGCGCTGCGGCACGTCGATCCGGAGCCCTTTGCGGTCGAGTTTTCCGAGCTGTTCGACGGCGGCGGACTCGCACCCGCCGTTGACGATGGTCGTTGGTCGCTCGCTCTCGTGCGCCTGCGGCTCAACGAGCTGCTGCGCGAAGGATCTCCGAACGGTTACCACCACGTCGTGTTCCTCGGCGGAGTTGCGGGCGATGAACTGCGCGACCTCGTCGTCGAAGCGCGCAGCGCGGACGGGCGCATCGAGCGCAAGATGTTCGCGGACCGCGCGCGGCTCGAACTGCGCGCGGGCACGGCTGTGCTCAACCTTCTCGACGGTTCAAGCACGCGCGAAGGCCAAACCGCGCCGTTCCTCGACGGCCGTTTGCGCATCGTGTTGCCGCGTGTCGACCCCACGCGCTGGCGCAACGCGGGTTTGCCCGGCTTGAGCGCTCCGCCCGAACGCGTGGGGAGCTGACGTGGCCGCAAATCCCAGCACCCCGGGGCTCTTTGACGAGCCCCCGCGCCGCCGTGCCGCGCCGGCCGCCCAGGAGGCCGCCGCTGGCCCGCGCCGATACAGCGTCGGCGAACTCACGGGCGTAGTGGCCGCGCGTCTGTTGGAGCTTGGCCGCGTTTCCGTCGAGGGCGAGATAGCGGGCCTCAAGCGCGCCAGCTCGGGCCACGTCTACTTCGACCTGAAGGACCGCTCCGCGCGGCTTTCGTGCGTTGTGTGGGCGAGCGGGGTGCGACGCGCGCTCGCAGCCATGCCCAAGGACGGGGACCTCGTCGCCGCGACCGGCAAGCTCGACGTTTATGCTCCGCGTGGCAGCTACAGCCTCGTTGTCGAGAACCTCGAGCCGGTGGGTGTTGGTGTGCTCCTCGCGAAGCTCGAGGCGCTCAAACAAGAACTTGCCGCGCGCGGTTGGTTTGCGCGGCGGCGGCCGTTGCCCGCGTGGCCGCGCACGGTTGGGGTTGTCACGAGCCGCGACGGTGCCGCGCTGCGGGATTTCCTGCGCACCCGCTCCCTGCGCTGGCCCGCGTATCCGGTGCGCCTCGTGCACGCGCCGGTGCAGGGACCGGGCGCGAGCGCCGCATTGGCTGCCGCGCTTACTCGCCTCGCGGCGAGCGGCGTCGACGTGATCGTGCTGACGCGCGGCGGCGGCAGCCTCGAAGACCTGTGGGCCTTCAACGAAGAGCCGCTCGCGCGTGCGATCTGGGAATGCCCGGTGCCTGTCGTGAGCGGTGTGGGGCACGAGAGCGACACGACGCTCGTCGATATGATCGCCGACGTGCGGGCGCACACACCCACCGACGCGGCGGTGTGTGTGTTCCCCGACCGCGCCGCGCTGGTCGAGCGGCTCGAGCGCGGACGGGGTTATCTCGTCGACGCGCTGGAACGTGCGCTGGAGCGCCGCGCGGAACGCCTTGAGCGCCTTGCGAGGGTGCGTGTCCTTGCGGGCGCCGGTTGGATCCTCGGGGAGCGCGGACGGGCGCTCGAACACCTGCGGCGGCGCCTGATCGCTGCGGCGCGCGCCGCGCTCGAAAACCGCGCGGGTGGTGTTGCGCGCGTCGAGCGCCGGTTGGTCGCCGCGAGCCCGCGGGCGAAGCTTGAACGCTGGGAGCGCCGCCTCGGACGGCTCGGGCGCGCGCTCGTGGCCCGGGGTCAAGGGCTCGTTGAACCCGCGGAGCGCCGCCTCGCGCACGGGGCAGGCAGCCTCCACGCCCTTTCGCCGCTCGCGGTGCTGGCGCGCGGTTATTCGATCACACGCACGGCCGACGGGCGCAGCGTGCGGGATGTGGAGGACGTCCATCCGGGCGACTTCGTGGACACGCGTCTTGCACGGGGCGCTTTCCGCTCGCGCGTGGAAACCATCGCGGCCGATGGCGCCGACAGCGCGACAGACGTGCGCGGGACAAGGCCCGAAAAGCCGCGGTGAAGGTTTTTGCCGTGGTGGTCAACTGGAACGGCGGTGACCACAACCGCGCCTGCATCGCGAGCCTGCTCGCCCAGGGCCTACAACCGTCGCAGATTCTTTTTGTCGACAACGCGTCGAGCGACGGCTCGCGCGAACGTGTGGCCGCGGAGCATCCGGGGGTCCCGATCCTCGCAAACACCTCGAACACCGGTTTTGGCCACGGATCGAACCTCGGCATCGAGCGTGCGCTCGGTGAGGGCGCACATGCAGTGTTTCTCGTCAACAACGACGTCGTGCTCCCACCGGGCACATTGGAAGGCCTCAGCGCGCGCTTCGCAGTGCGGGCGGAACTCGGCATCGTCGGCCCGCGGATCTTGTACGCACGCGACCCCGCGCGCGTTTGGGCGGCGGGGGGCACGCTGACGTTCCGCCAGAACCTCTCCACACTGCGCGGCCACGGCGCGCCCGATGGCCCGCGGTTCCGCGAACGCGTGGACGTGGACTACGTGGCAGGCTGCGCGATGCTGGTGCGGCGCGCGGTGTTCGAGCGCATCGGACTGCTCGACGGTCGCTACTTCGCGTACCACGAAGACCTGGACTTTTGCATCACCGCCCGCGCCGCGGGTTTTGCTGTCGAATGCGACGGCACGCTCGCGGCGCTGCACGATGCCCACGCCTCGACTGGCGGGGGTTACAGCCCGCGGCGCAAGTACATGATGGGGGTGAACAGCGTGTGGTTCCTGCGCCGCCATGGGACACCGCTGCGCTGGGCGCGATTTGTCGCGTTCGACGTGCTGCCCTTGCCGTTGCTGGTGGTCGGAGGCCTCGTCAGCGGTCGCTGGCGCGGCGCCCTCGCAAAAGCCCTGGGCACCTGGCACGGTGCTCTGGGCCGGCGCGTGGACGCCGCCGCGATTGAGGCAGGCGCGAGCCGACTTTGGTGAGTTCCGCGCGCGTCAGCGCGCGGGCGTCAACTCGAGCGTTGCGCGGTCGCCCTCGGACACGTCGATCGTGCGCTCCGCGGCGCGGTTCTCGTGCCATACACGCGCGGTGATGCGGCCCGGCGGCACGGCGAAGCTCCGCGCGCGGCCCGGCGTCAGCGTCCCCTCGACGAGCGTTTCGCCGCTCCTGACGAGCGCAAAGCGCGCGCGGTCTGCCCCGCCGAGCTGCAGGTCGATCCGCGCACCGGGTTCGACAATGAGCACGGGCACCTCGCGGGAGCCCGGCCGCGAGCGCTGGGACGCGACCCGACCGTCGTCCGTTTGGGCATAGAGACGGGGTGCGCCGGCGCCCCCGGCCTCACCCGAGGGCGCGCGGAAGCGGAATCGGCCATCGGATCCCGTTTCCAGGGTTTCCGCTTCCTCCAACCACATCGCGGTCACGCGTGCGCGGACAGCGCGGCCTGTGCTGTCTTCGACGCGGCCTTCGAAATGCGTCGCGGAAGCCTGAGAGCCGCTTGCTCCCGCGGCATAGGCGCGGGTTTCCGCGCTCAGTTCAGGGGGCTCGGAGTCGGGTGTGGCGCATCCTGCCGCGACAAAAGCGGCGAGGGCCGCGCCGATCGCGAGCCGCAAGCCCCTGGATGGCGTGGTGCGTGTTGCGGTCGAGCGCTCGTGGTGGTGCATGCCATCCCTAGCTCAGGGTGGCGCTCCGGCAACATCGTCCCCGCGCCGATCCGCGGTGCGGCTTGCGCGTGCGTTAAGCTTCCCGCCGCCCATGGCCGCCGCCCGAAGGACCCACGGAACCCCGCGCCAACCGTCCGCAGGGTCGGCTTCGGTTCCGGTGACGGGCCGGGGCGTGTGGGGCGCGGCGGCAGTCGCCCTCGCCGCGGGCAGCCTCTTCGCCGTGAACCCCCAAGCCCGGCTGCACCACGACGGGTGCTGGATGCTGTGGCACCACGCGAGCGGTGAAGCGCTCGAAGCCCTGCACCTGCTTCACCTGCCCCTCGCGGCGCTCCTGGGCAACGTGCTGGGCCCGGATCGGTTACTCGCGGCGCCAGCGTTGCTTTCGGCCCTGTGCGCGGGCATCGGATTGTTTGCGAGCGCGCTTTTTTGGCAGCGGATAGGCGTGCGCCCCGGGCGCGCTCTCAGCGCGGCCGCGGTGGTGGCCGCAACACCCGCGCTCGCCTTCTGGGCGACGCAGATCGACGTGCACGCGGTGCACTTCGCGGGTGTGGCGCTCGCGCTGTTGTTTACGACGTACGCGGCGGAGCGAACCGGTGCGCTTGGTGTCGCCCTGGGTGCGTTGGCGGCCGCACTGCCCGTAGCGACGCACCAATCCGCGCCGCTCCTTGGATTTGGGTTTGTGTTTTTGTTCCTGCGCCTGCGCGGCGGCCGCACGACGTTGGGCGGTGTCCTGCGCACCGGCGTGGTGTTTGCCGCCGCGATGGCCGCGGTCGTGGTGCTGAGTTCGATCGTTCGCACGGGCACGCTGCCGTTCCAGGGCGGCTTTTTCGGCGCGGGCCACGGCGGCGAGCAGCTCTTTTTGATCCGCGCCGGCCGGCAGTATTTTGAGCACGAAGGTGCCGGATGGGGCCAGTGGTGGCGCGCGCTCCATGCCTTGGCGCCGCTTGCGTTGCTGGGGCTCGTGCGTGCGCGCGGCGAACGCCTGTGGACGTTTGCGTTCCTCGCGCCCGCAACGGCCTTTTTCCTGTGGTGGAGCGTCCCGGAGCAGGGTGGTTATTTCGTGCACCAACTGCCGGTGCTCGGGTACCTGCTGGTGCGCGCCGTTCCGCGCGGATTTTTCGGTTTCCTGATCCTCGTTGTCGTGCTTGTGATCAACGTCCGCGCGGGCCTCGCCACCGTGCGCGCATTCGACGCTGGGTTTGATCCCGCGCGACGGGCTGCCATCGTGCGTGAACTCGCGGGCGAAGGGACCCGCCCCCAGGTGCTCGGCTTTGTGCAGGATCTGCCTGCGATCGGGTTGTGGGTGGAGGGCGCCGAGCGCGACGTGCGTGCGCCCGAACTGGTCGAAGCATGCCTGCAAAACCTCGATCCAGCGTGGTTCGCGGACGTGGCCGTGGGAACCCTGGCTTCCGAATACGCACCGGCGGTGTGGGCGCAGAACCGCCCGCTTTTGATCGACCTGTCAAACCCGGGATCCTTCGACCGCATCCCGACCGGCCCGGTGGCCGAGCCGTACTTGCAAGCGATTGGCGAGCGGCTCGCGCTCCACTTCCAGGTGACGTGGGGTGAGGGCGGCGGCTGGCGCATCGTGCGCCTCGATCCGCGGCCCTGATGGGTTGCGCGCAATCAGCGGATGGGTGCGAGCGCCGCGCGGTAATCCGCGAACCGTCGACGTGCGTTTTCCAGTGCCGCGCCGCGCAACGGTGTTGCGCCCTCGGGCGCGCGCGGGTTGCGCAGGGTTTTCGCCGAAAACGCGCCCGTGGGGTCGAGCGCGAGGCGCTGGTCGGGGAGGCGCAGCACTTCGCCAAACGAGCCTTCCATCCAGTTTTCGAGGACGCCGCTGGAGCCGCGCAACGCGCCCCACAACACCGTTTCACGGCTTTGCAGCGGCGGCTGGCCTGCCAGCGCGGACGGCGGCGCCAGGCGCAATAGACGCATGGCAAGTCCCGCGATGTCCGTGTGCGCAAGCACGGCGGTGCTCGTTCGTCCCGCGTTGAGCGCGGCGGGCAAACGCGCGATCAGCGGCACCAGCAACCGGCTTTCGTCGGGCGTATCGAGGCCACTCAAGAGGGCGGTTGCGAACACGATGGTGTCCGCCGCGCGACCGCTCTCCACTAGGGCTTCGTCGAGATCCGCGAGCAGCGCCGCAAAATCCGCCGCGAGCGGGCCCGACTCGGGAAGATGCAGCCACAAAAGGATGCGGCGGTCGGTTTCGCGCGCGAGGAAGCCCCGCGCGAGTCGCCCGAGCGTCTGCCCGTCCATCGCTGGGTCCTCGATGATCTGGTCAAACCCGGTCAGTCCCGCGTCGCGCACGAGCGTGCCGCCGATGAACGCCGCCGTTCGAGTGCCGGACGCGCGCGCGGCTTCGGCAACAGTCCACGTGCCCGCGGGCAAGCGATCGCTCGGCCCACGCACCCCGTGTGAAATAGGCGCGCGGCCGGTCCACAGGCTCGCGGCGGCGGCGGCGGGAAGATCGCTGGATGCCCAAAGGGGCCCCACAACCTGTCCGCGGCGCACAAACGCCGCAAAGTGCGCAGCGGTGGGCAGTTCCGCGGGGTCGTCCCATTGCCCGACGGTCACCAAAACAAAATCTCCGTCGGCGGGCCGCAGGAACTGGGGCTCGTCCACACGCTCACCAAAGAGCATCCGCGCGCCAAACACCAGCGGCGCGACCAACATCAGCACCGCGAGCAGCGTGCGCGCGAGCGTTTCGGGCGGCTTCACAGCTTTCCGCGCAGGGCCATCCAGCGCAGTCCAAGGACGGTGGTGTAACCCTGCATCAGGATACGCAGCGTCAGCGTGGATTCACCGCGCACGCGGTCGACGAACTCAATGCCCACTTCGGCGATCGGGATACGCGCGCGCGCCGTTTTGTAGAGCAGTTCTTGCACGATCGCGGGTCCCGGTGAAAACGTGTCCTCGACTTTGATCCGGCGCAGGGTGTCGGCGCGCCACGCGCGGAAACCCGAGTTGCAGTCGCTTACCGGCACACCCAGGAGGATGCGGATGTAGAGGTTAGCGAGCTTGGTGATGAAGCGGCGCAACAGTCCGCGGTCCGCGTCCGAGCCGCCGCGCACGTTGCGCGAACCGAGCACCAGGCCGACCGGGGCGCCCCGTGCGCGGTCTACCTCTGCCAGCTTCTCCAGCATCTGCGGAACGAAGCGCGGGTGGTGCGAAAAGTCCGCGTCCATCTCGACGACGGCGTCAGCGCCCATTGCGAGGGCGGCCACAAATCCGTCGCGGCCCGAGCGCCCGCGGCCCTTGTCCTGTGTGCGGTGCAAGAGGTACAAGCGCGGCTGGAGACGCGCGGCTTCCTCCACCAGCTTCCACGTCCCGTCCGGCGAGTGGTCGTCGATGACGAGGACCTCGACTTGATCACCCAGCGCAAGAAGCGCCGCACAAAGGTCGAGGATGTTTTCGGCCTCGTTGTACGTCGGGACCGTGCAAACCACCTTGCGCCAGGGCGCCAGCTCACCCTTCGCCGGGCGCGGCGCCGCGGCACCAACGGGGCCGGAGGGAGGCGGGGTGGGATCGGCGGCGGGCACGGGGGCGGCGGCGTTCGAGGCGGTGGGGGGGTTAAGGAACGCTGCGGCCGCGGCGGCGAAGACTACTCGTGTCCCGGGGCAGCGGCAACCGCGCCGCGGGCGCGCCGGCAGGCCAGCCAGAGCTTGCGGTGCACCGCTGGTATCGGGTTCCCTTGGCGCCCATGGCGAGCCCCCACGCCGATCCCGCGTCGAATCCGGACCCTGAAGAGCGTTCCGAAGGATCACCGCGTCCCGTGCCCGGTGGGCGCGGCAATGGGCCCGACGTGCCGCAGGGTGGGGCGCAGACGAGTGAACCGGTTGCCGCGGATCTGCCGTGGCGCCGCGCGCCTGACACAGCGCTCGACCTCGTGGAACGGCCCAGCGCCGCGGCGCCCCCTGTCGGCGCGAGGGCGGCGCGGGACGCGCAGCGGGACCTCGCGCCCCTCGAACCCGCCGTGGAAGCGGAATCGGAGCGCCGCTACACGCTTGCGGCGCGGATCCTCGTAACGCTCGTCGCGGTGCTGCTCGTGCACGGCGCGTGGCGCGTCGGGCCGACCTACGACGAGCACTTCTACGCGGCCGCCGGGCGTGCGTACCTCGATCAGCCCGACTTTGGCTTAAATCGCGAGCATCCTCCGCTGCTCAAGTACATGGCCGGTGTACCGCTGTTGTTGTTGGGTGTCGAGCCCGACCCCAACTGGCGCGACCAGGTTGCGTACCCCGCGTCGTTTTTCTACACGCGCAACGGGGAAGATCTGAGCCGCAACCTGTTTGCGGTGCGGTTGCCGTTCTGCGCGCTGGCCGCGTGGACCGTCTGGGCGCTGTTTCGCCTGGGGCGTGCGTGGTTTGGAGCGCGCGCGGGTTTTGTCGGCGCATTTTTGTTGGGTCTCAACCCGAACTGGCTCGCGCACGGCCGGCTCGCGGGCCTCGATGCGGGAACGGCGGCGCTCGTGTTTTTGGCGCTGATCGCATTTGTGCATGCACTCGAGCGACCGACGGCGCGGCGCACGCTTGCCGCCGCGTGCCTGTTCGGACTTGCCAATCTCGCGAAGTTCACCGGGTTGCTGCTTGGGCCCGCGTGCATCGCGCTCGGCGCGCTGGCCGCGGTGTTGTCGCGCTCGACACGGCCGCTCTTGGTGCTCGCGCGTGTGCTGCTTGCGGGTCTAGGTGTGTTTGCCGCGGGCTACGCATTCGAAGCGCGCCCGATCAACGCACTGTGGGGCGAACCCGCGTATCCCCTCAGCGTGTCGCGCGCGGAGCTCGATCGGGGCGCGCTGGTGGGGTTGCTCGAGCAAGAGCTTGCGGCGCTTGCTCCGCGCCCAGCGCTTGCGGATCAGCTTGTGCGGGATGTGGCCGGTGCGTCCGATGGCGCGCGCGCGCTAGAGGTGTTGCTTGGTGCCGTCGTGGATCCAACGCCGCCGGGTCTGGCGATTGCGGCGTTGGGGGCGACGCGCGCGCTCGATGGGGGGCCGGGGGACCTGCGCCGCCGCGTGGTGGATGTGTTGCTCGGGTTGGAAGGTTCACACCCTGTCGCGGACTTGCGCTTGGAGCGGGTGGCGGCGCTCGCCGAGCGGGAGATCGCGCCCGGCCCCGATGGGGATCCGGCGGAGCACCTTGCGCGTTGGCGCGCGTGGCACGATCGCGCCGCTTCCGAGGATTGGAACGAGCGCATCCTGACCGACGGGCCGTTCGATCGACTGACGCGGGGGCTTCTGGGCGATCGCATTCCGATCCCGCTCATCAGCGCGATCAAGGGCATCGATTACCAGCTCTACCACGGCCGTTATGGGCACGGCTCGTACTTCAAGGGTGTGCCCTTGCAGGCGGGGCGCGACTTCGCCGACGGCAATCCGTTCCCCGAGTACTACGCGACGGTGATGGGTGTCAAAAATCCCCTCGCGTTCCTCGCGGCGACGGTTCTCGGCATTGTGTTCGCGCTTCTGTCGCCGACGCGGTTTGGCGCGTTGCGGCTTGCTGCTTGTCTGCTGTTCCCGGCTGCGTGCTTTGGGCTATTTTCGACGGGCAACACGCTGATGGGTGTGCGCTACGTGCTGCCCATTTTTCCGTTCCTTGCGCTGTTTGGTGCGCGGCTCGCGGCTTCGCTGCCCCGCACCGCGCTCGTGCTGTGTGCCGTTGCGGCCGCGGAATCGCTGTGGATCCACCCGCACGAGCTCATGTACTACAACGCGGCGGGTGGCGGGCCGCGCGGTGGCCCGGCGTTGACCGTGGTGGGCGATGATTGGGGCCAGGATGTGCGCGCGACCGGTGCTTTCCTCGCCCGCCATCGGGCCCCGATCGAGGCTGCCGGAGGCCTATGGTACGAACCGTACAGCGTGGGCGATCCGGCGGCATTTGGTCTCGTACAAACGCGGCTTCCCGACGGCCCCGTGCGTGGCATCGTCGCGGTGCACGCGGTGCACCTGATGCGCGAGCGCGCGAAGTTCCAATGGCTCGATGGGTTCGCGCCGTTCACACACCTTGGCTACAGCGTCTACATCTACGACACGCGCGCGGGGCCACCCGGCAACGACCCCGGCTGGCGCTGAGCTGCCGCGAGTTCGCGCTGCAGGGCGGGCCTGGAGGCCCGCGCTCCCGGCTCAGTCGCCCACGTAGCCCAGACGCTGCAGTTGGTTCGAGAGCTCGGCGTCGGCAAGTATCTCGCGTGTGATGCCGCGCGGGGGGAACGCCGCTTCGATCTGATTCCAGCGCAGCTCGTGGTGCGAGCCAGTTGCGCGATTGTCCGGGTCGTGCAGCGGTAGCCACGTGGGTTGCACACCGTCCGCGCCGTAGCTCGCGAGGGCCTCGCGTTGTTGGTACCAGGGTGCGTCGAGGCGCCAGGGCGCCGCTTCGGGCGGGCGCTTGGGTGGGGTGGGCGAAAGGCGCTGCCAGTAGCGGTGCTCCGCGCTGCGCAGCGTGATCGTGAGGCGCGCCGCCGACGAGAGTGCATACCCGCGGCTCGGCCGCTCGGAAAGCAGGCTCGGCCCCGCCACGTTCGCGGGCACGGCGGCACCGACGATGTGCAGCGCCGTGGGGGTGATCTGCAGCAACTCGACGGGGGCCTCGAACCGCCCCGGCGCGACCCCCGGCGCGCGCACGGTCAGTGGCACACGCAGCACACCTTCGGTCAGCGACAACCCGTGGTCGTAACGCGACCAAGTTTCGAAAAGCTCTTCGCCGTGGTCCGAACTGAAGATCACGGCAATGTCGTCCGCATCACGCCGCCGCTCAATCTGATTCAGGACACGCCCGAGCTGTTCGTCCGCACCCTCGATCTCCGCGCGGTAAAGCGCCCATAGATGCTCGTACTCCTGTGGGTCGGGGCGCTCGCGGCGTTCTTCAATGCCGTTGTAGAACGCGTACTGCTCCATGCGGTCGCGCAGGGGTGGCCACGCGGGGTCGATCAGGTGCGGCGGCGGCCGGTGCTCCGCGTGGGGATCCATCAAGTGGAGCCACACAAAGAACGGGCCCGGATTGGACGCGAGCCATTCAAGACCGAGGTCGACGACGCGCTTGTCCCACTCCCACTGGTCGCGGTAATCCTCGGGGTCGTCGAGCATGCCGCAACCCAGGTCGTCGAAACCATCGTGGAAGACGGTGCCGGGGTGCCCTTGGAGCTTGCAGAGGTTTGCCGTGAACGCGGCCGTGCGCCGTCCAGAGTCGCGCATGCGCTGGGCCAGCGTCGTGCTGCCCTCGCGCAGCAGACCTGTCTGCGTCTGTACACCGTGTTGGTGCGGCAAGAGGCCCGTGTGCAGGCTCGACAGCGCGGGGTGGGTGATCGTCGCTTGCGAGTACGCACGCTCGAACACCAGTGATTGCGCAGCGAGCGCGTCGAAGTGCGGTGTTGAAGCGGGGCCACCGTAGGCGCCCAACTGGTCCGCCCGCAGCGTGTCGACCGTGAAGAGCAACACCGAGCGCTCGGCCGTGCCTTCGACTTCCCCGCACCCGCTCGTCAAACCGAGCACGAACACCGCGAGGAGCGCTCGCTCGAGTGCCGCTCCTCCCCGGGGCAGACGACGCGGCCCGCACGTGGGCCCAACTGTCGATTCACGCGGCGCCATGCATACACGGTAGCCGCAAAGCAAGCATCGCGTACGGTGTCTGACGCGGGGCGGGCTGGCGCCGGCGACGCATGGGGCGATCTTTGGAGCGGGCCGGCCCCCGCAGCGGGGTAGACTCTGGCGCCCCATGTCCCCGTCAACGTCCCCCTCAACGTCCCCCGATCCGCGCCCTGATGCCCCTGTGGCTAGCCCATTGCGCAAAGTGGCCGTGTTCGCCGCCACAGGGCTTCTCGCCGCCTGCACCGAGGGCCCTGCGCGCCCAAACGTGCTGCTCGTGACCATCGACACGCTGCGGGCGGACCGGGTCGGAGCCTACGGGTACGAGCACTCGACAACCCCGCATCTTGACGCCCTGGCCCAATCGGGGGTGCTGTTCGAGCGTGCCTACAGCCATGCTCCCTTCACGGCTCCCGCGCACGCGAGCCTTTTGACGTCGCTGCACCCCCAGAGCCACGGCGTGCTCTTTTGGAACCAGTTGCTGACGACGGACGCGCCGACGTTTCAGGAACTGTTCAAGGCCCGCGGGTACGGGACGGCGGCGTTCCACAATCACCCGGGCCTCATTCCGACGGGCATCACGCGCGGTTTCGACGAGGTTCAAGCGCGCTATTTCGAGCCCTGGCAGCCAACCGTCGCGGGTTTTTTCGATTGGTCCGACCGCCAACCCAAGGGCGAGCCGTTTGCCGTGTGGCTGCACCTGTGGGATGCGCACCGGCCCTACGGTTTCCGCGATTGGCGCGCGGAGTTCGTGCGGCCCCATGTCGAGCGCGCGGAGGCGGACCTCGTGCTGCCGTACGCGGAGCGCGGTTTCCTCGAACCCCGCGACCGGCGTATCGGTCGAACAGAGGCGTTCTACAACGTTCGGCCCGACGAGCGCGCGGGCACGTTCGACGTCGGCGGATCCGCGCGCACACTTGAAGCCGCGGATTGGCAGTACATCGTCGACCGCTACGACGCTAGCGTGCGTTACGCGGACGAGGGTGTCGGTGCGTTGATCGCGGGTTTGACCGAGCGCGGTGAGCTTGAAAACACGATCGTGGTGGTGACGTCCGACCACGGCGAAGCGCTGATGGAGCGCGACCCCGTGTGGTTTACCCACGACCCGTTTCTGTACGACGAGGTTTTGCGTGTTCCGCTGATCCTGCGTGTCCCGGGCGCGTTGCACGCGGGGACGCGTGTCGCGGGGCTCGTGCGCGGAGTGGACGTGCTGCCGACGCTGCTCGAGCTCGCTGACCTTCCGCTTCCACGGAAAGTCGTGTTGCAGGGCCGCAGCATGCTGCCCATGGTCGCGGGCACCGAAACGGGTGGGCGTACTCTCTTCGGCGGCACGCAAACACGCAGCGCCAAGGAAACGACACGCCGCGCAGGCGAGGACGATTCCTGGCTCGAATATCGGCAAGTGTTCACGGACGGCGCACTGAAGGTTATCCACGACCTTGAAACCGACACGTGGAGCGCGTTCGACCTCGCCGCGGATCCGGGCGAGCGCACCAACTTGTGGGCGAACGGCGTGGATGGGAAGACTCCCGCGGCCGCGCTGCGAACATCCCTTCTCGAGGCGCGCAAGGCGCTGCCCGTCGCGGGCCAGTTGACGGTTCCACTGAGCGCCCAGCAGACCCAAACCCTCGAGCAATTGGGTTACCTTTGATGTCCGACACGATCGAGCCGGAACCGCTGTCCGCGCCCACCGACCGCGCTGCTCGTCGTGCGCAGGCGTTCGCGGAAACGTTGGAGCGCATCGAAGCAACGATCGATTGGCCGCGCCTCGAGCGTGTGTACTGCGACGTCGAGCCCGACATCCCAGCAGGCGAACTCGTGGGATTTTTTGGCGCCGAAGCTCGCGAAGCTCAAGCGGAAGCGGCGCTGCGTTTTGCGGCCGACCTCGGCCAACGCCTGTCTCAAGGGGGTGCGAGCCTCTACGTTGGCGCGGGGGTCGCCGAGATCGCACCGATCGTCGCGGAGACCGTTTTGCTCGGCCGCAGCGTGCGCTTCGTCACACTCCCTGGCGCCGAGGCGGAGGAACTTGCGCGCGCGTTCGCTGCGGCGTCGGTCGGCCTCCCTCGAGCGCTTCCGCGCATCGAAACCCGCCCGCTCGAATCGCTTGCCCTCGGGCCCGTCGACCACGTGTGGTTTGCGAGCGTGCTGACGGATCCCGAGGCCTTTCCCGCGCTCCACCGGGCGCTTTACGAAACGGGTCCGACGACCGGGCGCGCCGTGTCCACGGAGAGCCGCCGCGCGCGGGCGCTGCTGGGCGCCGTGTTTGCGTCTCTCGCGCCCCGCGGCTGGGTGACAACCAGCGACGAAGAACTTCCCCTGGTGAAGGCCGCTTTGCTTGAGCGCGGTGTCGACATCCACGTGCCCGAGGTCGGCCGACTGTCGGCGATCGTGGGCGACGTCCTTCGTCACGTGTCCCTCTCGCCGCACTTGCCAGGTGACCCCGGCCAGGGGATGCTTGGGCGCCGCCGAGACTCGGCGAGCCGTCCGCGCCCTCCCCGCCCTCAGCCATGACACAGTTCAATCCCTCGGCCGCCGCCAACTACGGCGTGCAGGACTACAGCGCGAAAAAGCGCATCCAAGGCCTCGAGATCGCCGAGCTGAAGCGTTTTAACGACGACGGCGGCGCGATGACCGAACTCGGGCGCCTCAATGAGGGCAAGCTCGCGGGGTTCGAAGGTTTCACCGTTCGGCAGGTGAACTACTCCGTGATGGAGCCGCTCGTGATCAAGGCATTCCACCTGCACAAACGCCAAACGGACATTTGGTACGTGCCGCCGGGCGACAAGCTGCTCCTCGTGGTCGCGGACGTGCGCGCGGGCTCGCCGACCGAGGGCCTCGTGCAGCGCATCGTTTTGGGTGACACCCGTTCGATGTTGGTGCGCATTCCCCCGGGCGTGGCCCACGGCGCGAAAAACCTGCGCCCCGCGCACCCCTCGGTCATCGTCTACTTCGTCGACGTGCAGTTCTCGACGGACAGCCAGTGCGATGAGGGCCGCTTGCCCTGGAACCACTTCGGCTCGTCCGTGTGGGACGTCGAGCGCGGCTGATCGACGCGCTCGCTCCAGGGCGGGCCTGGAGGCCCGCGCTCCCAGCGGGCAGCCTTGACGTATACTCTCCCAGTTCGGCTGAGCCCGCCAAAGATGGAGCCCTGAGTCGACGAGCACGTAGCTCGTTCGATCAATCGCCGAGGTAGCCGAGGGTGCGGAGTTGCTCAAGGAGCGCTTCGTCCTCGATCGCCGACCCGCCCCCCGCGAGGGGTGCGAGGCCGCTGAGGCGTTTTTCGTAACGCTCCCTCAAGTTCGCGCGGCGCTCTCGCGCGGCGCCGTCATCCGCGCGCGTCAGCGTGGGCAGCGCGCTCTGGGCGATCGGGTAGCTCACCAGAGCACCCGGCGGCTGGAACCATTGCGCCTTGCGGCGCCACGGCGACCCAGGCCACGGGCGCCACGGGCTCGAGCGGCCGTCGGGCTCCATCCCGGGCCACAGGCGGTGCTCGTCGTCGCGGGCGGTGCCCAGGCTGCCCAGAAGCTGCGCAATCGCGATGTCCGCGCCCGGATGGCGCGCCAGTAGGCTCGGGCCGGCCAGCGGATAGGGCACTTTTATGTCGAGCAAGTCGAGTACGGTAGGTGCGACCTGCAGCAGCTCCACCGTCTCTGCCCTGCGCTCCGGTGCAACCCTTGGTGCACGCACGAACAGCGGGACACGCAACACACCCTCGGAGAGCGAATCCCCGTGCCCGTAGTAGGGCCAACTTTCGAACAGCTCCTCGCCGTGGTCGGACGCGACGATTAGCGCGGTGTCCGTGTCGAGGCGCGGTTCGAGCGTGTCGAAAAGCGGCCCGAGCGTTTCATCAACTCCCGCGATCTGCGCGCGATAGAGCGCCCACAGGCGGTTGTATTCGGCATCCTCGGGACGCGTGACACGGCGCTGGTACCCGTCGAAAACGAGATTCTGTTCCTTGGGGTCGCGCGGCGGGTCGAACTCCCAATCCCACAGGTGCGGCGGCGGGCGGTGCTCCGAATGGGGATCCATCAGGTGCAGCCACAAAAGCAGCGGTCCTGACGTGCGCTCGAGTTGCGCGAGTCCGCCGGCAACCACGGCCCGGTCCCATTCCCACTGCTCGCGGCCGTCCAGCATCGCGCACTCGAGCACGTCAAAACCGTCGTGGAAGACCGTTCCCTTGTGTTCTTGCAGTTTGCACAGGTTGGCGACGACGGCGGCGGTGTGGTAACCCGCTTGCTTCGCGAGCACGGGGACGGAAACAACCGACGGCGCGAGGCGATGGAACTGGCTCATCACGCCGTGTTGGCTCGGCAACAGGCCGGACCACATGCTTGAGAGCGACGGATGTGTGATGGGCGCCTGGGCGTAGGCGCGCTCAAACACACGCGCTTTCGACGCCATTCGGTCGAGATTCGGTGTGGGCGCGGGCCCGCCGTAGGTGCCCAACTGATCCGCGCGCAACGTGTCGATCGTGACGACGACGATGCGCTCCACAGGTTCAAAGCTGTCGCCGCCGCAGCCCGCGAGGAGCGCGATCGACGTCAGTGCAACCAGTGCGGTAGCCGGGGCGACCCGTTGATCGATCATCGCCGCCGGTACACACCCAGTAGGCACGTTTCGGGGTAACCGAGGCCGAGGGTGCGCAGGGCACGCCAGAGCGCGAGTTCGGCAAACGCGGTCACTTGGAAACGCGCAAAGCTGCGGCAATCGTCGAGGTGCGCGAAGGCGGCCTCCTCGAAGCCCGCGGCGGTGAACCAGCGCTCGAGCGACGCGCGGCTGTTCATACGAAAGCGTGTCGGGAACGTGTCCTTTGCTTCCGTGCGCCACAGAATGCGCTTGACGGGTTGGTGCAGCGCAAACGGCACCAGCGAAGTGATCAGCGGCACCGGCGACCAGCGATTCACCGTGTAGATCACCACCACGCCGCCCTTGCGGATGCGGGCCGCGAGGTCGGCGCACAGGGACGCGGGTTCTTCCACGTGCTCCGCCATCATGCGCAAGGTGACGAGGTCGAAGGCAGGCTCTGCAGGCAATTCCGCGACGAAACCCTGCACTTTTTCGTGCACGAAGGGGTTTTCGAGCAGCGTCGGGTCGGGGTCAACACCGACAAGCCGCTTAGCTTTCGCGGCAAGCTCGCGCGCGAGCGGTGTGTTTGACGGGAAGAGGTGGCGCCCGCATCCGACGTCGAGCCAACTCGTTTGCGCACCCACCATGCGCCACACCAACGCTTCGTACACCTCGTCGGGGGAGTGGTAGCCAAAACGCGCGCGCATCCGTGGGCTCCACCCGAGCTGCGCAACGCGGCTGTGTTTCAGCCGGACCAGCGCGTCCAATTCATCGGTCCCCGGCAAACGTGTTGTCCGCGCGGGTCCGGGTCCCGCGTCAGTGGGTTGGGAGAGCGGCGGTTTGTCGCCCATGGCCGCCGCAGGATATCACGGCCCGCCGTGGGCCGGGGCCTCGACAATCTCGATCATGCGCTCGAGGCTGAGGCGCGCCTGCGCGACCAGCCCTGCGCGCTCGCCCGCATCCAGCCGGTCCCTGCGCATCGTGATTTCGTCCACCATGTCGCCCGCGAGCACGCGGTTGATCGACGGCGCTTCGCCCTTGCGCAACAGGTCGAGCAGCCCCGCAAGGTGCGGGGGATCGTTGCGGCTCATCGTCGCGCAGCCGCAGCCGCCGGAGCCAAAGCCGGACTCGGGAATCTCCGCCAAGTGCACAACTTCGACACCGCGCTGGATGCCAAGCTCGCGCGCGTTGCGCACGAAATGCCCTTCGGTGCCGATCGCGAGTTTGGAGCCCCGCGGTGCCGTCGCAACGGCATTCCATAGGTAGTTCGTGCTGCCCTCGCCGTCGGCGGCGCGCACCGCTTCGAGGGGACTCTCGGGGTGGATGAGGACGCGGTAACCGCGCTCTTGCCACCACCGCACCATGCGCGGTTCGAAGATCGTGTGCACACCGCACGCGGAGCCCCACAAAATCATCTGTGCGCGGTCGAGTTCCTTCCACATGGGCGCAAGGTCGATCGCACCCCGCGACGGGTCGGGCAATGTCGCGACGCGCGAGAGGTCCATGCCGAGCTTCGCGGCCGTGTTGCGACCCAGGTGCTGGTCCGGCACGAAGAGGATGCGCTTGTTTTGGCGGCGTGCCCAGTCGACGACGAGGTGCGCGTTGCTGCTGGTGCAGCTCGCGCCGCCGGTGCGACCCGACAGGGCTTTCAAGCGCCCCGACGTGTTCATGTAGCTGACCACCAGGAGCTCGTCGCCGTAACGCTCCTGGAGCTGGTCGGCAACCGGCAGCACCATGAAGTCTTTGGCCAGCATCTCCATCGTGCAGCCGGCTTTGGGGTTCGTGATCCACACGGCCTGGTCGTCGTGGGCGAGGATCGCGATCGATTCGGCCATGAAGTGGACGGCGGATTCGACGATGACCTTCTTGTGCGGCGCGTTGCGCGCGGCGAGGGCCAGTGCGTAGCTGTCCGCGACCGCGCCGCCAAAGTGCTCGACCACTTTCACGATCTCACCCCCCATGTAGAAGTGGGCGAGCATCAACAGCGAATCGCCAAAATGCGCGAGCGCCGGCCGCACGTAGCCCTCCATCCACCGCAAGACGGTCTCGGGCCGCCGATCCGGCAGCGCAAGGAACTCCTCGGCGTAGGGCTGCAGCTCGGGCTGGTACCAATCGAGCGGCAGCGCCGTTTGGCACAGCTCCATGCGCGGCTGCATGAGCAGTCCGCTTTTCGCAAAGCCGTCGGGGCCGATGTCCATGGCGGGAACCATGCCCAAGAGGATAACCGCGGCGGGGGCCCCGAGTGCGGGCCTCCCGGCCCGCCTTGGATCGAAGCACGCGTTCTGCGAGTCGGCGAACTTGTTGCAAGGCGGGCCGGGAGGCCCGCGCACCAATCGGGCAGAGCCCGTCCTGGCGCGGGGCGGTTTTTCGCCGTGGGATGCAATCGCAGGAAGGTGAGCAACGAAATGGAGCGTGTGCATCGCTCCAGGCGGGCGTGAAGACCCGCGCTCCCGGCGCGCGCTCAGCGCCATGGCGTGTTCCGATTTGGGGCGTTTTGCCCCACGGGCAGGAAGGTGGACCGCGCGTCCCCCGGCCTGCAGCCGGGCGCGGGCCCCGCGACCGTCGGAAGGGCGCAAGTACCCTTAGATTGGGCGAAGTCCTTGTGACGATCGCATGCTCTGCTTCCCGTAGGGTCCTGGAATGAAACCCGCCCATCTGATCGCAACTGTCGCAGCTCTCGCGGTTTCGCTCTCCGGCTCCCCTGCTGTGGCGGGCCCCCCGGCCAAACTCCAGAGCCCCGCCGTTCATCCACGCGCGGTCGTCGTCGATGCCGTCACATTGACACCCATCGGCGGAGCAAGCGTGGCCGTTGATGGGCCGTTGGGGCAGGCCGCGGCGGAGTCGGACACGTCGGGGCCCCCGGTGTCAGGGTAGTTGCCGCCTGATCTCTGGGGCCGCGGGGCCCCTACCCGGCCGCAGGCCGGGTGGGGCGCGGTCCCTCTTCCTGCCCGTAGGGCAGGACGCCCCCCGAGGGGGGC
>Ga0163144_10007787_pt1 | contig 23397 bp, 25 predicted proteins | sample OliLak19BULKMAT1_FD_123175 | JGI IMG/M metagenome (GOLD analysis project Ga0163144, IMG submission 123175) | Freshwater microbial mat bacterial communities from Lake Vanda, McMurdo Dry Valleys, Antarctica - Oligotrophic Lake LV.19.BULKMAT1 | ecosystem: Environmental > Aquatic > Freshwater >...
TGCCAGCTCAGCTCGTCCATGGACGGGGATAGAGGCTGAACCAGATGTTGACGGCCGCGCCGAGCGTCGTCAGCGCGTTGAGGCTGGAGAACACCGCGTCGCCGCGCTCATACGCGTAGCACGCGAGGGCCAGGCTTCCCACCGCGGACAGGGCGAGGAACCAGCGGTTCGCTCCGCAGCGCCCCTCGCGCACGGTCTCCCAGCACTGAGGTATCCACGCGAGAGCGAACGCGACGAGGCCGACGCCGCCGATCCAGGAGGTCACGGGAACGGAAATGCAACATTCCGGCCCGCGGCAGGACCGTTGCGCCGCCGCTAAGCGCGGACAACGCCGGGGGCCTTATGATTCGATTTCCTCCTAAAAAGATACTGGTTGCCTATGATCTTTCGGACGTGTCGCGGGCCGCGTGGAAGCACGCGTCGGCGCTCGCGGCCGCCTGCGGAGCCGAGCTCGAGGCCGTGTACGTCGAGCCATGGCAGGCGGGCGTCGACATGCTTCCGCCGCCTCCGTTGGCGGTGCCCCAGGCGCGCGAGCTTCGCCGCGCGATCCGCTCGAAGATCGGAGACGGCCACCGGATCTCGATCCTCCACGGCGAGCCGGCCGCTCGCATTCTCGGGCTGGCGCGCCGCGTGCGTCCCGACCTGATCGTCGTCGGCACGCACGGACGCCAAGGTCTGTCTCGCGCGCTGCTGGGCTCGACGGCCGAGGCGGTGATCCGCTCCTCTCCGTTCCCGGTGCTCGCGGCGAGGGGGACGGTCAGGAAGGTCCGCTCGATCCTCGCGCCGGTGAACTTCACCGCGTACTCGGAATACGGCTTCATGTACGCCGCGCACGCGTCGGCGTTTCTGGCGGCGCACCTGACGGTCCTGCACGTCACCGACGATCCAGTTTGGAGCGGAAACCTCCATTTCCGCCTTTCGAGCCTTATCCGCAGGCTGCCGGAGAAGATCCGCAGCACCTGCCGTCCGACGGCGCAGGCGGCGATCGGCGGCGCCGTGAAGGGCATCCTGAAGTCCAAGAGGGGGCAGGATTGGATCGTGCTGGTCGCGCACGCGCGCTCGGCCGTAATGGACGCGTTCTTCGGCACGACGCTGGAGCAGGTGCTGCGGCGCTCGTCGATTCCGGTGCTGTGCGTTCCGGCTCCGGGGCGAGGCGCCGCGATAAGCCGGCGATAAGGCCTTCGTGAGGGAGGGATCATGGATATCATCGACGTGTTCCTGGAGAGGCACGCGATCCTGCGCGGCGAGTTGACGGCGCTCGAGGCTCCGTTCCGCCAGCCCCACGGCGTCGGGTGGGACGACTGCCTCGCGCTCGACGGTGAGGCCCTGCGGCGGGACGCCGACGCGTTCTTCGCCTCCTTCCGGGGGCACGCGCTCGACGAGGATGAGTTCCTTGCGGAGGCCGGCGCGCTGTTAAACCTCGACGCGCAGACGCAGGAGGCGTTCGGGGAAGGGCGACGGTCGGTCGGGGACATCATGAAGCTGTTCGGCGCCGTTGCGTTTACCTGCGACGGGGAGCACGTTCACCGCGTGCGAGAGCTCCTCTCGCGGATGCGCGAGGAGGTGGAGGCCCACCTGCTCTTCGAGGAGAGGACGCTTTTCCCGCTCTTCAAGCAACGCGTTTCCGCCGCCCTCCTGCGGGAGCACGGACTGCGCGCCCGGGAGCGCGTGCACGGCCGCCGTTCCCGCTGACGGCCGTCACTTTCGCGTGAGGCAGATTCCGCCGCAGACCTCGCAAGGCTTCGCGCCGCGGCGCACGGCCTCGGCGACGTCGACGGTCTCGCATTCCGCCCCGCAGCGGCGGGCGTGGTCGCAGGCCGCGCAATGATACTTGCCTGTGACGAGGCTTAGCACGACGGTCTGGTCGACGACGCCGGCGGTCGGCGGGCCGGCTCTTCTCGCCACGGCCGTCCCCAGAATCGCCAGCATCAGCCCGCCCATGGATATCTTGATGACCGCGCGCAATCTCGAGTTTCGAGTCATGGGGCCCCCGTCCACGGCGGAGGCGGAGCAACAATCGGGCCAGCGGCCGAAACGTTGCTCAGCCGCTGAAGCCATGACCCTCTCGTTTCTGGGCCGTGAAGCCGGCGTCGCTGGCCTGTCCTGCCTCCTTCTGGCCGCGCTCCTGAGCGTGCGGGCGCTCGACTCGCGGCTCGGCGGCCTGTCACGGCTCTGGAAGGTCCACCATCTCCTCGGCGCGGCGGCCTTCCTCCTGCTGATGGCCCACCCTCTGCTGCTGTCGTTCGACGCGGCGCGAGTCTCGCTGCCGGCCGCCGCCCGCGTCCTGTTTCCTCCGTTCGCCGAGACGAGCGCGTGGATGGGTTGGCTCGCGCTCGCGGTCATGGCCGGGTTCCTCGCCCCGACGTTCCGCTTCTTCGGCCGGCCGGAGTATCAGCGCTGGAAAGCGCTTCACGCGCTGTCCGGGGGCGCCGTGGTCCTCGGCACGGCGCACGCCGTCGCGTCGGGGAGCAACGGCGCGGCGTGGCTCGCCTTCGGCGGGCTCGCGTTCGGCGCCTTTGCCTGGCAGGGGTTCGCGGCGCCGCGGCTCGCGCGCCGCGGCTGTACCGTCGTCCGCGTGGAGGCGATCGGGACGGGCATCGTCGAGCTGACGCTGAAGCCCGACGGGAGCCCGCTGTCTTATCGCGCGGGACAGTTCATTTATCTGACGCCCTTGAGCGCGGAGCTCGAGGCCGGCCGCGGCGAGGAGCATCCGTTCACGCTCTCTTCCGCTCCCGCCGAGACCCGCTTGCGCGTCGTGATCAAAGACCTCGGGGACGCCACGCGCGCCCTGCAGTCCGCTAAAACGGGTATGCGTGCGCTCATCGAAGGACCCTACGGGGCGTTCTTCCCCACGCCCTCGTCGGGCGCCCCTGAGCTGTGGATCTCGGGAGGCATCGGGGTGACGCCCTTTCTTTCCCGGGCGCGGTCGCTGCGCGGCGGGCCTCCCGTCGATATCCACATGTTCTACTGCGCCCACGACGACTCGAAGGCTCATTTCTCCGGCGAGCTCGCGGCCGTCGCCGCGAACGTGCCGGGCTTCCGGCTGACGAGGCATTTCTTCAGCCGCGAAGGGCCCCTGAACGCGGCCTTCCTCGCCGCGCGCTGCCCGAATTTCGCCGAGCGCGAGGCATTCATCTGCGGGCCGCCCGGGCTGATCGCGGTCGCGCGCACCGTGCTGAGCCGCGCGGGCGCCTCGTCGGGCGCGCGGTCGGAGGATTTTAATTGGCTCTGAGGCGCTTCGTCTTTTGGGCGTTCGTCGCTTTTGTCGCGACCGCGGCGGCCATCGGCGTCCTCGGGCGGCGGTCGCCCGACGCCATGAGCGTCCCGGCGGCCGATCCGGCGGAAAGGGAAATCTCGCCCGCCGAGCTCGCGCGTCACGCGTCCGCCTCGGATTGCTGGCTCGCCGTCGCTGGAGCGGTCTACGACGTCACCGCCTGCGTCGCGGCGCACCCCGCGCCGAGGCGCGCGTTCACGGCCTGGTGCGGCAAGGAGGCCACGGGGGCCTTCGAGGGGGCGGGCGTCGGAAGCCCTCACGGCGCCGCTTCGCGCGCGCGGCTGACGCGCCGCCGCTTGGGAAAGCTGGCGTTGTAATATTTGGAAACAACGTTGCTCCGCCCTGTCCGCGCGGCTCGTCGCCGCGGGGGAGGTTCTTGTGGACAACAACTCGGAAGAATCGAAGTCGAGCGTCGGATATTTCATCACGGGCGCCGTCATCGGGTCGGTGCTGGCGGTGCTGTTCGCGCCCAAAGCGGGACGCGAGACGCGCGAGCAAATGGGTTCGTGGATCCAGGATAAGCGCGATAAAGGGCGCGTCGCGGTGCGCGAAGCGCTGGAGACCGGGCGCCGGACGTTGCGCCGCGGCCAGCGCTCGATGTCGGGAGTCTGAGGCCGGGAGACGGTTTCGGCGGCGGCTAGCGTCCCAGCCGGGGCGCCGGCCGCCGCTGGAGCTCCTCCATGCGCTCGTCGAGGGCCGTCTCGAAGCGGCGCTTCAGCTCGGCCTTGGTCTCCTCGAACCGGGCCGCGTCGGCGACCTTGCGCGCGTTCGAGTCGTGCTCGAGGAAATCGAGCACCGCGCGCAGGTCCTGCTTGCTCAGGGCTTCCCCGTGAAAGTGCGCGCGCACGCGCATGCGCGCGGTGTAGAACTCCCACCAGCCCCGGTTGACGTAAGGAGCGTTGACCGCGCGCGCCAAAGTGTGGCAGCGGGAGCACGCGCGCGCAAACGTCTCGTAGTCGCGCTTCACCTCGGCGGGATAGGCCGACACGTCTACGGTGTCCGGGCCGAGGTCGCTGTAGAACAGGGCCGCGGCCCGCCGCTCGGGTGGCGCCTGGGGAAGCTCGACGGGACGCGTCGAGTTCGGGGCGGCGTTCCGGTGACCCCACGCGCCGCAGCCCGCGGCGATGGCGACGACGATGACGAGCAGCGCGAGCTTTCGGGGCATGCCCGCGGACACGCAACGCAACGTCCAGCGGACGATAGTTAGCGCGCTTGAAGCCAGGCCACGAGCGAGCTCACGGCCAGCGGCTTCTCGAATATGCGGTCGATCGGCGACGCCTTGGCGTCAGCCGAGTCGTACACGGCGCTGACCATCGCGATGCGAAGCTCGGGCTTCAGGTCCTTCGCGCGGCGCGAGAGCTCGAAGCCGTCCATGGGATCCATGCGCCCGTCGGTGACGAGGCAGTCGATAGGCCGCGTCGCGAGCAGCAAGAGCGCCTCCGGCCCGCTGCGTGCCGATAAGGTCGCGTAGCCCGCGCGGCGCAACGACAGGCTCATCATCGCGAGCAAGGATGCGTCGTCGTCGACGATCAGGACCGCGGGCCGGTTGTACATCATCCGTTTCAACTTCGCAATGAAACGGCCAACCGTTATTTCGTCTTGGCCGGGATCCCGTACGAGCGGAGCTTGCGCCACAGCGTGTTGCGCGCCACGCCCAGGCGCTTGGCGGCGAGCACCTGGTTGCCTCCGCATTCCTCGAGGGCCAGGAGGATGTGGCGCTTCTCGGAGTCGTCGAGCGTTTCCTTCGAGCCGTCCCGCGTCGCCGCCGCGGCGCCGCTCGGCAGCATCTCGGGCGGCAGGTCGCCTTCCGCGATCGAGGCCCCCGCGGCCATGATCAGCACGCGCTCGACGACGTGCTCGAGCTCGCGCACGTTGCCGGGCCAGCGATAGCGGCGCAGCGCCTCGGCCGCCGCCGGGGAGAACTTCACGGCCTTGCCCCCGTGCTTCTTCTTCGCCTTGCGCAGGAAGTGCTCGGCCAGCGGCAGGATGTCCTCGGCGCGGTCGCGCAGCGCGGGAAGCTCGATTGGGAAGACCTTGAGGCGGTAATAGAGGTCCTCGCGGAACTTCCCCTCGGCGACGAGCTTCAGGAGGTCCTTGTTGGTCGCCGCGAGCAGGCGGCCCGAGACCTTGAAGGGATGGTTGTCGCCGACGCGGCGAATCTCGCCTTCCTGCAGGGCCCGGAGGAGCTTGACCTGCAGCCCGGGCGTCGTCTCGCTGATCTCGTCGAGGAACAACGTCCCGCCGTTCGCCTCCTCAAAGAGGCCGCGCTTGTTGCGGTCGGCGCCCGTGAACGCCCCGCGCACATGGCCGAACAGCTCGCTCTCGAGCAGGCCCTCGGGCAGCGCGCCGCAGTTGATCGCGACGAAGGCGCCGTTGCGGCGGGGGCTCTTCTCGTGGAGAGCGCGCGCGATGAGCTCCTTGCCCGTTCCGGACTCGCCGAGGATGAGCACGGTGGCCTCCGTCGCGGCGACCTTCTGCACGAGGTCGAGGACCTTGCGCATCGGGGGGCCGGAGAAGACGATGCCGTCGAAGCTGTACTTGTCCTTGACCTCCTCCCGCAGGCGCTCGACCTCGTGCACGAGGCGGCTGTGCTCGAGCGCCTTGTCAAGAACGAGGTTGAGCTCCTCGGGCTCGACCGGCTTCGTGAGGTAGTCGAACGCGCCGGCTCGCATCGCCGCGACGGCGGTGTCGATGGATCCGTGCCCGGTCATCATGAGCACCTCGACGCGGGGGTGCTTCTCCTTGGCGAACTTGAGCACCTCGAGGCCGTCGATGTCCCCGAGCTTGAGATCCGTGACGACGGCGTCGTACTCGCAGGCGCCGAGCTTCGCGACGGCCTCGGCGCCGCTCTTCGCGACGTCGACGGCGTGCCCGCGCCGCTTCAGCTCCATGCCGAGCATGGCGCCGAGCGAGAGATTGTCCTCGACGAGAAGGATGCGTGTCTTTTCCATTTCGTTCTAATCCTCTATGCGCGGCAACGTGACGGTGAAGGTGGTCCCGCGCCCCAGCCGCGTCTCGAAATCGACGCGGCCGCCGTGCGCCTTCACGATGCTCTCGGCGATCGGCAGGCCGAGCCCCGTGCCCTGCTGCTTGGTGGTGCGGAAAGGCTTGAACAGATCGGGGCGGATCGAGTCCGGGATGCCCGCCCCCGTGTCCGAGATGGAGAACCAGGCCGTGCCCTCGCCATTTCCCGATAGCGCGGTCACGGTGCCGGCGCCGCCGAGCACCTGGATCGCGTTGAGCAGGATGTTCCAAACGACCTGCCGGATCTGGTCGGCGTCGAACGGGAAAGGCTTCAGGTCGGGGCTCAGGGCGAGCGCGAGCCGCGTGCCGCCCACGAGCTCCTTGTTCGAGAACGCGAGGGTCGTGACCTCGGTGAGGGCCGCGTTCAGGTCGTGCTGGCCGGCGTTCATGGGCCGCGGACGCGCGTACGACAAAAAGCTGCTGAGGGCCTCGTTGAGGCGCTTGCTCTCGGTGCGCAGCACGCGCGTCACGGTCTCCTTGTCCTCGCGGGTCAGGCCCTCGTCCGCCAGCTGCTGCGCGGCCATGACGATCGACCCGAGCGGGTTGCGTATCTCATGGGCCACCACGGCCGCCATCTCGCCGATCGTCGCGAGCGCCTCGGAATGCGCGAGGCGCTCCTGCATCGACTTCTGCTCGCTGAGGTCCACGCCGTTGGAGATGTAGCCCAGGATGCGGTCGTCGTCGGCGCGCACGGCCGTGATTGTGAGGATGAGGGGCACCTCGCGTCCGTCCTTGGCCTTGTTGATGAGCTCGCCGCGCCAGTAGCCCTTCTTCGGGTCGAGGATGTTGAGCCACATCCGCTGGTAGAGCTCGTCCGTGGAATGCCGGGACCTCAGCAGAGCCGGGGTCTTCCCGATGGCTTCCTCCCGCGTATAGCCGTAATGCGTGGTGAAGGCGTCGTTGATGTTCAGGATCACGCCCTTCGGGTCGCTGTAGAACATCACGTCGTTCGAGCGGCGAAACCCCATCAGCAGGAGATCTTTTAGGTCGTTGTCGGACTTGGCCAAGTGTTCCATTATGTAGCATATTCGGACCTTAAGCGCTTTGGCCGTTATATTGCTACGATGCGGGTAGGAACATTTCGGCCAAAAAAACATGAGACAAACACAAAAGCTCAGCCTCGCCTCCAGCCAGCGCCTCACCGTGATGGGCCGCATGCGCATGGCCGATTGGATCGAGATGCCCGAGCGTGAGTTCGCTCAGGAGATCGTCAAGCTCGAGAAGGACCCGCTGTTTCAAAAGCTGTATTTCGGAGACGGACGCATCCCCGGCGCGTTCCGCCGCCAGCGCTGGCCCGGCGGGAGGCTGTCCGGCTCTTTTTACGAGATCGACGAGCGCACCGCCGCGGGCGCCGGCGAGCGCGTCGGCGTCGAGGAGTTCGCGCAGACGCGCGGCCCCGCGCTCGCCGCCATCAAGCGCATGGGGCAGAAGGATTTCGAGCGCTACTTCCTCCACGGTGAGGACGCGCTGACGCTCGAGGAAATCGGCCGCCGCACGAAGCTCAAGCCCGAGGAGGTGCTCCGGGTGCACGACCTCGTCGTCGAACTCGGCGCGCGCTCGGAGTTCGAGACGTCGGTCGCGGCGCCCGCCGCCTCGCCCGGCCGCCTGTCGGCCTGCCTCGCCCAGATTTCCATCAACGGCGGCGCCGCCTCCTTCGAGTTCTACGCTCCTTATTGGGCGCGCGGCCTTTATCAGGTTCGCCACGACCTGCTCGACCGCTGGAAGGACGACGGCCTCACCCCGGTCGAGCGCAAGCATCTTCCCGGGCTGCTCAAGCGCCTCGAGACGTTCAACCTGCGCCAGAGCACGCTTTATCGGCTGCTCGAGATGGTCGCGCGCCTGCAGCTCGATTTCCTGACGAGCGAGCGCGCGACGGACGTCCGGCCCATCAGCCTTCGGCAGCTCGCCAAGCGCCTGGACCTGGCCCCGAGCACCGTCAGCCGCGCGTTCGCGCGCCGCTCGATTCAGCTTCCGTCCCAGAAGGAGCTCCCGCTCATCGCCTTCGTGCCCGGCCGCCGCAGCGTCCTGCGTTCGCTTCTTGGGGGCTGGCTCTCGGAGAACGCCTCCGTCACCGACGCCGCGCTCGCCGAGCGGCTTAAATCCGAGAGGGGGATCTCCGTCTCCCGCCGCACGGTCAACGCCGTGCGCCACGAGCTCAAAGCGACCAAGCGCCGCGCGGCGTAGCCTTCACCCGCCCGGGGCCGCTCCCGCCCCCCATGGCCGTTGTGTTGCCAGGTTGTAGTCGGCGTGTATAGGAGCCATGACTATGACCATCCTTTCGGTGCTGGGAGCCTTCGCGATCGTTATGAGCTGCGTCGCCTTCCTCGTATGGTGCGGCGCGCGGTTCGACGCGGAGGCCGAAAACGTGGCCAAGCACGGCCCGCGCTAGGCGCGTGCTCGAGGAGATGCGCATTGGTGTCAGGCCTACCGGTAGGCCTGACACCATCTCCTAGGCATATAGTATTATCGCCTCATGCTCGACGCCGACACGCCGCCGATAGCGACCATCGCCGACCGCGACTCCTCCGAGTTCCGCGCGAACGTCGCCCACCACCAGGGACTTTTGCAGGACCTTCACGCCCGCCTCGAGCAGGCGCGCGCGGGGGGGCCCGCCAAGTCGGTCGAGCTGCACCGGTCCCGCGGCAAGCTGACCGCGCGCGAGCGCGTCGAGCGGCTGCTCGATCACGGCTCGTACTTCCTAGAGCTGTCCGCGCTCGCCGCGGTCGGGCTGTACGACGACGAGGTTCCGTCCGCCGGCATGATCTCCGGCCTGGGAGTCATCAGCGGCCGCCTCTGCGTCATCGTGGCCAACGACGCCACCGTCAAGGGCGGCACCTACTACGCCGAGACGATCAAGAAGCACCTGCGCGCGCAGGAGGTGGCTCTCGAAAACCGCCTGCCCTGCGTCTATCTCGTGGACTCCGGCGGCGTGTTCTTGCCCAAGCAGGCCGAGGTCTTCCCCGACAAAGAGCACTTCGGGAGAATCTTCTACAACCAGGCGCAGATGTCCGCCCTGGGCATCCCGCAGATCGCGATCGTGATGGGCATGTGCACCGCGGGCGGCGCGTACGTCCCCGCGATGGCCGACGAGTGCGTGATCGTGCGCAACCAGGGCACGATCTATCTTGGCGGCCCGCCCCTCGTGAAGGCCGCGACCGGCGAGGAGTCCACCGCCGAAGAGCTCGGCGGCGGCGACATGCACAGCCGGACGTCCGGCGTGACGGACCATCTGGCCGACAACGACGAGCATGCGCTGCAGATTTGCCGTTCGATCGTGGCCAACTTGAACGCTCCGTTGTTCGAGCTCGGCGCGGGCGAGGAGCCGCTCTACCCCGCCGACGATCTCTATGGGCTCGTCAATCGAGACCTCCGCCGTCCCGTCGACCCCAAGGAAGTGATTGCTCGCTTGGTCGACGGCTCCCGCTTCCACGAATTTAAAGCGTTGTATGGCTTGACCATGACCACGGGCTTCGCCAAGATCCACGGCCGCCCCGTCGGCATCCTCGCCAATCGCGGCGTCCTCTTCTCGGAAGCGGCGCTCAAAGGCGCCCACTTCATCGAGCTCTGCGATCAGAGAAAGATTCCCCTGCTGTTCCTTCAGAACATCACGGGCTTCATGGTCGGCAAGGACTTCGAGCAGGCGGGCATCATCAAGCACGGCGCGAAGCTGGTCCAGGCCGTTTCGACGGCGCGCGTGCCGAAGCTCACGGTGATCACGGGCTCCTCGAACGGGGCGGGCAACTACGCGATGTGCGGCCGCGCCTACGGCGCGCGCTTCCTGTTCACGTGGCCCAACTCGCGCGTGTCCGTGATGGGTGCCGACCAGGCCGCCACCGTCATGACGATCATCAAGCGCGAGCAGCTCCTGCGCCGCAAGGAGCAGCTGTCCGATGAGGACGCCGCCAAGATCCAGGCCCCCATCCGCGCCCAGTACGAGGCCGAGGGCCATCCGTACTTCGGCACGGCGCGCCTGTGGGACGACGGCATCATCGCGCCCGCCGATACGCGCAAAGTGCTCGCGATGGCCTTGGCCGCCGCGGCGCACGCCCCGATCGGCGACCTGCACCGCCCCGTCTTCCGGATGTGACATGGAATATCAGCACCTGAAGCTTCACGCCGGCCCCGTCACCAAGGTGACGCTCTCGCGCCCCGAGCACCGCAACGCGATGAACGCGGAGACCCTGCGCTCGCTGACCTTGGTGTTCCGGGAGATCGCGAGCAACCCCGCGGTCCGCGTCGTGATCGTGACCGGCGGCGGCAAGGATTTCTGCGCGGGCGCCGACATCAACTGGATGAAGGACGCCGGCAAGCTCTCGCCCGAGGAAGGCAAGAAGGACGCGTCGCTCCTGGCCGAGATGCTCAAGGCCGTCGACGAGTGCCCGGTCCCCGTGATCGTCGCCGCGCAGGGCAGCGTCTACGGCGGCGGCCTCGGCCTGCTCGCCGCCTGCGACATCGCCGTGCTGTCCGAAGACGTGAAGCTGTCCTTCTCCGAGTGCCGCCTCGGCATCATGCCCGCCGTCATCTCGAGCTGGGTTCTTCCGAAGATCGGCCTCGTCAACGCGCGCCGCTACTACCTGACCGCCGAGGTGTTCGGCGCGGGCGACGCCGTGCGCATGGGCCTCGCGCACGAGACGGTCAAGCCCGAGGAGCTCTCCGCCAAGGCCGACGCGATCGCCGCGAACATCCTGAAGTGCGGACCGAATGCCGTCCGAGCCGCTAAGGCGCTTCTCCCGAGGCTCGGCAAGCTCGGCCAGCATCAGCAGATCGGGCTCACCATCGACACCCTCGTCCGCCTGCGGTCCTCGGCCGAAGGCCAAGAAGGCCTGGCCGCCTTCCTCGAGAAGCGCGCCCCCGAATGGACCCGGTAAAGCCGCCCGTCCGTCCGACGCCGCGCCTCGTCGAGGTGGGGCCCCGCGACGGGCTGCAGAACGAGAAGGGGATCATCTCGCTCGACGCGAAAGTCGCGTTCATCGACGCGCTGTCCGAAACGGGGCTCAAGGAGATCGAAGCCGGGTCCTTCGTCAATCCCAAGTCCGTGCCTCAGATGGCGAACTCGGAGCAGGTGTTCGCGCGTATCAAGCGCAAGCCCGGCGTGGTTTATTCCGCCTTGGTGCCGAACGAAAAGGGGCTGGAGCTGGCCCTCGCGTGCAAGGCGGATAAAATCTCTGTTTTTACCGCCGCGTCCGAGACCTTCAACCAAAAAAATATTAAAGCGTCGATTCGCGAATCGATCGACCGCTTCCGTCCCGTCGTGCTGACGACCCGCCAGGCGAAGCTTCCCGTGCGCGGCTACGTCTCCACGGCGTTCTGGTGCCCGTTCGAGGGCCAGGTGAAGCCCGAGAAGGTCGTCGAGGTCGTGAAGATGCTCTCCGGCATCGGCGTGACCGAGTTCTCGATCGGCGACACGATCGGGAAGGCCTCCCCCGAAGAGGTGCGCAAACTTTTATTCCTCCTCTGCAAGGCCGTGCCGAAGGACAGCATCTTCCTTCACTTCCACAACACCTTCGGCCGCGCGGTCGCCAACGCGATCGTGGCCTGGAAGACGTTCGGCATCACGGGCTACGACGCCTCGACGGGCGGCGTCGGAGGCTGCCCCTACGCGCCGGGAGCCACGGGCAACGTGGCGACCGAGTCCTTGGTGTCCGCGTTCAAGGCCGCGGGCTCCGATCCGGGCGTCGACGAGGGCAAGCTCAAGGCGGCGGCGGCCGGGCTCTTCAAGCACCTGGGCCGGCCCGTCGGCTCTCGTCCTCCGAAGTAGCGCGCGGCGAATAAACGAAGGCCCCGCGCCATGAGGGCGCGGGGCCTCATTTTTTTACGGCTTCGGCTTAGTGCGCGGCCTTCGCGGCTTCGGGAGCCTTCGGGGCTTCCTCGGTCTTCGCGGCCTTCTTGTCGGCCTTGGCGGCCTTCTTCTCGGCTTTCTTCTCGGCTTTCTTCTCGGCGCGCGCGGCTTTCTTCGCGGCCTTCTTTTCGGTCTTGGCCGGGGCGGCCGGGGCGGCCGCGGCAGGCGTCGCGGTCTCGGTCTTGGCTTTGGGAGTCTGTGCGAACAGCGGGGCGCTCAGGCCCAGGACGGCGACGGCGATAAGCAGCTTCTTCATGGTATTTCTCCTTACGTTATGGTGCGGACTAATTCGGAACGACGTTTTGCCCTGCGGGCTCACGTCGTTGATATGGCGCGCGAGGCGGCTAGGCGGCGCGGGGGGGAGACAGCGTGCGCGCCTCGGGCGAGGGCGCTGCGGCCTGCAGACGCGCGGCGGCGGCGTGCGGCAGGGGCACGGCGGGGAGCGAGGTGACGCCCTCTCCGGGGAGCAGGGCCGGGCACGGGATCGGCCGGCCCGCGAGATCATCGGAGACGGCGGAGATGGAGCACGAAGCCTCATCGGGCGGATTGGACGGGCGCTCTCCTAGGAGCAGGACGGCGCCGAGCACGGCGGCGGGGGCGAGGAGTCGGGGGAAAAGGGTCATGGCGCTTACCGCGGCAGAGCCTAGCATTTACGTCACCGCAGCAAGGCCAAGGTGGCCTCTGCCGTCAGAGCGACCGCCTTACGGGCGACGGGTCGCGACGAGAACGTCCACAGCTTGTTGTAACGGGCGCGAAAGACCGCGACCTCCGTCCCGGTTGCCGCGTCGTAGATGGAGACCGTCGACACGCAGTCGCGGCCTAAATTCTCACCGGTGCTCGTGATCGTGCCGAGAACGACGAGCTCCGCTTTTCGGCGCAGCGCCTCGCGCCGCGCCGCGTCGAGCCGGGAATCCCGGTTGATCATCGGCGACAGGAGGAGAATCCGCGAGAATTCGAGGGCCGTCTGCCGGACGGATTCCTTGGCCAGGTTCCAGACCGAGATCGCCTTGCCGTCGACGACGACCGGCGGGATCCGGTCGACCGCGGGCTGAGACGCGATGATCTCGACCTTGAGCTGCGCCGACAGCAGGGAGATGAAATTCTCCGTGCTCTCCTGGGTCAGGTCCGCGTTGCCCTCGAATTCCATGACGAGGATCCGGTGAAGGCGGTCAGGCGCGAAGAATTGGCGGTCGACGGGCCGGGCTGGCCGCGCAGCGCAGCCGGCGAGCAGCGCGACGGCGAGCAGCGCGGGCTTCAGGCCTGGGCCGGGGGGCCCTGGTACTTCGCCTCGCCGAAGCCCAGCAGCGGCAAGAACGCCATGCCGAGAAACGCGAGGCCTAAGGTGTAGCCGATGCCCTTGCCGAAGGCCTTCGCGAGCTTGTCGGAGAGGTAGATCATCGTGATAATGTTGAGCAGGGGAACCATCAGCAGGAGCGCGAGCCAGCCCGAGACGCCCGAGACACGGCAGAGGGTGATCAGGTTGAAGACGGGAATGAGCGCATACCAGCCGGGCCTTCCCGCCTTGGCGAACACGCCCCACATTCCGCTGATGACGAGAAACGCGGCGCCGAGCGTACCGACGAGCCCGATAAGATCCGTATCCATGTATGTCTCCGTGCGGCGTCGCTGCTAATCCTTCCGTCTTAACGCGTTCTTGATCCTGTCGAGCAGGCTGGCCGGCGGCCGCGGCGCGGCGGCGACGGGTGGGGGCTCCGGCTTCGGGTCGGCGGCCCTCGGCTCCGAGGGCGCTAGGCGCGTGATGATGGGCGGCGGCGCGGGACGCTTCGCGGGTCGTTCCAAGACCGGCGGCGCGCGCGACCGCGTCCGCTCGGCGGCGGCCGGCTTCGGAGCCTTCTCCTTGGGCGGGGACAGGAGCACCGACAGGTCGGCCAAGGTCAGGGTGGAGGGAGGCCCCGTCGCGGGCGCGGCCTCGGTCTTGCCTTGCTCGGCGCTCAGGCGCTCGAGCTCCCGGATGAGCTTGAGCGCGCTTTGCGCATAGCCGGGGGGAAGGTCGTTCTGGCGGGAGACGGCCTCGTGCAGCTGCGGGAAATAGGGGTGGTAGTACATCCGGTGCTTGCCGCCCTGGCGAAGCGTGAAGCCGTATCCCGCGTACAAGGTGTCGAGGTCGTCCTGGCCCCAGCCCGTCTTGTTGTTCTCCATGTCGGCGCGCAGCTTGACCGCGGTGCCCGACGGGTCGAGCGTGTAGGGCGCCCGGGCGGGCGGCGCCCGCTCGGGCGGGGCCGCGCGCTCGACGGGCTCCTCGTCGCGCTGGAGCAGGAAGGTTCGCACCTCCCAGGCCTTCATCGAGGCGAGCGCGTAGCCCTGCTCGACGGCCGCCAGGCCGTCGTCGTCGAGCCACGGCCCGTAGAAGTCGCGCATCTCCATGAGCTTCGCGACGGTGGCGTACAGCTCGGCGCGGCCCTCTTTGTCCATCGGGCGGCCGGGCTTCGCGAGCGCGCGCGCGGTCTCCGCGAGCTCGTAGGCCTTCGTGCGCACCGACTCCCTCGCGTCCTCGGCCGCGAGCTCGATAGCACCCTTGCGGTCGGCCGCGCTCATCGCGGCGAAGGCTTGCGGCGTGACGGACAGCGACTGCGACAGGGATTGGACAAGCGGCGCCGCCGCGCGCAGCGCCTCGGGCGAGGACAGAGACAGGCTCAGGCCCGCGGGCAGGAAAGGCGAGACGGACGCGTCGGAGAAGGCCATGCCGAGGGGCGTCGCCCAGGCGCCCGTGGGCGGGGCGAACACCGCGCCCGAGGGGGACGACACGACGCCGGCGCGGGCCTGAACGGCCAGCGCCGCGGCGAGCAAGAGAGGGATCGCTCGACCAAAGAGGGGCACGACGGGAGTATAGCCGCCATCCGCGGGACGCGCCAGGTCCGTTTTAAGGTAAAATACTTCCAGATCCCACCTTCCGCGCCCGTGGTGAAACGGCAATCACAGCAGCCTCCGAAGCTGCGGGTCCAGGTTCGATTCCTGGCGGGCGCAATCTTTCCTACGCTGGTAGTACTGTTGCGACGCCGTGCGGCATGGATAAACACACGGATCGCGAGGCGGACAGCTGCGCGCAATGCCGGTGGGTGCAGCTCTTCCCGGGGCCCTACGGCGACGTCGAATACCATTGCGAGGAGCGACAAGAGCCCCTGTCCCCGAGCTTGCTCACCAAGAGGCGCTGCGCCTCGTTCGAACGCTAGCGCATCCAGACCGCCTGGCGATATTCGTCGCGGCGGAAGCCGAGGCTGAGCTTTAGGCCCGCCTCGAGCAGCTCTTGGCGCTTATGGAGGCCGGTGGTCTTGCGCAGATAATCAATGACGAACGCGGGGATCGCGTCGAAGTCCGCGATCATGCCCGCCGTGTCGCCCAAAGCCTTAAAAACCAGAGCGCGGTTGAAGCGCGCCCACATCCAGACGGGCGTCGTCCTGCCGGGCACCTCGGAGGCGCGCTCGTTCAGGTCGGCTAGCGCCTCGCGGTAAAGCCCCAGTTCGCGCTTCGCCTCGCCGCGCCAAACGTATGCCTCGAAGTCGAGCGGGTATGCGGCCAGGCCGCGGTCAAGCTCGGCCAGCGCCTGCGACGCTCGGCCCAGCTTCAGCAGCGCAGCGCCCTTCCAGCAGAAGGCGCATTGGGCGTTGAGCGATTCGGCCTCGTCGAGCAGGACGAGCGCGCGCTCGTAGCGCCCGAGCCAGAGCTCGAACGCGCCACGCCACGCGAGTACCTGACCTCTTTCGGCCTCGGGAGCGCTCTTTAGCGCGAGGTCCATCTCGACGAAGGCGGCCTCGGCATCACCGCGGCAGAGAAATGACTCCGCGAGGAAGCAATGCGCGCGCCAGTCGGCGGGCCGGCCGGCCAGCGAGCGCTTGAACCAGGCTGCCGCCCGCGGAAAGTCGGCGGCGCTCAGCGCCGTCGAGCCGGCCTTAAACCACATCCAGCCGTAGCGCTTCGCGGGATAGTCGGCGATGCGTTCAAAATTCGCGAGGGTCTCTGGTCCCTTCAGCGAGCCGCGGTAATAATGGAGCCAGGGGCCGCGGGGGGATTCCCCTAGCGCACGCTCGAGTGCTACGAGCTCGACAAGCCGCTCTTCGCGGGAGACCCGCTCGTCCCAATCCCATGGATCCCAGAAGCAACGGATGTCGGCTACTCCGGGGTCGCCATCGAGGATGTGCTCGGCCGTCGCGAGCGCTCGCCTATAAAGGCGCAGCTTCATGAGCGCCTTGAACTTGTCGCCGAGCCCCGCTCGCCCTCGCGCCGCGGAAAGCGCCCGCCTCAGCAGTGCTTTCTCGGCCGAGAACTTGCCGGCGGCGTTCATGACCGCCGCGAGGCTCATGAGGGCAGCCGAGTCGCGAGGATCGCAGAGGAGGACGCCGCGGAAATGGCGCGCCGCGGGGCCCAGGCGCCGGGCGAACAGGTCGGCGAGGCCGCGCGCGCGCAGGAGCTCGGCCAGGCGTAGGCGCGCCTCGCGGTCATCGGGCGAGAATGCAAGCGCCGCGCGCAGCGCCGTGGCAGCAGGGCGGCCCGCCTCAAGGACGGTTTCGAGGTTCCGGCGGAGAATTTCGGTCAGCCGGCGCCGGGACTCCATGTCGCGCGGCTCAAAGGCCAGCGCCCGCCGCCAGGCGCCCGCCGCGCGCATTAGCGCCAGCAGGCCGCCGCGCGCCTCCTTGTCGCGCGCGTCGAGCGCCAGCGCACGCCGGAAGGCGCGCTCCGCGAGGCCGGCTTCGTTCGCCGCGGCGTGGGCGCGCGCGCGCAAGACCAGCAACTCAAGCAGCTTGCGCCGGGTCTTGTCGTCCCGTGGCTGGAGCTTCAGCGCGGCGCGCAGGCACTTCTCGGCGTCATCCATCCGGCCCGCCGACTGATGGTCCTTGCCCCGCACCCGCAGCAACTCCGTAAGGCGCCGGCGCGAGCGGGCGTCTGTGGGTGCCACGGCGACGGCCGCGCGAAGGTCTCTCTCCGCGGCGTCAGGCTCGAGCCGCTCATGGGCGCGCAGCCGAAGAAGGTCGGCGAGGCGCGCGCGCGTCTCTTTGTCGCCGGGTGCCAAGGCGAGCGCCTCGCGCATCGCGCTTAGCGCCGCGCCGAAATCCTTCGCGGTCAGGCGGGCCTGCGCGCGCATGCGGATAAGCGCTACGAGCGAACTTCGGTGCTCGGTATCCGACGGCGCGAGCGCCAGCAGCCGGCGCAGCGCCGTTTCGGCTGAAGCCTGCTCGCCCGAAGCGCGGAAGGCCTGCGCGCAGACCTTGAGCACGCTCACGAGGCGGCGGCGGCTCTTCGGGTCCTTGGGCTTGAGGGACAGGATTCGGCGCAAAGTGTTGCGCTCGTGCTCGAACGGGCCGCGATGTAGCATCAAGTTGGCGAGGCCCTCGTAGGCGGGCAGGTGCCGGGGGAACTTCTCGATGGCCGAGGTGAACGCGCGCAGCGCCTCCTGAGGACGGCCCAGGGAATCCAGGGCGTGCGCCGCGAAGCAGGCGGCCTCGGGGCCGCGCGAGGCCCGGAAGCGCCTCAGCGCCTCCTGAAAGCGGCCGGCGTTGAAGTGCTCGAGGCCGAGCTTTAGGTCGTTCATCGGTTCCTCGCTACCGCCTCGCGCCGTGCGCGCTCCAGCACGGCGCGCAGTTCGGACGTCCCGCCGGACGCCGGCGCCGCGTCGTACACGGCGCGCTCCTCGGCGAAGCGGCCCTGGGCCGCGTAGATCGAGCCCAAGGTGACGATCGCGGGCAGCGACGCCGGGTCGAGGTTCACGGCGGCGCGCAGGCGGACGATCGCTTCCTCGGGATGACCCGCGAGATACTCGCACAGCCCGAGGTCCGACAGCAAGGACGCGTTCGCGGGCTGCTCGCGCGCGAGCGGTGCGAGCAGGGCCAGCGCCTGCGGGTACTCCTTAAGGTCCTGATGGAGAAGCGCCATGCGCCGCAGATCGGCGGGCTCCGGGCGGAGCGCGCGCGCCGCCGCCAGGTCCGCGCGCGTCGCGGCCTGATCGCCGGAGCGCAGGGCCAGCGCGGCCCGGTCGACGAGGAGCCCGGGGTCCTTGGGCGCCGCCGCGATGAGCCCCGCCAGGAGGCCTTGGGCCGCTTGATGGTCGTCGAGCGACTGATGCAGCGCGACCATGAGCCGGCGCTCCTCGAGGGCCGGGTTGAGCGCGCGCGCCTCGGCGAGGAAGGCGAGGGCCGCCGCGCGCTCGCCCCGGCGCGCGGCGTGCGAGGCGCGATCGATCCTCAAACGCGCGTCCAGGGGGGAGCTCTTGATCAGCTCGTCCATTAGGTCCCGGCCGTGCACCTCGTCGCCGAGGTCCTGATAGAGGAGGGCGATGCGATGCCGCGCGGCCGGGCCGGGCGAAAGGCCGCCGGCCTCGCCGAGCAGGCGCAGCGCCGCGGCGCGGTCTCCCGCCTGCGCGGCGAGCGCCGCGCGGTCGGTCTTGACGTCCCCGTCCGCCGGGTTCTCCCGGATGAGGGCGTCGAGCAGCTCGGCCGCCGCGGCGGCGTCTTCCAGTTCGACGAGCAGCGTGGCCGCCTGCCGCCGCTCGCCGGACGACGGGCGCCGCGCCGCCGCCTCCGCGAGCGAGCGGCGCGCGGCCGCCCGGTCCCCGAGGCGCGCGTGGACCAGCGCGCGGTCGAGGCGCGGGCGCGCGCGCTCCGGCGCGGCCGCGATCATCGCGTCGAGCAGCCGGCCGGCGGGAGCGTATTCCTTGAGGTCGAGGTACAGATCGAGCATCCGGCGCGAGGCGTCGCCGCGCGGAGCGCGGCGCAGCAGGGCTAGCGCTGAAGCGCGGTCGCCCGCCTTGGCCGCGAGCGCGGCCCGGTCGAGGAGCACGTCCGTATCCGCCGGGGCCGCCTCGAGGAGGGCGTCGGATACGGCCTTGGCCGCGGCGTCCTCCCCGAGGTCATGGTAGAGGAGCATGATGCGCCGTCCCGTCTCGACGTCGGGATTCTGCTCGCGCGCCTCGGCGAGCAGGAGCAGCGCCTGGGCGCGGCCGCCGGCTCGCGCGGCCGACGCCGCCTGCTCGACGCGGAGCTCGGCGAAGGCCGGCACGCGGGGCGTGAACGACCGGAGCTCGGAAAAGCGCGCGCGGTCCGCCTCGTACTCCTTGAGCCGCTCGGCGACGGCCCGCAGCCGAGGAAGGCGGTCCGAGGCGAGGCGGCGCAGCGCGTCGGCGTAGACGCGCTCGCCCAAGTCCGCGGCCACGACGCGCAGCGCGACCGCCGCGCAGAGGTGCTCCGCGAGGACGCCCGACGGAGGCCGGAGCCAATCGGCGGAGGCGGCGCACCGCTGCGCGGCGGCCGAGCGCTCGAGCTCATCGAAGCGGAAGCGCACGCGCCCGCCCTCGGACGTCGCGCCGCGCACGCGCAGCGCGTCGAGGCCCGGCTCGTCGGGCAGCAGCGGCGCCAGGATGAAGCGCGTCTCGCCCTCGAAAGGCAGACCCATGTACGCGAGCGCCGACTCCGGGCTCAGGGCGTGAAGCGACTCGCGCCGGGCGGTGTCGGCGAACGCCGCGTGGGCCTCGCGCGAGCGAGCGAAGAACGCCGCGAACCCCGACGCCTTCTCGAAATCGCGCAGGTCGAGCCCGGCCCCCGCGAGGTCCGCCGTCGACGCGCCCTCGCGGCGCAGCGCCGCAACCCGCGCCACCGCCGGATGGCGCGCGTGCTTGGAGAACGCGGCGCGGGCCGAAGCGGCGTAGGCGTCGAGCGGCGCGCGCCGGGCCTCGAGCGCGTCCGGGTCCGAGAGCATGATGACGACCGAGAGCAGCTCGACGCGCGCGTCGACCTCGAACGAGACGGCCCCGGGCGCGGCCGACGCGCGCGGAGCGCCGAGCCCCGCGGCCAAGATCACGGCGAGGAGGGAGCCCTTCATCGGGCCGCCGCCTTGAGAAGGGCCTCGGCGACCGCGGGCTTGAAGAAATCGGCCGCGGAGCGGATTCTCGGCGCGGCGGGAAGGGCAAGCTTGCGCGGCGCGCGTCCGGGGAAGGCCGTTTCCTCGAACACGGCGAACCAGCGCGGATAGAAATGCCAGAGCGTCGGATAGCGGCCCCGGTTCGCGTCGTACTCGTCGAGGCGGTCGGAGAGGGCTTTAATGAGCGCGCCGTCGGGGGTCGACGGGGCGTCGACGGGCGCCGCGACGCTCAGGCCCCGCTCGAGATGCACGATGACGGCGCTCACCGCGAGGTGCTTGACGCAGTCGGGGGTCGCCGCGCGGCAGCGGGCGACGCGCTCCCCGTAGAAGGCCGCGGGCTCGGGGATGTTGAGCTTCTCGAAGTAATAAAAGCTGGGGTCGATGAACACGTACAAGGGCTCCGGCCAGACGACGCTCGGGAAGAAGCTCCCGGACCCGAGGTCGGGGGACATCGTGTACGCGTCGAACGACTCGGCGCCGAGGTTCGCGGGGGGGAGCGGGTAAGGGACGATAAACGCGTGCGAGGTCGCGCCCGGCGGAAGCAGGACGTAATGCGAGCGGCTCGCGAGGCCGACGCCGAGATACTTCTCGATGGCGGCCACGGGATCGACCCCCGCGAGCGAGCGCTTCGCCGCCTCCTCGAGCCCGGCGCGGGCGTCGCGTCCGGCGTCGAAGTGGGTCATGAAATCGGTGTCGCGCGCGAAGCGCCGGAGCTCGAAGAGGAAGCGCTGCATCTCCTCGGCGTGGCCCGGCCCGTTCAAGAAATGGATGTCGGCGTCCTTGTCCTTGAGCGCCAGCGCTGGCGGCTCCGTGAGGTAGATCATCGTGGTCGTGACGGCCTCCTCCCGGCCGGCGCCGGACAAGAGGTCGCTCGCCAGCGCGACCGCGGGATGCTCCTTGAACGCGCCGAAGCGCTTTTCGACGGCGGGGTCCGCGGTCCGCCGTCCCGCGAGCTGGGCCACGACGGCCAGCAATTCAAAGCGGGGGTCCACGGCGAGATCGACGGAGGACGCCGCGGCAGGGAGCGCCGCCAGCGCGAGCAGCACGGACGTACCCGCCCGTCTCCACGAGGAATGCATCGCGGGGCATGATAACCTCTAAATCACCGGCCGTCAAGTGAGCGGCTTTCGCCCGGGACCTGGCGCTAAGTTCGCTCATCTGTTAACCTCCTGAGGTGGAAGAGGACAAGAAGCTCCAAGCCGCCGGAGCCCTGCTCGCGATCGTCGGGCTCGTCTTGCTCGTCGTGCAGTACGCGGGAAGCCGGCCCGCTCCGAAGGCATCCGATGGACCCGGCTGGTCGACCCGCTACAACCCTTTCGGCGCCCCGCCGCCCGCCGAGCACGTCGCCTCCGCGCCCGAGCCTCCCGCCCTCGCCCCGCCCGAACGGATGATGACGAACGCGGCGACGCGACTGTTCTCCAACCCGACGGGCGGCTCCTCTCGCCCCGGAGCGGAGCCCGCCGAGGAGGCGTCGGCCGCCGCGACGACCCCGATGAATTCGCCGCGCCTGTCGGGAAGCGCCGGCATGGGCTACTTGGGAGGCGGCGGCGGCGGCGGCCGCGCGCCGACGGCGGGGGGAGGCAATCTCGCGTCCGGCGCGTCGCCCGGCGCCGGCGGAAGGACCGCGATAGGCTCACGCGGCGGCCCCTCCGGTCCGGCCTTCGCGGGCGGCGGCGGCTTTCGAGGCGGCGCGGCGGCCCAGCGCTCCTCCGGCGGCGCGGGCGGTCCCGGCGGCGAGACGAAGGCCGCGGCCGGCGGCGCCTCGTCGTTCGGCGGCGCCCTGGGCGCCGGCGCGGCGGCGGGGCTGACCCCGGGCGGACCGCGTCCCGGCCCCGGCGGTCCCGCGAGCGGCGCGCCGCCGGGGAAGGGCGGGGGGCTCAACGATCTGTCCTCGTCGGCCGCGGCCGCGGGCGGCCCCAACGGCGCGACCGCCGGCGGCGGCGGCGGAGGAGGAGGAGGAGGAGGCGGAGGCGGCGGCGGGGGCATGGGCGGAGGGGTTCCGGGCGGCAAGCCGAAGGAATCCGCGGGCAAGCCCGTCGGAGGCGACGGCGGAGAAAATTCGCCGAAGGCCGCGGGGGCCTCCGCGGCGACGGCTGCCTCCGGGGCGTCGAGCGCCTCGTCCGGCGGGATCCCCGACGAGGTCCCAACGGGACCGACGGCGAAGCTCGGGACCTTGGACGTGGGGGACGGACGACCGAGCGGCAAGAAGTTCCGCATGAAGAAAGACGGCCTCGATATCGAGACCGTGATCTATCGCACCGAAAAGAACGTTGAGATCGTCGGCTTCCGCGCTCCGGATTTTCAGCCGGCGACCGCCTCGGCGCCGACCGGCAAGACCATCGACGGGCAACGAGTGCCGTTCATCGTCGTCCCGAAAAATTTCAAGGATTCCCATCCCCTCGTCAAGCTCGGCGATTACGCGGCCGTCACGTACCGCGACCGTACGCTCTACGCGATCGTCGCCGACTTCGGACCTGACAACCTCGTGGGCGAAGGTTCCCCGGCTCTGGCGCGCGGCCATGGGATCACCTCCGGAAACGCCGCGTCGGCGGCGTTCGATTATAAGATCCTGCCGGGCAGCGCCGGCTCCAAGATTCCGACGACCTCCGGCGAGGTCCAGTACAACGCCGACGCGGCCTTCACGGCCGCGGGCGCCAAGAAGAAATAGCGCTCGCCCGAGCGCCCGCCCGCTCCTTAATGCTAAAATCCTCCTCTAACCCGTGGCGATCCTCCTCAGCTGTCAAAATCTCTCCAAGAGCTTCGGCATCCGCCCGCTCTTCGAAGGCCTGTCGTTCGGGCTCTTCGAGGGCGAGCGCACCGGCCTCATCGGCCCGAACGGCGCCGGAAAGTCCACGCTCCTCAAGATGCTCGCGGGCCTCGAGGGCGTCGAGGAAGGCAAGATCGTCGCGCGTCGCGGCCTGCGCGTCGGCTATCTCGCGCAGCAGGATCGCTTCGAGACGGTCGGCGACGGCTGGACCGTGCGCGATGAGCTGAACCGCGCGCTGCAGGGCCTCGGCCTCGAGGACTGGGAGGTCGACATGCGCGTCGAGTCGGGCATGGAGCGCTCCGGCTTCGTGGACCCCGACCAGCGCGTCGAGAAGCTCTCGGGCGGCTGGCGCAAGCGGCTCGCGATCCTCTCTCAGGTCCTGCGTGAACCGGACCTACTTCTGCTCGATGAGCCCACCAACCACCTCGACCTCGAGGGCGTGCTGTGGCTCGAGCGCTTCCTGTCGAGCCTCGACTTCGCGTTCCTGGCGATCACGCACGACCGCAGCTTCCTGCAGCGCGTCTGCAACCGCGTCGTCGAGCTCAATAAGCGCTACGAGGACGGCCACTTCTCGAGCCAAGGCAACTACACGGACTTCCTCGAGAAGCGCGAGGAGCTGTTCAGCCA
>Ga0163144_10007788_pt1 | contig 23394 bp, 18 predicted proteins | sample OliLak19BULKMAT1_FD_123175 | JGI IMG/M metagenome (GOLD analysis project Ga0163144, IMG submission 123175) | Freshwater microbial mat bacterial communities from Lake Vanda, McMurdo Dry Valleys, Antarctica - Oligotrophic Lake LV.19.BULKMAT1 | ecosystem: Environmental > Aquatic > Freshwater >...
CGGCGTCGGCCTCATGGCCGCGGTCGGCGTGGCCCTGTCGTGGGGCTATTTCCCCGGCATCTTCGCGTCCGTCATGTTGCTCGGCCTGTTCGTGGGTCCGTTCGTCTCCGCGATCACCTCCTACATCAGCGGCAACTCCGATCCCAAGATGGTCTCGCAGACCTTCGGCGTGAGCAGCTCGCTGTTCAACGCGCTGACCTCCTTCGGCTACGGCCTCATGGCCGCGAGCACGAAGGCGTACGGCGACCCGGCGTTCCCGAGCGCGCTGACGCCGATCATCGCGGTCTACATCGCCGCGGCGATCCTGTTCTTCTTCGCGCCTAGATGGCTGCCCGGCCTGCCCGAGAAGAGCCTGCGCTCCCCCGAGCCTAAAAAGCCCGCCGCGTAAACGCTATAATCCGCGCCATGCCCGCCCCCAAGGTCGCGTCGATCGACTTCGCGCCGCCCGCGGACGTTTCCTCCGGCGACTGCGAGCTCACGGTCGCCTTCGAGGACGGCGGCGGCTCCACCTTCAAGGCGGCGACCTTCGACCGCGCCGAGATCTGGATGGAAGGCTCGGGCGCTAAGGCCTGGTGGTCCGAGCCCGTGCTGTTCGTCGCGAGGCTCGACCGTGAGACGATCCGCGCCGCCGTGGAGGCGATGGCTTCCGAGATGGGCGGCTACTGGCTGCGCTATTATCACCGGAGAAAAGCGTGAGCCCGGTCTCGAGTCCGGTCGGCCACATCGAGCTCACTCATCTCACCGACCCCGCGCGCCCTGAGCACACGAGCGGCGTCATCGAGGTCTACTTGAAGGACGGACGCCAGTTCACCTTGCTGGCCGCGACGCCGTCGTGGTTCAAAGCGGAGCTCGTGCGGCTGAACTTGAAGTTCTACTACGGCCCCGCCGTGCTCTTCCTCAGGAAGATGGAGCTGCCCGCCGCGCGCAAGGCCGCCAAGGATATGATGGCCGAGAACGAGCAACTGCTCGTGCGCTACGACACGCCCCGCCGCACCTTGCCCGACATCCTGTCGGCTTTCCGCGCCGCCCACCCCTAAGGCCGCCAAAAAGGTGTCAGGCCAACCGTTCTTTGCATAACTCCTGACTTATGCAAAGAACGGTTGGCCTGACACCTTAGTTTCTGCGACCTATGGCCCAAGGTTTTAGGGGCCGCTTGCCGACGAGATAATGGGCCCTTGGGCCCCTCCCGTTTCCGGCGCCGAGTGATAGTATCCGGCCATGAAACGATTTATCGCGGCGTCCGTCTCCCTTTCGCTCATCCTCGTCTCGACGCCGCTCCCGGCATGGTCCCAGGTCTCCGCCGCGATGAGCCGCCCCGCTCCGGGAGCGCAGGGCTCCGCCGCCGGCGTCTCCGCGGCGTCCGCGGTGCCGCAGCTGACGATGCCCGCGATGGGCCTCGCGGCACCTTCCTTAAACGGCGCGCTGTCCGCGCCGATGGCGTTCAGCCCGGTCCCGACCGGCCTCGCGCGCGGCGTCGTGTCCGCCGCTTCTCCCGTTGAGGCCCGCACCGCGCTCGCGATCGCCGCGCCCCTTGCCGCTGAGGCCCAGCCTCTCGCTCTCGCGGCTTCCGCGTCCGAGAAGCCCGCCGCCCTGAGCCCCGTCACCGCCGACGCGAAGAGCCTGGCCGCGGCCCGCCTCGACGTCGCCGAGGCCGCCGGCGCGATCTCCAACGGCTCCGTCTCCGCCTCGCGCTCCGCCGCGGCGCGCATGATGGACCGCCTGCTCGGCATCGAGGAATCCGGAGAGCGCGAGCCGATCGTCGAGGGCCTTCCGCCCGCGGGCATCCTCTCGGCCGGGCTCACGCCCGCCTCCGCCTCGGAGCGGTCCGGCCGCGGCGAGATTCCTTCACCCCGCTCGCCCAACGACAACGGCCCGCGCTATTCGAAGCTCGGCGGCGCGCTCAAGATGGTCGGGACGTTCGCCGCGGGCGCGGGCCTGACGATCGGCCTGCAGCTTGGCGCCGTGGCGCTTCTGCCCGCCGTGTTCGGCGTCGTGCCGGTCGCCGCGGTCTGGGCGGTCAGCTCGGGCCTGCTGCTCTTCCCGCTCGCGCTGTACGCGCGCTACCGCCTCGCCAAGCGCGACTCCCCGCGCCTGAACAAGGTCAAGACGATCCTCGACCTTTCGCTCGGGGCCTTCGCGGGCGCCGTCTTCATCGCGGTGCCCAGCGCCGCGGTGGTCCTCACCGGCGCCGGCATCCTGACCGCCTCGCTGCCTTTGGCCGCCGTCGCCGGCGGGCGCTGGTTCGGAAGCTCGACGCTCGCGGACACCGTGCTCACGTGGGCGGCACTCGGCATCGTCCCGGCCGTCGTCGGCGCCGCCTCCGTCGCGGGCCTTATCGGGATCGCGCCCATCATCGGGCTGATGGTTCTGCCCGTCATGACGACGCTCGCCTTCTTCCTCGGCCGCCTGATCCACTCCGCCGAGACGGGCGCTCCGTTCTCCGTCCCCGGCTCGATGCAGAAGATCCGCTTCCCTTCCTTCCAGTGGGTCATGATCGGCGTCGTGTTCGCGCTGCTGACGGGCTATTCCGCCGTCTACACGAACGTCGCTTTCGGCCTCTGGACCGTGCTCGGCGGCCGCTCCGGCAACGCCGTGTCGAGCTTCAAGGTGAACTCCGTCTGGTCGTTCCTCAAGAAGATCATGAGCGTCGTGACGTTCAACCGGCTCTATTTCGGCCTGCTCGCGTACACCGCCTTCACGGGCTTCGCGAGCCCACTGACCTTCCTCGTCATCGCGTTCGCGGGCGAGCGCGCCTCGGTCTGGACCGAGAAGCTGCTCGCCAAGATCCTGCCCAAGTCGGCGGCCGCTCCGTCGACGGCGGCGGCCCCCGTGGCGGATCCGGCCGCGCTCGACGACGCGCCGCCGAAGTGGCCCGCGTTCCACTACTGGGCCAAGTCCTTCCTGATGCTCGGCACGATGGCCGGCGTCGGCGTCCTCCTGTCCGTCACCGTGTTCGGCGTCACGAGCCTGCTGACCAACCTCGGCATCGCCTCCGTGCTCGCGTTCGTGCCTTTCTTCTTCGCCAAGAAGATCATCAAGCTCGTGATGAAGGCTCAGCCGACGACCAAGGAGCAGGACCCCGAGTTCTTCGAGATCATGGAAGGCCTGCGTGACAAGATCAACGCCGAGCGCCGCTCCAAGGGCAAGAAAGAGATCCCGATGCCCGAAATGGTCATCGATCCCATGGACGCGCCGAACGCCTACGCGACGGGCCGCAGCCCGTTCGCCGCGATGGTCGGCGTGACGCGCGGCATCAAGTCGATGACGCTCGATCCCGAGATCGTCCGCGACGGCGTGGTGCGCCTCATCGCGTCGTCCGACGCGGGCACCAAGGAATTCAAGGTGTTCCGCCGCGCGATCGCGGGCTCCGTCACGGGCGTGCCCGCCGACGCGACGCCCTCCCAGGTGGCGGCCGTCATTCTGAAGGCCGACCGCTCCGAGCTCAAGGCGCTCGGCGTGCGCATGCTGCGCGGCGTGCTCAGCCATGAGTTCTCTCACGTGATGGACCGGCACATGCTGTCGGGCTCGATCGGCGGCGCGATCGCCTCGGGCGTCGCGTTCGCGTCCTACGGCGTGATGTGGGCCGTCGGACACGTGCAGCTCGTCGTGCAGAAGGCGCTCGGCATGCGGCCCAAGACCGCCGCGCCGGAAGAGCCTTCCGCCCGCTCGGAGAAAGGTCCTGGCTCCAGGGTCGAGGCGCTCGATCCAATCTCGACGGGCGTGATCATCAAGTCCCTCCCCGCGCTGCTCCGCCTGTTCGCGGCGCTGTGGGCCCCGGTCGTGCTCCAGGTCCTGCAAATGGCGTCCTCTCGCAACAACGAGGGCATGGCCGACGAGGACGGCGCGCTCCTGAGCGAGGATCCGGAATCTCTCGCCCTCGCTCTCGGGCTGCTGACGACCTGGCGGCCGCCGTCCGGCTACCGCCTGCCGGGGGCCACGATCCCGCGCGCGGCGTCGCTGCAACACATCATGATCGTCAACCCGCTCGAGCAGCTCGAGAACGCGGGCGCGCTTCCTCGCACCTCGGCCTCCGGCGGGCCGACGCGCGCGGACGACCTGATCTTCGAGCTCTTCATCACCCATCCGAACACGGGCGTGCGCATCCGAAAGCTCTGGGATATGTCCGAGGCGCTGCGCGGCCTCAAGCCGAAGCCGCGTCCTCCTGAGGACGGCGGAGGCGGGGGAAGAGTTTCCTTCGTTCCGCACGCCGGTCCCGCCTCCGACAACATCGGAGGCGGTCTTCTTCGGGGCGCATGGGCGAAGCTGAAGAGCTCCCTGCGCGTGCTCCCCGATGAAGACCGCAACCGCCAGTACTGGATCTACGTCGCGGGCCAGGCGCTCGTGATGCTCGGCGTGAATTTTCATTACACGGCATTGCCGAAGCTCGTGGCGCCCACCAAGGAAGATGCGGCCAAGCTCGGCTACAACCGCGCGATCAACTGGGGCGCGCAGGCCGGGGCCGCCATCGTGACGGGCCCGCTCATCGACCGAACCTCGACTCAGAAGGTGATTGTCTGGACGAACGCCGGCCGCTCCCTCTTGATGCTGATGGTGCCCGTCCTGTTCTTCTCGGGCTTCCTGAGCTTCGGCGTGTTCGCCGCCTTGATCGCGGTCGCCGGGTTTCTTCAGATGGCCGGCATGACGGCGGGCTCCGTGGCGTTCAACCGCATTCTCGCGGGAGACGTCGCGCACTACAACCGCGCCAACGCGATCTCGACGATCGTGATGAACGTCGTCGGCGTCGTCGGCCCGTTGCTCGCGGGCGCCTTCATCGCGACGGTCAGCGCGCATTTCGGCCTGCTCAGCGGCAATGCGATGTCGTACGCGGTCTACGGCGTCCTGCTCCTGGCCTCGGCCGTGGGCTACGGGCTCTTCCTGAAGCTGCCGCGCGACGAGATGATGTCGGCGCGCCGCGAGCTCTCCGAGTCCCTGAAGCGCGACGGGGTGGGCGTCCCGGTCTTTCGCGGCGTCACGGGCGGGCAGATCGAAGGCCGTCAGGCCATTTTCGTCGAGGTGGACGGCGATCCCGCGGCCGCGGTCGTCCCTTCCGAATTCGGCGGCTTCCTCGTCAAGGCCGTCGAGCGCCGCCGCGTCATCAACGAGATCGTCGCGGGCTTCAAGGCCATTTACGGCGACCGTTTCCTGTTCCGGTATCTGCTCTCGACGACCTTGTCGGTCATGCTGGGGGACGGTTTGCTCTTCGCGGCCCTGCCGCGCTTCCTCGAGGACGTGCTCCACGCGGGCGCAGGCTCCTTCGGCCTGTTCCTAGCCGCGGCGGCGCTCGGCTCGGGCATCGGCTCGGGGCTGATGGCCTTCGCGCGCGACCCCGCTCAGTTGGCCTTGGCACCTTCGGCGCGCGTGTTCCGCTCCGAGCTCGGGGCGCGCGAGGCGCTCGACGCGAACGCGCTCGACGCGGCCTCCGCCGCGCTGCGCGGCGCTCTGCCGGCCGTGCTCGCGCGCTATAAAGGGGAGTGGAAGAACGGCGCTCCGGCGGTCGAAAACGATCGGTTCGCGAGCGATCTCGTCGCCGACGCCGCGCGCGCGATCGGCGCGGCGCTCGGTCGCTCCGAGGCCGACGCTCTCGCGCTGCTCGAGGCGACGAACGCCGCGAGCGACGTGCGCGCGTGGGCTTCCTTGCGCGGCGCCAAGCTCCTGAAAGACGCGTACGCGGACTCCCAGTCCGGCATGGACCGCCTCCAGCGTCAAGGAAAATGGACCTCCTGGCTGCACGGCCTGTCGTGGCTCGCGTTTGCCGCGCTATTCGTGTCGGGCCATCTGTATCTGGCCGTCGGCTTGATGCTCCTGTCCGCGACCCTCGGCGCGCCCGCGATCGTCGCGTGGACCTCGTTGACGACCAAGGTCGTCTCGGGGTCCTACAACGACAGCCAGGGCAAGATTTATTCCGCGATGTTCTTCTATCAGCTGATCTTCGCGATTGGCGGGGTGCTGCTCATCGGCTGGCTCATGGCCGCCTTCCCCACGATGACGGTGCTGTGGATCACGGGCGGCATCATGGTGCTGTGCGCGCTCATCGACTTCATCGCGCCCGCGTTGATCTTCCCGATCCGCAAGAAATAATCGGGGCTCGCGCCGGTACGGGTTTTGCGCTCACCTTGAGGGCACCCCGAAAAAAAATCAGCCTTCACCCCGTTTCTGTTAACTCTTCCCGGGAAGAGTCCAAAACTCAGTGGCCCAGCTGCTACTTTCGAAACGGTTTATGTCGCGGTTCCTCCTCGTGAAATATCGCGATTATATGCGTAATCGCTAACAGGGAACCTCGCGGCTAGGCCCTCCGGACGACCCCGGACCCACTCGTAGAGTCCTATGGCCTCTCGCCTGTTGGGACCAATGCCAGGGCCTAGATGGGACCTATGACCCGACGCGGAAACGGATTAGGGCGTTATAATCGAACCAGACGCATAGGAGACACACCGATGAAGCGCTTCCGCTCCGCAATCGCCCTCACGCTCTCGCTCGCCCTGATCATGGTGTCTCCGGGCTCGGGCGCCTATCACGCGGCCGCGCAGACGATGGGCTCCGCCGTCAACGGTTCGGCCGCTACGGGCGCCACCGGCGTCGCGGGCGCGAGCCTCGGACGCGCGACGGGCGTCAACACGATTCCCTCATTCTCCGCCGCGTCGTTGACCTTGTCTCCTGCTCTGGCCTCACCGTCTCTCGCGCCGTCCGCGCTGCCGAACGCGGCCGTCGTTTCCGCGCTCGTTCCCGTCGCCGCGAAGGTCTCCCCCGCCGCCGTCAAGGCCGTCGCGCCTTCCGCCGCGGCGAATTCCGCCGCGCCCGCGAAGTCCGTGATCGCCGCCGCCGCCTCGTCCCTGAACACGAAGATCTCCGGCCCGTCCGCCGAGTCCAAATCCGCCGAGGCCCAGGCCTTCGAGTCCGCGCTCCGCTTCGACGGCGCCGCCGCGAAGAAAGATTCGAGCAAGGGCATGCCCGATCCGGGCGTCGATGAGAACGGCAACCCCGTCCGCGAGGGGGGCATCGACGAGATCGGCAACCCGCGCCGCACCGGCGGAGAGGGCGGCCCCGACGACCGCTCCGACCCCGACCAGAACGGCCGCGGCGGCAACGATGGCCTGTTCGGCGCCCTGCGCTCGGGCCGCCTGAACGCCTTCGCCCTCGGCGACAAGGCCTCCGTTTCCCTGCGCGCCTCCGCGAAGAAGGACGGCAAGAGCATGCCCGATCCGGGCGTGGACGAGAACGGCAATCCGACCCAGGACGGCCCCATCGACGACCTCGGCAATCCGAGCCGCCGCGGCGGCGAGGGCGGGCCTGACGACCGCTCCGATCCCGACCAGCACGATCGCGGCGGCAACGGAGGCTTGTTCGGATTGTTCGGCGTGGGCCTTCTCGGCGGCGCCGGAGCCGCGGCCGCGGGCCTGACCTTCGGCACGGTCGCGATGTTCCCGATGATCATCTTCTCGCTCGTGCTCCACGAGATCGGACACGCGCGCATGGCGGACGCGCTCGGAGACCCGACGGCGCGCCTGCAGAACCGCGCTTCCTTCAACCCCCTTCATTGGAAGACGCACATCGATCCCGTCTGGACCTTGCTGATTCCGGCGGTCACCTTCCTGACCGCGGGCATGATCTTCGGCGGCGCGCGTCCTGTTCCGGTCGAACCGCGGTATTTTAAAGATCCGGTCAAGGACATGGCGAAGGTCGCCTTGGCCGGGCCGGCCGTCAATATGGGCCTGGCCGCCGCCGGCGCGTTCGCGGTCACCGGCGCCGTCGCCGCGGGCCTCGGCGCCGCCGTTGTCGCCACGCTCGGCATGTTCGTCTTCCTGAACGTCCTGCTCGCGATCTTCAACCTGATCCCGCTTCCGCCGCTCGACGGCAGCCACATGCTCAAGGCCTTCCTCCCGCGTCAGGCCGGCGAGGCGATGGACCACGCCATGGCCAGGCTCGGGCCGTTCGGCATGATCCTGCCGATGATCCTGATCTTCGTCGTGGCCGGAAGCGCGATCGCGGGCGCCTCGATGTTCGTCGCGCAGTTCATGATCGGCAGCGTGATGGCCGTGACGGGCATCCAGGCGGCGGGCGCGTTCCTGCCCGCGGCCGCGGCCCTCGGTCTCGCGGTCGGCCAGCTCGGCGCGGGCCAAAATGCGCCGGCGCAGACCGCCGTCGCCGGTCCCGCGGTCCCCGGCCAGGGCGGCGTCGCCCGCTCCGGCGGCAACGTCCCGGTGGACCTGATCGTGATGTTCGGCGAGAAGCCCACGAAGCTGCACGACTCCCACATCTCGAACGTGGACGTGAACCTGCCCTCCGGCGTCGAGCAGTACACGCGCCTGCAGCAGGCGATGCTGGCCCAGCTCGAAAGCGCCGGCCTCGACTCCGCCGCCCTCGACCCTTATAAGGGAACCCCGCTCGCCACCTACGAGCGCATCAACGCGGCCACGATCCGCGTGGACGGCGCCTCCGTCGCGGAGTTCACGAAGCAGATGGCCGAGCGAGGCTTCAAGGTCTATCCGAACGCCGAGCGCCGGATCATCCGCCCCGTGCCCGTCTCGCCCGAGGACATGGACCCCGCCGCGCGCGGCGCCGTCACGATGGACGAGAATCTCAAGATCACGAAGGCGGATCTCGTGCAGGCCGAGGCCGCGAAGCTGTGGGGCAAGCCGGAGCTCGGCTTCTGGTCGGGCCTCATGGCCAAGATCTTCAAGACCGAGGCGCCCCAGCCCAAGTTCGGCGTCATCGACAGCGGCGCGGACGTCACCCACCCTCTCCTGAAGCGCGTCAAGGAGGTCAAGAATATGACCTCCGGCGAGAACGTCGACGACATCGGGCACGGCACGTGGGTGCATTCGACAGTCCTTCACATGGCCCCTTGGTCGAGGAACACGACGCATTACAAAACGTTCTTGAACGGCAGCGCGACCACCGACGACATTCTTAAGTCCCTGACCCAGGCCGGCAATGACGGCAACCTCGTGATCTCCAACTCGTGGGGCGACGACGAGGGGGACCCGAACGGCCCCGACGCGCAGCTCGTGAAGAAGCTCGCTCAGGAAGGCCACATCATGGTCTTCGCGGCCGGCAACGCGGGCTCGGGCAAGAACACGATCGGGGCTCCCGCCATCGTCACCTACAAGGATCCGGCGACCGGCGCGATCCGCGTGATGTCGGTGGCCGCCGCCGGCCGCGACAAGAAGATCGCCTACTTCTCCTCGCGCGGCCCCGGCTCGCCCAAGACCTCCAGGGATTCTTCGTACAAGGACCAGCGCCCCGACCTGACGGCGATCGGCTACAACATCGAGGGCGCGTGGCCGGCCGGCCTCGGCGACGCCGACCGCACCGACGGCGACAAGGGCACGGTGAAGGCCATCTCCGGCACGTCCATGTCCACCCCCGGCGTGGCCGGCGCGATCGCGCTGCTCGCCATGATGTTCGGCGTGACGCAGAAGGGCGAGAAGCTCGATGCGATCGTCAACGCGATCATGGCCACCCTCGAGAAGACCGGCCAGGGCGCCGACAACGAAGGCCAAGGCTTCATGAACGTGGACGCCGCGTACAAGAAGCTCAAGGCGGCGTTCTCCACGGTTCCTCAGGACGTCGCTTCGTTCCGCGCGCTGTCGAAGCGCTTGGGCGAGCTCGACAGCTTCATCGCGATGACCTCGCACTACAAGTACGGCGTCTTGATCCAAGGCGGCGAGTTCGCCCGCGCGCTGCAGGAGCGCAAGAGCGTCGCCGTCACCCTCACGGCCATGCAGAAGGCCGACAACACTTTGGCTTACCGGGCCGCCGGCCCGATTAAGCGTCTCATCCTAAATGCGACCGGCGCCGCCCCCAAACCTTAACGGAGAACGTACATGACCGCTTCACCGATGTTCATCATCGAAGACGACGACCACTTCCGCGAGACCTTCATCGACGTCATGTCGCTGCGAGGGATCGAGGTCACGGGCGCCCGCACGGGCGACGAGGCGATCAAGGCGCTCAAGCAGAGCCAGCCCTCGATCATCATCATGGACGTTCAGCTCCCCGACGTGCACGGCTTCGACCTGTGCCGTAAGGTCAAGCGCCTCGACAACCAGAAGGACACCCCGGTCATATTCGTCTCGGCGTCCACGCAGTACGCCGATCCTCGCGACCGCGTCGAAGGCCTTCTGGCCGGCGCCGAGCAGTTCCTGCCGAAGCCGATCACCGTCGAGAAGCTGTGGGGGGAGATCGAGCTCGTACTCACGGAGCACGGCAAGCAACACTAACCCGAGCCTTAAATAGGCAGAGCCGGCGGGGGCAACCTCGCCGGCTCTCTTTTTATTGTCCTCGGCATGCCTGACACCAAATTAGGACAGTAATTAGATACCTTCCCGCGGGATTTAGGTCTACACTCGTCCCATGAAGAACCACATGACGACGTTGATGGCGGCGTTGATGTTGACCGGATCGTTGGCCGCGGCCCAGCCCCAGCCGATGGCCGCCGTGTCGGAGCTGTCCTCGGCCCTCGACGTGTGCCAGAAGATCGCGTTGGCCCGGGTCCCGGGCGAGGTCCTGGAGCGCCGCGCCCAGAGGTATCCCACCGGGGTGAACTACGAGTTCCTGATCGCCACGGACGACGGCCGCAAGGTGCTGGTCGCCGTCGACGGGAAGACCCGCAAAGTCTTCGCTATCATGGAAGAGCTGGACGAGATCCCGACCGGGATGATGTCTTCCGAGGAATGAAAAAGGCCGGCGGGGAAGCTCCCCGCCGGCCCTATTAACACGGTCGCCGTTAGGCGACCGTGATCTTTTTGTCCAGATACACGTCCTGGATCGCGTTGAGGATGCCCACGCCTTCTTTCATAGGACGTTGGAAGGCTTTGCGGCCGGAGATTAATCCCATGCCGCCCGCGCGCTTGTTGATGACCGCCGTCTTGACGGCCTCGGCGAGGTCGGAGGCGCCGGAGGAGGCGCCGCCCGAGTTGATCAGGCCCGCGCGGCCCATGTAGCAGTTCGCGACCTGCCAGCGGGTGAGGTCGATCGGGTTGTCGGTCGTGAGCTTCTCATAGACGAGCTTGTGCGTCTTGCCGAAGCCCTTGATCGCGTTGTAGCCGCCGTTGTTCTCGGGTAGCTTTTGCTTGATAATATCCGCCTGAATGGTCACTCCCAAATGATTGGCCTGACCGGTCAGATCGGCCGACACGTGGTAGTCCTTCTCCGCGGTCTTGAACGCGTTATTGCGCACGTAGCACCACAGGATCGTGGCCATGCCGAGCGAGTGCGCGGCCTCGAACGCCTGGGAGACCTCCCAGATCTGGCGGCGCGACTCCGCCGAGCCGAAGTAGACGGTGGCGCCCACGGCGACGCAGCCCATGTTGTACGCCTGCTTCATGCTGCCGTACATCGTCTGGTCGAAGGTATTCGGGTAGCTCAGCAGCTCGCTGTGGTTGAACTTCAGGATGTAGGGGATCTTGTGCGCGTACTTGCGGGCGGTCATGCCGAGCACGCCGAGCGTGGAGGCCACGCCGTTGGCGCCGCCCTCGAGTGCCAGCTTGACGATGTTCTCGGGGTCGAAGTAGACGGGGTTCGGGGCGAAGGAGGCCGCGGCCGAGTGCTCGATGCCCTGGTCGACGGGGAGGATCGAGACGTAGCCGGTGCCGGCGAGGCGGCCGTGGTCATAGAGGGACTGCAGGCTCTTGAGGACCGGGATCGGGCGGTCGGAGTGCGCGTAGATGCGCTCGACGGAGTCGGGGCCGGGGAGGTGGATCGTCTCCTTGGGGATGGCGGTGCACTTGTGCTCGAGGAGCTTGGCGTCGGCTCCGAGCAAGGACTCGATGTTCGTGGTCATTTTGGGAATCTCCTATGGTCTTAAAGCGGGTTTATTATACGAAATGGTCCGGAGGTCAAACTCGCGATAGGTATTTTTTGACATCGTCGTGGGTCCCCGCCAAGACGAATCTTAGCTCGTCGTCCGTGTGAAGATAGAGGCGTAGCCGATTCACGCCGAGCCCGGGAGCCTTGGAGCGGCGCTCGTAGAAATCGATGACCTTCGCGGCCGCCTCTTTGGCGCTGACCTTAACCTGAGGGTCCAGTTTATCCAGCGCCTTCAAAAATGCCGGGGCGAAGGATATCCGCATCGTTCTACAGCTTGTTCAGGTGCGCTTTCGCGGCGCGGCCGCCTTTGAAGGTCTTCCCGCCGCGGACGCGCCCTAGCTTTTCGACCTTATCGAGCTCTGCCTGAGTGTACTCGATGTTCTCGCGAACGACGGAGATCGGCGCCAACTCGATGTGCCCGGCGTTGAGGTAAAAGCCGACCATGCCGGTGCCCGGTTCGAGCTTGAATAAGCGGCGGATCTTGGCCGGCACGACGGTTTGGCCGTTCTTTCCGATGGGGGACACGGCGACTAGTTTGCTCATATTATCTCCTATATTCATACATTAGGATAATATGAGTAATACCGGATGTCAAGCCCGAGGATGGTCATACTACCAGACGATTGACCCCCCGAAAAAGTTCCCTCTATTTCGCGCGGCGGACGATGAACATCGAGAGCCCGCCCTCGGCGGAGGCGGGCGCGAGGCCGTAGCGCTCGAGCATGGGGCGCAGGCCCTCCTGTTCGAGGGTGCGGCCGCTGACGTACACCGACTCCCCGGCCGCGATGAGCGCGTCGAGGCGCCCGTGCAGGGCGCTCTCTTCCGTGTAATAGCGCAGGTTCATAGGCCGGCGGCCCGCGAAGTAGGGGATGTAGACCGCCCCGCGGCCGTTGGCGAGGATCCAGGCGCTCTCCGGGGTGCGCGCCTTCGTCCAGGCCGCCTCGACGAGGTCCGGGTTGTTCTCGAAGCGCGACGCCGGGCGCACGACGTAGATCAGGTTGAAGGCGAGCGCGCCCGCGGTCCACGCGCCTAGAGCGCCCAGGCGCCAGCGGGACGGCAGGGCCTGCAGGCCCAACGTCGCGAGCGCCCACAGCGCGAGCAGGTCGGTCACGCGGTAGACGATCGTAAACGGCTCCCAGCTGAGGAAGAGGACGGCGTAGCCGGCGAGCCACAGGAGCCAGAACAGGGCCTCGCGGCTTTTGTCCGCGGCCGCGCGAGCCGCGGCGACGACGGGGAGCACGGCTAAGATCACGCCCGCCGACCACGCGAAGCCGGAGCGGCCCGTGAACTCGGTGAAGACGCGCAGGGACATGCGCAGCCAGGCGGGAACGGCGATCGCGAAGGGGGCGGAATGCCAGGAGAAGGCGCGGTCGGTGCCGAGGGCGGCGGAGCCGAGGAGCCAGAGCTTGAGCTCTTGATAGGAAGACGGTTGAACGGCAAAAAGGCCGGCGCAGATGTAGGGGACGGCGACGGCAACGGCGAGGGCGCTCAAATAGGGGAACGCTTCGCGGCGGCCTTTTTTTCTCGTGAGGATAAAGATCAACGCCGGTAAGGCCATCAAATGGCCGACGTGGCCCAGGATCGCGCCCGCGTGCCATAGCCCCGTGAGGGCCGGGCGCGGCTTGTCCGCGAGCGCTTCGCGGGCGGCTAACGCGGCGAATAACGCGCCGAGCATATACACCTGGGCTTCAAGGCTCCAGAACCACCAGGCGTGGGAGACTGCCAGCGCGGCGGCGCCGAGGACGGATTCACGTTCGCCGCGCCCCATGCGGCGCAGTAAAGAAGAAAAAATGGCGGCGCCTGCGGCGCCTAACAACGAATCGAGGGTCTCGAGAACGAGCACCGATTGGCCCTGATACCCTAAAAACCTCCAAAGCTTGTCGAAGCACCAGCCCACGACGCCGTAAGCCAAGTGATTGCCGTGTACGAGATGCTTGAAGTCCGACAATTCGACGGCGATCGAGCACGCGATTCCGTCGAAGTTGTAGAAAACGGACCGGATCGAGAGGTTCAGAAGCAGGACGACGACAAAAACGAAGGCCATGGCTTGCGAATCCGTCCAAGACATCTTCTTCATGCCGGATTGCGTCCTGGTGCGTCCGGACGCAGTAGGTCCGTCGTCATCGCTCCACGCCCCCTAATTTCTCGTTTCCCATTCAACTGTTTCCGGAAACAGTTGATGGGCCTTAACCGGGCTATGTTATCAGAAATCTATTATAATGCCGCCTATGAACGGACGCCTCCGTGAGAAGACGGTCCTCATCACCGGCGGCGGACGCGGCATCGGAAGAGCCGCGGCGCTTGCGTTCGCGAAGGAAGGCGCCAACGTCGCGATCTGCGGCCGGAACGCCGAGAACCTGGGGAAGGTCGCCGCCGAGCTTCGCGCCCTCGGAGCGAAGGCCGTCGCCGAGAGCTGCGACGTGTCCAATGAAGGCCAGGTCGCCGATTTCATCGCCGCCGTGATCCGCGAGTTCGACGGGATCGACGTGCTCGTCAATAACGCCGGCGTGCTGGGGCCCCTGGGGCCGCTCGCGAAGGCGGCCGCCGCCGACTGGCGAGCGACGCTCGAGGCGAATCTCACCGGCCCGTTTCTCGTGACGCGCGAGGTGATGCGGGCGTCCATGCTTAAGAGAGGAGCCGGCGTCGTGATCAACGTTTCGTCGGGCGCCGGACGCAAGGCGTCCGCGGGGTGGGGGCCGTACGCCGCGTCGAAGTTCGGGCTCGAGGGGATGACGCAGGCGTGGGCCGACGAGACGAAGGACATGAAGATACGGTTTTATACGCTGAGCCCGGGGCCGACGGCGACGGTGATGCGGGCGGCGGCGGTTCCGAGCGAAGATCCGAAAACCGTGAAGAGCCCTGACGTCGCTGCAGCGGCGTTCGTCGAGCTTGCGCTCGACGGCTGCGCGCTGCCGACCGGGTCGATCCTGCGGCTGGATCCGGCCGGGAAGATCCTGTGCTAGAGCAAGCGGAGTATAAGGGGACGAGCCACCTCATAGCGACCCGGTCGCTCGTGAGATACAACAACTACGTGTTCAATTTGATTTGCCGCGGCTTGAAGATGGACGGCGAGCTTCTTGAATTCGGGCCGGGGCTAGGGGACTTCCTTGAGCGGTTCAAGGCTCAGGGAAAGTTGATCGATTGCGTCGAGAACGAGCCCCAGTTTTTTGACGCCCTGAAGCCGCTGGCCCGGCGGGTCGCGGCGACCTTGGGCGAGTTGCCGGGCCAATACGACGGGATCGTCAGCGTCAACGTCCTTGAGCATATAGAGAACGACAGGGGAACCTTGTCGGACCTGTACGCGAAGCTTAAGCCCGGTGGTATTCTGAATTTATACCTTCCTGCGGCGCAGATCTTATATGGGCATCTGGATGCGCTGGTGCATCATTACCGGCGATATGACCGCGCGGAATTGATTAACAAGGTCAAGGACGCTGGATTTGAAATAGAAGAAGTATTTAACGTCGATGCGGTAGGATTTATCGCCTTCGGCGTTTACAAGATACTCAAGTGGGGGGACGGGAATATCACCCCTGGGTCCATGACGTTTTACGATAACGTCGTGTTTCCATTCACTTATATCGTCGACCCTCTGGTGGGTCGCAGTTTCGGCAGGAGCATCTATTTGCGCGCACGTAAACCTCAATAAAATGTATTTTAAACCTACATGATTTGTCGAATGTGCCGCAGCGAGAACATGTACCGCTTCCTGGACCTCGGCTTCATGCCCCCGGCCGACGAGTTTCTCCGTAAGGAGCAGCTGCGCTATCCTCGGGCGTATTACCCTCTCGACGTTTGCATGTGCCGCTCCTGCGGCTTAAGCCAGCTCGGCTACGTCGTTTCCCCTGAGATCTTGTACCGTCACGATTATCCTTATGAGGCGTCCACCACGCGCACGGGACGCGAGCACTTCGCCAAGTTCGCCTCCGAGGCCGTGAAGCGCTTCGGGCTGGGCGCGCGCGACCTGGTCATCGACGTGGGCAGCAACGTCGGCGTGCTGCTCGGCAACTTCAAGGCGAACGGGACGCGCATCCTGGGCATCGATCCCGCGGCGAACATCGTGCGCATCGCCGAGAAGAACGGCATCCCGACGCTCAACGAGCTGTTCAGCGCGGACCTCGCGGCCAAGATCCGCGGCGAGCACGGGCGCGCGTCGATGGTGACGGCCTCGAACTGCTTCGCGCACGTCAACGACCTGGTGGACTTCGTGAAAGGCCTCGACGTCCTGCTCACGCCGGACGGCGTGTTCGTCATGGAGGCGCCGCACTTCCAGACCTTGATCGAGAATCTCGAGTACGACACGATCTACCACGAGCACCTGTCCTACTTGTCGCTGAAGCCGATGATCCCGTTCTTCAAGAAGCATGGGCTCGAGGTGTTCGACGTCGAGAAGCAGAATATTCATGGAGGCTCCTTCCGGGTCTTCGTGGGCCGCCCGGGCAAGCACAAGGTGGAGGCGCGCGTCGCCGCGACGCTCAAGGCCGAGGCCAAGTCCGGCCTGCACTCCGAGAAGGTCCTGCGCAAGTTCGCGGCCGACGTCGAGAAGAACCGCGCGGACCTGCTCTGGCTGCTGCGCGACCTCAAGCACAAGGGCAAGAGCATCGTGGCCGTCTCGGCGCCCGCGAAGGGCATGACCTTGCTGAACTACTGCAAGATCGGCTCGGAGACGCTGGACTTCGTGACCGAGAAGTCGACGCTCAAGATCGGCCGGTTCACTCCGGGATCCCACATTCCCGTTTTGCCCGACTCGGAGCTGCTCAAGCGCAAGCCGGACTACGCGCTGCTGCTCGCGTGGAACTTCGCGCCCGAGATCATGGCCAACCTCAAGGAGTACGTGAAGAAAGGGGGCCGCTTCATCATCCCCATCCCTCGCCCGCGGATCGTGAACCCATGAAGATCTCCCGCCTGAAGGTCGCCTTCAAGGATCATCGAGGCTCGATTCTGGACATCCTCGACGACGTGGACATGAACTCCGCCACGCTCATCACGAACACGAAGGGCGCGGTGCGCGCCAACCACTTCCACAAGAAGACGATCCAGTACACGTTCGTGCTGTCCGGCCGGGTCAAGTACGTCGGCAAGGGCAAGGGAGGGCGCAAGACCGCCATCCTCAAGGCCGGGGACCTCGCGATCAGCCCGCCCAACGAGTCCCACGCGACCGAGGCGCTGACGGACGCCACGTTCCTGGCTCTTTCATACGGCCCCCGCCACGGCCACAACTACGAGGCCGACACGTACCGTCTGGCCAAGCCGCTCATCGCCCCGAAGAAGAAAGCCTCCCGGAAATGAATCCGGAGCTGACGATCCTGACGTTGACGCTCAACGAGGCGGGGGCGCTCGGCGAGTTCCTGAGCCAGCTCGGCCCCGCGATCAAGCCCGTCGTCCCGGATTACGAGGTTCTGGTCGTCGACGGCGGCTCGACGGACGGCACGCTCGAGATCGCGGCGAAGGCGGGCGTGCGCCTCGTCCAGCAGAGCAAGCCCGGCTACGGCAACGCGTACCGCGAGGGCTTGGCGCTCTCCAAGGGAAAGTACATCCTGACGCTCGACGCCGACTCCTCGCACCCGAAGGAGCTGTTCAAGACCTTCTGGGAGCGGCGCGGCGACTATTCGCTCGTGATGGGCTCCCGCTACCTTCCCGGCGCGGGAGACACGCGCCCATGGGGCCGCCGGCTCCTGAGCCGGTTCCTCAACGCGGTCTACGCGACCGTGCTCGTCTGCCCGCTCACCGACATCTCGGGCGGCTTCCGCCTCTACCGCGGCGACGACGCGCGCCGGATCGTCAGCGAGAGCCCGTTCTACGACGTCGTCGCCGAGATCGTCGTGATCCTGTGGGGGACGGGGGGCAAGGTCCTCGAGATCCCGTACCTCTACGTGCCGCGCGAGCAGGGCGAGTCCAAGGCCCGGATCTTCCGCTTCGGCATCAGCTACGTCCAGACGCTCTATCGAATGTGGCGGCGGTTCAAATAGGACGCAGGGCGCTCGCCCCCGGCATCGCCCTGCTCGGGCTGGCGCTGGGGCTTTGGGGCATCCGCTGGGGGCTTCCCGGGCCGGAGCGGCTGGCCCGCATCATGCCTCCGGGCCTCGACGGCCCCGCCTTCCACCAAACGCTCGCGGAGTCGTGGTCGAGGATGCACCAATCCCTCGGCGAGAACTTGATGCTCAATCCCCGGTCGTTCGACAGCTTCACGGGCGCCGTCGAGATCCCCGCGGGCTGGAAGACGCCGCCGGCGCCCCTGCTCAATTCCTACCGCTCGTTCTACGTGCGCTCGGAGCACGAGGATGAGCAAAGCATCCTGCTGGCGCTCTCGCGCATGAAGCCCAAGCAGCTGCAGTTCAAGCCCAACCTGTTCACGTACGGGGCGCTGCACATTTACTCGGTCGGAGCCGCGATGGCGCTCGGGGCGTTCCTCGGGCTCGTGACCCTCAAGAGCTCGCTGCTGTTCTACCTGAGCGACCCGTCGAAGATGGCGGCCATGTACCTCGCGGGCCGGCTGCTGTCCGTCGCCGCGTTCGTCGGCTGCGGGCTCCTGCTCCTGCGGCTGGGCCGGCGTTATCTCGGAAGCGTCGAGGCCGGAGCCTTCGGCGCCGTGATCTTTTTGCTGACGCCCGCGGCGGTCGTGCAGGCGCACGTGCTCAAGGCGCACACGTTCTGGTCGTTCTTCGCGCTGCTGACGTTGGACCGCTGCGGCGTCGTGCTCGAGCGCGGCCGGCTCAAGGATTACGCGGCGGCGGGCGCCGCCGCGGGTCTGACGGTGGCGTCGTTCCTGGGCGCGTGGCCCGCGTGCCTGCTCGTCGCGGCGGCCGGAGCGCTGCGCTTAGGCGGGCTGCACGAGGCTCAGGGAAGGCGCCCCGAGCCCCTTCCCGAGATCCGCGGCCTCGCGCTGTCCGGCGTTTGCGCCGCGGCCGCGTTCTTTCTCGTCAGCCCCTACTGGCTCGTCGATTTCCGGGAGGCGATGCTGGAGATGAAGGTGCTGAGCGGCTTCGGCGCGCTGTCTCCTTCCCATGCCTGGCTGTTCGCGACGCACGCGCTGCGCCGCTCGGTCACGGATCCGGTGCTCGTCCTCATGTTCGCGGGCGTAGCGCTCGCGGCGGTCAAGGGCCGCCGGGAGCCCTTCCTGCTGCTGTGCGCGGCGGGCTTCCTGCTGGCGCTCGCGGCGACGGCGACGATCGGCGGCGTGACCTCGACGCGCCAGGTCCGCTACTTCCTGGGCTGGGCCGCGGTGGGCTCGCTGCTCGCGGGGCGCCTGCTGCAGGAGCTACGCTCCTTCAAGGGGCCCCCCGGGCGCTTCGGCACGGCGACGGCCGCCATCGTGCTGGCCGGGCTCGCGTGCCAGGGGCTGACCTACGCCTACAACTTCCATCTCGGCGAGGGCGCGCGCTCCAACCACTTCCTCTCCGGGGAGTGGATCGAGAAGAACATTCCCGAAGGCGAGACGATCGGCCTGCAGCGCTATCCTCAGCCGTCGAACAGCCCGTACTTCCGCTACGACCGCTATCGCCTCCTGTTCCTCGAGCCCGGGCTGGCGGCGACCTTGCCGCCCGCGAAGCTGCCGCGCTGGCTCGCCATCACCGTCCCGGACTACGACGACCGCCCGGCGCTGGCCCCGGTGCTCGGCCGCTACGAGCTCTTGGCCTCGTTCCCGCGCGCCAAGCTCTTCCCCTGGGTCTCCATCGACCCGACCTCGACGACCGCGAATCCGCTCATCGAGATCCACCGCCTCCGGGAGAAGGGCGCATGAGCCGCCGCGAGCTTTTCGTCGGCCTGGCGCTGGCGCTGATCCTGCGCCTGGGCTTCACGATCCACGCCTATCACAAGGACGTGCAGCCCACGCCGACGGGGAAATACGAGTACGAGCCCATCGCGCGGGGCCTCCTCGCGTCGGGAGTGTACAGCGATCCGCCCGGTGGCGTGCCGACCGCGCGACGCGAGCCGGGCTACATCCTCTTCGTGGCGCTGATCTACAAGGTGTTCACCACGCACCGCATGTACGTCTTCCTGGCGCAGGTGCTGCTGTCGACCTTGACGGCGGGCATCCTGTTCGGCCTGACCAGGCGGTTATTCTCGGACATGGCCGCACGGTTCGCGTTTTGGGCCTGCGTGCTCTACCCGTACTTCATCTACTACGCGGGGTACTTCTTCCGCGAGGATTTCCTGGCGTTCCTGCTCGTCTGCCTGTTGTACATCCTCGTCCGCTGGAAGGGCCCTTGGGCGACGCTCGGCGCCGGCTTCCTCGGCGGCTGGCTGTGCCTCGCCAACGGCGCGTGGGCTCCGGCCTGCTTCTGGACCGTGATCGCGCTGTATATGACGGGGACCCTCAAGCGCGCGGCGGCTTTCGGCATCCCGGTCGTTTTGATGATCGGGCTCTGGGCGGGCCGCAATTGGGCCGTGTTCCACGAGGTGATCCCGTTCTCCTCGAACGTGGGCGGCGAGATCTACATCGGGATGACGATTCCCTACGAGCTCCTGGGCAGCGAGGAGCAGACGCGGCGGCTGCTGGCCGACGAGACGTTTCAAGGAATTCAGAAGCTTGGGGGAGAAATCCCGACGCACAAGGCGTACATGGCCGCGGCCAAGGCCTACGCGCTCGAGCACCCCGTGAAGTTCGCCGGCACGATGATCGAGCGCTTCTTCAAGCTCTGGCGCGTGCTGCCGCACAATCGCGCCTACACGCACAGCTATCTCGTGGTCGCGGCGACCTCCCTCGCCTCGGACGGGTGGCTCCTCCCGCTGGCGCTGTTCGGTTTCTGGGTCAGGCGCCGCGATCCTTGGGTGCGCTGGTACTTCATCCCGATGGTGGTGCTCGTGACCGCGTCGTTCTCGATCAGCCAGGCGCCCATCCGCTATCGCGTGCCGCTGATGATCATCATGCTCATGCTGTCGGGCGCCGGTTTCGAGGCCTTGCTTCGCTTGACACCATTTCGTCGTCCTGCTATCATGAAACGGTAGCCTTCGTTCCTCCCAGGAGAATCCCCCAGATGGCCGAAATCCAGCTCACCGACGACACCTTCGACAAGGAAGTCATAGAGTCCACCCAGCCCGTGCTGGTTGATTTCTGGGCTCCCTGGTGCGGTCCGTGCCGGATGCTGACGCCCATCATCGAGGAGATCGCCAAGGAGTACGAGGGCAAGGTGAAGGTCGGCAAGCTCAACACCGACGAGCACCCCAACGCCCCCGGACGCTTCCGCATCTCGGCGATCCCCACGATTTTGTTCTTCAAAGGCGGCAAGATGGTCGAGCAGCGCGTCGGCGTGCAGTCCAAAGCCGACATCAAGAAGCTTCTCGACGGTCTTCTCGCCTAAAACAGCCGCTTCCGCCGTTCCCCCGACGTCCTGTCGATGAAACCCCGCCTTTACCTGATCGACGCCCATGCTTACCTGCATAGGGCCTACCATGCGATGCCGCCCTTGACGAACTCGAGGGGCGAGCCGGTGGGGGCGCTATACGGCTTCGCGCGCACGTTGATCCAGATCTTGAAGCGGGACAAGCCCGAGGGAATCGCGGTGTGCTTCGATACTCCGGGCGATACCTTTAGGCACAAGGCGTACGACCAATATAAGGCCACGCGCAAGGAAATCGACGGCGATTTGATCACGCAGCTCGGGCAGGCCAAGCCGTTGACGGAAGCCCTCGGGTTCCACTGCATCGAGAAGGTCGGGTTTGAAGCCGACGACATCATGGCGACGATGGCGGGTAAGGCCGTCGCCGAAGGCTGGGACGCGGTTCTGGTCACCGGCGATAAGGACGCGCTGCAGCTGGTAAGACCGGGCATTCGAGTGTTCAACGTTTCGAAAGACGCCTGGATGGACGCCGCGCAGATCGAAGAAAAATTCGGGATAAGCGCGGCCTCGGTACGCGACTATTTGGCGATCGTCGGGGACTCGTCGGATAACGTGCCTGGATTAAAGGGCGTGGGGCCGGTGGGGGCGGTGAAGCTCATCAAGGCGTATGGGTCGCTCAAGGGCGCCATCGCGGCGGCGAAGAAAGGGGATAAGGCGCTCACTCCGAAGCTCGCGCAAGCGCTTATCGACGGGGAAAAGACCGCCGATTTGGCGTTGATGCTCATTGAGCTTGACGAAAAGGTGCCGCTCGAATCGAGCGTTGAAGAATGCCGTACAAAAAATCCCGATCCAAAGGCGCTCGCGGCAGGTCTCGAAAAATTTGAATTCCGTACGCTCGCGCGTGATCTCGGCGCCCCCTTGCCGCCGCGCGCCGAAGGCATGACGACCTCGCCTGCGCCTTCTGTTAAGGGGCCGGCGTCCGCGCCGACCATTGCCGTTGAAAAAACCGATTTGCGGTCGATAGCCAAGGATTTGGCTAAAGCTAAAGCGGTGCTCGCGCTCGGCGTTCCTGACTCGGCGGGCGAAGGGGAGCTCCTATCCGTGTCGCGCGTCCGCGTGGGGCTCGGCCTCGAGAACGGCAAGATGGCGGTGCTCGATGAGCACCAGCTGAAAGACAAAGCGGCGCTCGCGTTGCTCGCGAGTAATGCATTGAAGTGCGGCTGGGATCTCAAAGGGACGCGCCGTGCGCTGGACGTCGCCGGATTGGACATGCTCGGCCCCGACTTCGACTATAAAATCGCCGCGTACTGCATCGACCCGTCTTCCGCCCGCGATCCCAAGAACAGCGACCCGGAAGCCGCCGTTTTGGCGAGGGCCTCTCAGTGCTCGGGACGCGATGCCGTGATCGCGAAGATGAAGGAAGTCAAAGTTTACGATCTGTTTAAAGACGTCGAGATGCCGTTGTCCGACGTTCTATTAGGCATGGAGCGCGCGGGCATCTTGACCGATCACGAATACCTCCGGTCGCTCTCCAAGGAGTTCCTGCTGGCCCTCGCGGCCCTTCAAAAAGAAATCAACGTGTTGGCCGGCGCCCCCCTGAACGCCCAATCGCCCAAGCAGCTCGGCGAAGTGCTTTTCGACAAGCTGAATTTGCCCGTCCTTCATAAGACGGCCAAAGGCGGCCGCTCCACCGACGAAGAGACCCTTCAGGCGCTCGCCGCCCAGCACGCTTTGCCGGGAAAGATCCTCGAATACCGCGAGATCGCGAAGCTCGAGTCCACGTACGTTCGCGGCCTCCTGGAGCGCATGGACCCGGGGACGGGCCGCGTGCACACGACCTTCGACCAGACGGGCAGCGTGACGGGCCGGCTCTCGAGCCTCGATCCGAATCTGCAGAACATCCCGATTCGCACCGAGGCGGGCCGCCGCATCCGCCGCGCCTTCATCGCGCCCAAGGGCAAGCTGCTGGTCTCGGCGGATTATTCTCAAATCGATTTGCGCGTGCTCGCGCACGAGTCCCAGGACGCGACCTTGATGGAGTCTTTCGAGAAGGGCGAGGACATCCACCTTCGCACCGCGGCCGAGATCTTCCACGTCGACCCCAAGACTATCACCACCGACCAGCGCCGCGCGGCCAAGGCCATCAACTTCGGCATCGTCTACGGCCAGACCGCGTTCGGGCTGTCGAACCAGCTGGGCATCTCCCAGCAGGAAGCCTCGACCTATATCAAGAATTACCTCGTGCGCTACCCGGGCGTCTCGGCCTGGGTCGAGAAGAATTTGGAGCAGGCCAAGAAGGACATGA
>Ga0163144_10007789_pt1 | contig 23392 bp, 14 predicted proteins | sample OliLak19BULKMAT1_FD_123175 | JGI IMG/M metagenome (GOLD analysis project Ga0163144, IMG submission 123175) | Freshwater microbial mat bacterial communities from Lake Vanda, McMurdo Dry Valleys, Antarctica - Oligotrophic Lake LV.19.BULKMAT1 | ecosystem: Environmental > Aquatic > Freshwater >...
CCGGTGCGGACAAACGTGGCTGGGTCCGAGGGATACCGCCCCACGTCCGCCGGGATACCGCCGCCGTTGTGGTTGTCCGTCCTGCCGATTCTGTTGCCGTTGACGCTGATCGCCGTAGCGGAGATCTGGCGGGCGTGGGCGCCGGAACCTACCGCGGGGTTACGTCTCGCGCGTTTTCTGGGGCAAGGCTCCATGGCGCTCCTGTTGGGAACTGTCGTGGCCTTGCTGTTGTTGGTGCGGAGTTACGCCTGGCGTTGGGCTCTGCTCAAAGACGCTCTCAGCTCGGCGGTGGCCAGTGGCGGGGTCATTTTGCTGATCACCGCCGCTGGGGGGGCGTTTGGGGCGGCGCTGAGACAAACCGATGTGGCCTCCCGACTGGCGGGATTCTCCGCGGGCGGAGGGTGGGGACTTTTGCTGGCGGCCTTCGGTGTGACGGCTCTGGTGCGGATTGCCCAGGGTTCCGCGACGGTAGCGATGCTGACCGCGGCGGGGGTCGTGGCGCCGGTGGCGTTGGCGGCAGAATTGCCGTTTCACCCAGTGTATCTGGCGCTCGCGGTGGGGTGCGGGTCCAAACCCATTCCCTGGATGAATGACAGTGGCTTCTGGATCATCGGTCGCATGTCCGGCATGACCGAGGTGGAAACGCTGAAGACCGCCAGTGCCATGATGACTTTAATGGGCTGCGTGGGCTTCGGGGTGGTGCTGCTGGGCGCCTGGTTGCTGCCGCTGAAATGAGCGGCGAATCGACCCGAGGAATGTGTTCCGAACTCACCCTGGCACCACCCTCCGATGCCCCGTCGCAGACGACGCGAGGAGGCTCTATCTCGATTTCCCGGTTGCCCGGCGCGGGAGGGGGTTAATGGAGACTCGGTACCTCGTCTGCTACGGGATTGGGGTTTAAGGAATGGAGACCCGATAGAATCGGGGAGACGCGCTGGCGGGATCGGTGATCTCGACGGTGACGTCGCTGGTGGGCGCGGGGATCGCCCTGAGCAGTTCCCAGTCATCCGCTTCGAGTCGGTTCCGCGCCCAGATGAGGTAACTGCGATCGCTCACGGCTTGGAGTCGCAGCGTTACGTCGGTGCCGATTTCAGGGATGAATACCTCCAACGACAATCGGCTGGCAGCGTTTCTCGGTTCCGTTCCAGCCGTTAATTCAGCCGAATTGTTTAGGCCGTCGTCGTCTGGGTCTCCCAGGGCACCGTCGTCGCCGACTGCCGAATTTGGGTTCAAGCCGCCGGCCAGTTCCCAGGCATCTGGCAGACCATCGCCATCGGTGTCCAGAGCCGGTTCCAGGGTGTCCTTGGGCGAGTTTTGGCGTCCAGCGGTCGGCACGCTCGCGCTCCAATTGACGGGGTCATTACCGAACTGGAGGCTGCGCCGACGTTGCAGGGAAAGCCCGGTGCCAGCGGCATCGCCCGGCCACGGAGACACCCGCGAATAGCGGATGCGATCTCCCAAGACGTAAGGAACCTCCCCGGCATTGGAGGCGGGCGTCGGGACGGGTTCATCGGGTTGTTCGAGTCGGACTGATTCACCCGCATTGTTTAAGCTGCCCGTCCATGGCCCCAGAATCGGGACGATCGCGGGCGGATTGAATCGGGTCCGAAAGGCCGCCAATTGCTGTGGGTTTAGGACCGGATCGAAACTGACCACGAGGACATAACCGCCCGGTGGAATTGTCTCATTGGCGGGGAAATCGAAACTCACCGCGCCGCGTATTCGCCAGCGATTGGTGGCATGGTTCGGGTCGGCCCACGGCACGGCGCGCTGGGTCACATTGCGCACTTCGATGAACTCGTCCTCGGTGTTGTTGACCAACCCTTGGGGCAGCGGTTCGACGTGCAGTTCGGTCAGAACCAATGGCCCGATCAGTGGCCCCACATTGGGAGCGCCTAGGCTGCGGTTGGGTTGGGAAACAAACTGTTCTCGTCCCTCGGAACTCACCAGTCGACCGAAACTCACCCCATTGAACGCACCGCCGAACTCAAACCCAGAATGATATCCGGTGAGTTCTCCGGTGGCGTCGGCGCTGAACAAATGGATCTCGTCGCCCAAGGAACTGAGGGAGAATCCCACGTTGCCACCGCCGTCCGGCCGGAACTGGGATTCGTCGATCACCAAGAAACCACCCGCAGCGATTGGGGAGGGGGTCGGGAACCGGTACTTCTTCGGGGTCCGGTAGTCGTCGCTCAGCCACCAGCCGTCGAGAACTGCGGTCGTACCGGTAGGATTGTGGAGTTCGACGGCGTCGAGCAGGGGCAGATCCGTGTGCGTGAGCGCCTCATTGACGAGGAGTGACGGCAAGACCGGGGGCGTCGGGTCCACCGTCGCGGGTGACCCGCCCACCTGGGTGCTCAGCCGCCACCGGGAGGGGTCGCCCAGTTGATCTCGGGGGGTGCTGGCTTCATCCCGCAACACCAGGGCGAAGCCGAATCCGTCGGCCAGCGGAGCCCAGTCGGGCGCATACGTGAAGTTGCTGATGGGTTCTCCCAAGGGGCCGGTGAGCACGAGCCGGTTTCCCCCGTTGGCCAATTGCCCGATGAATTCTCCGGCGATCGAAGTGCCCAGCGTGGAATAGCGCGTGAGAAAGGCGGTGCGATTCCGCACCACGAGCGCGCGTTGCCCGGGATCCAGGCGGACCAATCCGGTGGCCGGGAAGACAAACTGAATCCCGCCCGAGAGGGTAAATCCCGGCAGCTCCAGCGGGGTCGTTCCGGTATTGAGGAGTTCGAGATACTCGAAGTCTTCGTCACGGAAGGAGGAGGTGCTGTCGGGAGCGGCCGGGTGAAACATGATCTCGGTCACGAGCAGGGGCGGGACGACGTTGAAAAACGTGACCGCGGCGGGACCGGACCAGATCGATTTGAGCGGTGGATTCAAGGCTCCGGTTAGGGCGGTGTGGTTCGGATTTTGCACGCGGGCGACGACGCGAGTGTTGGCGGTTAGCGTCAGCGGTGTTCCGTCATACTGCCGGGCTTGGGGTGAAAGTGTGCCGCTGGGCAAGCGCGGGTCGGAACCGTCCAGGGTGTAATAGGTGAACCCGGCGGTGGGCACGCTGAGACTTACCGAAACTGAGGTGTCAAAACGCCCGGCCGGTCCGAAGACGGTGGGCGGCCGGACGAACTGACGGTCCATGAACTCCACCCGGTTCGAGAGCCAGGTTTTCAATAGGTTGACCTCGGCTTGATACGTTCCGCCGCGCAAGGGTACCCCCCATTTCGTAAATTCTCGCGGCTGAGCTCGGCGGACGATCCCGGCCTGCTGATCGGTCAGACGCCACAGGTTGGTGGTGGCGAATTGGGCCCGGCGCAATTCCTGATACCGATCAATCCAGCGTTGGAAGAACTCCGGGTCTGTGAACAGGCGTCCCCACCAGGCTTGGGTGGATTCGTTAAAGAAATCCGTACCACCGCTGGAACTCCAGATGCGTGGGTTGGCGTCCCGTCCATCGGTGGAATTCAAAGCGCGATCGAAGTCCCACAGCGGGCCGAAGGTCAGTTTGCCGCCGCGCGGCTTGTGGAAATAGGTACTGAGCCGGAGGGCATCAACATTGAAGGTGAGGACGTTCAATAGGTGGTGATCGATCCAGGAGTCCACGTCGATGAAGCGGCGGTAGCCCGTCTCTGGATGGGTCCAGTTGGCGCCGTAAAGCGCGTTCCCAAACGAGTTCAGGTAGGATTGCAGGTACTGCCGTTGGCCGGATCGCTCGGGCAACGTGATTTCCACCTCGGGCGGGTCGACATACACCAGACCTTGATTGGCGGCGACCAGGCCATTTTCCCCCGGACCCGGCCGATCCACTTTGAGAATATAACCGCCGGTGACCTCTGGCGCCCGGGTGTGTTCCGGTTCCAGCTTCGCAATATCCACGCGATCACGGCTGCGAGTAACGCGTTCCTCCAGCACGTAGATCCCCTGATAGGTGCTGGTGCGCACAGTGCCGTTAACCGTATCCGAGATCAGGTACACCTCGACAAAACGGGTTCGGGACGAGTAGCGGCCCAGGTCGCGACTGAGCTGGTGGGCGAGCGGATTATGAATCAGGACCGGCTCGAAATTGTTCGGGGCGTACAACACCCAATCCGAATCCGAAGGCAGGCCGAGCAGTTCCCGGTCGTCGTCGGCTTCGAACTCGTCGCGCAGTTCCAAGTTCATACTGACCTTCGGATATCCCAGGGTGCTGGAACCCCGCGCGCCAATGCCTACCCGCGAGGTTAGGGTCGGCTCATTGGTGAGCGAGGTGACCCCACTGATCGGCTCGAAGACTTGCAGATAGGCCGGTTGTTGTCCGGAGGCAGGTGGGCGACCCCGACCGAAATTGTGAAAGATCAGCACCGGCAGATCCGAGGTGAAGGTCGGGACTGTGCCTTCGAGTTTCAGGAACATTCCCGTGACGGGTTTGCCCGGGAGCAAGCCGGGTTGGAAGGCCCGGGCGCGCACCTGGAGCGAGCTGGTAACGGGGATGGGCGCGGAATGGACCGGGGAAGTCTCGCTCGGAAGGGAGCCGTCGAGCGTCACTCGGATGACGGCATTTTCCGCCGGTTCCTCCAGGGTTAAGACCAGCTCAAAGTTGGTTCGGTACGTTCCGACCGGGCGAGAGAAACGAATCCCGGGGGCAAATCCGGAGCCGCTCGTCGAATTGGCACTTCCCGGGGTCGCCCGGGAAAAATAGCCCAGCAGAGTGGGAGCGCCGTTCGCTCGGCCATAGCTCACGTTCTCTCGTTGGGGCGGATACTTGGGGGCAAATCCTGACTCGATCTGCCCGGAGGGCGTGACTAACGCCAGGAACTCGCCGTCATTGCCCAGTCGAAAATTGGTATGCAGTCGGCCCGTGGTGCTGGTCCGGTTCTTATCGGAGGCAAAGACCACCAAGTATCCGCCCGCGGGTAGGGTCAAGGCGGGGAACTTCCATTTCCCCAGTTGGTTGGCGTCATCGGTCAGGGACCAGCCGAAGAGGGAGACGGACTGCGGGGAGGCATTGTGGAGTTCGATCCAGTCCGATTCATCGCCCTCTTCATCGCGGATCACGCCGTCGTTATCGGTCATGAATTCGCTGATGATCAGGCCGGGCGGCCGGGCCGTGGGATCCACGGTTAAGTTCCAGGCGCCTCCCGCGAAGGGCCGCGGAGTGCTGGCTCGGTCGGTGATTCCGTGATCCGGCCGAAACGCCACACTTACCGGTCCCGCCGGGAAGCTGGGGAAACTGAAGACAAATTGGCCGGGGGTCACCTCGATGAGGGCGGTGGCTCCCACGCCATTGATTTGCAAATCCGCCGCGCCCATGCCTTGCACCGGTTCGCTAAAGGAGATCTCCACGGAAAACAAATCACGCACCACGGCGCCGTTCGGGGGGATTACGCTGACCACGGTGGGATCTTGTAAATCCACGGAGCCGATGAGGGCGGCGTCCCAGATCAAATCACTACTGCCGAGGGTGGTGTTGAACACCTGCACGGCCAGCACGTTGTCGCCGGCGAGCAGTTTGGAGCGGGGATCAGTCACCGGGTAGTCGTCGAATACCGCTGGATCTGGGTTGACGGGACTCGTCGCGAATCGGTCGAAGGTCAGGTCGCCTTCCGGCACGTTAAAGCGAACAATTTCCTGACCATTCAACCAGGCGATGAATCCGTCGTCGCAGCGCGCTCGCACGATCAGGGTGGCCAGGTCGGCTGGATTCGCCACCGTGAAGCGCTTTCTCAGGAACAAGGTGGAGTAGTTGTTTTGCATGTCGCTGAGGGCGGTGCCTTCCGAGAAATCGCCATACCAGAAAGTGGCTCGGCCGGTTTCCCAACTGGTGTCGCTGAATCCCACCCCCCGCCAGGCGGCCCGATTGGGCGTGGAGGCTTCGGTGACACCCCGGAAGAAACGCCACTCGGTTCCGGTCGAGACGAGGTCCACCGCCGCGAGACGGATCCCGCTCCATCCGAGAGTCAGGGTCAATAGTATCCAATGCAGTTGCTTCATGAAGGTCTTGTTCCGTAAGAGCCTGTTCGAAAGCAGGACACTTGGGGTTTTGTCAGTCGGCTCTGAGACAAGTTACGTGCCAACCGCGCCTTGCCAAGGACTCAGATTTACCGCTTCCGGCGCGGAAGACTTCGTTTCGGTGGGATTTAGTGAACCGGATGCCGTCGCTTCCAAAACGAGTGAAAAGTTCGGGCACGCTTGCCGAGGGGACAGAGAAGACGGCGATCGAAGCCGGGGTGGGCGCACCCCACCGACGGAAGAAGTGCGGTTTGCTCCGCGCTGATTCGAGGCGGAGGCGATATTTCGCATCGCCAAATCAGGTCGGCCCGCCTCCGATGCCCTCATGCGCCTTGGTTTGATCTCGGACACGCACGGATATTTAGATCCCCAGGTTTTTGATCTCTTTGCCGGAGTAGACCGGATCCTCCACGCGGGGGATATCGGGTTTCCGAGCCTGATTCTGGAATTAGAAGGCGTGGCCCCGGTGACCGCGGTCCTGGGCAACACCGATCACGGCCTGGATTTTCCCCTGACCGATTTGGTTGAGGCCGCCGGTTTGAAGGTTTTGATTCATCACATTGTGGATCCGGCTGATCCACGCGGCAGCATTGGCGAACGATTTCGGCGCAATCGGCCCGGAATGGTGGTGTTTGGTCATTCGCATCAACCCCTGCACGAGACCCGCGGGGGGGTAGTTTTCTTGAATCCAGGTTATGCGGGTAAGCCTCGCTTCAAACTCGCCCGTTCGGTGGCCACCGTCATCTTGGAACCAGGACAACCGCCCCAAATCCAGTTTCATCCGCTCTGAGTCGAAGCGGTTGAGCGCGTTTGCCGGTATCAGTTTAATCGCGCGAACGTGACCAGTCCGGTCACCCCCGCCGCGGCCAGGGCTGCCAGGACATCGTCCGCCACGACTCCCCAGCCGGCCGGCAGATACTGAATTCGGCCAATGGGGCCGGGTTTGGCGATGTCGAAGACGCGGAAGGCCAGGAAGCCCACCAGGAGTTCGGGCCAAAACCGCTGACACACCTCGATCGGGTGGCCCGCAACTCCAATCGGCCAAATGCCCAGGGCAATCCAGGGGCCGAGAAACGTCAGCGGTACGGCCACAATTTCATCCAAGACCACGCTCCCTGGATCATGCTGGCCCAACACAATTTCGGCCCGAGAACAGATCGCGACCGCCCCTAAAACGGCCGCCAGATTGGCGATGATCCAGACAGTGGCGCTTCCGAGGGTCAGCAGGGCGATCAGCCACCCGACACCGATCAGGCTGCCCCAGGTGCCGGGCCCCCACGGGAGGCGACCGCTCCCAAAACCTTGGGCCAGCAGGATGATTAACGCGTCCGGAAACCGCCAGGGGCTCGGAGGGAGCGGAGTGTTGGGGGCCATTGGGTGAGCCTCTACTTCGGCAGCGGTGACCCGAAATCGCTTGAACTAGAGATCATCCAAGTACAGGGCGCGGTTGCGCCACAAGTAGACCGCCCCGCTGAAGAGTGTGAGCAGAACGGTCAACCATTTGAAAAAATCCGCGAGACGGCTGACCCAGGCTTCGCCCCAAATCGGCCAGCCGAAGACCAGTTCGCCTAGCCGACCCCACTGAGGAAAGCTCAGGGTCACCAGCACGGCGACAATGGTCACAATCTGGGAGATGGTTTTGTGTTTGCCGTACCGTTCGGCGGCGAGCACGACATGCTTGGAGGCGGCCAAGAGACGCAGACCGGTGATGGCGAGTTCTCGGGCGACGATAATGACGACCATCCAAGCTGGGACCAAACCGCGCCCTACAAACGCGATAAAGGCGGAACAGGTCAGGATCTTATCGGCCAGCGGATCCATGAGGATCCCGAAATTGGTGATGAGACCCCGTTCGCGGGCGATCCGGCCGTCCAAGTAGTCGGTCAAGCCGGCGACGCTGAAGAGAACCAGGGCGACGGATTCATGGCCTGGGAAGGGGAGAAAGACGACCACGAGGAAGGCCACGGTCAGAACCAGACGGGAAAGGGTAAGTTTGTTGGGGAGATTCACGCGGTCTAAGCCCGGTGCCTATAGCGAGATTTGAGGCTTGGAGCGAGCGGTAACTGAACTCCGTGGCGGAGAGGGGTCACGCAATTGGAGGTCGGAATGGGGCAGCCGGAAGTGAAAACGCCTCAGCCGACGACATTTCAATTCTCCCTCTAGAGGGCCGTCGTCGTGAGCCGTCTTAAAACCGAGACAGAGTCTCGGCTGCTACCTGTAGCGGACGACGTCAGGAGTCTCCATTCCATCCCGGCACGCCCGGTCCGCTCTCCCGTCCCGGGATCGAGTGGGAATCTCCTCACGTCGTCCTCAACCGCCCCAGGAAGGTTCATAGCTTCTGCTGCATTTGCCGGGTCAAACGCGTGCTCAGTTCCGCCGCGGTATGGTATCCCTGAAGTCGAAGTTTGGTCTGATACGCGGCGACCTCAATTAGTCCGCCCAGATCGCGTCCGGAACGTACCGGAATGACGATATGAGGAACCTGTTGGCCGAGTAGTTCCACGTGCGCCGCGTCCAGTCCGAGGCGATCGATTTCTTTGGTTTCCTCCCACCGTTTCAGGCTAACCACCAAATCGACCCGCATTTCCCGGCGGATCGCGCCCACACCAAACATCGCAGCGACATCAATTAAGCCAATGCCGCGAACTTCCATCAAATTTCGTCCCAGCTCCTTGGCGGTGCCGCGCAGTTCGGTGCCGTCCTGGATCCACAGGTACACGACATCGTCGGCCACCAGGCTGTGGCCCCGTTCCAGCAAGCCAATGACGGCTTCGCTCTTTCCGATGCCGCTTTCGCCCTCGACGATTACCCCCACACCGCCCACGTCGACCATGCCACCATGAATCTGGGTGCGGGGCGCGAAGAGATTCTCCAAGGCGATGGTGGCTCGACTGATGAATTTCATCGTAATTAGCGAGCTGGTGAACATCGGCACATCGGCTTCCTCGGAGGCTTTGAGGAAAATGCGTCCCGGTTTGAGGTCGCGACAAAGCACGACGCACGGGATCCGGTGAGCGAAGAACTCCGCGACCCGCTGTTCATGGATCGGGCGAGGCAGGGAACGAAGATAAGCAGTTTCCACGCTCCCGATGACCTGGACGCGCTTGGGCGCGAAATAGTGATTAAATCCGGCCAGAGCCAATCCGGGGCGATTGACCGTCGGTTCGCGGATGAGACGTTTCAAGCCCACGGCGCCGGCGACCAACTTCAGAGCCAGAGCATTTCCCACCTGGGTATAGAACTGCTCGACCGTGATCGCGGCGGTGTGCATGGCAACAGGGTGGCACTGGGGACCGTCCGGGTTCAATCGTCGGTTCGCTAGAGTGACCGAATGGAAAGGACGGTGCGCGGACCGATGCGTGGCTACGTTCTCCGAAGTTTCGCCCTGAATTGCGTCCCTGGCGCCGGACGGCTCTATCCCTCCAAATCACGGCCGCAAATGTTGGTCGAACCACTGCGCAAAGTGGCGAATGTCCCACAGCATAGTGAGCCAACCATGGTTCCCGCCCGGATGAACGACCAATTCTACGTTCGCCCCTTGGCGGACCGCCTCCGCCCGATACCGCTGGGATTGCTCGAGCGGGACCAACGTGTCGGCATCTCCATGATAAATCAGCGTGGGCGGGAGATTAGAACGAATGAAATAAATGGGTGAGGTGTCCCGGCCGATTTCGTTCCACAGCGCCAAATTGGTCGAGTGCGGTCCGAAGGCCCGGACGAAGCTTTTCGGCGGTCCGCCATCGCCGAGGTTTTCTGTGGAGCGGCCCAGATTGAGCAAATCAGTGACCGGATAGAAGACTGCGACCGCCTGAACAGCGCTGCTCTCACGTTCCACTGGATCGGAGGAGGGGTTGACTGCGGGACCACCCCGGGTGGCAAGCATCAGGCTCAGATGTCCACCGGCACTGCCGCCCGTGACTCCAAGTCGGTGAGGGTCGATGCCGAATTCGGCGGCCCGATGGCGGATAAACCGAACGGCATGGTGCATGTCCTCAATGATCTCCATGATCGTCGCCTTCGGTTGGGAAACATGGCAAACGGCCAGAATTGTATAACCCCGGCGGAGCAGGGGGGCGACCATCCAGGGCCGGAATGAATTGGTGCCCGACTTCCAACTTCCACTGACTAAGAGCAGTACGCCTAGGCCGTTGGGTTGCGCTGGTTTGACCACTTCTATGGTGAGGTCCTCGCCCTGACGCTGTCCGTACACGAGGGCGGGAGAACGGGTGAAACTCGGATGCAAATAAAGCCAGAGAGCTCCCGCAAAGGCACCCGCAAGCAGGAAAGAAAGGACCAGGATGGCGCCGACCCACCGTACGATTCTCAGCCAGTTCACCAAGGGATCCTCCAGCATTCGGAGGCCAAGACCAAGTCGCGGACCACTCTATTCTTCCCGGTCTAAGCCCTCGGGCGGTCCTCAATTCGGCACCGTCAGCGGGGGATGTCCGGCCGGTGAAAGGGCAGCGAGGAAGCCGCCGGCCTTGGCGAGAGTTTCCGCGTATTCCGCGTCCGGTTGAGAATCGGCGACGATGCCCGCCCCCACGTGAAACCAGGCCTGGTGGTTCTGCACGACGGCGGTGCGGATGGTGATGCTCAGTTGGCTTTCGCGGTTGAAGCCCAGATACCCATGGCAGCCGCAATACGGCCCACGCGCGACCGGTTCCAATTCGTCGATGATTTCCATCGCTCGGATTTTGGGGGCGCCGGTGATGCTGCCTCCCGGAAAACAGGCGGCCAAGGCATCCAGATGGGTGACCTGGGGACGAAGCTGTCCTTCAATCGTGGAGACCAGATGCTGGACTTGCGCGAATCGTTCGAGGCGCATCAAGTCCGGGACTTTGACCGAGCCGTACTCGCAAACCCGGCCCAGGTCATTGCGCAGCAGGTCGGTGATCATCACCAGTTCAGCGTTCTCCTTTTCACTGCGCTGGAGTTCCCAGGCGAGTTGAGCATCCCGGATGGGATCGGCATCGCGCGGGCGGGTGCCTTTGATGGGACGCGTCAGAATGTGGTGTCCGCTGAGACGGAGGAAGAGTTCCGGGGAGGTGGAAATGAGCTGAAAGTCCCCACAATCATAGCCGGCGGAAAACGGGGCGGGGGAGCGGTTGGTCAGGCGGTCAAAGAAAGCCCAGCCACTAATGGGGCACGGGGCGGAGAGGCGTTGGGCCAAGTTGACCTGATAAATGTCGCCCGCTCGGATATAGCGTTGGGCACGTTCCACGGCCGCCACAAAACCGGACTGAGACAGGGAACTACTGAGCCGGGCTGGATCGAGGCGGGGCAAGTGGGCCGGCGGCGGCGGCGGCGGTTCCTGGGCCAACCGATGACGCCACCAGAGCAACTGGCGGGTCAGCTCGGATTCGTGGCGGCTGCCTTCGGCATCCAGGCCGGTGGCCACGATCCAGGTTTTACCGAGTTGATGATCGAATACCACCAGGCTGGCGAAGAAGCCCAAATGGCAGTCGGGCAATTCCAGATCATTAACGGCGCGACGGCTCACTCGGGGTTCGACGAACTGTTTCAGGTCGTAGCCCCAGTAACCGAAGCACCCCCCCAACGGGAAGGGGAGGTCGGCCTCGTCCAGGAGTTCGAAACGGGCCAGCAGTGGGGCGAGGTGTTGCCAAGGATTGCCAAATTGGATTTGGCAGCGGCCATCTGCAAAGCGGGTTTCGCAAGCGGGTCCGGACGAGCGAAACGTGAGCATCGGCCGGGCGGCCACTATAGAATAGCGGGCGCTGGGCACGTCGAAGGTGCCGGTCCGAAGAAAAATCAGTCCGGGCTCGTGGCGGAGGGAAGCGGCGAGCGAATCGGGAGTATGGGGAGTGAGGGCGGCTTCAGCGACCACGCGCATCGTGTCGACCGGGACGGTGGCAGGGTCCGTGATCTTTGGGAATGGCGGAAGGCCAGACAACGTTGCCTTCCCGGGATTTTCTGGTCGGCCGGGGCGGTGTGCGGCGCCGTCCCCCTCGAGCCCGGATACGGCGAACGCCGGAAACTGGGAGGGTCGGAGAATCGCTGCCTATTCGCATTCTTCCGACGACGGACCTCGACCGATTCGGCCGCCGGACGGTTAGGCTCGTGGATTAACGATGGCCGACCGGCGTGCATTCCGGATAGGCTGCCGTGCCCCGCCGGCATGGCTGTGCGGCGAGGCAAAGGGCAATCTTACCCATCCACTTCACCGTCATCATGCGCCCAACCTGTGCCTTCCGTCGTCGGTTCGCCTTCACTCTGATTGAACTGCTCGTCGTGATCGCCATCATTGCGATCCTCGCGGGCATGCTTCTGCCGGCCTTGTCGAAGGCGAAAAGCAAGGCCACTCAGACTGCCTGCCTCAATAACCAGCGTCAGTTGGGCCTGGCGACGATCATGTATGTGCAGGAGTTTCGGATGTATCCGGGCTGCATCGACGCTCGCCCGGGGCCAGGCTATTTCTCGTACCTCTGGGTGAATCGTTTGTTTTCGCAAATGGGGACCAATCGGTCGTCCTTCTGGTGCCAGGCGGGTAAATCCATCTGGCGGTGGGACACCAATGTGAATCGCACCCTCAAGAACCAGTTGGAGTACATCGGAACTCCAGTCTTCCGTTTGGGCGCCGCGGCGTTCACGTATGGCTACAACGATTGGGGCCTGGCGGCTCCGGGAGCCAAACCTCAGTTGGGGTTGGGCGGGGATATCGGGGCCGGCTTTTCGGATGAGGTTCGCGAAGTGACGGTGATTGCGCCGACGGAGATGATCATGTTGGCCGATTCCAAGACCGACACGAACTGGGACGGTAACATTGATCCCAAAGAGGCGGACCAATGGCCTTCCAACCGGCATAACAAGCGCTCGAATCTGCTGTTTACTGACGGACATGCCGAAAGTGCGATCCGCAAAGAAGTCGTCAATCCCAAGAACAACGAGTGGCGGCGTCGGTGGAATAACGACAACCAGCCGCATTTGGAGATCGGGCAATGGGCTCCTGATCCGGGTCGGGGTAAGGATTGAGGTGATTTTCCAGGGTGTTTCGGTGGTTTTGATTGGCCGCCCCGGTGAGGCCTGATTTCCTCCGCGCCCAATGGTTCGCTCGGGCGTGATCAAATGGTGGTGGCCGGCGATCGTTTGGATGACCGCGATTTTCATCGGTTCAACCGATGTGCTTTCCGCGCAGCATACCTCCCGGATCATCGGTCCCTTGCTGCGCTGGTTAGTCCCCGACATTTCCCCTGAGGTGATCGGGGCAATCCAATGGGTTATTCGCAAGACGGGCCACGCGGTGGAATATGCGGTGTTGGCCTCTCTTTTCTGGTTTGCGCTGAACGGTTCCCGCCGGGGAACGGTACGGATCTGGCCGGTTCAACTGGCCTGGGCGGCTTGGCTTTTGGCTTCCCTGTATGCCCTTTCGGATGAATTCCATCAGTCGTTTGTCGGGAGCCGTCAGGGCCAGGTGGGGGACGTGTTGATCGATTCCTTCGGCGCTGCGGCGGGCGTGATCTTGATTTGGTGGGTCGGCCGGTTTCGTGGGCGCTGGCGGGACCCGACTCCTTAGCCGGACCCTCGTTAAATCCAGCGATGTTGCGATCCGGGTGGAACCCGTAGGTTTTGCGGGATTCGCATGAAACGTCCCTGGTTGCTGCCGGCGCTGGGCTTTGCCGGGGGAATCCTGGTCATGGAAGGGGTGCCGCAATGGGCACCCGTCTTGGCTGTTCTGGCCCCGTCCGGGTTTATCCTGACCCGGTGGCGGAGTTGGACGGCGCTATATCTGCTCGTCGGGTGGGGCTTTGCGGGTGGTCTGGCGTGGTGGAGTGAGCGAACGCCGCTCGGTCCGTGGGATCTCCGGTTGGCAGCGGATGAGCCGGCTCTGGAACGGGAGATCCGGGGGGTGGTGGCCGAACCGCCGACCCTGCGACTCAGCGAGCGTCGAGGCCAAACCCAGGCTCGAACGACCGTGTCGCTCCGGGTGGACGCCTGGCGCGAACCAGGTCAGGAGTGGCAGCCCACACTCGGGAAGGTCATGACGGTCACGCGCGGGGCTTGTCCCCGGGATATTTTCGATGGGGCACCCGTCGAAGTGAGCGGGATCCTGCGGTTGCCTCCCGGTCCGTTGGCCTCCGGGTTGTTCAATTATCGGGAGCATCTGCGGTTTCGGGGGATCTCCCATTTACTTGAAGTCGAGTCCTTCACGGCATGGCGGGTGCGGACCGATCGAACCGTGTCCCAGCCCTGGAGTGCTCGCTTCTTGCCTTGGGCGCAGCGGGCCCTGGCCCACGGGTTGCCCGATACCGAATCGACCCGGTTGCTCTGGGCGATGACGCTGGGGTGGAAGACGGCCCTGACCGATGAAGTCGGTTCGGCGTTCGTCGAAGCGGGGACGATGCATGTCTTCGCGATCAGCGGACTGCACATTGCCCTGCTCGCGGGAGTCATGGTGGCGTTGTTGCGCCTGCTCCGCGTCAGCCGGGCTTGGTGTGGGGTGGTCGTGGTTCCTACGATCTGGCTGTACGTGCTGGCGACGGGGTGGCAGCCCTCGGCCGTCCGTTCGGCGGTCATGATGTCCGTGGTGGTCGGCGGATGGATGCTCCGGCGACCGGGCGAGGTGTTGAATTCACTGGCCCTGGCCGCCCTACTGATCCTGGTCGCTGATCCGGGTGAGCTGTTTCAACCGGGATTTCAGCTCTCTTTTGCCGCCGTGGCGGGTCTGGGGCTCTGGGTGACACACTGGAGTCCGGTGATTCAGGGTTGGCTAATCCCGGCCCGTGATCCCTTTTTGCTGGAATCTGGGCAGCCTAGATGGCGGGAGCCGGTCGAAACGGTCCTGCGCTGGCTGGCGCAATCCCTGGCGGTTTCCTGGGTCGCTCTCACCGCCACCCTGCCGTTTGTCCTACACTACTTTCATGTGTTTAGCCCGATTAGCCTGGTGGCCAATGTGGTAGTCGTCCCGCTCTCGGGTTTGGCTTTGGCGGCCAATGTAGGGTCGCTGCTCACCTTCGAGTGGTTCCCGGACTTGGCCAGTCTCTGCAACGCCAGCGCCTGGCTTTGGATGACCGTCATGACCGGGCTCAGCCGTTGGTTTGCGGGGATTCCTGGGGGCGTCTGGTTCGTCGCTGGACCTCCGAAGGGTTGGTGGCTGGCCTATTACGCTCTCCTGACGGCTCCAGCTTGGGGGCCAATTTCATTCGGCCGGCGGCTAAAATGGGCCGTTTTCGTCGGAGTGTTGGTCGTTGCTTGGATCGGGGGTCTGGCGGCCCGACGCGGCGTTACGCTGCAAACTCTTCCCGGAGGCGTCGTGGTGGTGGACGGGCCCGGCACGGCCCAAGATCTGGTTCTAAATTCAGGCGGGACGGTCAATTCTACCCGGGTTCTCCTTCCTTGGTTGCGGGCTGAGGGTTGGAACTGGGTGCCCCGATTCGGCCTCACCCAGGCGGATGTCGCGCACGCCGGTGGGGCGAGTAATTTACTGGCGCGTTGGAAACCTCAAGAAGTGGTCACTGGACCCACGCGTCAGCGTTCCCCGGCTTTTCGCGAGTTTTTGAAGTGCGCCGAAAGATCGGGGATTCCCCACCGAGAACTAACCCGGGGCAGTCGTCTGGGAAACTGGCAGGTTTTAAGTCCGGCGGCGGGTGACAAATTCAACACGGCCCGCGACAATGCGTTGGTGCTGCTGGCGGAGTTGGAGGGGATCCGCGTGCTGATCTTGCCGGAATTAGGACCGGCGGGACGGGAACGGCTGCTGGAACGATCGGCCTGGGAACTCGTCGATGTGGATATTGTGCTGGCGGAAGTAACGCGGCAGAACGCCCCGGGACTGCGGAGCCTGCTGAAGCAGATTGCTCCCCAACTTGTCCTCCTGGTACCCGCCGGATCGGCCCGAGAAAGTTGGCCTCCGCCCAGCCGGCTAATACGGCGAAACCAATTGGAAATGGTGGTCTTGGAGGCGACGGCGATGCCCGCGCTGAGGCTGCATCAGGGGCGAGCTGAAGTCACTACCGCTGAAGGAGTGCGACTTCAAATTCGGGGCCGTCGGCAGCCCTGAGAAGGGGAGTTTTGGAGGAGTCTATTACTTGGGTACGACGCCCTTTTTTTCCAGCTTGAACATCTTGGGCACGATGACGGCCTGGCAGTAGGGTTGGTGCGGGTTTTTCTTGAAGTAATCCTGATGGTATTCCTCGGCCGGATAGAATTTTTTCAGGGGTACAATCTCCGTGGTGATCTTGCCGCCAAATTCCGAGGCATTGGCCAGTTCCTTGGAGCGAAGGGCCGCGGCGTGCTGCTCGGGGGAGTGGTAGAGGATGAGGCTGCGGTACTGGGTCCCTCGATCGGCCCCCTGGCGGTTCAGGGTCGTGGGATCGTGAGCTTGCCAGAAGATTCCCAGCAATTGCTCGAAGGAAGTAACGTTCGGATCGAACTCAATTTGAATCACCTCAGCGTGTCCGGTTTCGCCGGTGCAAATCTGTTTGTAAGTCGGATTCTCGAGTTGGCCCCCGGAATAACCGCTCATCACACGATGAACGCCCGGAATCTTCTCGAACACCGCTTCGGTACACCAGAAACAACCGCCGCCCAGGGTAGCCAGTTCCCGGGATGGCGCCGGCGCCGGCTCCAGGGGTTTGTCCTCGGCGGCCGTGGCGGCTAGAGCCCAGGCCAAACCGGCGGCCAAGAGCGGGATAAGACCTAATTGCATGGCGGTTTAGGGTTTAGTGGTTTTCGCGGGAGCGGGCGAGCATGATCAAACGAAGGAGTTCGAGCACGGCTGAAATCATGGCCGCGACGTAGGTCAGGGCCGCCGCACCGAGCATTTTGCTGACGCCTCCGGATTCCCGGGGATCGATGATTCCCAGACGCAATAACTGTTCCTTGGCTCGGGAAGAGGCATCGTATTCGACGGGCAAGGTCACCAATTGGAAGAAGGCAAGAAGCGCGTAACAGCCGACCCCGATCCAGAGCAAGGTAGTGGAAAACGGCCCGATGACACTGCTAAGGAAGAGGCCGCCCAGGATCAGGAACATGGCCATGTTGGTAGCGATTCCGGTAATGGGGACCAAGGCCATTCGGAGTCCCAACGGACCGTAGGCAGCCTTGTGCTGGAGGGCGTGGCCGACTTCATGGGAGGCGACACTGACCGAAGCGACGCTATTGCCGTGAAAGATATCGCGGGAAAGGAAGACGGCGCGCTTGGTGGGATCGTAATGGTCGGAAAGGGTGCCTTCGACCTCGTAAATCTCCACGTTGGGCAGTCCGTTCCGATCCAGGATTTCTCGCGCCGCCTGGGCGCCGGTATAGCCACGGACCGTCCCCACTTTCGAGTAGCGGGCGTAATTGGAGCGGAGTTTGAACTGGGCCCACAGGCCGATCAGCATGGCGGGGATCATCAAGAACCAGCCGGATGACATGAGGGAAATTCCTTCGTTCGGTTGCATTTTTCAGGGGCGCAGTTGGATGACCTGCGACGGAGTGAGGGATAACCCGAAGGCGAGCCGATGGCAATTCGAGGGACCCGATTTTGCGTGCAAAATCACTTCCCACCGGTTTGAAAATTGAAACCCTCTGGGTGGAGGCTTAGCCCACCGCACCGCGCCCTAACCCGGTAGGGAAGAGCTGCCGCTCGTCCCCATATCGAACCGCTGCGGTTCAGAGTGCCTGACGGGGAAGGGCGGGGGGGGCCACGCGCGAACGCTTTCCCATGTTGCGTCGCAGCTCTTTCTGAGCGGAGCGGAATTCAATGGGGCCGCGCGGCAACGCAGCCCGACCAAAGCGGGTGCACCCTATTGGGCCAGAACCCGATAGTAACGCCGCTCAGGAGTGTCCATCGCCGGAAACTCGAAATCGGCTTTTCCCCAGGGGTCACAGGTGACGGTGCCCAAGTCGGTCCAGTCACCAAGATTCGCCGATGCCTGAAGTCCGTACTGCGCGCCCGGCCGACCTATCAGGGTGACGCGCAATCCCCCGGGATTCGCCTGAAGGTCCTGCAACATCGGTCGATCCGCAACGAAGTGAGCCGTGCAGGTGAGGCCTGGAGCCGGATTAACGCTAGCCACCGGCCCGGTGGCGGTCAGGCCGGTCCAATGGTCGAAACGCCAGCCCGGTGCTGGCTGGGCTTCCAGCGTCACGGGGATTCCGTGAAAATAGAAACCCGTCCACGGATACAAAGGGACCCGCGTGCCCGGTAGTTTTTCGTCGATAAGCAGTTGATTGACCCGAATCCAACCGCTGCCCGGAGTATTGATGCCCAGGGTCAGCCGGGACGAACCGGAGAGCTTTAACTCAGTTTGCACGTGCTGCCGGACAACCGCGGCTCGCTGGAGGGCGAAATCGCGCAGCGTGCGAACACGCAATTCCCAGGCCGCCACGCTGCCACCATTCGCCCGCCAGCGCCGGATATGCTCCTCCATCGCCGGCTTCAATTCATTGCGCATCGTGTCCACCAAGGCGGCCGCGTGCGTCGCGGAATACCGGGAGTTGAGCAGGTCCGCCGCTGTGTTGATGAATTCCAGTTTCCAGGCGGGATGGGTCATCAAGGCTCGAAAGACCGCCGTGCCCCACGGGGCGTTAAAGCCGGGTCGTCCTGACGGAGAAAGTGCGGCTTGCAGGGTTAGGTCGCCCACTCCGGCACTCCAGGGATGAGCGGTCCCAAGGTCGATGTCGAAGAGCAACCAACGCCAACGGCCGTCCTGGCCGCGGCCCAAGGAAGCATCCGGTTGGGCGACTCGGCGACGCCAGACCCGGAGGTTGTTCTGCGGCCAATCGGCGTTCCCAAAATAGATTTCCGAAAGGCAGTACTTGAGCGTGTCCTGCGGATCAATGCGGGCCGCGACATGCTCATAGTTGGCCGGCACGGCGAGGTGGTGGGTCTCGCAGAAGTTGAGGAGATCCAGCCAAGGTTGTTCGTCTCCCGGTTGGCCTTCCTCCAGTCCACCTGCGCCCGACAGAATCACGACCTCGTCATCATCAATTCCGTAGTGCGCCTGGAGGTACCGCGGATCCTGTTGTTCGCGCACCCCGAGCACTCCCCAATATTCTCCATCAAGAAACACGCTGGCGAAACGCGAGGACATGAGATTCAGGCCGAGTCCACCCGCGAGCCGATGACACCAGTCATCTCGCATCAGCGCGAAGTCCCAGTCATTGCCCATATTCCTTAGGCGCAGGGTGCGGAATTCGGTGAGGGGCGTGCCGTCACCCAGGCGGGTAAGACCCGGAAAAATGGAATGGCTGAAGGTGTTGCGCGGTGGCTCAATTCCGCGCGCTTTGAGGCCGAAACTTTTCTGCCGGAACGAACGCGATGACTGACCTTGTATATCAATTCGGACGGGTTCTCCGAACGCTCGAGTGCCGTCGGGTTCAAACCATTCGAGGTGAGCTTCCCGTTCCCAGGCGGGCCCTCGCTGCGTGTAATTCGCCGGCGTGTGACCCGTAAGGGCCTCGCCCGGATGCGTACTGACGTATCGATCAAAGACGGCGCCGAGCCGGTAAATACCGGTATCGTAATCGAAGAATCCCGCGGGGTCCGTGGTGAGCGACAGGGTGGGTAGTCCGTCGGTTCGCACGGCTTCGGCGCCGACAAAATAGGTCTGCGTATTTAACGGTCCGGCCAGTCCTCCCGGACGAGTGGCGCGTGCGCGGACCACGGTGGCCTTGCGCACTTCGCCGAGGGGAGGCTTCCAACCGTCCGTGTGCTGGTTGGCGGTGGCGGTTCCCGGAATCAGCGAGAGAACATTAGGTTCACCCACCCGGCGGGAGATGGGGAGGGGGCTGGAATACTCCGGCGATGCCTCGGTCGGTTCCACACCGTCGAGCGTGTAGTGTAAGGTCACCCCGGGCTCGGCGGTCTGGAGGATTAGGGCAAAGGGTTCCGCCTGGAAACCGCCGGGACGGGAGAAAGCCGGCGCGTCGAAGACCACCGAGTCATAGGGCGTCTGCGGCGTGTTCGAGCGCCGGGGTGTGGGCGTTGCCAGAAACTTCCAGGAACCCAGGCCACTCGGATGCCGGCCATAGCTCACATCGGCCCGCAGACGTCCCAACTCCACGCCATCCCGGAGGATGCCTTCCGGTTGGGTCAGAACGACGCGTTCACCGTCCGACTTGAGTTGGAAGTTGGTGTGCAGGTTGTTTCCTGGTACCCGCCGGTCCTTGCCCGAAGCGAAGACAACGAGGTAGGTGTGCGGTGCCAGGGTGACTTCCGGGAACCGCCAGCGAAACGGTCGATCCGAAGCGTCGGAAAGACCCCAGCCCGCCAGGGAAACCGGGACATCCCGACCATTGAACACCTCGATCCAGTCGGATGAATCACCGTTTTCGTCCCGGAGTGAATCGGCATTCGAGGACACGATTTCATTAAGGACAACTTCACCGTTCAACGGCGTGATCGGGCCGATGAGGGCGTCAATTTCCAAAAGGCGCGGGCCTCCGGACGTCGTACGCGTGAGCTCCACACGGAAGTCGCTGCCGACTCGGGTGCCGCCCGCAAAGACCCGGTTGACCGATCCATTAAACGCCTGGTTATCGAAGAGATCAACCTCGTCACCGTCGACGAGAAAACGCACCAATTCGGCGGATCGATTATTCTGCTGGGCGGTGCCATCGCCGCTCAGGGTTAGGCGATACCCAGCCAGTGGAATTCCCTCTGGAAGTTGCCAGGAGATGAAATCAACGGTCTCACCCTCGTCACCGAGAATCTGGTTCCCGTTGTCGCTCACCCCGCCGTCGCCGAAAATGAAACTCTCCGGTTCCACCGCACCATTGGCATTGCCGAAAGCGTCCTCCGGGGTGTCGGTGTCCTGGACTAGGCTGCTCACCTGAAAACCGACGGCTCGTCCCGGACCTTCGTCGTCGCGGACGGACGCGCTGCGTCCAATCAGCGTGTTCGAAGCGGCATTGAAGGCGAGGCGGTCGAGGAACGGTCCAGAGGCCGCCACCGAAGTCCCTTCGCCATCGAGTTCCACCACGCGAACTCCCCGTGCCGTGGCGCGCGTGACTTCCAGTCGGAAGGCGCGCACCGCCGTCGGTAAACCGAGCAGCGCCTGATCGGTAATTAACAGCGGCACGTGGCGATTGGCACCCGGAGCGCCGGGAAAGGTGCCACCCGAGATCTGGGAGAAGTTCTGGCCATCGGCGCTGGCGAAGATTCGGAACCGGGTTGCGGCACGGTTGGCGTCGTTCGGTCCGTCTTGTTCCAAGCGCAGGGAGAGGCCGGTCAGGTCGACCGGTTGGTCCGTTTGCCATTCCAGGGAATCGACGAATCCCGGCCCGGGGCCATCCGCGAACCACGACCGGGTGGGCTCAATCCAGGGTGCGCTGGCGACGAAGCCGAGGATTGAACGGGGATCGGAATTGCCACAACAGGAGTTGTGCTGGGGGGAGGCGGCAATGACCTGAACGCCCTGAGAGACCTCAAACACGTCGTTGGTCAGGCCTTCACCCAGCGCGGTCGAATAGGTGGGGGCCGCGTTTAAGCGGACGGCGCCCATCGCGAGCAGGCTCAGAGCCTGCGGGAAAACAGTACCCCTGCGAAGGTTCCAGCGGGCTTGGAGGCTGCGCAGGCAGGAATGTGGATTAAGGCGAATCACGACGACCGGCCAAGTCTACGCGCCACGGCTCGCATCCCAAACCCGGAATTGGAACGCTGAGATTAAAATTAGGAAGCTCCTTTGGTTTCTTCAACAGCCTCGCCGTCGAACCCTTTCCTCGAAAACAGGACCCCGGGAGTTTTAAGACAGGCTTTCAGGGAAAACCCCAGACGGAGTCATGGGCGAGCGTTCAGCGGGGCGCTGCGTGGACTTCTTCTTCCGGTCTTACCACCACTTGAATCCGGCATCGGGCGGCGGATTGAAGATCCAAGTCGGTGTTTCCTTGGGAAATTGGAAGAACTCCACGTGACCGTCGCCGAACAGAATGTTGTAGCGAGCCCGGCCCTTGTAGTTGTGCCAGGCACTGCGGGCGTCGTTGATGTCCCGATTTGCGTGCCAGTTCCAATCGCCCTGAATGAGTTTATTGGCTGGGCTGCGGGAGACTTCGCTCGCCTTGATGGGAGTGGCTTCGTAGCTGCCTTTGGGTGCCTTGAGATCGCCGGCGACGTGTTTGACGCGGAAGGAGTCGTGCTGGAATTGCACCAGGTAACTGTTGCCGTAATCGGTGAAGCAATTCTTCGCCTTGTACTCCTCGTCCCCTTTGTCGGCCGGACAACGGTAGAGTTCGGCGGTGCTGGTGTACCGATTCAGCGGCCGATTGGTTTGCTCGATGGAAACACCAAAAGAGAGGGCCACGCCGGAATCCAGTTTGTAAGTTCCTTTTTTCCCGCCGCCCGCTCCCCAACCCCACTGCGCCGGATAGGAGTCGGCGTTGTCATCGGTATACAGGTGATAGGCGATCCCGATTTGATGCTGATTACTCAGGCAGCGGGTTTGGTTGGCCTTCGATTTCGCGCGGGCGAGAGCCGGCAATAGCATGGAGGCCAGAATGGCGATGATCGCAATGACCACGAGCAGTTCGATCAGCGTGAAGCCGCGCCGCGAAATCTGAGGAGTCACAGCGGGGTTCGACATGCAATGATTGGCTTACTGCGGGGGCAATTTAGGGGCAAGCGCTTTCCGGGAAAGAAATCGGAGACGCAGAGGAAGGAGGGTCGGGGAAAGACGCACTGGCGCCGGCCGTTGGTACCGAGAGCGCCTGATGAGTGGCTGCCCGCTCCTCGTACGGAGTCCCGGCTTCAGCCGGTGGAGCATGGGCAATTTCTGGCGGGTGGTGAAGTGGACTGGGCCCGTCCTTTGATGCGTCCCGCCGCCTAAAGCCGGGACTCCGAACAAAGCGCTCAGGCCGCCATTAGGGTAGGTTCTGAGGGGGTCAATTGACCTGGCACTCTGTATTGCATGCTAATGAGCCACCGTTTCCACGGTTTTGGAAACTCTCAACTTCAGCCGGCGTTGGCTTGGCCGTTACAGCCCAACACAGGAGATGTGCCGGGCTCGCCGCCTGGGCCACCACCAAACTCCTTCACGATAGGATCCCTGGGAGTCTTTAAACCGGTCCTCCTATCTCTCAACTCTCAACTTTTCCCAATCGTCACCTAAAACCGATTGAATCCCATTCTAAACTTATATGAGGTAACTCTAATCTGAGAATCAGCATCCGATCAACCTATGCCTCCCTTCTGCCAGTCTACCCCCCCAACACCGTTTCACCCCATTCCGATCGCTCCTAGCCGGGCTAGTTCTGCTGATCTTACCCGCCGGCTGGGCCGCGGAGCCAAGCTTGGAGATCGCGCCGGAACTGACTTCGGTGTCTCTCGAGTTTAAGGGATTCCGCGAGATGATCCGACCGCTTCCCGGAAAGGCGGCGACTCGGCACGAAATCGGCGTACTTAACGCGATTTCTGACCGGGTGCGAGGGGCGGCCCGCCCCGGAAGTGTGCCCACTCGGACCCTGCTGCGGC
>Ga0163144_10007790_pt1 | contig 23390 bp, 25 predicted proteins | sample OliLak19BULKMAT1_FD_123175 | JGI IMG/M metagenome (GOLD analysis project Ga0163144, IMG submission 123175) | Freshwater microbial mat bacterial communities from Lake Vanda, McMurdo Dry Valleys, Antarctica - Oligotrophic Lake LV.19.BULKMAT1 | ecosystem: Environmental > Aquatic > Freshwater >...
AATCCGGTGATCAAGGCATTCTATGCGCGGCTCGTGGCCGCCGGGAAGCCGAAGAAACTCGCCTTGGTGGCCTGTATGAGGAAGCTGCTGACCGTCCTCAATGTGATGGTACGCACCACCACACCGTGGAACCCGGAATTCGCGACGATGAGTGTCGCGACCGCTTGATTTTCAAGACAGTTGCTAACGAGGCTGTAGAAAACCGAGATCTCCCTAACCGGGACAGGGAGTTCGAATGTCCCGAGGTAACTTGCATCGGTCAATCGATAGACGTCCACGGTCTGACCCGCCTTTCCCTTAACTCCCTCATAGAGAAGATAGAGTCGCTCGTCATCACAAGTAGATGACATAGTCGCGCTCTTTGCCTCTGGCGCGCGACGGTGCCCTTGAACGCTCTTTCCCTTGTCCTTGAATCGCACCGCCACGATTTCAGGAGTAGCGACGGGATCAATAGACTGGCGTACGATTGGTGGTGTCTTGGGCGATCGAAAAAGAATGATCCTCGAATCGAATGCGTACGAAACGACTAATTGTCCCTCTGGGCATCGGCGCAGCCACGGTGATGCAGCAGTCGGGAAGTGGCGGCTTGAATAGTCAGGGAGTGGTGCGGGCACGGTGTCGACATCGGAAGGAGCATCAAGTGCAAACAGCTGCATGAGTGATGTTCCATAGACATTTACTCCCGCAGCACGTCCGCTGCCCAGCGGGGCGACACGGAAGAGTCCAGGCATTCCTGGGTCCACTGATCGTTGGAAGCGACCGAGTCTGTCCCAGATTTGGATCCGGCCGTTCCGGAGGTCGTATTGCCAGAGATCGCCAGATGCGTAGTCGAGTGCCTGGCTGCTCACGAGACGATGCTCACCTGGCCCAGCACCTTCGCGACCACGCTGCCAGGCCAGCTTGCCATCATAGCGCCAAGCAAACAGCTGAGGGCCATCTATGAAGTAGACGAGGGAGTCTGATGCAACGAGATGCACGGGCTCGAGCAGCAGCCGATCGTCCGATTCGAGCATGAACAGCTTTTCAAGCTTTACGGCTAGCGCGCGCCTTGGCGCCGAGGCCTGTGCCTCGGCGCCAAGCGTGTACCCACCGAGCGCCGCTGTCAGAAAAACAAGTAACAACGCCGCCCGGTTGCGGGTCAGTGAAATCAGTTTTTCAGGCACACTACGGTGACAATAGGGCTTTGCTGGTACGTCGCACAGGCGAGCAGCGACCCAGCGCAGTTATTCCACCAACATGTCCCCTCGCCCGGTGTCCAAGGGTCAGCAGCCGCGCTTTCTGCTTTCGCTGCTCTGGTTTGCAGTGAAAGTACGAGCATCGCGACTGCCGCGACTGCAAATAGGTGAAAAACGCGCCGAATCGTCATGGAACCGTCCGTGAGTGAAGTGGTTGTCGAAGGGGCGGGCTGTGCGTCTGCCCGCGAACTCGCCTTACCTTACTACAGTATGAATGACCTAAGGATGTGTCAAGGGGCAAAAAACTGATGTAAAATTGGAGTCGACTCCATCCCATTCTCGTTCTCTTTAGAGGAGAACTGCCGCACCACTTGAATACAAAAACAAAAACGGGGGCCGATCATCACGATCGGCCCCCGTTTCAAGATGAACAGAAGTTACGAAACCCCGCACGCCCCGCCGGCACACGCCGCTTCCTGCGCCAGCTTCGTCGTGTCGTCCACCTCGATTAGCTCGGCGTAATCGACCGGCGCGTAGTTGAGGCGGTTCCACTTCGCTGCATCGTCCGGCGTGGTGACTTCTTCACGCGGCGCCTGCGGATAGATCTTGTCGCCCGACTCGGCGAGTAGCGCCAGGCTGAGCTACTCGGTGTGGCTCACGAGCGCCGGGGTCTCTGAGGCGCAGCGCGACTGCTACATGGGGCACTCCCCCCAGACCCAGGGGGCGTGGTACGCCACGACGCCGACGGCGCAGCTGGCGGCCGACGGGAACCGGTTGGCGACGTGGATGGCGCGGGAAGCCGCCCGCCCCGCCGATGCCGCAAAGCCCGAGCGCGCGATCCTCTCGATCTAGGTCGCTCGAGACGGCCCCTGCTCCTAGGGGGAGGCATCCGCCGACGGTCGGGCCGCCCGTGTGTGAGGGTCGGTCCGACCGTCGGTGGCCATGGCGGCGGACCGTGGCGGGCCGGCCCCTCGAGGCCGCACGTGGACAGCCTGACGCCACGCCAACGGGACCTCAGCCCACTCGGTCAGCCCATCCGCCCTGACGAGATTCCCCAAGTCCTTGTGCCGTAACCACTTAGCACGAACGCGGGGGCCGATCCGAAGATCGGCCCCCGCGCCGTTTCGTCCCTGGGAGGACGAGGCGTGATGCTTAGTACATCCCGCCCATGCCGCCGCCCGGTGCTGCCGAGGTCGGCTTGTCTTCGCGCTTCTCGACGATCACGCACTCGGTCGTGAGGAGCAGGCCCGCGATCGAGGCTGCATTCTGCAGCGCCGTGCGGGTGACCTTCGTCGGATCGATGACGCCAGCCTTGACCAGGTCCTCGAACACGTCGGTGGCCGCGTTGTAGCCGAAGCCCTTTTCCGTGGACTCCTTCACTCGCGCGAGGACGATGGCGCCTTCGACGCCGGCGTTCGCCGCGATGGCGCGGATCGGCTCTTCGATCGCCTTGTAGATGATCTGGATGCCGATCTTCTCGTCCGCCGTGCCCTCGACGCCCGCAAGGACGTGCTGGACGCGGATCAGCGCGGTGCCGCCGCCCGGAACGATGCCCTCTTCGACGGCTGCGCGCGTGGCGTGCAGCGCGTCTTCGACACGGGCCTTCTTTTCCTTCATTTCGGTCTCGGTCGCGGCGCCGACATGGATCACGGCGACACCACCGGCGAGCTTGGCCAGACGCTCCTGGAGCTTCTCGCGGTCGTAGTCCGACGACGACTTGTCGATGGCCACGCGGATTTCGGAGACACGGCCGTCGATCTCGGCGCGCTTGCCCTCGCCATCGACGATGGTCGTGTTGTCCTTGTCGATGACGATGCGCTTGGCACGACCGAGATCGGCCACCGCAGCGTTCTCGAGCTTGAAGCCGACTTCTTCGCTGATGACGGTGCCGCCGGTGAGCACGGCGATGTCGCGCAGCATTTCCTTGCGGCGATCACCGAAGCCCGGCGCCTTGACGGCGCAGACCTTGAGGGTGCCGCGGAGCTTGTTCACGACGAGCGTCGCAAGGGCTTCGCCCTCGACATCCTCGGCGATGATCAGGAGCGGACGGCCCGACTGGGCCACCTTCTCGAGCACCGGGAGGAGCTCCTTCATCGACGACACCTTCTTGTCGTGGATGAGGATGTACGGATCGTCGAGCACCGCTTCCATGCCCTCGGAATCGGTGACGAAGTACGGCGAGAGGTAGCCGCGGTCGAACTGCATGCCGTCCACGGTCTCAAGCGTCGTCTCGAGGCCCTTGGCCTCTTCCACGGTGATGACGCCTTCCTTGCCGACCTTCTCCATCGCTTCCGCGATGAGATTGCCGATTTCCTTGTCGTTGTTCGCCGAGATCGTACCGACCTGCGCGATGTCCGACTTACCGCTGGTCGGGACGGAGAGCTTCTTCAGCTCCGCCACGATCGCCTCGACAGCCTTGTCGATGCCGCGCTTGAGTTCCATCGGGTTGGCGCCGGCCGTGACGTTCTTCAGGCCTTCGCGGAAGATGGCCTGCGCGAGCACGGTGGCGGTGGTGGTGCCGTCGCCGGCGAGGTCGGACGTCTTCGTCGCGACTTCCTTCACCATCTGCGCGCCCATGTTCTCGACCGGATCCGAGAGCTCGACTTCCTTCGCAACCGTGACGCCGTCCTTGGTGACGGTCGGCGACCCGAACTTCTTATCGATAACGACGTTGCGACCCTTCGGTCCGAGCGTGACCTTCACGGCCTCGGCGAGGTGGTCGACGCCGGCCTTGAGCTTGGCGCGTGCTTCAACGTTGAACAGCAGATCCTTGGCAGCCATGTGACTCTTCTCCTGAAACGTGGTCGGTTAGCCGAGCTTGGCGAGGACGTCGGAGGCCTTGATGATCATGACCTCTTCGCCTGCGATCGTGAACGGCGTGCCGCTGTACTTCCCATAGATCACGGTGTCGCCGGCCTTGATATCGATCGGCAGGCGCTCACCCTTGTCGCTCAGGCGGCCCGGCCCGACGGCGATGACTTCGCCCTGGGTCGGCTTTTCCTTGGCAGAGTCGGGGATGTAGAGACCGCCGCGCATCGTCTCGGCTTCCTCGGTAGGACGGACGACCACACGGTCCTCGAGCGGGTGCAGCTTCAGATCAGTCTTGGCCATAGCGACCTTCTCCGGAAATGATGGAACTAGTTGTGAGCCTTCAAATTAGCACTCGGGAGGCCACAGTGCCAACCCCTGAGTGCGCCCAACGCTATGCCGACCGTCACGGCGAGCACTCACCGCTTGCGAGCGCAACACCAGGGCCACGAAAATGTGCCGATTATGCAGGTATTGGTGTGCCGAAGGGGCCGACCGGCACGATCGGGTCGTGCTAGTCTGTCGAGTCGGCCGGTGCGCTTGGCCAGGATGGCAGAATCCGGCGCGCGCCGACCCAGCGCTGCACGTACCACCGGCCGTCCGGATCGGCGGCGTCGAGACGGCTCTCCCGCACCCCACGGCTCGCGGAATGAATGAAGCGCCCCTTCCCGACGTACAGTCCGACGTGGGAGACCACGGTTCCCGACCCGGCGAACGCGAGGATATCGCCGGGCCGGAGGGCTTTGAGATCGAGCGGCACGGATCGGCCTGCGCGGGCCTGATCACGGCTGATGCGCGGGAGCGCGTACCCATGTGCCGCGTACGCACTCTGAATCAGCCCGGAGCAGTCGAAGCCGGTGCTGTCGCGCCCACCAAGGCGATAGGGCCGACCCACCACCGACCGCACCTGCGCCACGACGGCCGCCTCGATCGCCAGCACGGTAGGCGACACGTTGTCGATGCGCAGTGGCGTAGGCTGTACTGCGGGGGGCGCTCCGCCTCCGCAGGCGGCCGCGAGCAGGAGAAGTCCGACCGCCCCGCGCCGGGCTGCTGGGGGGGTCATTCGAGCCCGACGTAAATCGGCTGCCCGTTGCGGAGATTGATCCGATACAGGTTGCCGGGCCGACAGTTCAAGTAGATGTGCGCTTCGGCAAGCGTGTCGTTGACGAGTCGCGGGCGTTCGGCCGTGTAGAGCAGCGGCACGGGCACCCGGACCGTATCACGCCGCAACTGCATGACGCGCTCGACGCAGGTGGCACCCGCGGAATCGGTGCCGGTTCGGGCGTCGGTAAACCAGAGTTCGGTGCCGTCAGGCGCCCGCAGGGCCAGCGAGTCAGGCAGTGACGGCGGCGGCGGTGGTGAGGGGAGCGACTCTGCCACCGTGCGAGCGGCCTGACTGGGGCTCGGGCCGCAGGCGAGCGTCATGCAGGCGCAGAGCAGAACGGCGGAGCGAATGGTCATGAGCGCTTCGGGGGTATCGGTGGGGTGTCGTCTTCGCCGAGGGGCAACTCGAGCGGCGTGCCATCCGGGCGCACGTGCAGCGCCGACTGGATCGACGGTGATCGGCGAAGCAGGCGCAACCAGAGCACGATCACGGCGATGCCTCCGATGATGCCAGCTGCCGCGGTGAGGCCGATGCCCCAGTACGGGTTGCTGAGGCCGCTGGCGAGCAGCGAGCCGAGCAGTGCCCCGAAAAACGAAGCTGCCCACGCCAGTAACGGCGTGAGCAGCCAGCCACCCAATCGGAGCAGAAGCCGCATCAGGCGGCTCGGCTCACGCCTTCTTGATGCCGAACCCGGAGACGAATACCGCGACCGGCAGTCCCACGAGCGTCGCAATGGCGAAGGTCGCGAGATTCACCGAGGCACCGGGGAAGTGGACCGCGATGGCAATGCCGGCCAGGACCGCCGTGCAGATCGCCGTCAGGATCACGGCCTGTACGGTCTTGAGACTCCCGGACTTGGCCGCATTGTTGGACTGGATCCAGGAGCCGAGCCACGGGAGGAACGCCGCGGTCATCCACCAGATCGGGTGATACCACCAGTTGGAGCCGCCGCCGATGGCCGCCCAGCGATTGGAGTAGGTATTGATCGGCTGGAGCAGTGCCACGTCCACGAGCATGAACACCACCGATGCCGCGAGCCCGATGCCGGCCGCGCCCGCGATACCTTCGATCGAGCGGGCGTTGGTGACCGTGCCGGGCCAGAAGGCGCACGCGATGATCCCGATCGCGACGATGGCCACGCTCAGCACGTCCTCGATGGTGCCATTGGTGTGCTTCGACACCAGCGAAAAGAGCAGCACGCAGACGGACTGCAGGAGGCCGAGCTTGACGGCGGCACGCAAGACGTGCGGGACGTTGGTGACGTCGACCGTCTCGCTGTTGACAGCAGTGGCCATTCATTCGCTCCGGGGCATGGAAGTGGTGTAGCCGGACAAAGTTAGCGCCCGATCCCCCACCTTACCAAGGGGGCGGCCGCAGGTTCCCGGATCTGCGCGCCTCAGACGGGACAAAGGGCGCGCTCAGCCGCGATCGCGCAACCCGAGATGGCGGGCCGCGAGGCAGAGGCCGCGGAGCGTCAACTCGCGGTCCACGCCGTCGAGTTCGGTGCAGAGCGGGGCCACGAGGATGCTCAGGCCTCCAGTGGCGATCGCCTGCGGCCGCTCGGCTCCCGGCCACTCGGCCCGGATACGTCGGAGCATCCCGTCGATGGCGTCCGCCGCCCCGAAGAGGACCCCGGCCTGAATGCAGGCCTCGGTGTTTCGGCCGATGGCCCGGGTGGGAATCTGCAGTTCCGTCGCCGGCAGCTTGGCGGCCTTCCGCGTCAATTCGTCGGCCGAGGTACGAAGTCCGGGCATGATCGCACCGCCGATGAAGCGGCCATCGGCCGTGACGCAGTCGAAAGTGGTGGCGGTGCCGAAATCGACGATGATCGTGTCGCGCTGGAACTCGAGGACCGCCACGAGCCCGTTGATGATGCGGTCCGCTCCGACCGTCTGCGGGTAATCGACATCAAGCACCAGCGGGAGCGGCGTCCGTGCGTCGATGATCGTCACGGGCACGCCGGTCGCCTTCTCCGCCCCGAGCGCGACCGAGCGTGTCGCTCCGGGCGCTACGGAGGCGAGTACGCACGCCGTCACCGGCCGTCCCTCGAGGGCGAGGGCGGCCCCCAGCACGAGCGCCCATTCATCGGAGGTCCGATCGGGGTGCGTGGTGAAGCGCCACTGTCCCACGAGCGTCGCGTCGGAGAAGAGGCCGATGGTGACTTCGGTGTTGCCGATATCGATGGCGAGCAGCATGGCGCAGCCCTCGGAGGTCAGGTCGAACCGGGCGCGGCGACGGGTACGATAGGCCCCGAGCGCAGCAGAGTGATGGTGCCGTCCGCAGCTCGAACACGGAGCTGGCCGTCGTCCGCCACGCCGTCGGCGGTCCCGACGCTGGGCTCGGCGAGCGCGGCACCGCGCAGTGCATCACGCGAGGCGAACGCGGTGATCTCGGCGGCGGCAAGCGACGCGCCATCGAGCGACAGTTGCTGCAGGGCCGGCAGCACGAGACGGAGCACCGCCTCGACCTGCACCGCGGGCAGCCACTCGGCCAGGCGCACCGCCGGCCAGCGCGTGTCGGTCGGCGGCGCGTTGCGGACGTTGAGGCCGACGCCTATCACGAGCGCCTCGAGCCGCGCAGCGGTCCACTGCGCCTCGACGAGCACACCACCGACCTTCCGACCGTCGATGAGCAGATCGTTCGGCCACTTCAGTTGCACGGCTGGCAGATCGTCGAGCGCCCCAAGCGCCTGCGCCACGGCGAGACCGGCGCGCAGACTCGCGAGCTGCGGCGCCGCCGGCGCGGCGGGACGCAACAGCACGCTCAGCCAGAGCCCACCCGCTGCCGACGCCCACCGCTGTCCGCGGGAGCCTCGCCCGCCCTCTTGTACCTCGGCCACCACGGCGGTCCCCGCAGGTGCGCCGCTCGCCGCGAGCGCGAACGCCTCGTCCTGCGTGGAGCCCACCACGGTCCGGCGGTGCAGCAGCGTCACGTCGCGGTTCGCGACAGCCAATAGAACAGCGCCGTCCCCGCCACGATCCGATACCAGGCGAAGCCGACGAAACTCGTATGGCTCACGAAGGCGACGAAGACCTTGATGACCACCAATGCCGACGCGAATGCCATCACGAAGCCGAGGGCAAAGAACGGCAGGTCGTCGACGGAGAGCAGTGCCCGACTTTTCAGCAGGTCGTACCCGGTGGCTGCGAACATCACGGGCACCGCAAGAAAGAACGAGAATTCCGCGGCGGCCTTGCGTGAGCAGCCGAGCGCGTAGGCACCGAGGATCGTCGCCGCCGAGCGTGACGTCCCCGGCACGAGTGCGAGCACCTGCGCGAGACCGACGCCAAGTGCCGTCGTGATCGGCATATCGTCCACGTCGGTGACAGTTTCGCGCGGCTTCCAGCGTTCGATGAGGAGCATCACGACCCCACCCACCACCAGCGAGCCGGCCACCACGGTCGGGTTGAAGAGCACGGCCTTGATGACATCGTGGAAGAGCAGGCCGACGATCGCCGCGGGCAGAAAGGCGACGAAGAGGTGGAGCACCAGTCGCTGGGCCGCGGGTTCGGTCCGCAATCCGCGCGCGACGCCGATGAACCTCGCCCGATAGAACCAGACCACCGACAGAATCGCGCCGAGCTGGATCATCACTTCAAAGACGGAGGCCCGCGGTCCCGTAAAGCCGAGCAGCTCGCCCGCGACGATCAGATGCCCGGTGGACGATACGGGAATGAACTCCGTCATGCCTTCCACCAGGCCGAGGATCACGGCCGTCGCAGCTTCGATCAGCGTCACTTCAGCACCTCGGCATAGAGCGCCTCGTAGAGCGGCACGATCAGATCGGCGCTGAACTCCTGCGCCTTGGCAATCGCGGCTTGCCGCACGGCGGCGTACCGCACCGGGTCGCGCAGCAGTTCGATAGCACGCCGCCCCATCGCCTCCACCGACCCGACCGGCTCGAGGATGCCGTTGACGCCATCGATCACCACTTCGGGCAGCCCACCGGTCCGCGTCGCCACCACCGGTGCTCCGCAGGCCATCGCTTCGAGCGCCGCCAGGCCGAAGCTTTCGGACTGCGAGGGCAGCAGGAAGAGATCGCTGGCCTGCAACAGACCGGCGACGGTGTCGAGGCGGCCGAGGAAGGTCACGTCGTCGGTGACACCGAGGGCCTTTGCCTCTGCTTCCGCATCCGGGCGGTCCGGACCGTCGCCGATCATGATGAGCCGAGCCGGCATCGCGCGGCGAATGCGCGCGAAGACCCGCACCACGTCCTTCACCCGCTTCACTTCGCGGAAGTTGGAGACATGCGTGATGATCTTGTGTCCTTCGGGTGCGAGGCCCGCGCGTGTGGCCCCGGCATCGGCGACGCGATACTCGGCGAGATTCACGAAATTCGGCACCACGCGCACGTCGCAGTCGGCGCAGCCGAAGGCGCGGTATGTCTCGTCACGCAGCGAGGCCGAGACGGCGGTGACCAGATCCGACCGCTCGATCGAAAACTTCGTGATGGCGTAGAAGCTCGACTCCTGCCCCACCAGCGTGATATCGGTGCCGTGCAGCGTCGTGATGATCCGCAGGTCGCGCTCGCCGCGCAGCATCTCGCGCGCCAGAAAGGCGGTGGTGGCATGCGGAATGGCGTAGTGGACGTGCAGCACATCGAGCTTCTCGTTGAGCGCCACTTCATGCTGCTTCGAGGCGAGCGCCAGCGAGTACGGATAGTGCTCGAAGAGCGGATAGTGCCCGATGCGCGTCTCGACCTCGTGGAAGAAGACGCCCTCCAGATAGCCGCGCAGCCGGAAGGGCGCCGCGTAGGTGATGAAGTGCACCTCATGCCCGCGTCGCGCCAGCGCCAAGCCAAGTTCCGTGGCCAGTGCGCCCGATCCGCCATAGGTCGGATAGCAGGTGATGCCGATCTTCATACCAGTGCCTCCCAGGCGTCGGCGATGCGGGCGGCGAGGACGTCCGGTGCCGGCACGGCATCGAGCACCAGCACCTCGTTCCCCAACTGATTCCGAAACCACGTTTCCTGACGCTTGGCGTACTGGCGCGAGGCGGTCGCGATCGCCCCGGCCACCGCGTCGCGCGGCAAGCGTCCATGCAGATAGTCCACCGCTTCACGAATGCCGACCCCATCGAGACCCGGTGCCGCCGGGTCATGGCCCTCCGCGAGCACGGCCGCCGTTTCCTCGATCACCCCGCGCTGCACCATCTGCTCGGCGCGACGATTGATCCGCTGATGCAGTATGGCGCGCGGTGCCGTGAGCCGCACGTAGAACGGCACCACACCCTGCGCCGTGCGCGCCGCCTCGTGCCAATGCGACAGCGGCCGGCCGGTGAGGAGCGCCACCTCGATGGCCCGCTGCGCGCGCTGCCGTCCCCCCGCAGAAAACTCGGCATCCAGGCGTGCCGCCCAGCGCATCAGCTCCACGGTCGGCAACTGTTCCGTCAACTGTTGCAGGGCCTGCCGCCGTTCCGGGGCCATCGGCGGCTCGCGGAAGAGACCATCGACGAGGGCGCGCACGTACAGACCCGTCCCCCCCACGACGATCGGCCGCGCGCCGCGCGCGCGCACCGCCTCGATCCACTCGGCGGCATCACGCGAGAAGCGGCCCGCCGAGTAGCGTTCACCAGGCTCGAGGATGTCGATGCCATGATGCGGCACGACGTCCCGTTCGGCGCGCGTCGCCTTGGCGGTGCCGATGTCGAGTCGGCGATAGATCTGCCGCGAGTCGGCCGAGACGACTTCGACGTCGGGCCAGCGCGCCGCGAGGGCCAGTGCGACCGCCGTCTTGCCGACCGCGGTCGGTCCGACGAGTACCAGCGTGCGCGGGAGCGCGCTCACGAACGCCCGAACCGGCGTTCGAGTTCATCGCGCGTGACGCGGATGATCGTGGCGCGGCCGTGCACGTCGTGCGGCGGCAGCGCGCAGGCGAAGAGGCGCGCCAGCAGGATGCGCATCTCCGCGTCGCTCATCGACATGCCCGCCTTCACGGCCGCGCGGCAGGCGAACGTGGCGGCAAAACGCTCGAGACGATTGGCCCAACCGCCGAACCGTCCGCGCGCCAGATCGCTCACCAGTTCCCGGAAGCAGGCCAGCGCATCGAAGCGCGGATGCGGTGCCGGTACCGCATGCACCAGCAGCGTCCGCCCGCCGAACGGCTCGACCTCGAACCCGAGGCGGTCGAGCTGTTCGCGATGACCTTCGATGGCGTCGAGTTCCTCATCGGTGCACTCCACCGTCAGCGGCAGCAGAAGCCGCTGCGATGCACCCTGCCCCGACGTCAGTACGTGCATCGCGTCTTCGTACAGGACGCGTTCGTGCGCGGAGTGCTGATCGACGAGGACCAGATCGTCACCCTGCTCGTACAGGATGAAGCTGCGGAACAGTTGGGAAAGCTGGGCCGGTGGCAGTACCGATGCGGCATCGACCCGCGCCAGCTCCGCGGCCCCTTCCGAGCATTCGAGCGGGGTGAAGAGGGTCGGCGACATCGGCCGCGGCGGCGCGGTGGGCGCGTATCCGAAGCCGGCCGTGCCGCGGAAGGACACCCCGTCGTCAGCGTCCTGCAGACCTGACCGATCAACGCCCCCGACGTGTGCCTCCTCGGGCGCCGCAAACGGCGACGACGGTGCCGATGCCGACCGCAGATCCGCCGCCGCGAGCAACCCGCCGATGGCGTGGCGGACGGCCTCTTCCATGACGCGCTCGCACTCGAGCCGGTCGCGAAAGCGCACCTCGAGCTTGGCCGGGTGCACGTTCACATCGACACCCGCCGGATCGCAGGTGATCTGCAGAAAGAGCGACGGCCGGTCACCGGGATGAATGGCGGAGCGGTAGCCCTTCTCCGACGCGCGCACCAGAAAATTGTCTCTGAACGGACGGCCATTGACGAAGAGCTGCACGCGGCGTCCCGTCGGCTTCGCATCGGCCGGCCGCTGCACGAAGCCGCCGACGCTGAAGCCGCCCTGTGCGAACTGTACGGGCACGAAGGTGCGTGCCACGTCGAGTCCCCACACGGCGGCGAGTCGTGCCTCGGGGGTCTGACCCGTTGGCACCTGCAGCTTCGTTTCGGCGTCCGCGATGAACTCGAGTCCGACGTGCGGATACGCCAGCGCCAGCGTGCTCAGCACGTCATGACAGGCGCGCGTCTCGCTGCCGGCCGATCGGAGGAACTTGCGGCGCGCCGGCACGTTGTAGAAGAGAGCCCGGACCGCCACCGTGGTCCCGCGGCGGCGCGCCGCATCGGCCACGCGATCGAGGCGACCGCCATGCACCGTCAGCGCCGTGGCGAGGCCCTCCTCCGCGGCGGTGACGAGTTCGAGCCGCGAGACGCTCGCGATCGCCGGCAGCGCCTCACCGCGGAACCCGAAGGTGCGCACGCCGACGAGATCGGCGGCGGAGACGATCTTGCTCGTGGCATGCCGATCGAGGGCGAGCACGGCATCATCGCGGCCCATGCCGCTGCCGTCGTCGGTGATGCTGATGCGCGTCTTCCCGCCGTTTTCGATCTCGATGGTAATGAACGAGGCACCGGCATCGAGCGCGTTCTCGACCAGCTCCTTCACCGCCGACGCCGGGCGCTCGACGACCTCGCCGGCAGCGATCTGGTCGGCGACGGCATCGGGCAGGATGGCAACGCGTCGGGTGCTCATGCGGGGGCAATCTACTCGGCGAGCGCCACGAGTTGGGCCGTCACCACCCAACCTTCGCCCACCGGACCCCGCACGAGGCACCAGCCGGCACGGCGCTGCACCACGGCGACGGCCGCACCGAGTTGCAGGTCGCCGAGACGCTCACCGCGCTCATGCGGGCTGCGTCGCAGGACGGTCGCTTGGCGCACCAAGGCCATGGGCCGCGACTCGCGCCATCGCAGCCACGCGGCGGCGGAAAGCGCTGCACCGCCGAGTCCAAGGAGGAGCGACGCGGCCACTGCGGCGGACCGTCGTCGCCGCCAGCCCAACCGCACCACGATCCAACCGAGCCACCAGCAGAGCAGACCGATCGAAGCCGCTTCATCAGGTGTGATCGGCAGCACCGCACGTGCGTCGCGGGCCGCCCGATCCGTGGTGGGCGAGAGCTGCAGCGCGGCACGAATGTCGGGACTGCGGGGATCGCGCCGCGCCGCACGCACGAAGGCACCGATGGCCGCGGTCTCATCGCCGGCTGCCAACGACGACGCACCCAGATTGTACCAGGAGGCGGCGGCGTCCGGGGTCCGTGCGGCCCGGGCAGCGAACTTGGCCGCTGCGGTGGTGAATTCGCCCCGCGCGAAGGCCGCTTCGGCCCCGTCGGACTGCAGCGCGGCCAGCGAGCCCACCGAGACCAGCGCCACCAGGCCAAGCCCGGCACGGCCGGCACGATCGACCCACGTTCGCGGTGGCGGTTGCAAGGCTTCGAGCGCATCGGCGAGCCGTTCGGCTTCCTGCGCCAACGAGGGCGGGACACCGCCTGCCGACGGTCCGTAGGCGGCTTCGGCCAACGCATCACGGGTGCGAAGCGCCGCTGCTGCATCGGCGGCGATCATGCCGCGCGCGCGCAGCGTCGCGGCGAGCGCTCGGTCATCGCCGTTTCCTGCGAGCTCGATCAGCATGCGTGTAAAGCGGAGGTCGGCCGGCACACGCTGGCGCGGCGGCACGCTCGGTGCCCGGCGACGACGCAGCCAAGGCAACGTCACTGGGAGAAGCACAAGCAGCACCCAGCCCCAGCTCGGAATGCGCCGCGCGACACGGCGCGTCAGGGCGATGCGCTCCGGGGCCAGCAACGTCAAGCGCGGCCCGCGGAGCTGCCGAGGGTCTGCGGGACGCACGGCGACCGTCCCCGCATCGAGACGCGCCTCGCGGTATGCCTCCGCGTCAGGATCGAAGTACGGGTAGACGACGCGCGGCAATGCCAGTGCCCCCGCCCGCGATGGTACCACGGCGAAGCGGAAGCTCTTGCTGCCACCCAACCGGCCCTCGATCACATCGACGGATTCCGACGCGCCGTCCGGGTAGGCGCGGACGCCGGCGGGCCAGATCAGCTCTGGCGCCGGCCAGAGTGCCGCATTGCCGCGACCCGCTACCGTGACTTCGAGGGTGAGGCCCTCACCCGCTCGCGGCTCGCCATCCACGCGACGCGTCACTCGGAGTCCCGAGCCCACGGCACCGGCGAAGCTCGCGGGCGCGCCGCTGGGCAGCGGCAGTGCGACGATGGTACGCGGGCCGTCATACAACTCGGTCCGGCTGTCCGGGGCCGCGGGCGTATCGAAGCGCAGCATCGCGCGCGGTACCGTGACCCGACCTGGGGCCAGCGGGAAGATGATCTGATGGGCGACGAAAAGATCGTACCACTCGTCCGCGACACGGCGACTGGTGACGAGACCGCTCCCGGCACCCTGCACGCGCGACCAGACGCCACCGATCACGGGCGGCTGCAGCACCGGCGGACGACGCAACTGCAGCCGCAACCCGCGCGGGAACCACGCGGCGGCAACGACGTCCACCTGTGCCCCGGTTCGCACGGTATCACGGCTCGTCAGCAGTCGCAGCACGACGTCGCCGCGCCGACGCGGTGGCGGAGCCCGCGCGAGCAGCGCGCGCAAGCGGGGATTGGACACGAGCACCGAGATCTCCGGCGGATCGCCCACGTCCACCACGACGCCGTCGACATCCGTGATCGCCCCCCCGACGATGGCGCGCACCGGACCGACGGGCCAACGGCCCGGTTCCATCGCCCGCATGCGCAGGGTGAGGGTGGCCGTCACCGTGGCGCCCGCGTCGACGACGGCGGCGTCGCTCGACTCCAGGCGTTCCATCACGGCCAGCCCGTCCGGCGGATTGACCGTGATCGTCACGGGCCGCGGATCGGACGACTGAGCCGTGATGGTCACCACCACCACCTCGCCGACACCCAACCGCGCCCGATCGGCCGTCACCGAGACCTTCGGCGGCGGCGGCGCCTGCAGCAGAAGCGCGAGCCCCAACAACGCGGCGTGCATCACCAGTCCTTCGCACCGCCGGAACGCGCTGCTCGGCGCTGCTGCGCCATGCGCGTCTCGCGCTCCTGCCGTTCCATCGATTCGAGAATCTGCTCCGCCTGGCGCCGGTCCATCGTGGGCGGGGGCGATCCCCGCGGGGTACCACCGCCACTCCCGCCGCTCTTTGGTGCGGGGGCCGGCGGCGGCGGCTTCAGTCGCTGCGCCAGTTCGAGATTCCACTTGGCGCGCGAGGAGGCGGGCTCGAGCAGCAGCGCCTCGCGCAACCGCGTCGCGGCCTCATCAAACAAGCCAGGCCCCTTTGCCGTGTCGGTACGGGCCTCCACCAAGGCCGCGAGCCCGCCGTTGTAGAGCGCGCGATAACGAAGACCCGGATCGAGACTCTTCGCCGCATCGGCAAAGGCCTTGCGCGCATCCGCCATTCGGCCGGCCTGCATCGCTGCGGTGCCTGCGTTGTACAGCGCCGTGTCACGCGCTGGACCGTCCCCCGCCTGCTTCAGCCACGCCGCCGCCGCCGCCGCGGGATCCCCCTTTTCCGCCAGACGCCGAGCCGCCTCGGGCCGCTGCGCCGCAACCGACGAGGCCAGTCCTCCTACCAGCAGCACCGACAGCAGGACACGGCCGCCGCGGGCCACCATGGCGATCAACAACAGCAGTGCGCCGAGCAGCGCGGCCATCCACGCGCGGGGCACCAGATCCGACGCGCGCGTCTCGGCGCCGGACTTCCGCACGAAACCGGCGAGAAGGTCCCGTACCGCCCCGGCCTGATCCGGCACATCGGCCGCAACCAGCACGCCGTCGGAGGCATCACGCAACTGCGTCAGCACGTCATCCCGTCGCTGGCTCTGCACCTCCCGGCCCTCGCCATCCGTCTGCCACTCCACGAACCGACCGGCGGTATCCCGGACGGGCAACCGCACAGGTACGGTGGTGCCCTCGGCCACCAGTACCAAGCGAATGCCGTCGGTCTTCAGGGCTTCGGCGCGTGTCAGTGCCTCACTCAGGTCGTCTTGCGTCTCGCCATCGGTGAAGACCACCAGCACCCGGTCGCCACCGCCGGTCGAGGCGCTCAGCAGTTCACTGCCCTGCTGCAGCACCCGCGCGAGCGCCGTCCCCCCTTCACTGGCGAGGTCGGGGTCGAGAATATCCACGAAGAGCCGCACCGCACCGTTATCGACGGTGAGCGGACTCAGGATGTAGCTCTTGCCGCTGAACGCGAGCAGGCCGATGCGATCGCCCGGCAGGTCCTGCAACAGCCGCCGCACCTCCGCCTGCGTGCGCTTCAGTCGGCTGGGCCGCTGGTCTTCCGCCAGCATCGACTTGCTGATGTCCACCGCGAAGACGACGTCGAGGCTTCGCGCTTCGGTCGTGACGAGACGCCGCCCCCACCGCGGGCCTGCCGCAGCCAGCATGATGCACCCGACGACGAGGCCGACGACGATCGGCGTCCAGCGACCGTCGGTGCGGACCTCGACGCCGAGCGCCGCCGACCATGCCGTCGCCTGACGCACGCGTACCCGGCGCACCGCGCGCACGGCGAGCGCGGCGAGCACGACACCGAGCGGCGCGAGCCAGGCCCACCACGGCATCTCGAGGAAGGGCCTCATCGCAGGCGCAGGCTCACGGTGGCCGACGCGAGCAGTTCGAGACCGAGGAGCAGCAACGCGACGAGCAGGAACGGCCGCGTCGACTCGTCCCGAGGAATGGTGCGCTTCACGGCCAAGGGCGTCTTCTCGAGCCGATCGATCTCGGCGAAGATGCGGCCCAGCGAGGCGGCATCGGTGGCGCGGAAGTACCGGCCGCCGGATTCCTTGGCAATCTCCTTGAGCAGGACCTCATCGATGCGCACCGGCACGATTTCATAGCGGAAGCCGCCCAGCCCGCGGCCCGTCGGCATCGGTGCCTCGCCCTCGGTTCCGACACCGACGGTATAGACGCGGATGCCGTAAGCCTTCGCCGTCTCTGCCGCGGTGCGCGGATCGACGAGCCCCTTGTTGTTCTCGCCGTCGGTGAGCAGCAGGATCACCTTCGACTTGTCGGGGGCTCGGCGCAATCGATTGACGGCCGTCACCAGCCCGCTGCCGATGGCGGTGCCGTCTTCGAGAACGCCGATCCGCAGTGCGGCAATCGCCGCTTCCACGATCGCGTGATCCGTCGTGATCGGCACCTGCGTCAGCGCTTCACCGGCGAAGGCGACGAGTCCGATCCGATCGTTCTCGCGTCCCCGCACGAACGACGTCGCCTGCCGCTTGGCCACTTCGAGACGGTTGTCCGGTGCGAAGTCCTCCGCCAGCATGGAGCTCGAGATGTCGAGGGCAAGGACGATCGACACGCCTTCGCGCTCGAACTCCAGATCGGCCGCACCGATGACCGGCCCTGCAGCGGCGAGCACGAGGGCCCCATACGCGCCCGTCCGGCACCAGAGGGGCAGCCCTGCCTTCCAGCGCCCGCGCACCGACGCGGCCGCCGACGCATCCGTCACCGGGAGCGCGTCGGGCCGTGCTCTGCGCCGCCACCAGAGCCAGAGCGGAACCGCGAGGAGCAGGGCCAGGAGCCATGGCCGAGCGAAGGCCAAGTCCGTCATCCGCGCTGACTCCCGGCGAGCGCATTGCCGCGCGCGAGGAGGGCATCCCGCACTTCGGCACCGCTTGACGCGAATCGCACCACGTCGGCCTCGTGCAGCCACGCAGCCACCTCGGGCTCCTCCGCACGCCGCGTGAGGCGACCAACCAAACGTTCGAGCAGCAGATCGCGTTCGCCCGCCGCGTGCCACCGCTCGAGCGGCATCGCAGCGGCCGCCGGCACCGGCGGGAGCGCAACGGCGGGTCGTGTGCGCCGACGCCAGAGCGCCAGCAGCGCCACGAGCGCACCGGCTGCCAGCAACGCCACCAGCACCGGCACCACCGAGGTGGTGCCACGCGCCACGTAGCCGGCTGCCGGTTGCGGTTGAAGCTTTGCGGCGTCCGAGGCTGGCAGCACCGAGGCCACCGTGATGCTGGCAGCCTGTGCCGCCAACGTGTCCTCGCGTCCGTTGCCGTAGATCAGCAGCGGGCCGGGGACATCGAGCTGATGCGTTCCCGCCGTCCACCCCACGAGCGGCCAGGCGACCTCGACCAGATCGCCCCGGCGGGTGATTCTCGCGTCACCCAGGCGCTCCACCGGCCCTTCCGGCTGCCAGTCCGGTGCGCGCACCTGCGCCCCTGCAGGCACACGGAGCACCCGCAGCATCCAGATCGTATCGCCGACGGTGGGCAGCGGCGCCGACTGCATCAGCGATGCCCTCGACGCCGTGCGCGCGCCTCGAAGACCCGGCGCAGCGGGAGAATCCACGGATCGCCGGTCGCCAGCTCGACCGCATCCGCGCCCGAACGCCGCAGCGCAGCCAGTGCAACCGAACGGCGCAGACGATCGGCCGCGCCCACGCGGGCCCGCACCTCGGGGTCGCGCGTGTCGACCAGTTGCCGACCACCGCGCTCGGCGTCGGCCACCTCGATCCATCCGGCCGAGGGCCAACTTCCGTCGATGGCATCGCGGAGCAGCACCGCGACCACCTCGTGGCGCGCGGCCAGCATCCGCATCGGTCGCTCCCAGTCTGCGGCGGCGAAATCGGAGAGGACCACGACCACGCTGCGATGCTGGAGCAGCCGTCCGGCATAGGTCAGCGCTGCGGCGAGGTCGGTCCCGGTACCGGCGGGCTGGAAGGTGACGAGATCGCGTACCACCCGCAGGGCGTGGCGGCGGCCCTTCTGCGGCGGGATCACTTGCTCGACCCGATCGGTGAAGAGCAGCGCGCCGACGCGATCCTGCTGTGCGGCGGCAGCGAGACCGAGGACGGCACCCACCTCCGTCGCGAGATCGGACTTCACCCGCGTGGAGCCGACGGCGGTCGAGGCGGATCGATCGATGATGACGAAGACCGTGAGCTCGCGTTCTTCGGTGAACGTCTTGACGTACAGCTGCGAGGAGCGCGCGGAGACATTCCAGTCGATGTGCCGAACGTCATCGCCGGGCTCGTACGCGCGGACCTCCGCGAACTCCATCCCCTGGCCCCGGAACACCGAGCGATAATCGCCCGCGAAGAGCGAATTGAGCAGGCCGCGCGCGCGCAGATCGAGCGCACGCACGGCCTTGAGCTGTTCGGCGGTGATCGACGGTGACGGGGTCACGGCCGCCTCAGGGCGCGGGGACGGCCTCGAGGACGCGCGCCACCACCTCGTCGGTGTCCACCGATTCCGCCTCAGCCTCGAAGGTGAGCACGATGCGGTGGCGCAGCACGTCGGGGGCGAGTGCCCGCACGTCATCGGGCGTCACGAAGGTGCGGCCGCGCAGGAAGGCGTGCGCCCGCGCGGCCTGCGCCAACGCGAGCGTGGCGCGGGGGCTCGCACCGAACGCGACGAGGGGGGCGAGGCTGTCGAGCCCCTTCCCTTTCGGATCACGCGTGACGCGCACGAGGTCGACGATGTAGTCGACCAGCCGCGCATCGATGTGCAATCCGGCGATCGCCTTCCGGGCCGCCAGGATCGTGGCGGGCTCCAGCAGGCGCCGCACCGGAATCGACTCGCCGCTCGCCATGCGCAGCAGCACCTCGCGCTCGTCATCCCGGGAGGGATACCCCACGCGCACCTTGAGCAGGAACCGGTCGAGCTGGGCTTCCGGCAACGGGTAGGTGCCCTCGTTCTCGATCGGGTTCTGCGTGGCGAGCACCAGAAACGGCTCCTCCAGCGGATACGCCGTGCCGCCGATGGTGACCTGCTTCTCCTGCATCGCTTCGAGCAGCGCCGCCTGCACCTTCGCGGGCGCACGATTGATCTCGTCGGCCAGCACGATCTGCGCAAAGAGCGGCCCGCGCTTCACCTTGAATTCCTGCGCCTGCTGATCGTAGATCATCGTGCCGATCACGTCGGCCGGCAGGAGATCGGGGGTGAACTGAATGCGGGAGAACGAGGCATGCAGGATGTCGGCGAGCGTACGCACCGTCAGCGTCTTCGCCAGACCCGGCACGCCTTCGAGCAGGATGTGGCCGCCCGTGAGCAGGCCGATGAGCAGCCGCTCCACCATGTACTCCTGCCCGACGATTCGCTTGGCCGCCTCTGCGGCGACGGCGCGAACCGCCTCCAACTCTGCCGAGAGCGCGGCCGGTGCGGTCATGCCTCTTCCTCCGGCGTCAGGCGCACGGCCTTGTAGAGTGCGGCGATTTCCGCCGGCGCAAGCAGTCGCGATGCCCCGACCGGCAGATCGCCGAGTCGGATCGGACCATACTGCAGACGCGCCAGGCGATCCACCTTGCACCCGAGCGCCTCGGCCCACCGGCGCACCACGCGGTTGCGGCCTTCGGTCATCGTGACGTCCACGATGCTGCGGCCATCCTTGCCCGGACGCACGCGCACCTGACGCGGCTCCACCGGCTGTCCCTCGAGCACGACCGGCTTCCGCACGAGTTGCTCGAGCTCGCTCGTCGCGACGCCGTGCATCAAGGCCGTGTAGCGGCGCGTCACGGCCCAGCGCGGATGCGTCAGCCGATGAATGGCGTCGCCATCGGTGGTGAGCAGCAGCAGGCCGGTCGTCATGACGTCGAGGCGGCCGACGTACGCCAGGCCCTGCAGCTCGGGCGCCACGTCGAAGACGGTACGTCGTCCTTGTTCGTCGCTCGCGGTGGTGACGACGCCGAGCGGCTTGTGATACATCACCCACCGGACCGAGTGCGCCTTGATGGGCTTCCCGCCGACCGTGACCTTCTGCTTGGCAGGGTCCACCTTCTGGCCGATCGTCGCGATCTTGCCGTCGACGCGGACCTTGCCCTCGCGAATCAGTTCTTCCGACTGGCGGCGGGAGGCGATCCCCGCTCGGGCCAGCACACGCTGCAGACGCATATCCATCAGAATCCGGACTCCACCGGGACGGCTGGGGCCGGCGCGGGCTCACCCGAGGGGGTGGACGCGTCGAGCTTGACCGGAAACAGGGCGATCGTGAGTTCATCAGCGCGCGGCAGATCGCTCACGTCGCGCAGCCCAAGCAATTCGAGAAACTTTGCCGTCGTGCCGTACAGCAGCGGACGCCCCATCGCGTCGGAGCGACCCACCACTTCGATCAGCGCCCGCTCCTGCAGCGAGCGCAGCACGCCGCCGGCGCTCACGCCGCGGATCTCCTCGATCTCGGCCCGCCCCACCGGCTGGCGGTAAGCGATGATCGCCAGGGTCTCGAGCGTCGCCGCCGAAAGCTTGTTGGAGCGCGCCTGCACCTGCGCGCGTTCAATGGCGGCGGCAAACTGCGGACGCGTCAGCAGCTGCCAGCCTCCGGCGAGTTCAAGGAGCTCGACGGCATGACCGTCGAAGTCGTAGTGCTCGCGCAACTGATCGAGCGCCGTGCGCACCTCGGCGAGCGTCGCGTCGGGTTCGAGCTGCGCCAGCTCCTCGATGGTGAGCGGGCGGTTTGCCGCGAACAAGGCGGCTTCAAGCAGCTGAGAGAGCGGCGTCACGGGCAATCATCAAGGGCGCAAACGCGCCGTTCTGGGTCACGCGGATCCCGCCTCGCTTCGCGAGTTCGAGGATCGCAAGGAACGTGGAGAGCAGCTCCACGATGGTCGGTGCCGGCCCGAGCGCCTCGCGCCAGTCGAAGCTGTCCTTCTCGTCGAGCAGGGCCTGCAGGCGCGCGGTGGCACGCTCGATGTCGAGCGGCCGCGCGGTCACCTTGTGAAAGATCGGCAGCGGAATGCCGTGGATCGCCCGCTCCACCGCCCGCAGCAGCTCGATGAGGTCGAGCGTCAGCGGCAGCAGCGGCGCTTCCGGTGCCGGCGGGATGTAGCCACGCACGTGCCGGTCGGCCCGGCGATCCGCCGACTTCTCCAGCCAGCGCGCGATTTCCTTGATCTGCTGATACTCGAGCAGCCGCCGCACGAGTTCGGCGCGCGGGTCTTCCCAGGTGTCGTCATCCAGGCGGCGCGGGAGCAGCATCTGCGCCTTCAGCCGGAGCAGCCGGCTCGCCATATCCAGATAGTCGGCGGCCTGATTGAGCCCGAGCGAGTGGACCGCCTTGACGAACTGCTCGGCGATCCGGGCAATCGGAATATCCGCAATGTCCACCTGCTCCTCGCGGAGGAGATGGAGCAGCAGGTCGAGCGGGCCGTTGAAGGCATCGAGCTCGACCAGAAAGGCCGGACCCGCACCGAGGGCGGACGTGGGGGCGTCTAGAGCGCTCATCCGTCGAAGATGTTCCAGGCATCCCCCACCGCATAGGGGAGGACGAAGCCGAGCAGGGTGCGCATGCCGAAGTAGGCGGGCGTCATCAGGAAGCCGACGACCGGCTGCGCCACCAGCAGCAGCACCATGATCGGCAGGAAGCCGAGCCGATCGAGCGACCGGTACTGCTGCCCGAGCTTCGGCGGCAGCAGATGGTAGAGCAGCCGAGAGCCATCCAGCGGCGGCACCGGGATCAGATTGAAAAAGGCGAGCGTGAGGTTGAACCAGATGCCCCATGTCACCATGCGCTGGGCGGTGCTCGCGAGATCCGCCGCGGCGGGCAGCGCATTTGCCAGGAGGCCGAGGCCCGCGAAGAGCACCGCGAAGCCGACGGCGAGCAGCAGGTTCACCACGATCCCCGCCGACGAGACGATGAGATCGCCCTTCACGTATTCGCGGAAGTTCTGGGCAACCACCGGCACGGGCTTGGCGCCGCCGAAGGCGAAGCGCCCGCCCGACCCGATCCAGAAGAGAAGCGGCAGCATGATGCTGCCCCACGGATCGATATGCGGCAACGGGTTCAGCGTGATCCGACCGAGCTTGAACGCCGTGTCGTCGCCCTGCCGCCATGCCGTCCACGCGTGCGCCACTTCGTGGCACACGAGGGAGAAGACAAGGACGGGGAGGGCGAGCACAAAATCGCCAAGTCGGAAGTCGGATAGCACGCGGTTCCAGAAGTGGAAGAGGGGCCAAGGTAGCCCCGGCAGAGGGGGGAGTCAAAGGCGTTGTGCCACCCCTGCTTGACCTTCCGGCACGCTCGAACTAGTTTCTCGGGCTACGCGATGAAACCGTCGCATCAGTAAAAACCGTTGCAGCCACGAGGTTGTCAGTGCCGCGCATCAAGTCCGCCAAGAAGCGTCAGCGTCAGACGAAGGTGCGCACCGAGCGCAACCGCGCCCAGAAGAGCGCCCTCCGTACCGCCGTGAAGAAGGTTCGCACCGCCACGACGGCCGCCGATGCACAGGTCGCACTTGTCGCCGCAGAAGCGATGCTGGACCGCGCGGGCCGCAAGAATCTGGTGCACAAGAACCTGGCGTCGCGCACGAAGAGCCGTCTCGCGAAGGTCGTGGCCGCAAAGGCCGCGTAGACCAGTTGCAGGACCGTAGTGAATCGGGGCCGTCTTCTTTCGAAGGCGGCCCCGATGTCGTTCCAG
>Ga0163144_10007792_pt1 | contig 23389 bp, 30 predicted proteins | sample OliLak19BULKMAT1_FD_123175 | JGI IMG/M metagenome (GOLD analysis project Ga0163144, IMG submission 123175) | Freshwater microbial mat bacterial communities from Lake Vanda, McMurdo Dry Valleys, Antarctica - Oligotrophic Lake LV.19.BULKMAT1 | ecosystem: Environmental > Aquatic > Freshwater >...
CGCGGCGGTATAGGCAGTTTGGGCGGCTTGCATGTTCGTGATAGCCTCTGAAAGGTCGCTCCCTTGGACATCCGAAATTTGAATGCTCAAATCGTCGATCCGCTTTTGGTTTTGCTCAGCGAGGCCCGCAATCGTTTGGAGGCTGGATCCAACGTTTCCTCGAACAACATTGATTTCACGAAGGTGGTTCTGGAGAGCTCGGATATCTTCCCCCCCAATTTTGGCAACATCGCCGGAGCTTAAATCGTTCTTAAGAGTCTCCAGGGTGTCATAGATGCCCTTGAGCTGGGTTCCAGCACCTTTCAAGTTGACCCTCATCGTCTCGTTGGGCCGGATTTCTACATTGATCGGGTTGTCGTCGCCGTTGAACGTCAGGTTCGGGGGAACCTCAGTAAAGGGCTTCGTGCTTGTCTTGTGACCGGCAAAAATGAATTGCCCATTGGCTCCAGCCGTATTGCCGACATAAACGAGTCGTTGCTGGATTTCGTCGATCTCTTTGACCATACCGTCGCGAGCTGCTTGGTCGTAAGTGGAGTTCGATCCATTGATCGCCAAAGTGTAGGCATGATTGACTAGGCTGTTCAATTCGCTGAACGAAGCCTCTGTTCCTCCTAGGTACTCCTTTGCACCTCGAAGGTTCTTGTCGAGTTGAGATATTCGAGTCATTAGGGAATGTGCAGTGATGACTTTGTGCGCGTCGCCTGGACTTTCACTGGCGACTTCGAATTTCTTTCCAGACAAGACTTGCTTTTCCGCGTCCATGAAGCGGGACTGCGCCGCCTGGATTTGTGAAACAAAGAAGTCGTATGTGTGTTGTGTGCTTACTCGCATTTACAAACCTCGCTTATCTGTTCAGCATCCTGATGAGGTCTTGTGTGACCTCGTCAAGGACTGATATTGTTTTGGCCGCCGCTTGGTAGCTTCTCTGGAACTTGACCAGATCGGCCATCTCTTCGTCGAGAGAAACTCCACTGACGGATTGGATTTGGTTCTTGATCTGATCGTTCACTGAAGATTCTGTGGTGCTCGCTTGGGCATAGTACGAAATGGTGCTCGCCAAGACATTGACCGTCTCGTGCATAAAGCTATTGAACGTCTTTGCGCCGAGAGAAACGACCTTTGTGTCCCGAATACCGGCCAACGAAAGGGCAAGGCCGCCGTCACCAGGGTTACCACTGACGCCTGTCATGACGTTGCTGATGTCAGACTTCACTGGAAGATCAAGGTCGAAGTCAATCGCCCCGCTCTGGGGTGGAACCGCTACATCGTTGAAGAACTTGACGTTGGTGATTCCAGCTTCGTTGACACCCGTAGTGTGCAGCGCGTTGATTGAATTCCTCAGATTGTTGGCAAGGTTGTCGAGCCTTGTCATCTGATTTGCAATCTCAGAGCTCTTGATGAAAAGTCCAGCCATCTCGCCGCCTCTCACAATGTTTGTGATCGTTCCGTTTGTCACTGTCCCCGTCGTCACGTCGTAAGTGGTTGGGAAAGGGATGGTACCGGCACCATCGACGACAGTGAATCCTGCGGCGAACACCGACATCGTCCCATTTGTGTATGTTTCCGTATGGACGTTCACCAAGGTACCGAGCTGCTGAACAGCCTGGTCACGCTGATCCAAGAGATCACTCGCCGGGTGGCCCGAAACCGCAGAAGCCTGTATGCCCTTGTTCAATCTGTCGATCTTGGTGGCAAGGTCGTCGATTTGACCAATGATCGAGTCGATCTGTGACCCCGTGTCAAGCTTGGTGGTGTCTAGGGTTTTCCATGCGCCTCGCACCCGGTCAGCCAAGGTCTGTCCCGCATTTTGAACTTGAAATTTTGCTCCAGGATCACTAGGGTTGCTTCCTAACCCGGACCACGCATCAAAGAACTTGCCCAATCCCGCGACGATCCCAGAGTCGCTTGGTTCATTGTAGACCCTCTCAACTTGTTGCAAGCCAGAGGCTGCCGTTTGGAATTTGCCCAAGTTGCCGTTGCTCGTGGTCAAATTACGATCGAGAAATCCGTCCCGAATTCGCGCGATCTGGCTGATTTGCATCCCCCGACCGATCGACTGCATTCCGTTGGAAAAGAACGTGCTTGGCACGTTCGTTGCAAAATCGACCCTTTGACGCGAGTATCCAGGCGTATTGACGTTCGCTACGTTGTGCCCAGAGGTTTCCAGTGCTGCCTGGAAGTTCCTGAGCGCGTACGACATCATGTTGATGCCACCGAACGGACTTGACATAGTATTATTCTCGGCTTAGGCGACCTGGTTCATCACTAAGTTAGAGGCGACGACCGCATGGGCGTAGGGCCCCTGCTGGACAGCGGCAGCTTTTGCGACGAGCGCCATCGTGCCATTGACGTATTCGAGTTCGTTCTCGATAAGGGCCCTGTTCTTCGCGATAATGGTGTGGACGTTACGTCCCACCACGATCACGCGGTTGGCGACGGATTGAAGGTGCTGTGCTTCGGCCTTTTCAAGCACCTGCGTAAGGCTTCGAAGGTTGGGCTCGGTGCCCATTTCTTCGGCCAGCTCTTTCGCACAGGTCACTGCCTTCTCGTCGATTTCTGTCATGAGTTTCATGAGACTGTCGAGTTCGGGTTGAATCCGCTCGACGCGCTCAACCTGTCTTAGAGTGAGAGCGGCTGTTTGCTCGTGCAGGCTTCGGAGAAGTCGTTCGGAGGTGCTGAGCCAATCCCACCACAATTGTTCGAGTTGCTTAGTCTTTTTGATCATTTATTTCTTGTCCAATAGGTTCCCTGGTGACTTGGCGATTGCCGCGCGGACCAAAGGTTGTGCAGAGTCTAGAAAAATCATTTTTGCGATTCCGAGTGAGGACCTTCCTTTGGCGGATTGCTCTGCCAAGGTCTGATCCATCATGTCTTTTGCAAATTCAGCCATCGGGCCGCCTTTGTCCTTATTGAAGGTGACACTCCTCATTTGGCTGAGCAGTTTCTTGACAAAGATGGCTTCGATGCCCTCCGCCGCGTGTTGCAACTTGACAAGATCGTCCTTCGATTTCTCTGGGAGTTTGTCGATGTCGAACGAAAGGTTCTTGGATTGGGGATCGTCTTTGAGACAAGGTTCAACTACCGGCTTAAGGTTTTTGAACGTCTCCGAATCTGGCCGACCAACCCATCCAGTCAGCCGAGTTTCCAGTTCATGGGCAAAGTCGGCACGAAGCGACGGCTTGTTTGTCCTAGTCGCGGAATCTATTTGAGTCGGGATCCTCAAGGACTGAGCGACCTGCGCCTTCACAGGCACAAATCCAGGTAATGGTTGCATTCTCATCTCATTTCACTGTTCACTGTTCACTGCCAACTGCCAACTGCCCGCTAAGGGTGCTTGATCCTTGCCTTGAGGGCGCCTTGGGCTTGCAATGCTTGCAAAATTGCGATAATGTCACGCGCACTGACCTTCAGCGTCTGGAGAATCCTCGCGAGGTCGTCCAGAGTCGCGTTAGGCGGGACAAGGGCGATCTGGGCCTGTGCTTCAGTGGCATCTACCTGCGGCACTGCGACTACCACGGTTTCACCGTTGCTGAACGGCTGTGGCTGGCTGATGACGACATCTGTCGAGATCGTGATCTGCAACGACCCGTGGGCGATGATCGCCGGACCGAGTCTGACGTTGCCGCCGACGACAATCGTCCCTGTGCGCTCGTTGACGACCACCACTGCGGGCGTGTTCGCCATGACTTCAGTCGCTTCCAGTCGCTGCGCGGCGAGAGTCCCCGAGACGCCTTCTGGAATTCCCAACTTGAGAGTCGCACCGTCGAGAGCACTGACTTTCCAATCAGGAAACATTTTCCGAAGTGCTTCGGCTGACCGCTCCACGGTTGTGAAATCCGGATCGTCAAGGTCGAAGAACATCACATTGCCTTCAAACAGGAATTGTGTCGAAATGGATTTTTCGACCGTCGCGCCGCCGGGGACGATCCCCGTCAATGCGTGGTTCTTGCTCACTTTACTGCCCCCAGCACTGGCGTTGAATCCGCCGATACTGACCGAACCGTAGGCCGTGCAAACCGGTGTCTGTGGGTCTAACATACTCGTAAGGACAGTCGGAAGGAGGACTCCGCCTTCAAGGCTCTTCGCGTCTCCGTTCGAACTGATCGTGATGTCCATCTTCGTCCCGGGTGCTACAAACGCGGGCATTTCGCACGTGATCATGACCGTAGCGATGTTCTTGGAACGCACTTGCTTCTCATCGACGACCGTTCCCCACCTCGACATGTAGTTCGAGATGAGAGTCGTCGTCCATGGCGTCGACTTCGTGTCCCCTGTTCCATTGAGCCCAACGACTATTCCGACTCCTTGTAGTACGTTTGAGCGAGAGCCTCTAAACCTGCCGATGTCTCCCAGCCGAACACGAACCCCGTCAGTTTCTGCCTTCCGAATGGAATCCAGCTCCCTTTGGTGCTTGGCATCAAGCATCTTCTGGACTTCCTCGAGCTGCTCCTTGGACAATTGAGGTGGCTGTTGTGCAGTGGCCGGGGGCTTTGTGCCACCGGGATCTTGCGCTGTTTGTGCGCTTGTGAAAGCGGACAGGCCAAGAATTGCAAGGCAGATGGATAGCAGTTGTCGGTTCATAGTAGTCTCCTTCAGAAAAGCCAGTCGAGCAACTGGTTGATGAGGCCCTTCCGTTGCCTGTCTTGTATCTGTCCTTTGCCTGCCATGCTGATCTGGGCGTCAGCGATCTTGGTGCTCAAGATCGAGTTGTCGGCAGCGATGTCGAACGGTCGGATGACGCCGCTCAGGACGATGGTCTGGTTGTCCTTGTTCGTCGTCAGTGACCGGTGTCCTTCGATGACTAAGTTCCCGTTCGCCAGTACCTGCTTCACGACCGCACTCATCTTCGAGTCCATTTTCATCTTATGGCTCGTCTTGCCATCGCCCTTTGTCGAGGCGGTTGCTCCGGCGCTGAACGGTCTGAAAAGTCGGGTGAAGATATCGACGATGAACGTCGGGGAAAATCCTGCCCTGTCCGATTTCGAAGTTTCTGTCGCCGCAGAGTAGTCTGCGATAGACTGCTCTTGAATCACAATCGTGAGGATGTCTCCGACGCTTCGTGCCACGCGGTCTGACAGAGGGTTGGTGTATCCCGTCTTGAACAAACTGCCGGGGTTCTCCTTGTCAGGGGTCTGTTGCGCGAGTCCTCCCACTGTGATGGCGAGAGCGAGAGTCAGTAAAACTCCCTTCACGCTTTCACCTCGACAGAGCCGTCCGCAGCAAGCGTTCCTGATAGTTGCGCGCCGGTTTCAGTGATCGCCACCGTGACAATTCCCGTAGAGGGATCGACTTTGACGACCTTTCCTTTAGACTCGACCGACACCGTTCCACTTATGACCCGGACTGACACAAGAGTTCCTACTTTCAGGTTTACGGATGGTGCGGTCGATTTGAGCTTGACCGTGCGACTGTTGAACCTCTTTCCATCGACGTAGACGCCGATGGTCGCGCTCAAGTCTGTGTTCGAGCCATTGACCGCCTCGCAGACGAACTCCACCTCTCCTATCGGAACCTTCATCTCGGGGCCAGGGGTCGAAGATTCCAACTTGGTGTTGTAGCCTTTGACCTGGGCTCCACGAATCGCTGACTCAACGAACTGAGCGTGACCGATCCTCTGTCCCTTTCGAGAGACTCGAACCTTGTCCGGGCCAATCAGTGAGACTGTTTCTGGATCGATTCCCGCCATCTTTATTCTCGCAAGGATTCGACCTCGGTCGAGGATTCTTTCGACAACGAGGAGAGGCGTGTCGCCTAGTTCGATACGAGCCAACTTGTCTAGGATCGATTTGGGCGCAGTGATGGTCGAGATTTCACCCAGGGTGATGGTGTCCGATTCAACTTCGATCTGGTCAAGAATCTTGACTTGGATGAGGCTTGAATCAACCGAAAGCTTAGGTTTGGCAGCGATATCTGTCGCAAGTGAGGCCCTGACTTTCGGTTGAACAATGATCCTTTCGCTGGTCGCTTCTGGAGCCGTTTCTCCTTGCGGGATCACCTTGACGGTCGTTCTCTGTGGTTTTGCGTTGGATCGGATCACACCGTTCGCGCCTTCTCCAGGGTTGCCCAAAGTAGGTCTTGAGGCAGCTGTGGCGAAGCCGTTGGTGTTAAACGGGGCTAGCTCGGATTCAAAGAGAGCGAGAACGATCCTACCGACAATCTTGCCTGAACTCTTGACGTTTCCTTCTAGGTCCACAGAAAGATTGGATGTGTCGGCGATAACGATCGCAGGCACAAGCATCGCGCCGGTGGTGCTTCCCAATCTTCCGTTGATTGTTTTCAAGTCTGCCGATTTGGCATAGACCATCTTGCCGTCGGAGATGAACCGAAGGTAGCCGTCGCCTTCGACTTGGATGGAAACCGTACCGGCCAAGGCTACTTGAAAGAGAGTAATGCCGAACAAGGTCAGTAACAACGATTTCATTGAATTACCTCTTGAGTCCGTTGAGGATGCCGAGCATCTCGTCTGCGGTCTGGATCGCTTTTGAATTGATTTCGTATGCGCGCTGCGCGGTGATCATCCGCACCATTTCCTCGACGATCTGTACGTTTGAGCCTTCTAAAAACCTTTGTTGGAGCGATCCCGACCCTTGGTCGCCGGGGGCCGTGTCGATAGGGTCACCTGACCCTCCGCCAGCCCGGTACAAGTTCTGACCAGCCCTTGTAAGGCCAGCTGGGTTAGGGAAAACGACGAGGCCGATGGTGCCGATTGTCGTCGGGTTGTCTGTTCCCGCCAAGATCGCCGTCACAGTTCCATTTGGAGAGATCGTGAGAGCGGTCGCACCGGTGGGCACCGTAAGTTGGGGGTTGATCGCGTATCCGTCGTTTGTGACCATCAAGCCGTTAGCGTCGGTCTTGAACGATCCGTCACGGGTGTAAGCTGTCGATCCATCGGGCATATCGACTTTGAAGAACCCATCGCCATTGATGGCAACATCAAGCGGATTGCCCGTCGATTGGAGCGCACCAAACGCGAAGTTCGACGTGCTGGCGGCGAACCGGCTTCCATGACCGATCTGTGTCGCCGATGGCAGAGTCGCCTCGCCACCGTTTTCAGCTCCCGAGGCTCGGTAAGTCTGGTACATCAAGTCCTGGAACTCTGCTCGTTGGGACTTAAAGGCGTTCGAGTTGACGTTCGCCAGGTTGTTGGCGATCACGTCGAGGTTCATTTGTTGGGCGACCATTCCGGTACCCGCAGTGGTTAAGGCTCGCATCATAGTTTTCTCTTTCCTACTTTTCTCTTGGTCTGCTTTCGGCAAACCCTGCGCGCCTCCCCGTTGTCACGGGGTCCAGCGCTGTCGTCAATTCTTATCGTCCACTCATGCTCGAAACGAGTCGTTGAGTGCTGTCGTCTTGGCTCTGAATAGACCGTTGGGCAAGTTCAAAAGCTCGGTTGAGGCGAATCATGGCGATCATCTCCTCGACCGCGTTGACATTTGAAGATTCAAGGGATCCAGTGGCGATCCTGGCGTTCTCCAAGGGCGCGGCGTTACTACTGAAATAGAGGTTTTGGCCCTCTTTCAGCATCTTCCCGCTGAACACGCCGATCTGATCGATCAATTTGCCCTTGACTCCAATGCTTCCATCTTCAGAGACTTCGATCTCTCCCTTTTCGACTGTGATGGGTTGCAAAGACTTGTTCAGGACAGGGCGACCGTTCTTGTCCACGATCTGAAGGCTGCTGTTGACTTGGAACGCGCCATCGCGGGTGTACCGAACTCCACCGGGAGTCTGGACGGCAAAGACGCCGTTGGTGTCCCTGATCGCAAGGTCGAGTGGATTACCGGTCGCGCCGAGCGTTCCAATCGAAAAATCGGTGTAGAAGCTCTTGATGACTGAACCGGTTCCCAGGCTTCCAATTGGCAGACCGTCGCCCGAATGAGCAGAAAGCTGTCGTACCAAGCCGTCGTTGAACGTCACCCCGTCGCGCTTAAAGCCAGTGGTGCTGGCGTTAGCCAGGTTGTTGGTGACAACGTCCAGCCATTGCTGCGCAGTAGCCATTGCGGTCGCGGCAGAATAAACACCTCTTTCCATCCTCCTCTGATATCGGTGGATTTGCCAGGGTGTGAAGGGCTGTAACTTTGCAATCGACTTCAGGTTTTGAGGCGTTCATGCCTATTTCGGCATACCGAGACGCCAAATTCTGAGGACTTTGTCCAGCCCGCCGGTCGCCATTTCTTCGCCGTTCGGGCTGAACGCCACGACGTTGAGAGCCTGCAACGAGGCCTCTATGCGCCCGTGACCGATGCCATGAACGACGTTCCACAGACCCATGGAGCCGTCTCGGGATGCGGACGCCAAAAGCCAAGACCTCGGATGGAACGCCAACGCTTCGATCGGTCGTTGATGGCCGAAGAAAGTTTTTCTGAGGTGCAACTGCTTGGCATCGAAAACACGGATCGAAAAGTCCACAGCTGCGACGGCCAACCACTTGCCATCGGGGCTGAAGGCGAGCGCGGTCACGGCAGATCGCACTTGCTCAAAGGTGTGGACCAAATTTCCGGTGCGGGAGTCCCACATCTTCGCGGTCGCATCGGACGATCCGGTCGCCAAATACCGAGAGTCGCTCGTCCATGCGAGAGCGGTCACAGACTCTGTATGGTCTTGAAGGTTGAACTTGGTCTCACCGTTCTTGGTTGTTAGAATTCGGGCGGCCTTGTCATTGGAGCCAAGTGCAAGCAACTTTCCGTCGGGAGAGACCGCGACCCCTACGATCCAGTCTTTAGGTTGTTGTCGCCATGCCTTGACCTCACCGCCAACAACCTTCCAGCACGTCAACTGTTGCTCAGTGGCACCGGCAGCGACGACCTCAGTGTCGTTCAAAGCGACGATGTTGTTCGCGACCCCACCTTCCAGCTTGACTTTCCTTTCGGCCTCAGCGTGTCCCATCTCCCACCAGAAAATTTCATTGTCGAAGGACGACGTGACCAATCGCCGAGTATCAGGCGTGTAAGCCATACCATAGACCGGTGTTTTATGGGCGCGAACACGGTGAGTGAGGGTCACCCGAACGGCTTCAGGCCGAGTGGCACCGCTCCCTTCTTCGTTCAGCGGCTCTCCATAGACTGCCTCGCCGATCGAAAGGTCGTACTCCATACGCCGCACCGGATCGCTCAAGACCTCAAAGGCGGCATTGATCTTCGCCATCTGCTCGTGTGCCTTGGGGTCAGGGTTCAGATCGGGATGGTACGTCCTGGCAAGTTTGCGGTAGGCAAAGCGCACCTCGGTGTTGGGAGCCTTCTTGGGAAGTCCGAGAATTTCGTAAAGTGTGGTCAAGGCAGTTCAAATTATGCGACAGTCGGCCACCCTCGACAGGCCGAAGGGTCGGGTAGTGCCCCAGACCCGAACTGCACAGACCTCATAGTCCAAACTCTGACCCATGGCCACAGGGATCGGAGTCGTCGGTTGCGGAAACATCAGCAGTATCTATTTGCAGAACCTACAGGCCTTCTCGGGCACCAAGGTCGTAGCCATTGCGGACATCGACTTGTTGCGTGCGAACGCAAAGGCCGAGGAGTTTGACGTGTCGTCATCAGGCTCAGTTGAGGATTTGCTCAATAACCCTGGCGTTGAGATCGTCCTCAATTTGACCGTGCCGAAAGCTCATTTGGACGTCGCGATGCAGGCACTTGAGCATGGGAAACACGTTTACAACGAAAAACCCCTAACTGTGGGTTGGCAAGAAGGACTTGATTTGACACAACTTGCCCGCGAACGTGGGCTGAGGATTGGTTGTGCGCCCGACACGGCATTGGGTGCAGGAATCCAGACTTGTAGAGAGATCATCGACGACGGAGCAATCGGTACGCCAGTGGCTGGGCAGGCGTTCATGATGTGCCCCGGTCATGAGTCTTGGCATCCGGATCCGGCCTTCTATTACGAAGCTGGGGGCGGGCCGCTCTTTGACATGGGCCCCTACTATCTTTCCGCTCTCGTGACCCTGCTTGGGCCAGCCAAACGAGTTACCGGTTCCGCAAGGGCGAGTTTTCCACGAAGGCTGATCACGAGCCAGCCAAAACACGGACAAGAGATTCCAGTCGAGACACCGACCCACCTCACTACAGTGGTCGATTTTGCGAACGGAGCGATTGTGCAATTGACGACGAGTTTCGATGTCATCGCACATAGCCTTCCGCATATCGAGATTTATGGCAGCGAAGGATCACTCCGCGTTCCAGACCCTAACGGCTTTGGGGGCCCGATCCAGATTTGGAAGAAGGGCGACACCGAATGGAGCGATCTTTCAATTGTGAGGCCTTACACCGAGAATTCTCGCGGACTTGGGGTTCTCGACATGGCTCTCGGATTGAGTGAAGGGCGTCCGCACCGTGCGAACGGAGACCTTGCGTTGCACGTTTTGGAGATTATGCACGCGGCCCATTGGGCTTCAGAGCAGAACCGACACATTGAGATCACGACCGCCTTGGATCGTCCCGACCCAATGCCGAGCGTGCCCTTTTGATCAGGGACTATCCCCACCGCATGGGCCCGACCTGGGTCGAGATTTTGGCATCACTCGCTTGTAGTATGCTCATCGCGACCGACGTGCTCTTTGGTCGGAACTCCAACCTCCCCCAATCTGCGGAGAGCTACTATCTCGCCTATCCGCAAGTCCAAACTTTTCACACTTTGGACATCGCCACGAACATCGCATTTTTGGTGTTGACGCTGTTTTGGATCGTGTTCCCAGTCACAGGAAAGGGCGTAAAGGTGGCATTGCTTTTCGCCGCGTTCATAGGACTTGCGCTGTGTTGGGCAGAAATCATTTGGGCGGCAAACCTACGAACTGGGCCGATTTTTAGTCTACGCGACCTGCCGTTTCGGCCAGTCGGGAACAGCGGACTAATCGGGGCCCAGGTGTTCGCGAGTTATATGCTTCTAAAGTTGCCAAGTGGAAAAATTCCAGCCTGGAGCGCGGTGCTTTTGAAGTTAGGGCTAGCCCTTTGCTTTTGGTTCCTTCAGTTCCTCGTCTGGGACGGCGTCAAGCGGTTGACTGGTTCGGGAGCATAATCTAAGAAGCCCATGAATCCACGCCTCGTCACTTTGCTCATATTGGTCTTCTTCCTCGGGTTGCCGGTTGCTGGCCTAATTTTTGTGTGGAAGTACGCGCACGTGAATATTGAGAGTTCCGCCGACCCGTTTGCGAGACAGATTGCAAGAGACATTCTCGAAGACTGGGACGCAAAACTGCTCGATGACCTTGGGACTCTGCCGTTTCGTCAATCCGAAATGGAAACGGACTTTGACAAGATGAAGCCAAAATTAGGGAGATTCGTCGCGATCGAGAATTTCAGTCTGGTCAAGAGCACGGTCGGCGAGCGTAAAGAAGCCATCTGGCAGTTTGTACACTATCAAGGCAAAGTCAAGTATGAAAAGGGAAGTGCAGCACTGAAGATGACCATCGCACGGCGGACGATGAATCCGGAATGGCGAATAGAATCGCTGGCCCTCACACAGCGGTAACCTCACCCGATGAACGTCTTCATTTCTGCTGACATCGAGGGTATCACTGGTCTTGTCTCTTGGGCACAGGCTGGTCGGCCAGGCTCAGAGCATTACGATTGGGCCTTCGCGCGGCGCATGATGACTCATGATGTCAACGCAGCTATTCGAGGAGCCAGGGCAGGTGGAGCATCGCGAGTCTTAGTCAAGGATTCTCACGGGTGTTCGCGCAACGTGCTGATCGACGAACTCGAACCTGGAGTCGAGCTGATTTCGGGAACTTCACCTCATCCGAACGGAATGATGACCGGACTCGATGAGAGTTTTGACTGCGCCATGCTGGTTGGATACCATGCGATGGCAGGGACTCTTGAAGGCGTTATGGAGCACACGATCACGGGGAGCGTCCACCGGTTCTGGATCAATGGAGAGCCTGCGGGCGAGATCGCAATGTCGGCGGCGACCGCTGCTCAATTCGGGGTGCCGCTTGTGTTTGTCAGTTCGGACGACAAAGGATGCTCTGAGGCGCAGTCGCTGATCGTGGGGGTTCAGACCGCGCAAGTCAAGGTGGGAATGGGCCGCTATATTGGTCGTCTTCTTCACCCGAGCGAGACTAGGGTTCTCATTGAGGACGCGGCCCGGGAAGCTGTTTCCAACTCGGGTGCTGTTCAACCTTGGAACCCCTCAGTTCCAGTGACAGTCCGGATCGAGCAGAACACCTCTGACCAGGCCGACGTGGCAGCTCTGTTGCCTGGATGGTCCCGAATTGACGCCTACACGATCGAATTCGTCGGCGAGACCTGGGAACTGGCTCATAGAGCCGCTCGTCGAGCTATGGCCAACGCATTATTGGGTGTTCACGGGAACCAGTAGTCGGCCCTTTTCTATTTCTGTTCAGGTCAATCCTGGCTTGGATTGAATGATGCGACTTCGAGATTCGTCTAACAAACATGATTGCTTTCGCACTGTCACTATGCCAGCGGACTCCTGAAATTAGTCATACATGGGTTTTTGCCGTGAGCGCGCTCGATTTCAAGAACCGGGCATTTGCCGGACTTCCGGAGACCGACCGAACGGACAACCTGTTACTCGATGCCTTCAAGTCACGCGGTGTCCCTGAGCAACAGATCGTTTGGCTCAAGGGGAGGCGGACTCCGACGCAACGGATCGATTTTGAGTTCCGCGAAATGCTTGGGAAGGCAAGGGAAAGCGATGTCCTCTTTGTTTACTACACTGGGCATGGGTATGTCCAAAAGGGCCAACTTCTGCTCGCGACATATAACGCGGAAGTTGGGTTTCCAGGTTGGCGCATGGAACGTGCCTTTGCCCAGATTAAGAAGCTGTTTCGAGGGAAGGCGGTCGTCTTTGTAGTCGACAGTTGTGCTAGTGGGCGCCTGGTGTCCTATGCTCAGAAGGCGGGCGGGAAGGTCTGCGTTCTGGCTTCGTCTGAGTCTGACCAGCAAGTTCCCGAGGGATGGGCGTTCACTACTGCTTTGGCGGAAGCGGTTCGTGGTGCGCCGACTGTTGATGTGAACGCGGACCGTAAAGTCAGCTTCGACGAGACTGCTAGTTTTGTTCAGTCCGCAACAAAGGCTGCCTATGGTAGGGCCGGATCGACGTTTGTACCAAAAGCATTTGGGTTTGAGTGGGATGTTCGGGAGGGCGAGCGTACCCGCGAGCCGAAGTGAGCACCAGCCCCGGCTCGCGGGTACGCTCGTCCTCCCGATATAAGAAAAACTGGAGCGGGCGACGAGACTCGAACTCGCGACATCCTGCATGGGAAGCAGAAACTCTACCACTGAGCTACACCCGCAAAGCTAGGGCCATGTTACCCTGAGCCAACGGCCCAAGTCTAAAGAAAATTTGTCGGCACCTCGGTTGCTCAAGTGGATCGCGTCCGTAAAATCCGCATCTGAATACTGGGTGCTGTTGGATTCGGCTTGGCCTTCAAAGGTCTTGCACCGGTACTTGGTCGTTACCGCATTGATGGTTTTTTGATAGTGAACAAGCGTTGCTACATCCTTCAAATCGACAGCCAACTGTACGGGATGTATGGGAACTTTGACTAGCGCGATGCGGGCATTGTTTCGAGCGCAAAGTGCGACCAGTTTCTCGAAGGCATCGGATTGGAACTGAGCGTTTTTCGCATCAAAACGCAAGGCGTCGTTCATTTGACGTGGCGGGGTTTTCATGCCCAAGTGGCCGCGAACAAAGCCGTTGTCGAAGTCGAAAGTCCGAGGAAGTTGGTCGTCCCGACCTTGGGTCCATTGCGCTATGGAGCCCTTCCAAAGCAGTTTCTTTCGCCCGCTCGCGAGGATCGCTGAGAGGTCTGCCCTCTCTACTGAACCTCGCATCAGATCCATTTGGAGGTCGGGAGCTTGGATCGCGGGAGGCACGAAGGGACCGTCGTTGGGGCGCTTGATGAACATGTGCGGATTGCATCCGATCACCACAATCTTGGGAAACACGGCGCGCCTCTCCAGGTCTCGCCCCAAAATTTCCCACTCGAAAGGCGATGAGGCGTTGATGCCCCAGTTGTACGTTTTCTGGCCCGTCTCTGCTTCCAGCACCGATGGAACGATCCCGTCGGCGGCCAGGCTGTCGCCCATGATCCAGATGTCGTAAGTATCTTTGTTCTGGAACGAAGACTTGGACCCGATGGCTTGCCGATAGGCCGATGACGCATTCGCTTCGATGAAGGTAGCAAAGGCGAAATCAATCACGACGAGTCCGAAGACGAACGCGAGAAGCGTCAGCCAGAACCGAGACTTAAAATTGGAAGTAGATAAATGCGTCTCCGCCATAGGCACCAAACCATGCTGTCCAAAAAATCAGTGTGTAGTAGAACGCCCAACGAAGCGCGCGAGGGAGTTTAGCCACAAGGCCCTCAAGCGAATCCGTCTTGCCGATCAAGTGTACGACCAAAATCAACCCGACACCGACGATACCAGTAGTCGGAAACGGGACCGGAACGGCGATTGCCGAGCCAATGTGCGCCCATCCTGTGACCAGCCCGCTGAAGACTTCCCAAGCTCCTCGCAGGTTCTCAGCCCGGAACAAGACCCAAGCCAAGCAAACAAATGTAAACGTGAAGATAGTTGCAAGGACGCTCGTCGACTTGGACTTAGCTTTCTTATGAGAGACGAACACGGCGATCCCATGAGCCAGACCCCAGACTACAAATGTCCAGTTTGCTCCGTGCCATACACCGCTGAGCAAAAAAGTTACGACCACCGCAAGGAAGAATGCGGCGATTGCGCCTCGGTTGCCGCCTAGGGGAACGTACACATAATCGCGAAACCAAGTCGAGAGCGAAACGTGCCAACGACGCCAAAACTCGGAGATTGAAGGTGAAAAGTAGGGGCGGTCGAAGTTCTTGGTCAGATCGACACCCATGATTTTGGCGCAACCTACGGCGATGTCGGAATATCCTGAGAAATCGCAATAGATCTGAAACGCAAAGAGTAAAGTCGCAAGCGCAAGTGGCGGACCAGTGAAGTCGTGTGGCGATGAGTAGACGCGCTCGACATAGGGCGCTAGCACATCGGCCACGGCGACTTTCTTGAACATCCCCCACAGGATGTAGCGAAGGCCAATAACAGCGTTCGAGGGATTGAAAACCGCCTTTCTCTTGATCTGGTGAAGCAGGTTGCCTGGTCTCTCGATAGGTCCGGCGAGCAGGAGAGGAAAATAGAGGACAAAGAGTGAATAATGGCCTAAGTGTCGCTCGACGGGGAATTTGCCCCGGTAGACATCGACCACATAGCTCATCGCGTGGAACGTGTAGAAGGAGATACCGACGGGCAAGATCAGCTTCAGGCCGATCCACCCTTGGTCGAGCAACTGCGCGACTGAACCTACGGCGAAATTGTAGTACTTGAAGACGAAAAGCTGCCCGAGGCAAACTACAAGGGCGCCCGCGAGAATGAGTTTCTTTTGGTTCTGCTCCTTAGCAACTGACAACAGCTTCGCGGCCAGGAATGTGGAGGCGATGACGACCGCGATCAGGGCGAGGTGAGGCGGGCTCCAGCAGGCATAGAAAAAGACGCTCGCGCTCAAAAGCCATGCCCACTGAATCCGGTGAGGAAGCAAGAAAAGCACGAACGCTACTGCGGGAAAGAAGAGTAGGAACGAATAGGAGTTAAAAAGCAATCCGTCCTGCCCGCGATGGTCAAACTGGAGCGGGTGGCGAGAATCGAACTCGCGTGATCAGCTTGGAAGGCTGGAGCTTTACCATTAAGCAACACCCGCTCACTAGGATTGATTGTGGTTCTTTAGGGAAATAATGTCAAGGACTAGCCCGGTTTGGGTGTAATTTCTGAACTGGTTATCGTCTGAATTCCAAATAATGCCGGCTAATGGTTACCCTGATTTCTTTCCCTTCAAGGCTTTAGCGGAATTGTCGTCCAAGAAGTGGAGTTCAATCCCGGTGCCAGTCCAGACCGCCCTGCTCATTGAGAAACGCTCACTTGTTTGTGGACCAGTTCAGGCGACTTTGAGCTTACGGCTCATCGATTCACACGACTCACTTAGGAGCGTGTTGAGCAAACGCACAAAACACAGACGAGAGGTCGCAGCGACATGGTTCTTGGGAAAAGTCGTCCCAGTAGGCAGATTTGCGGCTTTGCGGCTGCGTGAAATCTCTGGCAAGAGGGTCAAAGCCGAACCTTTCGGCTCGGGTTAGAGCCTTAAATGACCGTTTACGGCCATTTGGGCGCACTCATCCCTGGTTCGCCATTCTTCTTAAGTTGAACGCCATACAGTAGAGGTGGAGCTCCCACCCGACTCGCTCGGTGCCTCGTTTCATCGTCTGCCGCATGCGGCCCGGCGCCTTGAGCCAGGCGAACACCGGCTCAACGATGTACCGGCGCTTCATGCTCGCCTTGTGGCTTTCTCGCTTTGTCGCTATCGCCATCGAGGGCCGAGCCGCGCGATTTCGACCGGGGGTGAGCGCGAATTCCGAGTTCGCGCAGGCCCGTCACGAAGGCCGAATTGTCATAACCCCGATCCGCGACGAGGGTCTGGCCGGCATCCATATGCTCCTGGGCAAGCGCGAGCGCGGCGAGCGTTTCTGCGCTCGCGCCGAGGCCGCAAGGCGGGGTCACCCGGCACGCTTTGACAAGCCCCGAGGCTGCGTCCACGATGATGTTTCCAAGATGGCACAGCATCGATTCTTGGCCCTGTCCCTTGCGCATCAGCTTCGCTTCGGGGTCAGATTTGCTCTCGTGGGTCTGATTCGAGCGCTTCTTCCCTCGAAAGTCTCCCCCGTCGCCGGGGCCGTCTTTGGGCTGAAAACTCTTGTGAGAGGCCCATGCCTTGATGAGAGTGCAATCCACCACCAGGCGATCATTTTGCAGGAGCTTTCGCTTTTCGGCCAGGCGGCAGACCTCGCCCAAAAGTGCTTCTGCGGCTCCGTTCCCAAAAAGCCGTTCGCGGTTGAAGCTCAAAGTCGAGTGGTCGAAGACCCTATCGTCCCAATCTAGCTAGGGCGAACCAGCGAAAACCCGCATTCATCGTGACCTGCTCGCACAGGGCCCGCTCGCTCTTGATGCTGTAGAGCGCGCGAAGAAGGTGGGCGCGCAAGAGCACGGCCGGCAGATAGCTCACGTTCCCAACCTCGCCATAGGCGGTGTCAAAAGCAGAGGCCAGACTCGCCCATGCCTCGCCAAAAAGAGCGCGGATCTTCCTTAAGGGGTGGTCAATCGGGAGCAACTGCTCCACCCTGTGTCGTACCGAACAGCGCCTTCTGAGCCTTTTCCTTGCCTTGCACAAAGAAGGGACGGATCAGGAAGCCAAGGAGTTGCTCAACAGCTTCTTAGGTTTCGGTACCCCCTGTTTTCGTGATGTATCGGTCTGATACCGTGTGCCTTTCTAGGTTTTGTGAGTGGCATTCGCCAACCTCTGGGGGTGGAGAGAGGTCGGGAACGTCGTTGGCTAGGCTCGTGTACCGATGTTTTGTACGGAGACGGGTGGCCCGGTCTGGCAACTTGATCACCTCAACTCTCCGACCATCACTATCCAGTTGCAGACCGGGAAAAGTGACGGCGTTTCACCAACGATCGCGACCAAGCCCGCTCGACCCTGCGGACGACCACTTGTAGTCCTCTGCCCGAGCGACAAGCCCGCGTGCCACTGGGTTGTTCTCGATGTACTGAAGCTTCTCCATGAACTCCTTTTGATAGTGGATGTTGCGGTCGAAACCGCCGCCCGCCTGCCAGAGCCTTGGCGTGCCAGAAGACGAAAGAGCTCGACGAGCCAGACCTGGATCCTCGTCTCGTAAGCGAGATAAAATCTTTGTCGCAGTCCGCGTCTTGAGTGCGGAGAGGATGCGCCTGACCGTCGCGACCTCGACATCAGGCAGCACAAAAGATGGACATGATCTGGCATCACGACATAGCCGTAGAGCTGAAACGCAAGTCTGGCCTTGGTCAGCGCAAGGTGGTCGACAATCAGGTCTTTGGCCCAGTTGGAACCCAAAAGAGCGAGGCGCCGATGTCAGGTGAACGTCAGAAAGCGGACGTCACCCCGCGTCTCAAACCTCTCTCGCTTGACCCGTTCTGGCATGACATGATGTTGACAGCGACAAAACCCGGTCTGCAACTTATTTGTGGCAACATGAAGAATGGAGGCGAACAAGTTGCCAGACTGAGCCACTGGTCAGGACTCATTTGATAGCCTATCCCGGTCTGCAACCGGTCAGCGGTGAGTAGAAAGTTGTAGCGGTTAAGTTGCCAGCCCGGGCCACCGGGCCGCTCAAATGGTGGCAAATCCACTCGGCGTGGGGGTTTTCTGCAGGCTCGAACCAGGCCAAGTATTCGTCGTTTGTCCCCATGGTGAGTACCTTGTTCCCGGTACCGAAAAGGTCTTCATAGAGCGGGCTCTCGTTGCAGGCGCCCCTCCAGATCGGATGCTCCTTCCATGGCGTATCGACGCCCTTCGGGTTCTCGCGCCAAATCACCTTCTCGCCCGGCATCCCGATCAGAATCTGATCGACGCAACCGTCGTGGTTTAGGTCGGCAGCCCAAGTGTTGAAACAGTTTGCTGTACGCCTGTTTCGGGTCAACAAGGAGGACGGGCGCAATCTCATGTGGCGTGAATTTCGGCGCCTGGTACGAGACATTTCCGGCGACGACGTCGAGCTTTCCGTCCCGGTTGACATCCCCGACAGCCACGCCTTCGGCTACGCACCTGGTGTCAATCACGCGCTTCTTGAAAGAAATTTCGCCTATGGTGCCACCAGGAACTGCTCCAAGAACCAGGGTGGCCATCATGAATATGAAAGAATCGGGATATGGCTCATGAGTCCGTATTGTGTAAAGGATACCGGTGTAAGGCCATGGACTATTGACTGCAAACGAATTGGGGCTGGGTAGACCGGGCCAGACGACGTGTAGCGTTGAAGAAACATCTGGATTACCCACTCAGAAACAAGATTGATGTTAGATCGAAGTCAGGCTGGCCGTAGGACCCGGTTAGGCAACTTGCTCGCATCCACTCATCGATTACTACAGATAAGTTGCAGACCGGGGTTACATCAAAACTTTCACCAGCCACCTTTCGATCATGAATTAGGTGGGAGGACTCACTTTTGGGAAGTGGCCAGATTGAAGCGCGACTCACGGCGATCAAGGGTTGAGGCGTGGAAAAACGATCTAAACTCATCGCGTACTTCTAGGGGCGATGGGGGATGCCTTCCTGTTGAAGCGACTTTGTTTGCGCCTGCGACATTGGTCTGCCGAAGAGCTCGGGATTCAAATATGTCCCCCGAAAAATCTGAGGCTTGGGCGGTTCTGCACTGTACTTTTGGGCCTGCACCCAGCGGTCGTTTCTAATGGCATCAATCCGCCACGACACTTCGACGAACGGTTTGCTCGTCCTGACCCTGAATCGACCGTTCGAGACTTTCTGCGTCACTTTTGCGAGCACAAAGTCGTCGCTCGAATCAATGACCGTCAGTTGGTATTGAGGTTTTATGTTGATACTTTCGTAGTAGTCGGGAAGCGTGACCCAGGCGTAGCCTAGATTGTCTGTCCGGACATCACCCATGTACACGTTGCGCGGATCCGGGCCCTCGGCGCAATAGTGCTTAAGATAGCGGTTTTCAGGATCTAGGGGATGGTCAATGATAAAGGACTTCGTTCCGGTCGCAGCCTGGTTCCCTTCGCAGAAAACGCCAAATCCGTTTGGACTCAGACACTGTCCGTGGACACCAAAACCGGCTCCCGTGTTCGCGGAAATTCCGTGGACACCTTCGCCGCCGATCGTACTCTTGCTCTCGCCGACAACGCCCTTGCTAAATCCCGCAGTATTGTTCACGGTGCCAAGCACTCCTATCCCACTCGAAGAGGATGAGGTGAATTGGCCGCCAGGCGCCCTCCCAGTTGTCGCATTATTGCTTCCTGTGACTGCACTCTTAGATGTTGCCGCAGTAGTTCCTGCAACTCCGGTTTCGTCCTGCGATGTGCCCGCTACGCCTGCGTTGGAAATCGATATGCCTCTTATGCCAATGCCTGTTGCACTTACACCATGTACTCCGAACCCTGTTGGTGCAGTTCCGCTCACACCGGCTCCATCGTTTCCGATACACTCTCCGCGCACTCCAACGCCTCCTACGGCTGCTTCGCTTGAACCGAGGACACCAATGGCGATCTGACTTCTGGCTATGCCTTTGACCCCGATTGTCGAGCCAGACACGGAGGTTGCCGTCCCACGGACAGCTATGCCAGATGAACTAGCTGAACTGAATGATCCGCCAAGCGTATTGCCTGTGGTGGACGTGTTATTCCCGACCACGGGAATGGTCACAGTGCTCCCTTGCTGGACAAAAACTTGCCCTGCACGGAAGGTGCCAGTGATGGTCGCGTGGCCCACTTGGGCGATGCCAGGGGTCTTATTCTGGAGAAAGACGTTACCGATGACCGACCGGACTCCCTGGTCTTGAGCCAGGGCGACTCCGGCGACCACGAGGATTCCGACGCATGTGACGAGCAGTGTACGTTTTCGCATAACCCCATGATATCGCAACTCGCGAAGAAAAAACCTAACTTTAGTTAGGGTTCCCCGCAAAAGTAATCGAACCGACGCCACAGTCGTATCTGCCCAACTTTCTCGATCCGCGGCTTCAAGGACGAGATGTGGCGGCAATTGTCTTCGTCGGTTTCTGCTTTGCCAGCTGTTCGCCTTGCAGCGAAGTTCGGGCTGCAGGTAAGTACCGCGAAACATCTTAGGCTTCTCCGGCTCGGTCTTGTGGCCGCCATCCTGAACTCTGGGTCGGTCGGTCGGGGGTTAACGGGATGAACAAACGAGTGTGTTAACCCAACTTCAGTTGGAAGTTTTTTCGGAACAATGGTAATGGCGCACGATTCACAGTTATCAGGAGTTGAGACCTGGCTCCTTGGCTGCATAGAGTCCAAGCTTTAACCAGTAGAATCAGATGATGTCGACCGCGAATGGACTCAAAAGAGAACTAGTGACCCAAAGGTTGGTTCTCCGTGCTGCATCACCAAAACACGCTCAGGCACTGGCCAATTTCTATGTCCGGAACGAGGAACACTTGACACCTTGGAGCCCAAGTATGGCGCCAGATACATTCACTTTGGAAGGGCAAACCGAACGCATGGTTTCGGCGGCAGAAAATTTTGAACAAGGGATCGCATGGCACTGGAATATGTCTCTGAAGAGTTTGGACAACCAGATGATCGGTTACGTAAATTTCTCGCAAGTATATCGAGGCGTCTCTCAAAGCTGCATGTTAGGATATGCCCTGGGCCAGGACGCCGAAGGAAAGGGGCTGATGCATGAGGCACTGCGCGCAACCATCAACGAGGTCTTCAGCGAAAGGGGGAGGTTACACCGAATCCAGGCCAACGTGGTGCCCGAAAATGCTCGCAGCTTGCAGGTACTCGAACGACTAGGGTTCCTTATCGAAGGCACGGCTCGCGACTACTTGTTCATTGGGGGATCTTGGCGCGAACATGTAATGACTGCTTTGCACAACCCATTGTTTACGAACGAGTGGTTTTGATGGAGTACCTTGGTCGGTTATCCCGCTAATTTTCGCGGTAATCTTTGGCCATTGGCTGTCCACCCAGTTTCGTCGAAAGACAGAAAAGTTATCAGCGGGCGGGCGCAAAAGACACTTTGCGACGGGCAGCCAGGACAGGTGCGATGATGCCTGCCCCAAGCGGAATTGAAGTGCGCGCCCTATTTCTGCATCCGAAGAAACTTTCGGAAGATGACTGTTCACCGAACGGCAGCGCGGTCGTTCCGAGCCGGGTCACATCGAGGGCTCGGAAAAATATGGCGAAGCCCCTTGTGTTGTGTTTGGGCGAACTTTATCCTTCCAGTTGGTTCAACCTGAGCCGAGATAACCCATAATGACTGACATGGACGCAGCGACAGTTGCTCTTGGTGTCGGCCAACTGAAAAATGAGTTAGAAGGACTCGGGGTCGGTCGGCTTTTCTTGGTCGATTCGGTTGCGAGGGGCCAGGAGGTTGCCGAAAGTGATCTCGATTTCGTTGTTGAATTCATCGGCCCGCCCACATTCCTGAGGCTCATGGGGCTTTCAGAGCTTCTTGAGCGATGTTTTGGGATGGCAGTTGATTTGGCAACGGTTCAATAGCTCAGGCCGGAAATCGCCGACGAAATCCTAGCCGAGGCTCGACAAGTTGCGTAGGGATCTGCTGTACTTGAAGGACGCGATCGTCCATACCCGCCGAGCCGTAATACCACTCTCGTCGTTGGGGTGGGCACACTTGCTTGTGAACCAGTTCTGGCGATTTTGAACTTACGGTTCATCGATTCACACGATTCACCTAGGTTTCAGTACCCCCTGTTTTCGTGATAAATCGGGCTGATATCGATTACCTTTCTAGGAGGAAGTTGAGCAACTCGTGATTTTTGAAAATCCCTGAAAACTAGGGGGTCATTTTATATGGCCCGGCGGCCCAGAGGGGCCTCAGTAGCGAACGTCGCGACACAAAATTATCCGACAGCAAAGTCCGCGGAGTTGCTCAACACGCTCCTAGGTTTTGTGGTTGGCATTCGTCAACCTCTGGGGGTGGAGAGAGGTCGGCTAAGTCGATGGTCCGGCTCGTTTTCCGGTGTTTTGTAGTGTGGCTTGGCAAAAGCATGACGGGACCTAGGATTGAGACTGTGGCCACGGAGCGGTCGCTAAGCGTTAATTTGGAGGCTCTGGAGCATCGAAGCGTCCAGACTAGGGTTGTGAGTAACTAAAAGAAAAGCGAAGTCGAGCCTGGAGGCATCAAAAAAGATGGAGAAATTGCTTGACATTACGACGACGATCAGTCACAATCGGGAGTGACAATGCAAAACAATCTCTTCACGGATGATGAACTCGGAGTCACCTTAATTCAACGAGAGAAGAAGGCAAAGCTAGGGCGTTACGACAAGATAAAGAGGGACTTGGAGACTAGGGGAAGCGACCCCTACAAGATTTACATTGATGTTTCCGAGCGACCTGCGGTAACTCAGTCTTTTAACTTTGTTGATCTTTTTTGTGGCGCTGGCGGAATCACTTGCGGATTCACGAAAGCTGGTTACCAACCGCTTCTCAGCGTCGAGATCAATGAAGTGGCTTCATCGACACATCGTCGCAATTTCCCAAGTTGCAAGCACTTCCAAGGGGATATCAAGGATTTCCAGCCACTCGATTGGTTATCTGGCCCTAGCGAGGTTCACCTTGTTGTTGGCGGACCCCCTTGTCAGGGATTTTCTGTGGCAGGACGGCGCGATCCCAACGACGAAAGAAACGCATTGTTTCTGGAGTTCGTCCGAGTGGTTAAGGAATTGAGACCCTGGTTTGCCGTTCTTGAAAACGTGCCAGGCATCCTCACTATGAAAAACGGCGAAGTGCGGCACGCCATTGTGGACACGTTCGCGGAAGCGGGTTACCCCCACATGAGCGTCGCCATTCTCGAATCAGCGGAA
>Ga0163144_10007793_pt1 | contig 23389 bp, 22 predicted proteins | sample OliLak19BULKMAT1_FD_123175 | JGI IMG/M metagenome (GOLD analysis project Ga0163144, IMG submission 123175) | Freshwater microbial mat bacterial communities from Lake Vanda, McMurdo Dry Valleys, Antarctica - Oligotrophic Lake LV.19.BULKMAT1 | ecosystem: Environmental > Aquatic > Freshwater >...
AGTTATAGGATTCAAAGTTCTTTGGTTTGATAGAGTGTAAGCATTCGCTGAACTGCATATTTTTAAATGCAAACGAATAATTTTAATTCGTGGGATAAAAATATGAATTATCCATGAAACGTGATTTACAATCTATTGCCCTTCAATGGTCAACTAGTGGCCTGACCCAGAATGAATTTTGCAAGAAGCATAAGTTGGGTTACAATCAATTACAATACTGGCTTCGCAGATCAAAAAAGGTATCAAAGCCCGCTAAAGGGTTTGTCTAACTTGTTGCTGAGCAAACCATTCCTAGTCAACTAACAAATTATCCTACTCAACAATCTATGGAACTTCATTTTGCAAATGGATGTCGGTTAGTATTCTTCAATATTCCAGATGCATCATTTATTAAATCTTTATCAAACTAATGCTAGTTCTAAATGGGTCTTACCATTTTTATCTGCAACGCAACTTTACTGATTTATGAAAAGGGTTTGACAGTTTGAGCGGTATTGTGAGAAATGAATGGAGCCGCAATCCAACGAGTGGTGATGTTTTTATTTTCTTTAATAAAAGGCGTAATCAGGTAAAGATGCTTTATTGGGAAGGAGATGGTTTTTCAATTTACTTCAAACGGCTAGAAAAAGGCACTTATGAAGTACCGGAACTTAGCTATCAATCGGATCATGCGGAGTTAACAAATGAAGCGTTGATACTGATACTTCCAGGCATTAAATTGTGTTCAATAAAAAGGAGAATCCGCTGTGAAAATGTGCAAAACTGATGGATAAATAAATACGTAAAACATGGCACATTAGAGTGGAGAAATTATCTTTGAACTGTGAGTGAAGATGCAGTCATGTCAAGCCCTTTATACCAGAAATTACCTCAGCAAAAAGAGTTGCTGCAAGTACAGTTCAACAACCTTATAAAACTGATAAATGGCTCAAAGCAGGAGCGATTTATTCCCGCCGAAAACCCATTACAGCAAACGCTTTTTTATACTCCTCCTACTGAAGCAGTTGTAGATGTAGAAAAGGTAACCTTAGAGCGCAGTAAGCCTCAAAAGAAGAAAGATATTGTTATAGCACTGGGCAAACGTCGACCAGCTCATCTTCGCTGAGAAGTAGAGGAGTTATTACCAATGGAAGATATTAGCAACTGTAAAAGAATTGGAGAAGAAGAATCAGTACAGTTGCATTTTAAACTAGGAGAACTTTATGTAAAAGTAACTCGCCGACCCAAGTTTGTCAAAGCAGATGGAGAAGGTATTATTACGCTGATATGCCTGAGCGTATTAAAGGCAAAGGTATTCTTGGTAATAGTCTTATTGCCAAACTCATTACTGATAAATACGTCTACCACACTCCGATCTACCGTCAGGCAAAGCAATTGATAGAGTTGGATGTCAACGTGGCTGTTTCAACTATGACTGATAGTCTTGCATATACCTGCGAAGCCATGTTTCCGCTATATGTAAAGGCAAAAGAGATAATTTTTAAGCAAAATTATCTTCAGGCAGATGAAACCCCTCACAAGGTACTCGACCAAGATGTAAAAGGCAAAGTGCATTTAGGGTATATGTGGGTAAACCAATCACCACAAAACGGCCTAGTATATTTTGATTACCGCAAAGACCGCGGCAGGGAGGGTCCTCTGGAATGTCTCAAAGATTACAAAGGTTATTTACAAACAGATGGTTATCAGGTTTATGACTCTTATTCTCTCAATCAGGAAATTATCCTTGCCGGATGTCTTGCCCATGCACGTAGAAATTTTTTTGATGCACTAGACAATAATCGGAACAGGGCTGCATTTGTATTGACTGAAATAGGTAAGCTCTATAAAATTGAAGCTATACTAATAGAAACACAAGCGGATACCCAACAGCGATATGAAACCCGACAGCAGCAATCAAAACCTATCCTTGATTCACTAAAAGAATGGCTGGATGAGGAAGCCTTAAAGGTTTTGCCTAAAAGTGCAATTGGTGAAGCTATGAGTTATACAAAAACACGCTGGGATAAATAAAACATTATCTTTTGGATGGTAATTGGAAATCGACAATAACCTCATTGAGAATGCCATCAGACTGGGAGCTTTGGGAAGAAAGAATTACCTATTTGCAGGTTCACATGAATGAGCTAAACGAGCCGCCATGATGCACACCTTTTTTGCTATGTGCGGAGTCAATGAGATAAATCCAATGCAATGGCTTGAGCAGACCCTCGATAAATTACCATCATTCCCAATCAATAGGATTGAAGAACTGCATCCTTTAAAAAAGTAATCCTCTTTGAAATTTTATTGGGTAATGTAGTTGGGCGAATGCTTACGGTAGAGTGAAGGATGTTACTCATCTAAAAACCGCAGGTTGACACCAGATATTCTTAAATGATAGCGAATCCATATCTTGTCCATCCCTAAATCTCCTCCAATCGTGTCAGTCGACGTTATCGTGAAGAAACGAGTTATTCGATTTTAATTCAGGTTTGCGTTCAGGCTCGTCAACCAATGAGAAACGCGAGACTTGGGTTTCGGAGGAATGAGAAATATCGTCCAACTTAACCTGACGGCGCTCATAAGCAGGTGTGTTTTCAAGTTCTTCACGTCCAGATTCACTTTTTGATTTAATGCTTAAATCACGAAGGTCTTTGATTCTGGCCATCAATTCAAGATTTTTTACATGCTTTATTTCAGGCGAAGTCTGTGTATCTTGTTCAATGATACTGTCGTCTAAAGCGATATAGGTTGGTTCCGAAGTTTTAATTTCCTCCTCTACTTTTGGTTCAATTTCTTCTACTAATGCTTCAATAGTATAATTGTGCTTTTCCGTATTCTCAGCTTTATAGGAGTTTTCCTTTCGGCTGAAACCTGTAGCAATTACGGTTACTGATAATTTTTTCCCTATGGATTGATCGTAACACAAGCCACACTTTAGATTGGCATCCATTCCGGCTTGTTCTTGAAAAAATTGATTTATTTCACCATATTCATCTAAGGTTACTTCTTCTTCATCACCATAAGTAATATTTATAAGAAGGTTGTTAGCACCTCTAATGGTATTATTGTTTAATAGAGGACTGTTCAATGCTTGTTCTGCAGCTCTTAAAGCTCTGCCTTCGCCATCTGCTACTCCGTTACCAAGGATTGCTACGCCGCTGTCTTTCATGGCCGTTTTAACATCCTCAAAGTCAACATTAATACTTCCTGCCACAGTAATAATTTCTGCAATTCCTTTTGCTGCTGTTGCAAGCACATTGTCTGCATAACTGAAGGCTTTTGTTATTACCAGTGTTCCGAATATTTCTTTGATCCTATCGTTGGAAATCACAAGAAGTGAATCAACAGCATTTTGCATTTCAGTAATACCTTTTTCTGCAGCTAATCTTCTATTAGGGCCTTCAAAGTGAAAAGGTGTTGTTACAATTCCAACCGTTAAAATGCCCATTTCTCTTGCAATTCTTGCAATAACAGGTGCAGCACCAGTGCCTGTTCCTCCGCCCATACCAGCAGTTACAAAAACCATCTGTGTATTTACGCCCAAGGCATCAATGATGTCATTAGCACTATTTTCTGCAGCGCGCTTTCCTACCTCCGGATTTGAGCCTGCACCTCTACCATCGGTAAGGTCGCTTCCGATTTGAATTTTGTTCGGAATTGGGCTGGCTTCCAATGCCTGTCTGTCGGCATTGCAGATTATAAAATCAACGCCTTTAATACCTTCACGGTACATATAGTTGGCCGCATTTCCGCCACCACCACCTACTCCAATAACTTTAATTATGGATGATTTATCCTTCGGAAGTTCTACTGTAAAATTTGCCATGCTTAAAATTATTTAATCAAAATCTGAAAATTCTTTATCGTCGGTTAACCATTTTTTAATCACATTCACATTGAAGAGTGAAAATCCCTTTTTTACCAAAGTGCCTTTTTTTGATTCTTCGGTTGTTTCTGCCACAGAATCAGAACCTTTAACAAGGTTTTCAGTCAAAATCGCGTCCGTTAATCCCTTCATAACCAAACCAATACCGGTGGCATAAATCGGACTTTTAACTTCATCCACCATGCCTTTTGAAAGGTGTTCGTTCGGGTAACCAACTCTTGCATCTAAGCCAGTAACATAGGAAGCCAAATGGGTAATATGTTTAAGCATAGAACCGCCGCCGGTTAATACTATGCCTCCAACTAATTTCTTTTCAAGCCCTGAGGATTTTACTTCGAAATAAACTAATTCAAGTATTTCCTGAAGCCTTGCCTGAATTATCTTAGCAAGATTCTTTACAGAAATTTCTTTTGGTTCTCTGCCTTTTAAACCGGGAATGGTAATAATTTCATTATCCATGGCTTCACTTGCCAATGCCAATCCGAATTTTGTTTTCAAGGCTTCAGCATGACTCTTCATCACATTACAACCCTCTTTTATATCCTCGGTGATAATATTTCCACCGTAAGGAATGATGGCAGTATGCCTAATTATATTTTCATGAAAAATAGCAACATCTGTGGTACCACCTCCTATATCAACTAAAACAATGCCTGCTTCCATTTCTTCTGGACTTAACACCGACATGGCCGAAGCCAAGGGTTCGAGAGTAAGGTCTGTTACTTTTAAGCCTGTTTTTTCAACACATTTGTAAATATTTTTGGCAGCGGTAATTTGTCCAGTAATGATGTGGAAATTGCCTTCCAATTTTACACCCGACATCCCAATTGGATCTAAAATTCCAGGTTCATCATCAACCATATAATCCTGAGGAATTACATGCAGTATCTTATCACCTGGCTTTACAGCCAATTTATACATATCGGCTTCCAGTTTATCTAGGTCACCCTGATTTATTTCTCTCTCTGAATCATTGCGAATGAGCATTCCGCGATGTTGAAGACTGCTGATATGTGCACCAGCAATACCAACCTGAACATTTTTAATGTTCACATTCGCAACTTCTTCAGCCATTTTGACGGCTTCAGAAATGGCTGCAACAGTTCTGTCAATATTTGAAACCACTCCCCGGGTAACACCGCCATTGGATGGCACTTTGCCGATACCAAGTATGTCAACCTTACCATATTCATTCGAACGGCCAACAATTGCGCATATTTTTGTTGTACCAATGTCTAATCCTACTACTATTTTCTGGGTATTCATTATTTACAGATTACTTGTCCTTTAAATTTTAAATTGACTGATTTATATTTATTCCATCCAATTTTTGATAGTCCTTTTTTATAGAAAATTTCAAGTTTTTTAAACTTTTCATCTAAGTCAGTTGTGTCGCCAAGAATCACTTCATGAACACCTGTAAATGGTATAAATGAAATGTCCTCATTCGTACCTACAAAGAACTGCTCTATTTGTTCCTTCCAAAAGCTATTATTATTAACAAATCCTACTATACGATATAGCTTTATGTCTATTTTATCATTCATAATTCCGGTTGCAGGGATAAGATCTGGGGAAAAATGTTTAGATAGAGGGATTTTTGATCTATCATCGCACAAATAATATCCTTGAAATCCATCAGGAATTACTCTTAAAATGGGGTTTCGTTGGGTAATTTCAATTTTTATTTCACCCGATAAGCCAATATAGATTTCTGCTTTCTTTATCGTCCTTATTTTTAAAAGTGTTCTCTCCATTTCGTTGAAATCGAGATTGTCAGAGGTTTTTCCAATTAGATTTTTCTTGCCTTCTGGAAGTTTTAAAATATTAAAAATGTCTCCCTCAGTGATTAATGGTTTTTCTGTTTTATAGTTGATTTTTACAACGACATCTTTACAAACAATATTTTTTGAATTTCTTGTTGCAAAATAATAAGTAGCAACTATCACTACTGGAATTAAAATCAGTAATAGTAATTTCCAAATATTTACTTTTCCACTCACTGTTTCAATGCGTTACAAATCGGTTGAACAAGGGTGTCAATATCTCCCGCACCAATGGTTAAAATAATCTCAGGTTTTAAATCTTTCAACAAGTCTATAACTGTTTCTTTGGTACTAAGAAATTTTTGAGGAGATGAAATATCCTTAAAAATAATGTCTGAGGTAACCCCTTCTATGGGTAATTCACGAGCTGGGTATATATCGAGTAAAATGGCCGTATCCAACAAACTTAAACTTTGAGCGAAGCCTGATGCAAAATCTTTGGTACGGCTAAAAAGGTGCGGTTGAAATACGCCTGTAATTTTTCTGTTCGGGTACAATAATCTAACGGATTGAATAAAAGCTTCCAGTTCGGTAGGGTGGTGGGCATAATCATCAATAAAGATAAAATCTTTTTCTCGGCTTATAAATTCAAATCTCCGTTTAACGCCTTTAAATGCCTTAAGTCCATCTTTAATAAGCGTGTCTGAGATACCTAATTTTAAGCAGACTGCAATTGCTGCAACAGCGTTTTCTATGTTATGGGTCCCGAGTATTCCCAATTGCAAACCCTGCCAACCCTCTTTCTCACCTTCAAAGTCAAACGTAAACCAACCTTCTTCTATTCTAATATTTGTAGCTCTGTAGTCACCTGAATTTATTCCATAAGTTTTTACTGTTACGCTTTCTGATTGAGGATATTGCAAATCGTGTTTAATAAATAATGTGCCTCCAATCTCTATCTTTTTAATAAAATCAAAAAATGATTCCTTAAGGGCATCCCCAGTTTTATAAATATCTAAATGATCCGCATCCATAGAGGTAATAATCGCAATATTCGGACTCAGCGTTAAAAATGAACGGTCAAACTCATCAGCTTCGGTAACTGTTAAGGCTTGATTTCCTGCCTTGTTGGTATTGTAGTAGTTGCTGCCTAGGTTTGTTGAAATTCCGCCTAAAAATGCACCAAAAGGCCTGTTTGCAAATTTTAACAAGTGAGCGATGAGTGAAGATGTAGTAGTTTTTCCATGTGTACCTGCTACCGAGATATTAAAACTGTTTTCGGTGATTAATCCTAAAATTTGGGATCGTTTATAAAGTGTGAAACCTTGGTCTTTAAAATAATTAAGCTGAACACTATCCTTAGGAATGGCAGGTGTATAAATAATGAGTGTTTTGTTTTTAACTAGAAGTTCAACTGAAAGTGACTCCATTGTGTCGGTATAATTAATATCCATACCTTCCTTTTCCAAAGCAATGCAAAGCGGTGTGCGCACCCTATCATAACCTGAAACATGATAGCCCATTTCTTTGATGTACCGGGCAATAGCGCTCATACCAATGCCTCCGATTCCGAGAAAGTAGTAATATGTGTAGTTGCTTAAGTTCAAACTGAAATGGTTGGCTGGTTATTTTTGTTTTTAATTTCTATTATATCAATGATTTGGTGTGTTTGAATACTTCATCGACTATAGCTTTGGCTGCTTCAGGCTTTGCAAGGCTTTTAATATTTTTTCTGAGTTCATCTGCTAAATTCATATTTATCAAAAGGGAATAAATCCCAGGCCAAAGGTCTTTTTGCGCGTCTTTGTCTTTTATCAAAAGAGCAGCTTTTTTTTCTACCAAGGCCATGGCGTTTTTCGTTTGATGATCTTCAGCTACATTAGGCGAAGGAATTAAAATTACTGGTTTACCAATGATGCAGAGTTCAGTAATTGCAATTGCTCCCGCCCTCGAAATGATAATATCAGCCGCCGCATAAACTGTTTCCATCTTCTCAATAAATTGTGAAACAAATCCAAATGTAGGTTGATTGGTGGCAACATAACTTTTGCCAGTTTGCCATATTATTTGAATGGCTTTATCATTAAAAGTGTCCATCAATCCATCAATGGCCTCATTAATGGTTCTAGCTCCCAAACTTCCACCAATGATTAAAATTATTTTTTTTGTTGGATCTAGTTTTAAAGACTCTATGCTTTGTTTTCTGTCAGCAAGATTTAAAATGCTTTGCCGAACGGGATTTCCGGTCAACACAGTTTTTGAAGCAGGGAAATATTCCTTTGCCTTTTCAAAACCAAGGCAAATTGAATTCACTTTTTGCCCGAGTAATTTGTTTGTAACCCCGGCATAACTATTTTGTTCCTGAATTAATGTCGGGATTTTTAACCAACATGCCACTTTAAGCAAAGGACCACTGGCAAAGCCACCAGTGCCAATAACTGCATCCGGTTTAAATGATTTAAGTATGTTGTAACATGATGCTATACTTGTAAGAACTTTTAAAGGAAATAAAAGATTTTTTAAAGAAAGACTCCTTTGAAAACCCGAAATCCATATTCCATGAATTTTGTAACCTTCTGCTGGAACTTTTTCCATTTCCATTCTGTTCATTGCGCCCACAAATTCAATGATGGCATCAGGTTGACGCAATCTAATCTCATTGGCAATGGCTATCGCTGGGAAAATATGCCCACCTGTACCTCCACCCGAAACTAAGAATCTAAGCGGCTGCAATTTCTACCTCCTCCAAAGGTTCTTCAACTTGGTCGTCGCCTTCCGTATTGCGACTCACACTTAAAATTATTCCAAAGGCCAGGCTGGTGAATAGAGTAGAAGTGCCTCCCATACTCACTAAAGGCAATGGTAAACCTGTAACAGGAAATATATTTACTGCTACACCCATATTGATAAGGGCAGGAATTACAAGACTAAAGGCTAAGCCAACAGCTAGTAAGGCGCCAAATGCCTTGGGACTTTTGATAACAATGCGCACACATCTAAACAAAAAGAATAAATATAAAAAGATGAGAAATAAGGCCCCAGCCATTCCATACTCTTCTAGGATAATGGCAAAAATAAAATCTGCATAAGGTGAGGGTAGGAAATTTCGTTGGGTGCTTTTTCCAGGCCCAACGCCAAATAAGCCACCTTTGGCAATGGCTATTTTTGCTTGTTGGTTTTGATAATTTCCATCTGGGTCTTTTTTGTTACCATAGTTTTCGATTCTGGCTTTCCAGGTTTGTACTCTCCCTTGGCCTGGTAACATCATAATGACTGCAACCATTATCCCGAAAAATAGCACAGCAATTCCGGTAATGCTTAAAAGATATTTAATCGGAATTCGGCCTATAAATAAAAGAACCATGCACGTCATGAACAAAACTGCTGCTGTAGATAGATTGGCTGGTGCAATTAAACCACACACTATGATTATACTTAATACAATCGGGATTAATGTTTTTTTTGCATCGTCAATTTTATCCTGCCGTTTTGATAAGAAACGCGCTATAAACATAATGAGTGCCAGCTTAGCTAAGTCTGATGTTTGAAATGAAAGGCCAATAAGTGGTAAAGTAATCCAACGGCGGGCTTCGTTTACATTGCTTCCAAAAATGAGCGTATAGAAAAGCAATGGTATGGCGAGCAGAAGAAGTATCTGTGAAAGTCGTGAATAATATCGGTAATCTAATAAATGTGAAAGCCACATAATAAATAAACCAAGTAAAAGCATTCCACCTTGTTTAATTAGGTAAAACTCAGTATTACCCGATTGCTTGGCATAAGCCAATGTGCCTGTTGAGCTATATACAGCCAACACGCCAAAAATAGAAAGCATGCAAACCACCATCCAGATATAAATATCTCCCTGAAGGTTAATGGCAGTCCACTTTCTCAATCCCATTGGTTATTAAATTAGTATTTCTAAGTTCTTTAAATAAATTTGTTCGTCATTGGTAGGCAGCCCCTAAAGTGCTCTTACTTTTTGTTTAAATTGATTTCCTCGGTCTTCGTAATCATTAAACAAATCGAAACTTGCACAGGCCGGTGACAATAAAACAGTATCTCCATTTTTTGCAAATCGGTATGCCGCATTTACAGCATCTTCGGCAGAGGTTGTATTAATGATGAGTTCTACATCATGTCCAAATGCTTGGTGAATTTTACTGTTATCAAGCCCCATACACACAATAACTCTGACTTTTTCTTTCACCAAATCCTTCAAGCTTTCATAATCATTTCCTTTATCAGTACCGCCGGCAATCCATACCACTGGGGTTTCCATGCTCTCTAACGCAAACCATGCAGAATTAACATTTGTAGCTTTAGAATCATTAATAAAATCGACGCCTTTAATTCGGGCTACCCATTCCATTCTGTGTTCTACATTGGTGAAATCTGAGAAACTCTCACGGATGTTATCTTTCCTGATTTCGAAAGAGTTAGCAACAATTGCGGCAGCCATACTGTTGTAAATGTTGTGTTTTCCGCTGATAGTAATTCGGTTAAGTGGCATCATAAATTCTTTGTTTAAATTATTTAATCGAACGATTATTTCATTACCACTTAAAAAGGCACCGTTCTGAACCTCGTGGTTTATTGAAAATGCCAGCTTCTGGCCATTTCCGTTCGTATATTTTAGATTTTGCAGTGTTAATGGATCGTCATCATTATAAATGAACTGATCTATTTCTGACTGGTTTTGTGTTATTCTAAATTTTGATTGTATATAATTCTCAAGCTTGTATTCGTAGCGATCTAAATGGTCAGGGGTTATATTGGTCAGAACAGCTTGATGTATGCGGGTTTCAGACATTCCATCCAATTGAAAACTACTCAGCTCAAGGACATAACAATCCAAGTTTTCAGTAGCAACCTGCCTCGCAAAGCTTTTTCCTATATTGCCTCCTAAACCTACTTTTATTCCACCATTTTTAAGTAAATGATGTGTAAGCATCGTGGTTGTAGTTTTACCATTGGTCCCTGTAATTCCAATAAGCTTTGCGTCAGTAAATTGTGCGGCAAATTCAATTTCAGAAACTACTTTGATACCGGATTCAACGGCCTTCTTTATTATTGGTGCCTTATCGGGTATTCCTGGACTTTTTATTATTAAATCCGCATTTAATATTTTGGATTCGGTATGTTTCTCACTTTCCCATTCAACACCAATTTTACTTAGCTCATCAATATACTTTGGTTTAATGATGCCAAAATCACTTACGAAGGTGTCATAGCCTTTTGTAGTGCCTAATGCAGCACTTCCACAACCGCTTTCACCGGCACCTAATATGACAAGTCGTTTGGTCATGGTACTCCTTATCTTATTTTGAATGTTAAAATGGTGAATAGAGCCAACATGATTCCGACAATCCAAAAGCGAGAAACAATTTTAGGCTCCATATAGCCTAATTTTTGAAAATGATGATGAAGCGGTGTCATTTTGAAAATTCGTCTTCCTTCCCCAAATCTTCTTCTGGTGTATTTAAAATAACTAACCTGCATCACAACACTAAGATTTTCAACTAAGAATATGCCACAAAGTATTGGAATTAGCAGTTCCTTTCGAAGTATAATGGCTATTACTGCGATTATTCCCCCAATAGCCAAACTTCCAGTATCACCCATAAATACTTGTGCCGGGTATGAATTATACCATAAAAATCCGATACAAGCACCTACAAACGATGCTAGAAAAATGGTAAGTTCCCCCTGATTGGGGAGATACATAATGTTGAGGTATTCGGAGAAAATAATATTTCCCGATAGAAAGGCAAGTAAAGCGAGCGTAGCTCCCATAATGGCAGAACTACCTGCCGCAAGGCCATCAATTCCATCGGTTAGGTTGGCACCATTAGAAACAGCGACAATTATAAAAATTACGGCCAATATATAAACAATCCAGCAATACTTTTGCGCCGTTTTTGTGTCTAAAAAGAAAAGCAATTTGGCATAATCAAATTCATGCGATTTTACAAAAGGCACAGTGGTGATAGTCGATTTAACATCCTGTGTATAGATTATTTTTCCATTATCTAATTGTTTAGCCGTTGAATTTGCAATGATGGCTGGCGTAGCTTCCTTTTCAGAGTAGGTTTTGCGAATAACCACACTGTGATGAAAATATAGAGTAGAGCCAACGATAATGCCTATTCCGATTTGTCCTACAATTTTGAACCTGCCTGCTAAGCCTTCTTTGTTTTTGCGATAAATTTTAATGTAATCGTCTAAAAAACCAATTAAACCAAGCCATATGGTTGTAATTATCATGAGAACGATGTAAATATTTATAAGACGGGCAAACAGCAATGTAGGAATAAGTGTGGCCCCAAGGATGATTAACCCTCCCATTGTCGGTGTTCCTTTTTTTGTATTTTCACCTTCTAGCCCAAGTTCACGAATAGTTTCTGCCGCCTGTCTTTTTCGTAAAACGTTTATCAGTTTTTTACCATAAACCAACGAAATGGTTAAGGAAAGAATGATTGCCAAACCAGCCCTAAAAGTTATAAACTGAAAAGCTCCGGATCCAGGAAATTTAAAATGTTGATGCAGGTAGTCAAATAAATAGTAAAGCATGGTTATTTAATATTTTCAAATGCTTGTTTCAGTTTTTCAAAATCATCAAATGGTGTTTTTACCCCATTAATTTCTTGATATGTCTCATGTCCTTTGCCTGCCAAAAGGATAATATCTCCCTTTTTTGCCTGACTAACAGCCACGTTAATGGCTTCCTCTCTGTTGGTTATTTTTAGTATCTTCTTGGTATGTTGTGCCTTTACGCCTGCTTTCATCTCTGAGATAATTGTTTCAGGATTCTCTGTTCGCGGATTGTCACTGGTAAAAATCACCTTGTCACTTAGTGTGCTTGCAATGTCACCCATAATTGGTCGTTTGGCTTTGTCGCGGTCGCCACCACAACCAATGATGGTGGTAAGAGTTTCGTTTTTTGTTCTTGCTTTGTTGATTGTTTCAAGCACATTTTTAATTGCATCCGGTGTGTGGGCATAATCAATCAATCCAATCACCCCGTCAGTACTTCTTACTATTTCGAATCGGCCTTTAGCGCCTCTAATTTTTGTTAAGGCCAGAATGATATCATCCTTTTCTATACCTAACAAAAACGCCGTTCCATAAACTGCCAGTAAATTGTAAGCGTTAAAATCGCCGGCAAGACCATACCATGCTTGGATATTATCTATCTCTAAAAGCAAACCTGTTAAGTCGCTTTCTATTATTTTACCTTTAAAATCTGAAACTGACTTAAGACTGTATGTGTATTTGGATGCCTTTGTATTTTGAAGTAATACCAGGCCATTTTTATCATCCTTATTGGTTAAGGCGAATGAAGAAGAGGGGAGATGGTCAAAAAATATTTTCTTTGTGTATAGGTAATTTTCAAACGTTTTGTGATAATCTAAATGATCATGCGTGATGTTTGAAAAAATGGCACCTTGAAAGGTAAGTCCCCCAATTCTGTATTGATCAATGGCATGACTGCTCACTTCCATAAAACAGTATTCACACCCTTTTTCTACCATTTTTGCAATGAGTGCATTGAGTGAAATTGGGTCAGGCGTTGTGTGTGTGCTTGCAATGATATCTTGGTCAATCACATTTTGCACTGTGGAGATCAATGCCGTTTTGTATCCAAGTTCATCAAATAGATTTTTTAGAAGTGTGCAGATAGTCGTTTTTCCATTGGTACCTGTGGCACCTACAAGTTTTAGTTTTGAAGATGGATTGTTATAAAAATTTGAGGCTAATTCACCAAGAATCTCTCTTGAATTTTGAACTAAAATGTAATTAAACTGAGGAGGACAATCTTCAGGGATAATTTGACAAACAACAGCCGTTGCCCCTCTGTTTATGGCATCATTGATGAAAGAATGACTATCTGTAACTGTGCCTTTAAGTGCAATAAATAAATCACCTTTAGCTGTATTTCGGTTATCTGTTGTGATTCCATTTATTAACACATCAGATAATTTTGAATCGAATGATGCAGGAATATTTTGTAAGATAGTTTTTAGGGCAATCATCAGATTTTAAGCTTAACAATGATTGAACTTCCTTTATCTATCTTACTCCCTTGAGGAATGGATTGCCAGTATATTCGGCCCTTTCCAATATATCTTACTTTTAATTTTCTGTTTTCGGCACAATAGATAGCGTCTCTAAGACCCATTCCAATAAGATCTGGAACAAGATCCGGATTTTGATTAACAACACTATAATTATAGCTACCAAAGGAGTCTTTTTTTGCAATAATCCAATCAAAGCTTGCGCCATTGTCGTTGTAATCGTAACTTGTAAATTTATCAAGAAACTCACTTGAGCGGCTGTTTTTTCCTGAGATAAGAAAGGGTAAAGTTCCCGGGTCAGTTAATGAATCAGATAATTCGCTTCCGTTTATTTGTTGAATTCCCATTACCTTTTCAGCTATTTGTTTTACAATAGGACCAGCAACCGTACCTCCAAAATAACCGCCTTCTGTTGGTCTGTTAACCACAACTATGATAGAGTATTTAGGTTCTTCTGCTGGAAAATACCCGGCAAAAGATGAATTGTATGCGTCTTCGTGGTATCCTTTGCCATTCGAAATTCTTGCAGTACCGGTTTTTCCTGCTATGTGAACCCTGCTATTGTTTATTATCCTAGCTGTTCCGCTATCCACAACTCCTCTAAGCATGGCTTTTATTTTTGTTATGGTGCTTTTGCTTGCAATCTTTTCATGGATTGTTATTGGTTTAAAGGTTTTTTCTATATCTCCTTTTTGCCCAATGGCTTTTACTAAAAATGGTTTTAACATTTCGCCATCATTTGCTACACCATTGTAAACGGTAAGCAATTGCAAGGGGGTAATTTGCACTTCATACCCGATGGACATCCAAGGCAATGAAATTTTACTCCAATGCTTATTTCTCGGAGATTTTATTACAGGAATTCCTTCGCCATACAATTCTATCCCTAAAGGTTTGTCAAGTTTTAATTCTTTTAGATAGTCTGTAAATTCACTGGGGTTGTCTTTAAAGGCTTTTAGAACAGTTGTAGAAATTCCAACATTGGAGGAATGTTCAAAGGCATAAGAAAACGATTTACTCTTAAAGTTTGATTTTTCAGCATCTTTCATTGGTTTGCCGTTGATATTGCATACACCGTAGTTAATCATTACTGAATCGTTTGTTCCAATTTTGTTTTTTTCTAATAACAACAGAGCTGATAATAATTTAAAGGTTGAGCCCGGTTCAAAACTTTCTCTAATGGCATAATTGAAAGTTTCCTCATAAGTTCCAATTTTTGAAAGTGTAAGATTGGCTATGGCCTTTATCTCACCTGTTTTAACCTCCATTAAAATTGCGCAACCAAATTGCGCCTTGTGTTTTAACAAGCCGCACTGAAGGGCGTCATTTACAATATCCTGAATATTGATGTCGATGGTTGTGTAAATATCTTTTCCAGCAACTGGCTCAAGTTCATTGTTATCATTCACAGGGCGATAGCCTCCAGATATTTTTTGCAGTAATCTTCTTCCTGTAACCCCAGCCAATGCTTCGTTAAAGTAGCCTTCCAAACCAACCCGTTGTGTTTCTTTTCCATTGGTAGTATAGCCGATAGTTCTGGTAAGTAAGTTTTTAAATGGTCTTACTCTATAATTCTCTTCTTCTATTATAAGTCCACTTTTATAACGTCCTTTTTTATAAAGTGGCCAATTCTTTATTTCTTTGATATCTAAAAAACTAAGTTTATTTTTTAGAAAGAAGTAGCGGTTTTTTTTAGCATCTACTTTCGCATCTTTAAAAGCTAAAAGATATTCTTGATAGGTTTTGTCTTTGAATTTTTCAGAATATAAAAACGACAATTTTGGAATGTAAAAATTAAAGGTGTCATCTGGCAAAACAGTCAAATCCATTCTTATTTCATAGCGAGGGACAGACGTTGCCAGAATGGTTCCGTCATCAGCATAAATATTTCCGCGCACAGCCTTAATTACTCTGTATTTTAGGGTTAAACTATCACTTAAAGCACGCCACCTTGCACCATCAACCATCTGAATATTGAAAATATACCAAACAACAAGCCCAGCAAAAGCCAACATACAGCTAAAACTGATGAATATGCGGTTCAATATGGACTTTTTAATATTTGCCAATTTGGTTTTCTGGTTTTTATTTAATGATTACAGGTGCTTTGGTTGCTGGTTTTATGCCACGTTTAAGCATTTTTTGTTCGAGCGTAGAACTTCGGCTTCCATTGAGTATTTCTGTTTGAAGGGTTATGTATTCTGAGTAGAGTTCTTTTACTTCCTTGTTGAGTTTTTCTATCTTTCGTGTTTTGCGATCAGATCGGTGTGAAAAAAAAATATAAACCAGAAGTACGCCTGAGAGGAATAATACGAAAGGCAAGTAACGTGTTATGTTCTCTCGGTTTTTTTTTCCTTTTACAATCTCAGGTTGCTGTCCTGCTATATTTTCAGGATTTTGGTTTGCTTTTTCTTCCGTCATATTTTTTCAGCTACCCTGAGTTTCGCACTCCTTGCCCTTGGATTAAGAATTAATTCATTTTCATCAGGGACTATCACCTTTTTGTGAATTGGTATAAATGACCTTATGAGATTGCCAAAGCCGTCTTTTTTAACTTCCCCCTCACAGTTTCCTGTATTTATAAAGTTTTTCACATAGCGGTCTTCAAGCGAATGGTATGACATGATTACCAATCTTCCCTTGGGTTTAAGCACTTCTTTGCATTGGTTCAAAAACAATTCAAGGTTCCCAATTTCATTATTTACTTCTATTCTTAAAGCTTGGAAAACTTTTGACAAGAATGCGTAATCTCCCATCTTAGGAGTTTGAGCTTTAATGGCATTTAAGAGATCAGCAACGGTTTCGAGCGAATTGCCCGCTCTGTATTTTACGATAGAATCTGCCAGTTGCCATGCATTTTTCAGTTCGCCAAATTCTCTAAAAATGGAAGTAAGCCCCTCTTGATTATATTCATTTAAAACATAAACGGCATCAATTTCGGCTGCCTTATCCATTCTCATATCCAATCTTTCATTAAATCGATATGAAAAACCCTTTGTGCCTTCATTAATTTGAAACGATGAAATACCAAGGTCAGCCAGAATTCCATCTACAGGAATGGCCTTATGATATTTCAAAAAATGTTTCATGTATCTAAAATTGTGATTAATAATTACTAATCTTGGGTCATCCCATTTGTTTTTTATGGCATCATCGTCTTGGTCTATGGCATAAAGAAATTTAACCTTTTTGTCTTCCAGAATTAATTTTGCATGACCGCCCCCACCAAAGGTAGCGTCAACATAAACGCCACTCTGAGTGATAGCAAGGGCTTCTATGCACTGGGTTGCCATTACCGGAATGTGATAACTACTCATGGTCTCCATTTTTTCTACTCATTACCATTTCAGCCATTTTTGAGAATTCATCAGGCTCAATATCCATTTGTGCTTCGTAATTCTTTTTGCTCCAAACTTCAATTTTGTTGTTATAGGCATAGAGTACTACGTCGCTTTCAATTTCCGCATATAAGGCAAGTTTTTTTGGAATTAAAATTCTGTTGGCAGTGTCAAGACCAACTTCGGTGGCACCGTTATTAAAGATTCGTATAAACTGTCTGTCAATTTTGTTGAACGAATCAAGACCTTCTAGCTTTAAGGTTTCGTTTTCCCAATCGGGGCGGGTATATATCACCAGACATTTATCAAAACCTCTGTTGATAACGAGCTGTTCAGATGAGCCTTCTGGAAGCTGTTTTTTTAGGCCGACAGGAAGAACAATACGCCCTTTGGCGTCTATTTTTCCATCAAATTCTCCAATAAATTTCGGCATTGTGTCGGTATTCTTAAATAATGCTGTAAAATTATGTGATTATTAAACACAAAACGCCACTTTATGACATTTTATGACACATTTTTTCCAAATTGATTTTAATTTGCATAAAATCAGCGATTTAAATAATTGGTGTTTCTAAGGATTGAACTTTATTTTCGATTTATTTAAGAAAAAACTTCAAATTATGGCCTGAAGTTCATTTCAAAGAAGACTTGGTGGTAAAAAGTGTCAGGGATTGGACGCCTAAAAGAAAGTTTGGATATGTTATTTGAATTGTTACATTTGTGTAAACTTTTATAAATAATCATCTAAAAATCACACCTTATGAAAAACTACAAACAATTATTTTTCGGACTTATTCTTGGTTTTGGCTTAGCTTTTGGGTTTTGTTATTTCGGCATTTGGCCATTTAATCGCTGTGGAATGACTACTAAAAATACAGTTTCACTATCACCGGCAAATGACGGTGGAGATTCCTTAGGTGCAACAGTAACTGTGGCAGATGCAAGGCTTTTCATTGATAACTATAAGTTGGCAATCAGAAATACCACTTTAGATGGTCAAACTGGTATTGAAGGCGGAAGGATTGGTGCTGTTAATTTAAGAGCTTTGTTAGCTCAATGTCCGCCTACAAGTCCTTATTTGAATTTTAGAATTGGTTATAGAAAAGAGACCTCACATCCTTTTAATAGGTATGTAGTACTGCTCTTTAGTGCTGGTAAAATTTACGATCCCAACAATAATTTATTGATTTACCGAAACGCAGGCACCTCCTTTTGTCCAACACAATGTGATTAATATGGATTTAATACAAAATACATATCTATTTCGCCCTTATTTTTCGCGGCAATCTTGCCTCTATACTCACAGTTGAAGTAATCTTTTACGAAATTAAAGGTATCTCCTGATATGTTGATTTTTCCGGGTATAGAATTTTGTTCCATGCGCGCAGCAATGTTTACGGCATCGCCCCAAATGTCATAAGTGAATTTTTTGCGCCCTACAACTCCACTTACAACACTTCCTGTATGTATGCCTATTCGAAAGTAAAACGCTATTCCATATTTTTTAATCATTAAGTTCTCAATCCCCATACTAAATTCAAGTATTCTTTGAGCGGCTGCAATGATGTTTCTTTCATTCTCATTTGATACATGGTGTAACCCAGCTGCGCACATATAGGCATCTCCGATGGTTTTTATTTTCTCAATTCCAAATTCTTCCATGATGGTATCAAAATTTTTGAAATAGAAATCAAGCATTTCTACAACCGCTTCGGGTGAAAGTTTTTCAGCAATCTGACTAAAATTTTTAATATCACAGAACATAATGCTGATTCCACTATGATTTCTCGGAACGGCCATTCCATATTTTTTCAATTCTTTTGCAGTTTCCTCAGGCAATATATTTCGTAAAAGATTTTCAGAAATTCTCTTTTGTTTGCTCATCCAACGATAAGCAAAGTAAATACTAATAACAACAAGTATTGCCAGCAGGGTGATGGCTGTCAAGACTATTTGCTTTCGGTTTTCATACGCAAATTTTGATTGATAGTGTGCCTCCCTTTTTACTTGTTTCTCTTTTAGAACAGATTCTTCTTTTTCATAATTGTAAGTAGCTTCTGATATGCTGATTTGAGAAATAAATTCGAAGTTAACTATAGAATCCTTAAGGCTTGAATAACGATTTAAAAAAATAAAAGCTTTGTTATTGTCACCCATTGCTCTATAAATTTTATATCGCAGCTCAGAAACATTCAATCTTGGAACAGGATTAGAAACCTTGGTAGCAAATTCATCCGCAATTCTAAGATAGTTCAAAGCCAAGGGAAGTTTACCTTGCAAATAGAGAATTTCCGCAAGGGACATATAAATCATGGAAAGCGGAACCCATTCTCTTCTGGCTTTAAATTCAGGAAGGAGTTGATTATACAAATTGGTAGCCTCTTTATATTTTTCTTGTCCTTTGTAACAATTGGCCAAGGCGAATTTGGATTGCATCAGGCCAACGGAATCATCTAATGTAGATATTAATTTTATGGAAGAATCAATGAAGAGTTTGGCCTTTGTATATTCTTTGAGTGAAACCAGTGAATAACCGATAAGATATTGCTGCAATGAAATTTTTTGATAATTTTTCAACCGTCTATTTATTGTCAATGCATTTTCAAAATTTTTTATGGCCTTAGGATAATTGTTTATTGTAAAATAAACCATTCCAATTCCCATTTTTGCTCTAGCAATACCCGTTAAATTATTGGTTTTCTCACTTTCTTTTAAGGATATTAAATAAAATTTTACAGCATTTGGTGTTTTATTGAGATAAATATAGCAATTGCCAATAAAAAAGCTTGATTGAATAATGCCGTTTGAATTTTTTTGCCTAGTAGATAAATCATAAAGTTCAGTTGCAAGTTTCATTTTCGATTTTATCGAATCATCGTGAAGTTTGTAAAATTCGTCATACAGTTTTATTCCTGCATTAATTTTTGCGGAATCAGTTTTTGCGTATAACCATTTGTCATTTAAAGTTTTATAGGTTTGAGAATAACCATTTTTAATGAGAATGGAAAAAATGATTAGTATAATATATTTATACATAAGTTTTAACTTTCAAAGCAAACATAATCTATTTTGAATCTTTTTGATAATTTTTATCTACCAATTGTTGAAAGATGTTAGGACAAAAAAACTTTACTTCAATATTCAACCATTTTTAGCCAGTGACTTTTTACAAACATGAACAATTCTTAAATATAGAATCACTCATCGTAAAATAGAAAAATTTTTGTCTCAATAAAAAAAGCCTTCCGTAATGATTACGAAAGGCTTTTCAATATTTTTTGAACTTATTTTAAACTGCGAAACTTTCACCGCAGCCGCATGTTCTGCTGGCATTAGGATTGATGAAGTTAAATCCTTTACCATTTAAGCCATCGCTAAAATCGAGTTCAGTTCCGGCCAAATATAGAAAACTTTTTAGGTCGCAAATCACTTTTACGCCATCATTATCAAATTCTTGATCACCCGGTTTTATCTCATCATCGAAATCGAGATTATAACTTAAACCTGAGCAACCACCACCTTTTACTGAAACCCTGATAAAATGTTTGTCTGTAAGGTTTCCTTCCTGTCGAAGGGATGCAATTTTTCCTGCTGCTTTTAAGGTAATGCTTATATGTCCAACGTCAGTCATAGCTGTTAATTTTAGTGATTTTCCTTTTGTTTAACTGATTCAGAAATTTATGAATCCGGATTTTCTAATAATGTTTTTTAGTATCAACAAGTACTTCAAGTCCTTGTTTAACTCGATAATCGTTGATTGCTGCTTTGATGGCATCTTCAGCCAAAACAGAGCAATGTATTTTTACAGGAGGTAAAGCCAATTCTTCTACAATGTCCATATTGTCAATGCTTAACGCATCATCAATAGATTTTCCTTTTAACCATTCGGTAGCTAAGGAGGATGAAGCGATTGCAGATCCACATCCAAAAGTTTTGAATTTGGCATCTTCTATGATTCCAGTTTCATTGTTTACCTGAATTTGTAAACGCATTACATCGCCACATTCTGGTGCGCCGACCAATCCCGTTCCAACATTTGAAGAAGCTTTATCAAGTGTTCCTATATTTCTAGGATTTTGATAGTGATCAATTACCTTTTCTGAGTATGCCATTTTTTATTATTTTAATATATTTGTATTTTGAAAATTCTTATCTAAACTCTAATATCTAACCTCTAAACATCTAATATCTAACATCTAACATCTAAAAATCTAACATCTAACATCTAAAAATCTAACATCTAACATCTAATATCTAACATCTTTTTTCTAATGTTCCGCCCACTCAATACTTTTTAAATCAATTCCTTCTTTAAACATTTCCCACAGTGGACTCATTTCACGCAGTTTATTAACGGCGGTTTTTACATGTTCAATGGCGAAGTCTATTTGTTCATCTGTTGTAAATCTTCCCAATCCAAATCGCAAGCTTGAATGTGCTAACTCATCATCAAGTCCAAGGTTTTTCAATACATAACTTGGTTCTAAGGATGCCGACGTACAAGCAGAACCTGATGAAACGGCAATGTCTTTTATTCCCATCATCAATCCTTCACCTTCTACATATTTAAATGAAATATTGGTAATATGGGGCAAACGGTGTTCAATACTTCCATTTACGTAAGATTCTTCAAGGGTTAATAATTCTCTTTCTAATTTATCACGCAAGGTGGATAAGCGAATGGCCTCACTTGCCATTTCATTCATTGCAAGTTCACAAGCCTTTCCAAGTCCTACAATTCCGGTTACATTCAGCGTTCCGCTTCTCATTCCACGCTCATGTCCGCCGCCATCTAATTGGGATGTTACTTTAACCCGAGGGTTTTTACGCCTTACATAAAGTGCACCAACACCTTTTGGTCCATACATTTTATGTCCGGTGAAGGAAGCTAGATCAATGTTGTCGGCAATAACATCTACAGGTATTTTACCAACGCTCTGGGTTGCATCTGTATGCAACAGTACCCCATGTTTGTGTGCTATTTCACCAATTTCTTTTATAGGATTAATGCAGCCAATCTCATTGTTGGCGTACATGATAGAAATTAAAATGGTATTCGGTTTTATGGCAGCTTCAACTTGCTCTGGTGTAACACGCCCGTCAGGCTCAGGAACAAGGTAAGTAACTTCGGCACCTTGTTGCTCAAGGTGACGACAAGTGTCTAAAATTGCCTTGTGCTCAATATTAACGGTTATAATATGATTGCCTTTTTCACGGTACATTTCAAATACACCTTTAAGTGCAAGATTATTGGATTCAGTAGCACCGCTTGTAAAAATGATTTCTTTTTCATTGGCGTGAATAAGTTTTGCAACTTGTTCGCGGGCATAATCAACGGCTTCTTCAGCTTTCCAGCCAAAAGGGTGATTTCTGCTTGCAGCATTTCCGAAGTATTCGGTAAAGTATGGTAACATTACTTCCAAAACCCTCGGATCCATCGGAGTGGTTGCATTGTTATCTAAGTAAATAGGCAGTTTTAACATTAATTCTTATTTAGACTAATTCTAATTGCAAATATAACACTCTTTGTTTAGAATATGTTTTTCAAAAGAAGATTTTTTTAGAATTTAATTTTATTAACCTTGCACCGTATAAGGATGAATTGCTCAAAAGGCTAACTCATTTACCAACATTGAAATACCAATTAGATAAATATCATTAAAATGAATAAAATAGAACACCTCGGCATTGCCGTTAAAGATATAGACGTTGCTAATAAATTATATTCAACCCTATTCAACAGGCAACCCTATAAACAAGAATCCGTTGAAAGCGAAGGTGTTATTACTTCCTTTTTTGAGCTGGGACAATCCAAAATTGAATTGCTTGCTGCAACGCATCCGGATAGCCCGATTGCTAAATTTATTGAAAAACGGGGCGAAGGTATTCATCATATCGCCTTTGAAGTGGATAATATAGAAGCTGAAATTGCAAGACTTGAATCGGAAGGCTTTGAGTTAATCAATAAAAGTCCTAAACCTGGCGCCGATAATAAGGTGATTGCCTTTTTGCATCCTAAAAGTACAGGAGGGGTGTTGGTGGAGTTGTGTATGGAGAGGAAGGGGTAAGGGGCGAGTGGTAAGTTGTAAGGCAGAGGGAGCAAGTGATAAGGTATTGGTGATTTATTCAGCTCCTTTAAAAGAATTATTTCACAAACAACGCTTATCACTCAAAACCCAATTTGAAATAAATTTAATTTTAATATAGGTTTGTGATGGAAATTTAGCTAGATGCTTGGATTCATAGACAATGCCATAATAGAAATTAATTGGCATTTTTTTGTTTCACCAAGTTAGAGCATTTAAATCAAAGGGTCAATAAATGGAGAAAGTAAAA
>Ga0163144_10007794_pt1 | contig 23389 bp, 18 predicted proteins | sample OliLak19BULKMAT1_FD_123175 | JGI IMG/M metagenome (GOLD analysis project Ga0163144, IMG submission 123175) | Freshwater microbial mat bacterial communities from Lake Vanda, McMurdo Dry Valleys, Antarctica - Oligotrophic Lake LV.19.BULKMAT1 | ecosystem: Environmental > Aquatic > Freshwater >...
AATTTAATTCACCTAAAATTGAGGCATATCAAAAATACAAGAATTATCTAATTTATCAAACTAAAAAAGAAGTATTTTAAAACTTAAATGTAGGATTTATAATTAATCCCCATTTTGTTTTTATCAGTGAATGTCTTACATTTAAACTTCCAAACAAGACTACAAAATACGATACATCAAAAGCCATGAAACTTATCTCACACACTGACAAAATCTGGACTATACAAGAATTTTTGACTCCAAAAGAGTGTGAAGACTTGATGCTTTTTAGTGAAAACAAAGGCTATCAAGAGGCAGAAGTCAGCTTACCTAAGGGAGCTAAAATGCTTAAAGGAATTCGCAACAACTATCGCTTACTTTATGAAGACATAAACTTAGCCCAAAAGTACTGGCAAAAACTCCAACCTTACTGCCCTGAAAAGCTAGAAGATAATTATGCCATAGGACTCAATGAGCAATTTAGGTTTTATAAATACGAACCAGACCAACGCTTCAAAAGACACATAGATGGTAGATTTAAGAGAAATGAACAGGAAGAAAGTAGAATTACTTTTATGATTTATCTCAATGATGATTTTGAAGGAGGAGAAACTGCTTTTGATTCGCTTCAAATTCGCCCCAAAACTGGTGATGCTCTTTGCTTTATCCACGAACAGAAACACGAAGGAAGCCCAGTAACAAGTGGTATCAAATACGTGCTTCGCTCAGATATTATGTATAAAAAATCTTAACTTAGGAAAAATAGAATCCTCTCCTATCCCCCCATGACAAACACTGAAAAAGCCATTCAGGCTACTTATTTTAGTATTATAGGCAATACGGCTCTAGCGTTGATTAAAGGATTGACGGGTTATTTTGGCAATTCTTATGCCTTGATAGCAGATGCCATAGAATCTACAACAGATATATTCTCTTCTTTTTTGGTATTGATTGGGATAAAATTTGCCAATATTCCTGCAGATGAAAATCACCCCTACGGACATGGCAGAGCAGAGCCTTTAGTTACGTTTATGATAGTAGGTTTTTTGATTATTTCGGCAGTGATTATCGCTTATCAGAGTGTTCAGCATATCTTTGTGCCTCATGCCTTGCCCAAAGCTTATACTCTTTGGGTGTTAGCAGGAATCATCCTCTGGAAAGAGATTTCGTATAGATTGGTTATGCAAAAGGGCATCGAAACCAACAGCTCGTCTCTCAAAGCAGATGCTTGGCACCATAGAAGTGATGCAATTACTTCGGTAGCTGCTTTTATCGGGATTTCTATTGCATTGGTACTAGGGAATGGCTATGAAGCAGCAGATGATTGGGCAGCACTCTTTGCTTCTGGCTTTATTTTATACAATAGTTATATGATTTTTAGACCTGCTTTAGGGGAGATAATGGACGAGCATCTTTATGATGACCTCATAGAGAAAATAAGAGAAGTATCTCATAGTGTAGAGGGAATTATAGAAACCGAAAAATGCTATATCCGCAAATCAGGGATGGAATACCATGTAGATTTGCATGCAGTAGTAGATGCTTACATCACCGTAAAAGAGGGACATGATTTAGCCCATCAACTACAAGACGCACTACGTGAACAAATCCCAGAACTAGGACATATTTCTATTCATATAGAACCTTGTGAATAATCAAAAAATGATATTGAAAAAAATTTAAGCCCTAAAAAATTAATCCCCAATGACTTCCGTGGTAACTCCTTCCAAATAAAGCACTCATTATCAGCATATTACAAGCTCATCTATCACTTGAGCCTAATCTTTTCATTTGGAAGTGTAGGTTTTTGGGTAAAGACTACTTTTTTGCTTGTCATATCCTCAAATAAAGTTTTGAGGAGTCGCTCTCCATTTTCTCGGGTTTGTTCTAAGATATTAGATTCTAGTGCAGTGCGAGTGATTTGTTTTTCAGCCGCTTGAAAAGCCTGTCCTATTAGTTTAGAATTATCCATAGAATACGAGTCTGTATCATAGATGCGTGTATCTTTGTGGTTAATTTTGGCGTAGCAAAGTTCTGGTTCGGGAAGTTTGATGTATAAAGTATCTTTGCTATCTATAATATCCTCATCTTTAATTTTGGTAAGGTCTATACACCCTACGGCTTCACCGCTGATAATCAGAATAGCTTTGGAGTCAAACCAATAGTCATATTCCATTTTATGCTCTAATACGTCCCTAAATTTGTACTTGACTAGCTCAAGCTTACCAAGGGCTTCTATTTTTTCTAGCACTATGTTGTGGTTAGAGATAATCTTAGAAGGTCCGGAGCTAAAAAAACTTCCTCCAAAGCTTCTCATCCCAAGAAGAATAACCACAAGAGATAATATAGCAATGATAATAGGATAAACAACACGCATATTTTGAGTCATTAATGAATTAAAAATAATGGTTTCACAACAAAGATACAGTAAAAAAATAATATAAGATGTTCTCTCTAAAGTAAGACATTAGGTATAAGGCATAGATTATTGGTCTGTAAAAAACTGATAAAAGATGCTTTGCTTTTGATACTTTACAAATGGCAAAAGATAAATTTGTAGGTTTTTATGATTAGTTTTGGAACTCCATTTAGATTAATACTCATTCAAAATATGCTTTTAAAACGTTGTTTTTCCTTTTTAAAAGGCCTCTTTATTTTTCTACTTCTCTCCCATCTCACTGCCTGCTATCCTGATACGCTCAGACAACAAATGGCTGGCTGCGATACTATAGAGATTATCTTTTACGCTACAACAAACAAAGCACAAGATACTCTTGTCATTGCCCAAAAAAAATACATTAAGGAAATACTACATGATTTTTCAGCTACCAAATCACCAGCCTTAGATTGTCCTATACAAGCCAAGATTACCTTTAAAAAAGCCCGTCAAAATTATATCCTTATGGAAGGTGAATTGGCTTTAAATTCTGACTGTGCCTATATCGTCTATACTTATCAAAATGAGAAAATTTATCGAACACTTGCATTGGATAGGATAGATTTTTTTGAATTGGCTAGGAAACATGCTTTCTTCTTTGAGAGAATGCTTTAGGTGTGAGTTGGTTTAATGATGCTGTCTAACATTATAAAACTATTATAACTAAGTAGATAATCAAATTAATCTGCACTTTAATTTTTACTATAAAGTTCTGATTATCAAAATTTTAATAAGACAACTCATTACTCATTCTTCAGTATCTTGTATAGAGGCAGGTGCACCCAAACGACGCATAATGTAACTTCTAACTTGCTCATAAAAAAGAGCAGGCTTCAAAGTCCGCCAATTAAAGACCTCTAAACCTCCTCCAAAATTGACATAATAATCTATTCTGTATTTTTTCCACTCTTCTTGCACAAAATCTCTAAAATTAATGGCAGCTATCCATCCATCTTCTTCTACATCTTCAAACCACTCTTCATAATAGCAATCATCAGAACCATGAAAATTGAGAATATTTTCACCTATTAAGATAAATTGATTGATACCATAACGCACAAGCTTATCTAATACAACTCGCTTGAGATGCATAATATCATTATGAAGGGTATCATTCCACTCTCCAAAAAGCTCAATAACCGCAAACCTACGAGAATAATCTACAAATAATAGCTTCACATAAAGTGTCTCAGAACCTATATAATCCCATTGTGGATGTATGTAATAGCCATAGATAGTGCTTTCATATTGCTCAGCATATTGCCTTCCAAAGAAGGGAGAGCGTAAATCTACCTCTGCTTTGTAGTACTTTTCCCAATTGTAAAAGGGTTCTATTTCGTGCATTCTCTTAAAATCTAAATCAACTTATTTATAACTTAAAATTACATAAACTAAGGCAGGCTTACAAAAGTTATTTCACAGAAATAAACTAAGTAAGAGATTAGTTATTGGTTATTGGGCTATAAGAATCTGATAGTGAGAATTTTACTCAAACTAAATGAGTACTTTATTTTAAACATATTTCTAACTGACTTTTTTTAATAACATAGAACCTTTGATTTTGAACCAAATAAATAATCTTATTCTAAAAAAACATATTTAAACTTGATTAATTCCTAAAAATATTGCAATTTTAGATATAAATATGACTATTAAATCCAATACAATGTTACAGACAAATACTACTACTTCTCCTCCAAAAACTAAAAAACAACTTCTCAATCAAATCCCAGGTGACCGATCCTTGCCTATCATTGGTCATACGGTTTCTTTTTTGAATAAACCTGTTAAGTTTTTGGAAGAAATGAAGCAAAAACATGGGAGTATTTTTAAAATTAGAATCCTAGCAAAACCTGTTATATTCTTAATTGGGACAGATGCTAATAAGTTTTTGCTAGTGGAGCAAGCCAAGTATATGTCTAATCATAAAGGCTGGGAAAGTATAGAGGAGCTATTTCATGATGGGCTTATGCTCAAAGATGGGGCAAATCATCAGCATCACCGCAGTATTATGCAAAGTGCTTTTCGCAAAGACCCCCTCAGAGGATATATGGAAGTGATGCTTCCCAAAATAGATGAGTATCTTCTTCAGTGGCAATCTAAATCTAAGCTGACTGTTTTTCCAGAGATGAAAAAACTCACACTCTTTTTAGCAGGTAAGGTATTTTTTGGACTTGATCTTTCCAAAGATTTAGAAAAAATTAATCAAGCTATCATCCAAGTAGTCAAGGCATCTACTGCCCTTTTGCCCTTCAAAATCCCTTTTACTACTTATTGGTATGGCATCCAAGGTCGTAAAGTATTAGAAACCTATTTTAGAGAAATTCTTGCAGAAAGACGTAAAAATCCTACTTCAGATATGCTTGGTAAACTTTGCGTCGCTGAAAATGAAGAAGGGGATAAATTAACAGATGACGATATTGTCAATCATTTGATATTCTTGCTGATGGCTGCACACGACACTACTGCCAGCACACTGACCAGTCTATTTTATGAACTTGCCAAAAATCCTGAATGGCAAGATAAACTCCGCAAACAAAGCCAAGCCTTTGATGCTGAACATGATTTAGAATTTGATAACCTATCAATGTTAGAGGATTTAGATCTTGCTATCAAAGAAACACTTAGACTCCATCCACCTTTAATTTTGATTCCTCGCCGTACTACAGAAGCAGTTGAGTTTGATGGACATACTATTCCAGCAGAAACAGATATTACTGTTTTGGTGCATCACAATCATTATGATGGACAGACCTTTGACAAACCTAATACCTTTGACCCTTATAGATTTGCTGACCCTAGAGCCGAACACAAAAAATGTCCTCATAGCTATGTGCCTTTTGGAGGTGGAAAACATCATTGTATTGGATTTTCTTTTGCAGAGATGCAAATTAAATTAGTGATGCACAAAGTTCTTACTCACTATCAATGGAATGTTCCCTCAGATTATAGTACTGTTTACAGACATATCCCGATTCAAGAACCTAAAGATGGCTTGCCGATTAAAATTTCAAAGTTAATGTAAGTGATAAGTTATAAATGATGAGTGATGTGTTATTCTATTAAAACACTGGTAATCAATTATTTATACCAATATCAAAATGCAAACTAATTTTGACCATCTACTTAGAAAGATGTAAACTTATAAAACATTCATAGTGAAGAATTTACTCAAATCAATCGAGTACTTTATTTTGAATGTTTTATAAAAATTTCACTTCGTGTCAAGAACCTAAGTATAAGTAAGGGATTGGTTATATATTATTAATTATTGGATTATTAAGTTATTGATAATGAGTATTTTGGTCAAAATAAATGTCTATTTTATTTTTAAACCATTATTAAGTCAATGTGTTTCGAGAAGACATAAGCCTTTGAAAAGTCTTTATTCTATTCTATTATAGAGTAAGCGTTTCCCCTTCTGATTTTGCAATAATAACCGCTCCACAGGTATCACTCCATACATTAGTGGCAGTACGCATCATATCCAAGACTCTATCTACTGCCAGAATCATTCCCACAGCTTCTAATGGCAAACCAATCGCAGAGAGAATCACAGAAATCATCACTAAACCAGCCATCGGAATCCCTGCCGCTCCGATAGAGGCAAGCAAAGCAGTTGCTACCACGATAAGTTGTGTCTGCAAATCAAGGTTAAGATTATAGGCTTGTGCTATAAACAAAGCTGCTACACATTCATACAGTGCTGTTCCATCCATATTGACAGTCGCACCTAGTGGAATAGTGAAACTTGTTATCTTATTAGAAACTCCGCTTTTATGTTCTACAGCTTCTAAGGTAAGTGGCAAGGTAGCACTGGAAGAAGAAGTAGAAAAAGCTGTTAATAAAGGAGTAGCCATATTTCTAAGGTGAGTATAAGGGTTTTCTCGTGTAAGGAGAAATACTATAAGAGGTAGTGATATAAAAAAGTGTATAGCCAAAGATAAAATAACGGTCATCATATACCACCCTAAACTTCCTGCCATAGCAGCTAAAGCAGCTTGATCTCCTGCTTGCTCAGCAACCGTAGCCGCTACTAAGCCAAACACTCCAATAGGCGTAAACTTAATAATGAAGCCCGTGATTTTCATCATTATCTCGAAAGTAGCATTGAAGAAATCAGTCATTAGGGTGCTGTATTTCTCTTCTACTTGTGTGATAAAGTATCCAAACACAATCGCAAAGAAAATAATAGAAAGCATCTGCCCTGTAGAAAGTGCCTCAAATATATTGGTTGGAATCATATTAATGAGTGTATCTCCAAAAGAACCTGTGGCTGCCTCTAATCCCTCTACGGGTGTACTATCTATAGGTGCACCTACTCCTGGCTGAATCAAATTAGTGAAAAACAAACCAGTAACAATTGCTAGTAAACTCGTAAAAGCATAATATAGGAGTGTTTTCCCACCTAAACGACCTAAATTTTCACCTCCTCCTATGTTGGTAATTCCTGAAATGATAGAACTCAATATCAAAGGCACGATAATCATCTTTAAGGCCCTCAAAAATACATCCCCCATCCAAGCAACATATACGATATAATCACTAAGAAAAAAACCATAAAGCACAGCTAAAATTAGAGAAATAAGAATTTGCCAGTGTAGTTCTATTTTTTTCATTTTAAATAATTCTTTGAGAAGATAGTATTCTTAGATTAGGGTAATTTGGTTATTACTCAACTATGTGGTGGTGTTTTGAAATAAAAGATATTTTTAAATATAAAAATAGACGGTTTTTTAGAAAATAAAAAACCGTCTAAGAATATTAGTTATACATTTTTTTACCAAGTAATCCCTTGGGCTGCGGCTTGCGGATGTATTTTAAAGAAAATAGTGCCGCCTGCCGTCATAGCGGACATATAAGTATATTGTCTTTTGCTAGCTACAGTAGGGTTTTGAGCAGTACAAGAAGAAATCACTTGTGCACCAGAAACGACATTTACACCTTGATAGATGGCTCCATGAGCAGGGTTAGAAAGTTCATAACCGTTCTTAGCTCTAAAATGAGATTGGTATAATCTAAACAAATCACTTCCATCCCAGTATTGAACACCCTGAAGTTTTGACATCACATCTTGGACATCATGGGTCTGTTTTGTAAATAATTTAATGACTGCAAGCGTGGACATTTGTCGGCGTGTGTCATCACCACCTGTACCAAAGTATTCGTGATGAGCTGGACTACTAATACCTTTGGTGTAGTTACTATCCACTAAAAGCTCTGCTAATCCGTATCTGCGACCAGCATTTCTAAAAGCGGCTCCTTTTGCCATTGCATAATTGTACATGGTGTAAGTAATCGCAAAAGTTTCTCTACGCATCTCTCCTATTGGATCTGCAGGTGAGATTTGCCTAGTTAGACCCATAAAAGAGGCTTCTGAGTAAACTGTAGCAGCATATTGTCTTAGCTGAGAACCAGTGATAAAGGGTACTTCTTGATTACCAATAATGGCTTTATCTGGTCCACCTTGTTGAATGTCCATCAAAGAACCATTAGAATTATAAATGAGTGTGGCCATGGGCTAGATTTAATAATGTTTAAGATAGATTTTAATTCGGAAAATTAAGAATTAAAAAGTATTATTACAAATCTAATCAAAAAATAATATTTTTATACTATTGATAAAATGTAGCATTTCAATCAAGTTATTATTTTGCTGGTATAATTTCTTTTAAAGATACATAACTGATTTCACTACATACGGCTTCAAGAAGTCTTTTAGGCTTCTCCAATAGTTCCGCCGAAATTCATTGGCATAGAAAAATCACCCTCTAAGTTAGAAGATATTTGACCATTATTATCTTCATATTTTTTGATATTGTCTTGGAGAGCTGCTAAAAATCTTTTGGCATGTTCTGGTGTAATAATTACTCTTGATTTTACTTTTGCTTTGGGAAGACCAGGCATCATTCTGATAAAATCAATCACAAATTCACTGTTAGAATGAGCTATCATTGCTAGATTCACATAAGTTCCTTCTGCGATTTCTTCACTCAACTCTATGTTTAATTGATTTTTTTGTTCGTCGTTATTTTTTTGTGCCATTTTATTTTTTTAAAAAAAGCCTAGTATCTTTTAAAAAAGATTACTAGGCTTTTGAAATTTTATAAGACTATTTCGCTTTTGCAGCTACTTTTTTATCACTTTTGGATGGAGTATTGGAATATTCCTCCCCTGCATCTTCATTCGCAGAAACTTCTAGATTTTCATAATGTCTAAGTCCCGTACCAGCAGGTATTAAATGACCTACGATTACGTTTTCCTTCAATCCAAGTAGATAATCAGTCTTACCATTGATGGCAGCTTCACTTAAAACTTTAGTAGTTTCTTGGAAAGAGGCTGCTGAGATAAAGCTATCAGTACCTAATGAAGATTGTGTAATACCTTGTAGTGTTGGTTTAGAAACTGCTGGGATAGCATCTCTTACCTGTAGAAGTTTCAAATCTTTTCGTTTGAGGCTTGAATTTTCATCTCTAAGTACACGACTTGTCATGATGTGGCCTGGCTTAAAGCGTGAAGATTCACCACCTTCTACTACTACTTTTTTATCTAAGATATTATCATTTTCCTCACGGAAAGAAAACTTATCTACTACTTGTCCTGGCAAGAAGCTGCTATCACCTGGATCAATGATTTCTACTTTTTGCATCATTTGGCGTACAATACACTCAATGTGTTTGTCATTGATTTTCACACCTTGTAATCGATAAACCTCTTGGATTTCATTTACAAGGTATTCTTGTACTGCAGTCGGGCCTTTGATTGAAAGTATATCAGAAGGTGTAATAGCACCATCGGATAAAGGATGTCCAGCTTTCACAAAATCATTATCTTGTACTAAGATATGCTTAGAAAGTGAAACGAGATATTTCTTTTTGACACCATCCTTAGATTCAACATTGATTTCACGATTACCTCGCTTAATCCCTCCATAAGTTACTACACCATCTATTTCGCTTACTACAGCAGGGTTAGAAGGGTTACGAGCCTCAAAAAGCTCAGTAACTCTAGGAAGACCACCCGTAATATCACGAGTCTTACCTAGTGTACGAGGGATTTTGGCTAAAATCTGCCCTGGTTGGATGTCCTTATTCTCTGCAACAGAAATGTGAGCACCCACAGGCAAGTTATAACTTTTACTTGTTTCTTCGTCTCCTGTATTAATGATAATAGCAGGATTTTTAGTTTTATCTTTAGTATCTATAATTACTTTTTCACGGAAACCAGTCTGCTCATCAGCTTCTTCTTTATAAGTAATCCCTTCTATAATAGCTTCAAAATCTATTTTACCACCTATTTCAGAAAGAATTACTGCATTATATGGATCCCAGTTACAGAGTTCTTGGTCTTTGGTTACTTCTTCTCCTTCTTTAACTCTTAGGTAAGAGCCATAAGGTACATTCGTAGAAATCAAGACTTTGCTACGATCTTTACTCATAATTTTGATTTCACCTGAGCGGCCCATTACTACTTCGGCTTCGTTACCCTCACTATCTTTAGTGGTAAGTTTACGAACATCTTCAAACTCAATCACTCCATTAAATTTCGCTTTGATAGTTGCTTCTGAGGCCATGTTAGTAGCTACACCACCAATGTGGAAGGTACGTAAAGTAAGCTGTGTACCAGGCTCACCAATAGACTGAGCTGCGATTACTCCTACGGCTTCTCCTTCTTGGACTAATTTTCCAGTGGAAAGGTTACGTCCATAACACTTAACGCATACCCCGTAACGAGTCTCACACGTTAATACTGAGCGAATCTCTACAGTACTAATGCTTGTCTCATCTATTCTATCTGTTACTTCTTCTGTAACTTCATCGCCAGAGGCCACAATAAGCTCGTCAGTAAGAGGGTCAAAGATATCATGGACAGACACTCTACCTAAGATACGTTCTGAAAGTGTTTCTACTTCTTCTTCATTATCTTTAAGTGCACTTACAGCGATTCCTCTAAGAGTTCCACAATCATCTTCTGTAATGATTACATCTTGTGCAACATCTACTAGACGACGAGTAAGATACCCAGCATCGGCTGTTTTAAGTGCAGTATCAGCTAGACCTTTACGAGCACCATGTGTAGAAATAAAGTACTCAATTACATCTAGTCCTTCTTTAAAGTTAGAAATAATTGGGTTTTCAATAATCTCACCTACAGAACCCACTAAGTTTTTCTGAGGTTTCGCCATCAATCCTCTCATTCCTCCTAATTGGCGAATCTGCTCACGAGAACCACGTGCTCCTGAGTGCATCATCATATAGATAGAGTTAAAGCCTTGCTTGTCCTCTACCATTTTACCCATTAAGATTTCGGTAAGTTTATTATTGATTTTTGTCCAAACGTCAATTACTTGGTTATAACGTTCATTATCAGTAATTAGACCCATCTGATAATCAGCTGTGATATTTTCTACACTAGCACGAGCTTGTGCAATAAGATCATCTTTGGCATCAGGTACTAGAATGTCTCCTAATCCAATAGAAAGCCCACCACGATAAGCAGTATAAAAACCTAGGCTTTTAATATTATCTAAAAATTCAGCAGCTTTGGCAGTACCTGTGATTTTAAATATATGACCGATGATTTGCTGAAGTTTTTTCTTAGTAAGTAGTTCATTTATATATCCTACTTCTTCAGGTACATATTCATTGAATAATACTCGTCCAGCTACGGTTTCAATAATTTTTTCTACTAACTCTCCAGAAGATTCTCTTACTTTTACCTTTACTTTAATATTGGCATTTTTAGAGATGCGTTGCTCATTCAAAGCAATAATTACTTCTTCTGGGCCGTAGAAGGTCATTCCTTCCCCTGGTACTTTTTCTTCTGGCGTACTTTCACGTCCTTTGGTCAAGAAATATAAACCTAATACCATGTCTTGTGAAGGTACAGCTATAGGTGCACCATTGGCAGGGCTTAGGATATTGTGCGAGCAAAGCATCAAAAGAGAAGCTTCAAGCACTGCGGCATGCCCTAGTGGAACGTGTACAGCCATTTGGTCACCATCAAAGTCAGCATTAAATGCTGTACAAGCGAGAGGATGAAGTTGTATTGCTTTTCCTTCTATTAGTTTGGGTTGGAATGCTTGGATACCAAGACGGTGCAATGTAGGAGCACGATTAAGCATCACAGGGTGTCCTTTTAATACATTCTCCAAAATATCCCACACTACAGGATCTTTTCTATCTACGATTTTCTTAGCTGATTTTACTGTTTTGACAATACCTCTTTCAATCAGCTTACGAATAATAAAGGGCTTAAATAATTCCGCAGCCATATCTTTAGGAAGACCACATTCGTGTAGCTTCAGCTCTGGCCCAACTACGATTACAGAACGTCCAGAATAATCTACACGCTTACCAAGTAAGTTTTGACGGAAACGTCCTTGCTTGCCTTTAAGCATATCCGAAAGGGATTTTAAAGCACGGTTTCCATCAGCACGTACAGCATTTACTTTTCTTGAATTATCAAAAAGTGAATCTACTGCTTCTTGAAGCATTCTTTTCTCATTTCTTAGGATTACCTCAGGAGCTTTTATTTCCATCAATCTCTTAAGGCGATTATTACGGATAATGACACGTCTATATAAATCATTCAAATCTGAAGTAGCAAATCTACCTCCATCTAGAGGTACAAGAGGACGAAGCTCTGGTGGAATAACAGGTACCATCTTGATAATCATCCACTCTGGATTATTTTGAATACGGTTTTGAGCATCACGGAAAGCTTCCACTACTCTAAGACGTTTCAAAGCTTCTCCTTTACGTTGCTGCGATTTTTCAGTAGATGCTGAGTGGCGAAGTTGAGCAGATAAGTCTTCTAAATGAATTCTTCTCAATAAAAGCTCTAGTGACTCGGCACCCATTTTAGCTACAAACTTTTGAGGATCATCGTCATCAAGCATTTGATTTTCACGAGGAAGTTTATCTACAATATCTAGATATTCTTCTTCTGTCAAGAAATCAAGCTCACTGATACCTTCCTCTTCCATAATACCAGGCTGAATTACTACATAGCGTTCATAGTAAATAATTTGGTCTAGCTTTTTGGTAGGAAGCCCTAGCAAATAACCAATCTTATTAGGAAGTGATCTAAAATACCAAATATGCACTACTGGTACGACTAACTCAATATGCCCCATGCGCTCACGACGCACCTTCTTCTCTGTAACTTCTACCCCACAACGATCGCAAATAATACCTTTATAGCGAATTCGTTTGTATTTACCACAATGACACTCCCAATCTTTGACAGGCCCGAAAATTCTTTCACAGAATAATCCTCCCATTTCAGGTTTGTAAGTACGGTAATTAATGGTTTCAGGCTGCGTTACTTCTCCATAAGAGGAGTCAAGAATCGACTCGGGTGAAGCAAGACTGATGGTTACTTTCTTGAAGTCGTTTGTTATTTTTTTGTTTTTCTTGAATGCCATTATGACCAGAATATTAAATTTTATGAATGATTTATATAGAGTATGTACTCTCGGTTAAGAGAGCAATTTGATAGAGGCTTTGAGATTACTCTAGGGTAATCTCTAAAGCCAATCCTCTTAACTCATGTACTAATACATTAAAAGACTCAGGAACATTAGGTGTAGGGATATTTTCACCTTTTACGATTGCCTCATACGCTTTAGCACGTCCTATTACGTCATCAGACTTCACAGTCAAGATTTCTTGTAGTACGTTTGCAGCACCAAAGGCTTCTAATGCCCAAACTTCCATTTCACCGAATCTCTGTCCACCAAACTGGGCTTTACCACCAAGAGGTTGCTGAGTAATGAGTGAATATGGACCAATAGAACGAGCGTGCATTTTGTCATCTACTAAGTGCCCTAATTTTAGCATATAAATAATACCAACCGTAGTAGGTTGATCAAAACGCTCGCCTGTCAATCCATCATTAAGATAAGTTCGACCGTTAATTGGCAAGTTTGCTTTTTTGAGTTCATTAGCAACATCCTCTTCGGTAGCTCCATCAAAAATTGGTGTAGAGTAATTATTACCTAAGACTTCACCAGCCCAACCTAATATAGTTTCATAAATTTGACCGATATTCATCCTTGAAGGCACTCCAAGTGGGTTAAGAACGATATCTACGGGAGTACCATCCTGCAAGAATGGCATATCTTCTAGAGGTACGATTCTAGCCACTATCCCTTTGTTACCATGTCGACCAGCCATCTTATCACCTACTTTTAGTTTACGCTTTTTAGCCACATATACTTTAGCAAGTTGTACGATGCCAGCTGGAAGTTCATCACCTACTTCTTTGGCAAAACGTTCTCTTTTGAAGTGTCCTGAGATTTCATTTCGGCAACGAACATAATTTTTAATCAAATCAACTAAGAATTGATTAATTTCAGAATCTTCAGTAGCTGTATCTGAGCGAATATCTGCAATCAGATTAGCTTCTTCTGGCACATTGTAGGAGCTTTCATCTCGGTAAGGATTCTGCTTAGGGAATAAATTTTCCATAATATTCTTACGGGTAAATTTAACTCCTTCTGACATAATTTCATCACCAAACTTATGCTTAATCCCTTTGCAAGTTTTTCCTTCAAGAAGCGTAACTATTTTTTCAACCATTCTATCCTGAACAGCAGAAAGGTCTTTACTGTATTTTTTTAGGAGTGCTTTCACATCATCCTTAGCCTTGGCTCTTAGGTCTTTATCACGCTTAGGACGAGAAAACAGCTTAGTATCTATCACCACACCACGCAAAGAAGGAGGTGCTTTGAGAGAGGCATCTTTTACATCACCTGCTTTATCTCCAAAGATAGCACGCAATAATTTTTCCTCTGGTGTAGGGTCAGATTCTCCTTTTGGAGTAATCTTTCCTATCAAAATATCGCCCTCTTTCACAACAGTACCTAACTGAATAATTCCATTCTCATCCAAATATTTGATAGCTTCTTCGCTTACATTTGGAATCTCAGAGGTAAGTTCTTCTTCTCCCCTTTTAGTATCTCTTACTTCCAGTTCAAATTCTTCTATGTGTATAGATGTAAATACATCTTCTTTTACTACACGTTCAGAGATTACGATAGCATCTTCAAAGTTATAACCTTTCCAAGGCATAAAAGCTACTTTAAGGTTTGCTCCAAGAGCTAACTCGCCTCCTTGTGTAGCGTATCCTTCACAAAGTGGTTGTCCTTTTTTGACACGTTCACCTGTTTTTACGATAGGTCTAAGATTTAAGCAAGTATCTTGATTAGTTCTTCTAAACTTAATCATCTTATAACTTGTAAAGTCTTCTTGAAAGGAAATTAGTCTTTGATTATCATCATAATCATATTGCACTACTATTTCATTGGCATCAGCTTGGTAAATTACCCCATCATGTTCAGCAACTACAAGTGATCTAGAGTCTAATGCAACACGTTTTTCTAATCCTGTACCCACTATAGGAGCTTCTGGATTTAGCAAAGGTACTGCTTGACGTTGCATATTCGAACCCATCAAGGCACGGTTTGCATCATCATGCTCTAAGAATGGAATCAATGAGGCTGCTACTGATACAATTTGATTAGGAGCTATATCCATAAAAGACAAATCACTAGGTCCTACTACTGGGAAATCTCCCTCAAACCTTGCTTTCACCTTATCATTGATATAATTACCTTCATCATCGATAGGTGCATTTGCTTGTGCTATATAGTTTTTATCTTCTTCTTCGGCAGTTAAGTAATCCATAACAGTGGTTACTTTACCATCTATTACTCTTCTGTAAGGCGTTTCAATAAAGCCCATTGGGTTTATTTTGGCATGCACACAGAGCGAAGATATTAGTCCAATATTTGGACCTTCTGGTGTTTCAATTGTACAAAGTCTTCCGTAGTGAGTATAGTGAACATCACGTACTTCAAAACCAGCACGCTCTCTAGACAAACCTCCAGGCCCTAAGGCAGACATACGTCTTTTGTGCGTAATCTCAGAAAGAGGATTCGTTTGATCCATAAACTGAGAAAGTTGGTTTGTACCAAAAAATGAGTTAATAACCGATGACAATGTACGAGCGTTAATTAAATCAACAGGCTTAAAGTCTTCATTATCACGCACATTCATTCTTTCTTTGATAGTACGAGCCATACGGGCTAAACCTACTCCAAATTGAGAATAAAGTTGCTCTCCCACTGTACGTACACGACGATTACTAAGGTGATCAATATCATCTACTACGGCACGAGAGTTAATCAGACCAATCAAGTATTTCACGATTGATACAATATCCTGAGTAGTCAATACTCTTACAGTATTTTCTATATCAAGATTTAATTTTTTATTAATACGATAGCGACCTACTTCTCCTAAGTCATATCTTTTATCACTAAAAAATAAGCTTTGGATAATATCGCGAGCGGTTTGCTCATCGGGTGCTTCAGTATTTCTTAATTGACGATAGATTTGCTCTAAAGCTTCTTTTTCAGAGTTAGAGTTGTCTTTTTGTAGTGTGTTATATATAATAGAATAATCTGCAATATTGACATCTTTGCGGTGTACAACAATAGATTTTACTCCTGATTCCATGATAATCTCGATATCATCCTCCTCTACCACAGAATCACGCTCCAAAAGCACTTCATTACGATCAATAGATACTACCTCTCCTGTATCTTCATCCACAAAATCTTCCGTCCAAGTACGTAACACACGTGCTGCTAACTTACGCCCAACAATAGCTTTTATCGCAGCTGGTTTAGTTTCTACTTCTTCAGATAAATTAAAGAGATCTAAGATTTCTTTATCAGTACTAAATCCGATCACTCTTAGTAAAGTGGTTACTGGAAATTTCTTTTTACGGTCAATATAAGCATACATAACGTTATTTACGTCAGTAGTAAATTCAATCCAAGACCCCTTAAAAGGGATAATACGTGCAGAGTATAGTTTAGTACCGTTTGTATGTTTACTTTGGGCAAAGAAAACACCTGGCGAACGGTGTAGTTGAGATACAATTACACGCTCTGCACCGTTAATAATAAATGAGCCTTTTTCGGTCATATAGGGGATATTCCCTAAAAACACTTCCTGCTCTACTGTTTCAAAATCTTCATTATCCTCATCCTTACAAGAGAGTCTTAACTTTGCTTTGAGAGGTACTGCATAGGTAAGTCCACGATCAATACACTCATCTACTGAGTATTTAGGTGGATCTACGGAGTAATCAATAAACTCTAACAAGAAGTTTTCTCTCGAATCTGAGATGGGGAAGTTTTCATCAAAAACGCGGAAAAGCCCTTCCTTAGCACGATACTCAGGAGGAGTATCTAACTGGAAAAAATCCTTAAATGACTTTAACTGTACATCTAAGAAATCGGGATAATCAGCAATTCTTTTTACTTTGGCGAAGCTAACTCTTTCGTTATTTTGCATGAGGTTTTGCAGATATTTTAAAGTATAAAGCGTTTTATAGCATTAGAAAGAACAAGTAAATCCATTATGCTAGTTGAAAACCTTACAAATGGGAATAGACCTGACGAATCGCCAGGTCTGAGGTAGTAACAAACCTAGAACGGTAAATGTTCAAGTTTGTTACGAAAAAAAGTGGAAAATAATGAATTATTTTAATTCTACCTCCGCACCCTCTTCTTCAAGTTGTTTTTTAAGAGCCTCAGCCTCGTCCTTAGGTACACCTGCTTTGATTACACCAGGAGCTCTATCTACTGCTTCTTTAGCTTCTTTCAAACCTAAACCAGTAAGTTCTTTTACCAATTTAACGACTTTTAATTTAGCACCACCAGCACTTTTTAAAATTACATCAAATTCTGTTTTCTCAACTTCAGCTGCAGGAGCGTCTCCGTCTGCTGCTGCACCTGCTACCATTACTGGAGCAGAAGCTGCTGGCTCAATACCATAATCGTCTTTAAGAATAGTAACCAATTCGCTTACTTCTTTCAAGGACAGGTTTACTAACTGCTCTGCAAATTCTTTCAAGTCTGCCATTGTTTTTATGAATTTAGAGTTAAATACAAATTTTTGAATAAAAAAATTAATCGTTGTTTTCTTTGTTGGATTCAAGCGTTTTGAGTATTCCTGCCAAATTATTTTGACCACTCAAAATAGCTGAAACCAAATTTTTTCCAGGTGATTGCAACAAACCTACAAGTTCTGCAAGAACATCTTGCTTAGATTTAACTTTGATGAGAGATTCTAGGCTTTCTTCGCCATAGAAAAAAGATGCATCAATAGAAGCTCCTTTTAAATAAGGTCGTTGGTTTCCTTGCCTACGAAATTCTTTAAGAAGCTTTGCAGGTGCATTTCCGAGTTCTTTTGAAAAAACAACTCCAGAAAATCCTTTTAAAACTTTCTCATTAAATTCTGTATAATCAACCTCCAACGTTTCTAGTGCTTTCTTTATGATAGAGTTTTTAATTACACTATACTCTAATCCCTTGTCAAAGCAAATTCTACGAAACTTGTTTACTTGTGCTACCGTCATACCTCCTGCATCAAGAATGTAGAAATAGGTGCTTTGAGCAAACTTTTCTGAAACATTCTCGATTAAAATGCCTTTTTCTTCTTTCGTCATGACAATTGCTTTTGTAAAATTCCGACAAAATTATAATCCAGGTACAGAGCTTTTATCAACACGAATTGATGGGCTCATTGTGCTTGATAGATAAATACTTTCAAAATAAGTACCTTTCGAGCTTGAAGGTTTAAGTTTACTAAGAGTTTGTAATAATTCAACTACATTTCCTTGCAATTTTTCAGGTTCAAATGATACTTTGCCGATACCTACGTGGATAATCCCCGTTTTATCAACTTTAAAATCAATCTTACCTGCTTTTACTTCTTGTACAGCTTTTCCAATTTCCATGGTTACTGTACCTGATTTTGGGTTAGGCATTAAGCCTCTTGGTCCCAATACACGTCCTAATTTACCGACCTTAGCCATGACAGTAGGCATAGTGATAATCACATCTATGTCTGTCCAACCTTGCTCGATTTTTTGGATGTATTCGTCCAAGCCTACGTAATCTGCCCCAGCATTTTTTGCTTCTTCTTCTTTATCAGGAGTACAAAGTACTAGTACTTTCACTTCCTTTCCGATTCCGTTAGGCAAAGCAACTGTTCCACGAACCATTTGGTCCGCTTTACGGGGATCTACGCCCAATCTAACATCTACATCCACAGATGAGTCAAATTTAGTAAAAGAAATTTCCTTTACTAATGATACTGCCTCATCAAGAGAATACGTTTTAGTTGAGTCGTATTTAGCTTGTACTAATTTCTGATTTTTTGTTAACTTTCCCATGATACACCGAGTTTTACTCGTTTTTTTAGTTCTACACTAGACTTCTCGGTAAGGATTATTTGGCATCCCAAGGTGCTTCACCAGTTACAGTTACGCCCATACTTCTCGCAGTACCCGCCACCATCCGCATTGCGGATTCTATAGTGAAGGCATTTAAATCTGGCATCTTGATTTCAGCTACTTCACGTACCTGATCCCAAGTTACTGACCCTACCTTTTTTCGGTTTGGTTCTGCTGAGCCTTTCTTTATTTTTGCGATATCAACCAACAACACTGCTGTTGGTGGTGTCTTAATCACAAAATCAAAAGACTTATCTTTATAATACGTAATAACTACTGGTAAAACCTGACCTGGTTTATCTTGAGTTCGGGCATTAAACTGCTTACAGAATTCCATAATGTTAATACCCTTTGAACCAAGCGCCGGCCCAATTGGAGGAGCGGGGTTAGCCTGTCCTCCTTTTACCTGAAGTTTTACATAGCCTACTACTTCCTTAGCCATAATCAGATAAACTTCAAATTTAATAAATAAAAAACTTCTAACCAGAAGTTCTGTTTTGAGATTCTTTTTTTATGTGATTGGAAGCAATTATTCTAAGCTCACGTTCAGAATAATTATCATATAAAAACGTCCTCTCGATATATAAGTGGATTTTTAATCCTCTTTTTCTACTTGAAGATAGTTAAGCTCTACGGGAGTATTTCGTCCAAAAATTTTAACAGTAACATTGAGCTTCTTACGATCCTCAAATACTTCTTCTACTGTTCCTGTAAAACCACTAAAAGGTCCGTCATTTACTTTGACGCTTTCTCCCACCACAAAATTAGATTCAAGCTGTGGGTCTTCGCTATTTGCTTCATCTACTCGCCCTAATATGCGATTAATATCTGATTGCCTAATGGGAGTTGGTTTTTTGCTAGTACCATGATTTTCACTTAAAAAACCAATAATACCTGGTATATTAGTAATGACAGGCTCTACTTCTCCATGGGTTAAATCTGCTTGTACAAGAATATACCCTGGAAAGAAGTTACGCTCTCTCTGATACTTTTTACCATTACGCATTTCATAGACTTTTTCAGAAGGAATCAAAATCTGAGGGATATAGTCTGCAATAGAATTACGTGCAATTTCAGTATCAAGGTAATTTTTGATTTTCTTCTCTTGTCCAGAGATTGCCCGAACTACATACCATTTTAATTCATTCATAATTATAACTGCCCTATAAAATCACGTGATTGATTTTTCTTTAATTTAAAAACTATTGTAAAAAGCTCCTAATATAGCCTCAAAGACTCTATCCATCGCAAAGATTATCAAAGCAAAAATAGTGGAAGCAATCAAAACCAAAGTAGAGCTATTTTGTAATTCACTCCATTTAGGCCATGTCACTTTTTCTTTTAATTCCAAATAAGATTCTTGGAAAAAACTAATTACTTTATTCATTGCTTTTTTAAGATAAATATAAAATAGCACGGGCGGCAGGAATCGAACCCGCAACCTACGGTTTTGGAGACCGTCGCTCTACCAATTGAGCTACACCCGTGTTTAAAAACTCTATGAACGATATAGATATAGAAAAACACTCTTAATGATTTCTCAATTAAGAGTGTCTTCTTATATGTACTAAATCTTACTTAATAATCTCAGTTACTTGACCAGCACCTACAGTACGACCACCTTCACGGATTGCAAAGCGAAGACCTTTTTCCATTGCTACTGTGCTAAGAAGCTCAATAGTCAAAGTTACGTTATCACCTGGCATTACCATTTCTACTCCTTCAGGAAGAGTTACTTCTCCCGTTACGTCAGTAGTTCTTAGATAAAATTGTGGACGGTATTTATTAAAGAATGGAGTGTGACGACCACCTTCTTCTTTTGACAACACATAAACCTCAGCTTTGAATTTTTGGTGAGGTGTTACAGAACCTGGCTTACAGATTACCATTCCACGCTTGATTTGAGATTTCTCAATACCACGTAGTAAAAGACCTACATTATCACCAGCTTCACCACGGTCAAGAATTTTACGAAACATCTCAACACCAGTTACGGTAGAAGTTAAGTTCTCAGCTCCCATTCCTAGGATTTGTACTGGCTCACCAGAGTTAATTACTCCACGCTCAATACGACCAGTAGCAACAGTACCACGACCAGTAATAGAGAATACATCTTCAACAGGCATTAAGAAAGGCTTATCTACTGCACGCTCAGGAATAGGAATATGCTCATCTACAGCAGTCATCAGTTCCATGATTTTTTCTACCCACTCAGGCTCACCGTTAAGACCACCTAGTGCAGAACCTTGTACTACAGGAATATCATCACCAGGATACTCATAAAAATCAAGAAGTTCACGAATTTCCATTTCTACAAGTTCTAATAGCTCTTCATCGTCTACTAAATCCACTTTATTCATAAACACAACCAATGCAGGTACACCTACTTGGCGAGCTAAAAGAATATGCTCACGAGTTTGAGGCATAGGACCATCAGTAGCAGCTACTACCAAAATTGCTCCGTCCATCTGTGCAGCACCTGTTACCATGTTTTTTACATAGTCAGCATGACCTGGACAGTCAACGTGTGCATAGTGACGTAATTCAGTTTGATATTCTACATGTGAAGTATTGATAGTGATACCACGCTCTTTTTCTTCTGGTGCGTTATCAATAGAATCAAAACTTCTCACTTCAGAAAAACCTTTTTCTGCCAATACTCTAGTGATTGCAGCAGTTAAAGTAGTTTTACCGTGGTCAACGTGTCCAATAGTACCAATGTTAACATGGGGTTTTGAACGGTCGAAATGCGCTTTAGCCATTTTTGAAAATCCTCAATTTTTAAACCTACAAAAATACAAATTATAAAATTAAAGTATCCTATACCAATCAGAGCCAATGACGGGATTTGAACCCGTGACCTCTTCCTTACCAAGGAAGCACTCTACCCCTGAGCTACATCGGCTATTAATACAGTTTATACAAAAAAAAGAGCGAGAGACGAGGTTCGAACTCGCGACCTATAGCTTGGAAGGCTATCGCTCTACCAACTGAGCTACTCTCGCTTTTGATACTCTTTTGTATGGAGTACTTATGTTTGTGTTACTTCTAAAAAGTATCTGTCACTTTTTAGAAATAAGGTGTGGGGAAAGCAGGATTCGAACCTACGAAGTCATAAGACAGCAGATTTACAGTCTGCCCCAGTTGGCCGCTTTGGTATTTCCCCTTTGGCTTGTTTCTTAAAGTGGTTGCAAATTTACAAGCTATTTTCTTATTATCAAATACTTGTGAGTTTTTTTGTGAAAAATATTTATTTTAATGAACTCAAAGTACTTCATATTTATTAGCCTATTATCTTTTATCTGAAATACTATTCCATTTTGGCTATTTTAATCTATTTTTTTTATCGTTTTTGACAATAAATCAAACTTATGTAGAAGTATCTTTTTTTATGCTTATTCTTAGTATTTCTCTGTATATCTTTAATTATAGATAATAAGAATGAGTTTTAAATATTTTTAAGGTTCTTAAAACTCGTTCTTTTTTATCAGATTTAGCTTTTTTTTATCCATTTGTGATTTTATATGAAAATAATAATCTAACCCTTAGTCTGTGTATTCCACTTATTTAGACTTTCCAAGTTTTAAAATTTGGAAAGTCCTGTAACCTACTTTTTGAATGTACGGAACGATTTAACAAAAAAAGTTGAATTTTATATCATCATATAAAATCATAAGTAGCCTATTTTTTTCTAAAAAACACTTGTACTGGGACTCCTTCAAAATCAAAATGCTTTCTTATTTGATTTTCTAAGAATCTTTGATATGGTACTTTAATGTATTGAGGTAAATTACAAAAGAAGGCAATGGCAGGTCTGCGAGTAGGTAACTGCGTAATATACTTGATTTTGATATATTTACCTTTGAGTGCTGGTGGTGGATAGCGTTCTATTTCTTTTAGTAATACATCATTTAGCACAGAGGTTGGGACTTTCTTGGTAATGTTCTCATATACTTGTCCTACTTTCTCCATTACCTTGAAAATTCTCTGTTTGTTAATCACTGAGGTAAAGATAATGGGAGCATAAGTAATAGGAGCAATTCTTTCTAAAATTTCCTTTTTGAGTTCCTCCATAGTATTGGTTTCTTTTTCTATCATATCCCATTTATTGACCATGATGATTAAGCCTTTACCATTACGATCTGCCAAACTTATGAGGTTTACATCTTGGGATTCTATTCCTCTGGTAGCATCTAGCATGATTATACATATATCACAGTCTTCTAATACTCTGAGTGAACGCATCACAGAGTAAAACTCTATATTATCTCTTACTTTACTTTTTTTACGGATTCCAGCCGTATCAATAAGCATAAATTCTTGACCAAAAGCCTTATAGTGTGTATGGATAGCATCTCTTGTGGTGCCTGCTTGGTCTGTAACAATGCTTCTTTCCTCTCCCATCAATACATTTATAAAAGAAGATTTACCTACATTGGGTCTTCCTAAAATAGCTACTTTAGGGATTTGTATGGCTTCTTCTTCTTCATATTCGGGGAAATTATCCATTATTTCATCTAGCAATTCTCCTGTTCCTGACCCGTTGGCAGAGGATACGGGAAATATTTTTTCAAAGCCTAGTGAGTAAAAATCTATAATCTGATCACTTTTATAGCCTTCATCTACTTTATTAGCTACTATGATGGTTGGTTTACT
>Ga0163144_10007795_pt1 | contig 23389 bp, 18 predicted proteins | sample OliLak19BULKMAT1_FD_123175 | JGI IMG/M metagenome (GOLD analysis project Ga0163144, IMG submission 123175) | Freshwater microbial mat bacterial communities from Lake Vanda, McMurdo Dry Valleys, Antarctica - Oligotrophic Lake LV.19.BULKMAT1 | ecosystem: Environmental > Aquatic > Freshwater >...
AGCCACACAAATATGTTTCATCATTAGCAAAAAATCGCACAAAAAAATCCCACTGCATTGCTGCAATGGGATTGTATAAAACCAGTTTTAAAAATTATTCGGCAGTTGGTTCTTCAGTAGCAGAAGTTGGTGCAGCAGCAGATGCGTCAGCAGCCGGCGCTTCAACAGCAGGTACTTCAGCAACAACTTTAGCAGCTTTAGATTTAACAACAGGCGCTTCAGCAACCGGCGCTTCAACAGCAGCAGGAGCTTCGGCAACAGGAGCTTTAGCAACTACAGGAGCAGCAGCGCTTGCAGCATTATCCATTTTAGCTTTAAGATCAGCCAATGCGCCGATATCACCAAGGGTAGATTTCTCTACTTTGCTTTGCAGGTTTTTTACTGCTTTCTTGGTTACTTCAGCATCTGCTTTTTTCTCTTTAAACTCAGCTTGCTTTACTTCTTCAATTGCTTGTTCCCACAGGCGTGTGTGGCTTAGTACAATGCGTTTGTCGTTGCGGTCAAATTCAATCACCATGAATTGCGCAATTTCATCAGCACCTACGCTCTTACCATCTTCTTTTAAAAGATGACGGTTTGGCGCAAAGCCTTCCAATCCGTAAGGCAATTGCACTACAGCACCTTTATCGTCTTTTTTAATAACGGTACCTTCATGAATACTACCAACAGGGAAAGTACTCTCTAAGCTGTTCCAAGGATCTTCTTCAATTTGTTTGTGTCCTAACTGAAGTTTACGGCCATCTTTATCGATGTTCATAATGATTACTTCAATTGCAGCACCCACTTTTGTGTATTCGTTCGGATTGTTAAAACGTTTCAACCAGCTTAAATCACTGATGTGAATCATACCGCCAATGCCGGTAGCCAATTCAATAAATACACCGTAAGGAGTGATGTTTTTAACTGTACCTGTATGCTTACTTCCTTCTGGAAATTTAACTTCGATATCGCTCCACGGATCGTTGGCCATTTGCTTGATAGACAAACTCATTTTACGAGTGTCTTTATCAAGGGTTACAATCTTAGCTTCGTATTCGTCGTTTAATTTAAAGAACTCTTTAGCATTCACCGGTGTGTTAGCCCAGGTAATTTCACTTACGTGAACCAAACCTTCAACACCTGGCATAATTTCTAAGAATGCACCGTAGTCTTCAATATTTACAACTTTACCTTTTACAACTTCACCTTCTTTAATGCTTTCGCTTAAAGTATCCCAGGGATGCGGCGTCAATTGTTTCAAGCCAAGGCTGATACGCTTTTTGTCGTCATCAAAATCCAATACAACCACGTTGATTTTTTGATCCATCTTCAATACTTCACTAGGATGGCTTATGCGGCCCCAGGAGATATCAGTGATGTACAATAAACCATCTAAGCCGCCAAGGTCAAGGAATGCACCAAAGTCAGTAATATTTTTGATAGTACCTTCCAATACCTGTCCTTTTTCCAATTTACCGATAATTTCAGCCCTTTGTGCTTCGATATCGCTTTCAATAAGTGCTTTGTGAGATACAACGGCGTTCTTAATGGTCTCATTAATTTTAACCACTTTAAATTCCATTGTTTTACCAACAAACTGATCGTAATCTGTTACAGGCTTCACATCAATCTGAGATCCTGGTAAGAAAGTTTCCATACCAAAAACATCAACTATTAAACCACCTTTAGTTTTGCTGGTAACCAAACCAGTAACAATTTCGCCGGTTTTGTGCAGTTCCATAATTCTTTCCCATGCACGGCTTGTACGGGCTTGTTTGCGGCTAAGGTGTAAGTTGCCATCTCTGTCTTCTTTTTCAACCACCATTACTTCAATGATGTCACCTACTTTTAATCCGCCAACAATATCCCTGAATTCGTTCAGGGAAATTAATCCATCGCTTTTAAAGCCAATGTTTACAACCGCATCTGTTTTGGTGATGGCTTCAATAGTAGCCTGAATCATTTCACCATCATTGATTTGCTTAAAAGTGTCGTCGTACACTTTATCGTACTTTTCTTTTTCTGCCTGGTTGTAGCTGCTAACATTGCGTTTGTCTACACTCCAGTCAAAATCGTCGTGTGGTGTTACAATTCTTTCTACCACAGGCGCTTGAGCTACTACCGGTTCAACGGCAGCAGTTTCGTCTGCAACTACTTCAGCAGTAGGCTCCGCAGGCACATTTGTTACCGCAGCAGATTCTGCTTCTTCTGAAGCAGCACCTTCCTGTGCATCTGCGTTTAATTGTTTAATAATGTTAAATGACATAAAATAACCCCGGGTTTTTTTAACGGGGCTGCGAAGGTAGGGCTTTTCAGGGTTTTTTTGGCCATACAACAGCATTTTTTTGAGGTGAGTTAAAGCTGTTTTTTGAGACCGGCATTGGCCCAATGTGGTTCTTCATTGGCGACGCTCCGTTCAACAGTACATCTTTTGGGATCTTTTATCGGCAATATTTAAAGAGTAAGTGCGTAAAGCTGATTCCTTTTAAAGTTAATTGACACACTTTAAGTTAAGAATATGATCTACGTAATTTAAATACACATTTATTTTACACACCCTGTACTCCCATGTAAAACAAAAAAACACAGGCATCATCCCGTGTTTTTTTACAAATAAATTCTTACATCAATTAATTCTTAGGAAATCCCGGATCAGCCTTTACTTCCTCTATTTGCTGCATATGCCGGTTGCTGTGGGCGCCAATAAATAAAACCATCTGGTAACTGTCAAAACTTCCCACAGGCAGGGTTGCAACATGATTCCGAAGATCAGCCTCCGAATTTTTGATGTAATCTATCAGCTTACCCCTGTTTTCTTTAAATGAATTAATGGCATCATTTAATGTTGTAAAGCCGGTGTTCTGAGGTTCAAATGGAGGAAATGTTTTTACTTTAGTAGTGCGGTTTTCAATGTTCTTCATTACTTCTTCATCCGTCATTTTAATATCACTCCTTTTTTCCGGATTGGCAGCACCGTTAATAGTTCCCTCTGTCATTTTCCACAGCCCCATTTCCGTTGCAGCTATATGTTTCATACAATCTTCCACACTCCATTTATCCGCAGCAGGCTTGTATGTAAGTTTTGCTTCGCTAAGGCCTTTAATTGAAGCCAGCACGCCTTTTTCCGTTTCTTTTAAAAACTTTACTGCTGTCTTTTTTTCTTTTTTGGATACACTGTTATCTGCTGGCGTAAATGAAACTCCCGCAACAAGGCTGATAAAAACCAATAGCTTTTTCATAATAAAATTTTAAGATTAACAATTTAAAGATCAAAGGCAATTATGTTGTTAGCAGAAAAGTATAAAATAGTCTGATAAAATCCAACGTCAATTTTGCCGTTTTCAAAAAAAGGTATTTCTTTTTTTAAATCTATTACAAGTTTATTTAAAGTTTAATCAATAAATTAAAAATTGGATATCAAGAAAATGAAATAACATTTTTTGTAAATACTGCACACAGCTGGTTAACTTTTTTCCTACAGGTAGCGTTACTGGCCATAGCATTATCTGCTAATCATTTTAAATGTAATTGTGTTACACCGATGCCTAATTAATTGACTCTTTTTTGCTAAATAAAACCTGTTCAATAATTATTATAAATATTTATTATTTAAATGATTTTCTCAAAATCACCTGTTTTGAACTCTTTTATATAAATTGTGTTGTTATTTTAACATTATTTTATAACCAAAACTTCTTACATGAAAAAAAATCTCACTATTCATTTTCTATGTCTTTTAATGCTGTTGAGTTCAACTATTACAGCGCAAAAAATTGCTGGTATTGTTACCAGTGGTGGTGTGCCAGTTGTAGGTATCAGTGTTGGTTCCAAGCCATCTAACAAAGGCGCCGCAACTGGTAAGGATGGAAGGTACAGCTTGATTTTTGAGCCGGGAACGTATAAAATTACTTTTTCTGGTACAGGTTATAAAACTGTTATTGAAACGGTAACACTTGCACCAGGTGATGAAAAAACGCTGGACGCCATCATGGTTGTAGCCGATGAAACCTTGCAGGACATTGTTTTAGTTGGTACCCGTTCATTACCACGTTCTTCAACTACATCAGCTTTGCCGGTTGATAATTTCGATAATAAAACGTTGAAATCTACAGGGCAGATTACATTTGACAAGGCCTTGCAATACAGGGTGCCATCATTTAATTCCATTAATACGCCGGTAAATGATGCAACCACTTTATTGGATCCTTATGAAATCAGGAACCTCGGCCCCAGCCGTACGTTGGTGTTAATTAATGGTAAAAGAAAAAATTTAAGTTCATTATTGTATGTACAATTTGCACCTGGCAGAGGTGAAACCGGAGCAGATTTATCTGCCATCCCTACTGATGCTATTAAAAGAGTGGAGATATTGCGTGATGGTGCATCTGCCCAATATGGTTCTGATGCTATTGCAGGTGTAATGAATGTAATTTTAAAAGACAAATTTGAATACAGCTCTTTAACTATTAACTCTGGTGTTACCAGCAAAGGAGACGGAAGTAATTATGGCATGGCTTTTAACAGTGGTGCCAACTTTGCCGGAAAAGGGTTTATTAATTATACCGTTGATTTCAGCCAGCAAAATAATGCGGTTCGCTCTGGTATTATTGATATCCCTACAGAAATTGCAACTTTTGGTGGTAATCCCACAGATGATGCTTCTATCAGATCTTATTTGGCACAATATCCTACTGGTAATAACAAAAATGGTACGGGTGAAATTACTGCTGCTAAATTTAATTACAATCTCGGCATTCCGCTTGGCGAAAAAGGAATGCTTTACAGTAATGCAGCATTGGTTGCAAAAAAAGCCATCAGTAATGCCAATTTCCGCACGCCATACTGGAGGGGCGATCCTTTTAATCTATTGCATTCTGCCGGATCAACTTATCTTGGCTACGGCCCCACTTTTGAGGGTGAATTGCTGGATTATAATGCTACCATTGGTTTTAAAAATGAAAGTAACGGATGGAAGCAGGATGTAAGTTTTACAATGGGTGGAAACCAGCAGTTATATACTGTTGAAAATACGTTGAATCGTGGGTTGGGAGCTAATAGTCCAACATCTTTTAAACCAGGAGGTTTTAAGTTTACCAATCTTATTGGCAACTATGATATTTCTAAATCCGTTACTGATAATTTTAGCATAGGATTTGGTACGGAGATAAGGCAGGAAACATTTAAGATTATTGCTGGTGATACAGCATCTTATGTTTCAGAGGGTGCCAACTCATTTCCGGGTATCCGCCAGGAAAATGCTACCAGTAATAGCCGATTTAACTTTGGTGCTTATTTTGATGCCAGTTTGGATGTAACCAAAAACTTCTTACTCAATGGTACCATCAGGGCAGAAAAATATAGTGATTTTGGATCTGCAACTGTATGGAAAGCATCCTCCCGCTACAAAATTGCAGGCGATAAAGTAGTGTTGAGAGGCTCAATTTCTACGGGTTTTAGAGCGCCTACATTGCACCAGATATATGCACAGTCAACCCAGGCCTCTTTTGCCGGAGGAAATATTGTGCTTTCCGGTTTATTTAATAACAGGAGTAAGCAGGCGCTTGCTTTGGGAATCCCATTGCTGAAGCCTGAAAGATCTAATAACAATACTATTGGAGTTGGCTTTAATCCAACCAAAAACTTCAGCTTTACGGTAGATTATTACAGTATTACAATTAAAGAAAGGGTTGTTTACAGTTCTTCCATTACTACAGAAGACCGTTTACTTGCTGCCCCAACAACAGAATTGGGAAGAATACTTAAAGGTAACAGTGTAGGAGCCGGTAATGCTGATTTGCAAAGTGTTCAGTTTTTTATTAATGGAATAAAAACCAGAACACAAGGGCTTGATGTGGTTGCCAACTATAAAAATATCAATTTAGGCAAAGGTAAACTGGGCATTAACCTTGCTGCTAATTTCACGCTGAAAAACGAAATAGTTGGTCTTCCCAACGATCCGAAAGCAATCAGAGATGGCGGTTCAACCATTCTAAGTACACAAATTAAATCTTTGTTAACCGAAGGTCGTCCTTTATACAAAGCAGTTTTAGGAATGGATTATCATATCAATAAGTTTAGTGTTAATCTTAATAATACGCTGTTTGGAACAACTAAGTTCCAGGATCTTGATAATGGAGGTGCTATTATGGAAAATATCAAACAGGTATTTTCACCTGCGGTTGTTACAGATTTAAATGTTGGTTATGATTTTACAGATAAAATAAATTTCTCCGTTACAGTAAATAACCTGTTAAATATTTTGCCAAAATGGAAGTTGGAATTAACGGGTAACAGTAACGATGCCAATTATGCAAATGCAAACGCTACGCTTGCAAATGCTGCCGATAAAAGTTTGCTCGAAGGGTTTTTGTCTTTCAGCGGCAGGTACAGAATTTTAGGTTACAATGGTTCTCAGTTCAGCCAGTTGGGAACAATTTTCCAGGCTTCTTTAAATTTTAAATTTTAAGGAAAAATAAAGTTTCTTTTTAGGGCTGATCTTACTTGTGAAGATCAGCCCTTTTTTAATGGCAGAATGTTTATATGCAACATAGATAAGGCTTGCATGAGATTGCTTTGCTTGGAATACTATTATTTTTTTAGGGAAGAAATATTTAAGAAAAGAGTTTAAATTGTAGCTAAAAAAAGAACTATCTATGGCAATGTATGATAATGAAAATACGGTTGAAAAATCCTTTGACCTCAATTATATTTCAGAGTATTTGATACAGGCTCAATGGGCCGAGTTTATTGAATTGAAAAAAGTAATTACAGCGTTGTACAAAATAAAAGGCAGTGCAATTTCTATACTTGATATTGGTATTGGCAATGCCCGGATCCCAAAACATTTATGCGGTGTAAAAGAAATATGGGACATGGTAGCGAGTTATGATGGCACCGACAATGCACAGGCTTGTGTGGATATAGCTAATAAAAATATTGCTGAATTACATATTCAAGACAAAGTTGCTGCCTTTTTCTTTGAAGCCACCAACCTCAATAACTGGAATAAAAAATATGATATGATTATTACCACCTGGTTTACGGCTGGTAATTTTTACCCGGACAATTTTCCTTTTGAAAATTATGCTTCTACTGTAGAAAGACTTAATCTTTCTACCAACGAAAAATTTACCACAATTTTTAAAAACGCCTACAATCTGCTTAACCCAGGTGGAGAAATTGTAATTGGAGCTTGCTACAAACACAATGATAGCACCCGCCTAAAACAAGAAGAATCCTATAAAAAAATGGGAATGACAGTTATCACAAGCCCGGCGGATAGTTTTACAGCAACAAGGGAAGGTTTTTGGAGCCAGCGTTTTACAAAAGAGAAACTTCTACACTACCTGCCTTTTGTTGATCGAAATAAAATTGTATTTAATGAGTTGGACACCTATGATTATGCCATGCAGGTGCGTATAATGATATAACGCACGCTCTCATAAAATATATTTTTTTAAGGTTTTAATCTTGCACAGCAAGCACCGGTACTTTGCTTTGATAGATAAGCTTATTGGTATGTTGCGTTTTAAACAATCTGTCAAAAAAACTGTGGTATTTGGGTCCAATGATAATTAGATCAATGTTATGGTCTTGTACAAACAGGTCAACCGATTCCTGAAAATCAAACAAACGCATAAAATAAAATGCTGGTTTAAATTCTTTCATCAGCTCGGCCATTTTATCTCTTTGTGCTCTATATTCCAACGTAAGGGCAAGGTAATGGCTATCATCAACATTTAAAATATGCAGACAAGGTTTAAAGTCTTGTAAAATCCTTTTAATAGATAGTAATGTAGGCGTTTCTTCTACAGATTTAAGTTCGGATGTAATCAATGCATTTGATACACTAATAAAATGCGCATTTTCCGGCACAATTAGTACCGGGCATATTTCTTTTTCTGCAATCTTCAAAGTCTTGTTGATAGAAAAACGTTGTTCAAGTGCTGTTTTGCTATTTAGACCCATTACAATCATATAAGCCCTCTTTACATGTGCATATGCAGTAAAACAATCAATAAAATTATCTCCGGTTTCTATAAAAGTTTCAATTATTGGAACAGATACCAGCAACTCTGTTTTAAGACTCTGTAATAATTTATCTGAATTTAAAGCGTCTTTTTCGTCGGAATAAAAATGATACAATATTAACCTTACATCATCCTTTCCCTGGTACATTTCTGCAGCGTAATGCGCTGCATTATAAGATGTGAGGGAAAAATCCAAAGGAACAATTACTATACGCATGGGCTAATAAATTTTTTTTACAAATTAACTAAAAAAACCAACTTTTCACATTTTTGATTTCTCTAAACTCTTTTTTAGTATTGATACTTATTTTTCATTCAATTAACTAGCTTAATAACAAGGTTATTTTCTTTTTGTTCTCAATTTATATTGTGATTAACCACATTTTCCGACTATTTTTTTGTTAGCCGGTTAACACAATTATTTGCCGTCTATGTAAACCAATGTATTGTGCTATGCAAAGTACCTACTTTTGTTATGTAATATTTTTAACAAAGTATAAAGCATAACCATGAAACATTTATTTATTCTGCTGACTGCAATGAGTATAAGTATAGTCAGCATAGCACAAACCCCCAAAAGCGGGAAAATTATCGGGAGCCTAAAAGATGGTGGCAACCAAAAAATTATTGATGCCGCTACCATTACATTATTGAATTCAGGCGATAGTAGCCTTGTTAAGACTGCCGTAACTGACAAGGAAGGCAATTTTATGTTTGAGAAAGTAAACAACGGTAACTATTTAGTTGCTGCCAGTTCCATTGGCCACAGCCTGGTGTACAGCACTTCATTTTTGGTTGATGAAAATCACAGCAACATTACGCTTGATGTTTTGCAGTTAATTGCCAGTAGCAAAAATTTGAGTGAAGTTGTGGTTAACACCAAAAAGCAACTTATTGAGCGCAAGGCAGATCGTACTATAATAAATGTAGATGCAGCCATTAGCAATGCCGGCACAACTGCATTGGAGGTATTGGAAAAAAGCCCGGGAGTTACCGTTGATAAAGACGGAAATATAAGCCTTAGAGGCAAACAGGGTGTTATGATCATGCTGGATGGCAAGCCTGCTTATTTAACCGGGCAGGAACTTACCAATTTATTAAAATCTATGCCATCAGCCAATTTGGACCAAATAGAAATTATGACCAACCCCTCTGCCAAATATGATGCAGCTGGTAATGCCGGAATTATAAATATCAAAACCAAAAAAAACAAGCAGGTTGGGTTTAATGGTAATATCAATCTCGGATACGGACAGGGCGTTTATGGTAAAACCAACAACAGTCTCAACCTTAACTATCGTACCGGCCAATTTAATTTGTTTGCAACTGTAAGTGCCAACTACCGCAAAAATTTCCAGCAGCTGGATATTACCCGCAGGTATAAAAATGCCGACCAAACGCTGAATGCAATATTTGAACAGGGGGCCGACTTAAACAGAATTAATCAAAATTATAATTCTAAAATAGGTGCTGATTTTTATGCAAGCAAAAAAACTACCATTGGAGTTGTACTAACCGGGTTTACTACGCCATCTTCTGAGAAAAATTATAACACTAGTTTTTTAAAGAATAACCTTGCTGTGGTAGATTCAATTGTTACAGCTTCAAGTTACGAAAAATCCGATTGGAAAAATGGAGCAGTCAATCTTAATTTCCGCCGCCAGATTGATTCTACAGGAAGGGAATTAACAGCGGATGTTGATTATATAACCTATAAATCCAATAGGGATCAAAACTTCGTTAACACATCTTATACCGGTAATTGGAATAAAAAATTTACTGATAACCTGGTAGGAGAGTTGCCTTCTCTCATTAATATTTATACAGCAAAAGTTGATTATACCCATCCGTTAAAATCCGGGTTAAAAGTTGAAACAGGGCTAAAAACAAGTTTTGTAAAAACTGATAATAAGGCCGGTTATTTTAATGTATTGGATAATGAAAAATTTCCCGATTATGAAAAAACAAATCAATTTGTTTACAAAGAAAACATCAATGCAGCTTACCTTAACTTAAGCAAGGAAATAAAAAAATGGAGTTTTCAAACAGGTCTTCGTTTGGAAAATACAAATATAGAAGGTAACCAGTTTGGCAACCCACAACGTACAGATAGTTCGTTTAAACAACATTACACCAGTCTTTTTCCAACACTGTATGTAAGCTATAATGCCAACGAAAAAAATCAGTTCAGCTTTTCCTATGGTCGCCGCATCAACAGGCCGGATTATGAAGATCTGAACCCATTCTTGTTTTTTCTTGATAAATATACCTATGGTGGTGGTAACCCATTCTTAAAGCCATCCTATGCCAATACATTGGAAGCATCGCATACATTTAAGCAGTTTTTAACCACTACCGTAAACTATACCAATACCAAAAATTTGTTTGCAGATGTATTTGAACAAAAGGGCTACGCTACTGTAATAAAAAAAGGCAACTTTGGCCAAACAAACACTGCCAGCATATCTATGAGCGCACAAATACCCGTTAAAAAATGGTGGATGCTGATAGCTTATCATGAATACAATTATAGCCAATACAAAGGTTTACTAAATGGTGACAATATTAATATAAGTGCAGGTAATTATTTAATAAACATCAATAACCAGATTACACTTAAAAAGGGCTGGAGTGCAGAATTGTCGGGCTTTTACCGCACACCGGGTATTGAAGGACAGATTAAAATAAGCGATATGGGCCAGGTGAATGTAGGGGTACAAAAACAAGTATTAAAAAGTAAAGGTTCGGTTAAGTTGAATATCCGTGATATATTTTACACCATGCCGGTAAGTGGTAGTATTAACTTCCAACGCACTGAGGCAACCTTTGCACAACGAAATGATTCAAGGGTAGCAACTTTAAGTTTCGTTTATCGCTTTGGTAAACCAATAAAAGGGGCACAAAAAAGAAAAACCGGTGGTGCAGGCACAGAACAAAACAGGGTAAAAGCAGGCAACAATTAATTACTGATAAATTTCAACTGATAAAGATGCAGCTTATACAGGCTGCATTTTTTTATTTAGTGCTGTCAATAAAAAATCATCCTTTTCGTTAATGCCCATATTTGTAAAAAGTTTTGTTGGAAATGCTATTTACAGATAAATCAACTTATTTTACAGCTTTAAGGTAACCCCCCATTCATAATGAAAAGAATTATCATTGTTTCCACCACATTTTTTTTACTATTATCTTCCTGTAAAAAAGAAAATAGCAACAGTACACCAACCTGTAATAAAACAGTGGCAGATATTGCAGGTACTTATTCTATTGTAAAAGTAGAGGCTGGTCTTGCCGAACCTTTAACAGATATTACAACTTCAGAACTTGACCCTTGCCAATTGGATGATAAATTAGTGCTTAACGCAAATGGCACCGCCAATTACCAGGATGTTGGGACAGTTTGCAGCCCCAATGGTTCTGAAACAGGTACCTGGTCTATTGGGAGCGATGGTAAAATGACGCTAAATGCTGGTACTACAGATGTTTCAAATGCAGAAATTAGTTCATTTGATTGTGCTACACTGGTATTGTTGGCAAATGAAGTGATAAGTGGTATCCCTGTAAAATTCAGGCTTACTATAAAAAAATAATTCTTCCTCATAAGTAATTACCCGGTTAATTTTGTAATAAATTATTTCATCATGCCATCATTCGATTTTAGCAGCAAGGTAGATTTGCAAACCTTAGACAATGCCATCAACACCATAAAGAAAGAAATTACCAATCGCTTTGATTTTAAAGGCAGCCATGTGGTAATCGACTTGAATAAGAAAGATTTTAAGTTGAATCTGGAAGCAGACAGCGAAATGAAACTTGGCCAAATCATTGATGTAATGATTAGCCGTAGTATGAAACAGGGACTGGCGGCAGAAATATACGACTTATCAAAAGAACCCCACCAAAGTGGTAAAATAGTAAAGCAGGAAGTTGTTGTTAGAAATGGTATTAAGCAGGAGGATGCAAAAAAAATTGTGAAACTGATAAAAGACAGCGGACTAAAGGTACAGGTTGCCATTATGGACGATATAGTGAGGGTAACAGGCAAAAAAATTGATGATCTGCAGGATGTGATACAGGCATCAAAAGGCTGGGATATTGGAATTGCTTTACAGCAAACAAATATGAAAAATTAACGTACTTCTATCCTGGCGCCAACTTAATTGAAAAACTAAGTCGGCACCGGGTTTATAAAATCAATAAAATTTTATTTCGGTATAAGCCTGTTTGATAGGCAGTTTAAGCTTTTAAATCCACTACTCTATACACTTTCCTAAAGAAATCAAGCTTTATTAAGAACTACATCTCCTGTAGTGTTTATTGAAAAATTAATTTATTTAAAGAAATTGAGGAGCAACCATTCTCAAATAATTTCTTTATTTAAAATTACCAGCTAGTTCAATATAATATTTCCTAAAAAAAATGGAAACATTGTTTACAAAAATGATTTACACAATTAAGTCATAAAAAGGTATCACTTCTTTTAAGAAATAGCTTTTTATTTTAAAGCATTGCAACCCTTTTCAAACTATTCCGTATTTACTAATAATAGCAGTTTGGTTGTACAGTAGATTTGATTTAAACTACTCTAGTCAGTTAAAAGAGGTAGATGATTGTTTTAAAAAAGGTGAAATAATTAAATGATTGCGCTTTACAATATTTAGTTGGTAAAAAATAAAAAAAATTATGCATAAAGCGGGTAAAATAATATTGTTTGTTTCTATGTTAGTTTGGTTAATGGCCTGTTCTAAAGAAAGTTCGTTAACTGAAGTGCCTGCAGCAGACAACATAGATACAACTAACGGGGCAGTAAAATACAACGGCTCCTTTATAAATGCACCTGGTAAAAGTGCAACTGGTACAGCGCTGATCCTTTTAAAAAATGGCGTATATTCTGTAGCTCTAAAAAATATGAATGTAAGTGGTGGGCCAGATCTGCGGGTTTATCTTTCAAAACAAATACAACCCATAGATTTTTTTGATATTGGTAAATTAAAATCTACCAATGGCGACCAGGTTTACCAGGTAACGGGTAACGTAGATTTTACTTCTTATAGATATGTACTTATCTATTGTAAGCAGTATACTGTATTGTTTGGCAGTGCGGATTTAAAATAAAATTTAATTGTACTTATAAATTGTTGGTGTCGATTTGGAAAACATAACATATATCATAAAAGGGTGCATACAACGGGACCATAAATATCAGCGGATAATTTATAACCAGTATCGTGGCTATGCATTAAAAATAGTTTTCCGTTACATCTACAGGTACGACAAAGCGGTGGATGTAGTAAATGACGGGTTTGTAAAACTATTCCGGAGTATTGAGAAATTTGATTTGGGTGATGATACAGATCATGAAAGAAAATTTATGGGCTGGTTTAAAAGAATATTGGTTAACACAGCGATAGACGAATTACGCAGGGGAAGTATGCTTCCGGAAATAGGCGGTATACCAGAACATGTTTGGGATATAAAGGATAATAGCCAGGATGCAGACCAGCTTTTGTTGTATAAAGATTTAATCATTCTCATTAAAGAACTTCCACCTGCCTGCAGGGTTGTTTTTAATTTATATGTTATTGATGGCTATACACACAGTGAAATTGCGGACATGATAAAGATACCCATCGGTACATCAAAATCGAGCCTTTCGAGGGCACGGTTATTATTACAAAACAGTATTAAAAAAATGGAGGAAGCCAAGTTATGCCGGATGTAGAAGACAATATGGATGAATTATTCAAAAAAGCTGCCGGGGGGTATTCACTTAAGAATGCAAAAGACGATTGGGATAAAATTGCGCCTTTGCTGGAGTACAGCACAGGAGCTGCTACAGCTACGTACAAAACGGTAAGTGTAAAAAAGTACAGCATTTTATTACTGGCGCTAAGTTTATTTTTATTTATAGCAGGGTTTATAGCAAACAATAGTCGGAACAAAAAGGTAGCTCCTTTAACCAGCAAGGCAGAAAGGAAAATACTGGTTGAAGAAATAAAAGAAAAGTACAAAAATAAAAATTTAGATGCTGTTGCAGTGCCAAATGAAAAGAATGCAAGTAAAAAAAAATTACTAAATAATAGAAAGGAAGATGTAAAGCAAAACCACCTTGGCCCGGATACAAAAAATATTACAAGGCTTACTAAAGAAAGAAAATACCGATACAATATTTATGACGGAGAAAGTGATACCAGAGGATCAGAAAAAATACTTGTAGCTGATGTGCCGGTTGTGAATGACAAAATATTTCCGGAAAAAATCAGCAATGAAAAAGTGATAATCAAAAAGCATCACCCCTCTGAATATGCTGCTAATCATTTTGTATTGCGTCAATCAATTTCAGCTATACAACTGCCCGGTAAAAAAGATGATATTATTATAGAAAAAAAAGTGGCTGTATATAGTAGAGAGAAAGTAAAGAAAGAACAAGGTGTTTATATTGGCTTTATGTTTGGCCCTTCCTTTAACCAAATAAAAACGCAGGGGCTAAAAAAACCGGGTTACGATATTGGTGTGATAGCAGGTTATCAAATTAGTAAATCATTATCAGTTGAAACCGGATTAATGTATGACCGAAAATATTATTTCAGCAGCGGAAAATATTTTGATATGTCGAAAGTAAGCGCCTCTATGCCTGCAGGCATGAAAGTGCTGAGCCTTGATGGAAGCAGTGCTGTATTTGAGATTCCTGTTAAAATTAAATATAACCTGCCAGGCAAAAGCAATTCAAATTTTTATTCAATCGCTGGTATATCCACTTACATTATAAGCAATGAGTTTAATAAATACCGGGTAGTAACAAACGGAACGGAGCAAAATATTACAGGCACCTATAATAATTCGTCTCGTTACCTCGCTGCCGCACTGGATCTAAGCCTCGGCTATCAAAGTAAGATTGGTTCGTTCGGTAGTATTCGTATAGAGCCTTACGTGCAGATGCCGCTGAAGGGTATTGGTGTGGGTTCACTGCCGGTGATGACAGCAGGCCTCCATATTGGATTTACCCGTCTTATTCATTAGCAAAGAAATTAAATAGTGGGATCATTTTTTTCAGTAAAAAAACTGAACAGGAATTCTTTTGCCCAATAAAATCCTTTTATAAAAACAGAATTCCATTTGTTAGTTGCAATAAATTTTTAATTAATGATTTCATGAAGAAAATACTTGTTACAGTCTTTATTGTTTTACCGGCAATAACTTTTTCTCAGATGCTGTTAAAAGCTGGTGGAACATCAGGCAACCGTTGGAACGAGACGCTCAACTCTCAAACACCGGGAAAAGGTTTCAGGCTTTCCGGGGAGAAATTTGTTGTTCAGCACTTCGCTATTGGTGCAGGTATTTCTTATTTGTCTTTCAATCCCAACAAGCAGATAAACGTACGCTTTAATTCTTACAGCCTGCAATGCACTTATTATTTTAATACAAAAAAAATACAACCCTATTTCGGCGCTGGTGTTGGTTATACCCTGTATAAAGACAAAACTACAATTGATTTGGGTAGTGGTATTACTGATACCCAATCCAGGGACAAAAATTATGGAGTTATTTCTCCTTACCTGGGCCTGCAGTATGGTATTAATAAAATAAGCCGGGCCGGTTTTTTTGTACAGGTAAATACTGACTTTGTTCCCATTGCAAATATTCAGCCTATAGGATTTATATCTGTTACAGCAGGTATTAGCTATCATTTACCGGGTCATTAATAGTTGCTGCGTTATAAAATTTCAATCAATCAATCAATCAATCAATCAATCAATCAATCAATCAATCAATCAATAATTAACATTAAAAAAACAAACAATGAAAAAGATCATTTTTTTACTGATGGCTGTAGCCACCATCTCATTTAGCGCTTGTAAAAAAACCGAAACCGTAACTGAGTTTTCTAACCTGCCAATCGGTGCTGTCACAACGCTTAAAGCAGGAATTATTACCCAGCAAAATGCACCCGGCACACCGCCTACCAGTGGAAACCTTTCTGTAATTCAGGATTCGAGAGGCGACCAATTCTTAAAATTAGATGCCAATTTCACTTCTGGTTTTACTACAGGAACAGTAGCTGTTTATTTTGCCAAAACAAACGAAGAAATAAAAAACCAACGCAATGGCGGCACTACTCCAACCAATGTACGTGCTGTTGGATTTGTGGGTAATGCGGGTGAAAGATATTTTCAACTTAGCGGTGCCGGATTATTTACAGGTTTTTCTTATGTTGTTTTTTATTGTGAAACCGCGGAAGTAAATTTTGGTTCAGCTCCGCTTAATTAGCATTTTTAAATAAACCCGGTAAAATAGATTTTTACGGGGTAGATATTTTACAATTACATTTTAGAACTAAAAATAAAACTGAGATTTATGAAAATAAAAAACTGGTTATCACTATGCAGCCTGTTGCTTGCATGTAATGTAACTTTTGCGCAAAAACAGGCCTACAAAGAAAAAAATGTATTTGGCCTTACAGTAAATGCAGGGCCGGGCAGTTTTGCATCTGCACTTTCATGGACACACAATCATGCTGTTGGAAAAAAGCAGCGATTCAATATTGGCTACGGTCTGCGTTTTACAAATTTTATCGGGTCTGATCTGGACTATACTACGGCGCCGGCAAAATACACCAGTGGTAAATCAAGCATCGCAGCTTTGTTTTCCGAAAATATCCCTGCCAATATTGACACAGTAAGTTTTGCAAAATCACAAACTTATTTTTTAAACACAGGCATTTATTTGTCGTACCTGTTGCCCTACTTTAAAAACAGGCTTGAAGTGGGTGTAAACATTGATGCAATTGGTTTTACTTTTGGCCCCCGGCAAAATGCAGTTTATAAAAACAATACAGTTACAGCAAAGCCTACTCCATTTAATTTACTCCTGATAAGTGACAGCGACATAGGTTCTTTAAATTCTGAATGGTATGTAAGTTTTTGGGCAACCCCTAAGCTGGCTGTAAAAGTTGGATATCAATTTTTATTCAGTGAATATACAACGGATACCAAAATTCAGCAGTTACCAAACCTTAACGAAGCCAATGACCGTTTTCGTTATAAATCATCCATGATAATGCTGGGTATATCCTATGCGCCTTTCAGAAAATAAACGCACATTAAAAAAACAATACAATGAAACTGATAGCCATTTTTTACTGCTCCCTCTTACTCCTATGCCCATACCTGTTACCTGCCCAAATATATATTCCGGCAGACAATGGGTCGTCGGTTACGTTTAGTATTAAAAATTTTGGATTTAATGTAAGCGGCTCGTTCAGGAATTTGCAGGGTAATATTAAATTTGATCCAAATAACCCGGAAGCGGCTGTTTTTACGGTAACTGTCGATGCTGCCACAATTAATACTGATAACGGTTCCAGAGACGGCCATCTTAGAAAAGAAGAATACTTTGATGCAGCTAAGTACCCGAAAATTTCATTTTTATCTGAAAAAGTAGAAAAAACCGCTAAGGCAGGTTCATTTATTGTTAAGGGAAAATTCACTATAAAGGGAATAAGTAAACCGGTATCAATACTATTTAGTGCTTCGGCACAAAACGGGGGTTATCTTTTTAATGGAAAAGTAGTATTAAACCGGAGAGATTTTAAGGTAGGCGGAAACAGTATGGTATTGTCAGATAATCTTACACTTACCCTAAATGTGTTTGCTCCTAAGGGATAAAAACATTGATCTTAGTTAGCCGTCTTTCTTTTACTAATTAGTTCAGTTTTTTTGGATAAATATTTGTAATTCGCAAGGTGTTTTAGAATCTATACAACCATACTTTTTCACAGTTTATCAGGCAATTGTTAAAAAATTTGAGTACTGATTACTTTATCTAAGATCCTTTTTTATTAATTTGTTGCAATTAAGGACTTGGAAGAAAGCGGAAAAGTATTGATTTTAGTTTTGCAGATAACCATTATTCCCTTATTTTTGCCCTCCTTTAAAAAATAGCATGGCAAAATCCATGCACAAAACTTTTACAAACATGAAAAAAGATTTGCATCCAAAAAATTACCGCTTTGTAATATTCAAAGATATGAGTAATGGTTACCAGTTTTTAAGCCGCTCTACTGCCGATAGCAAAGAGATGGTTAAATGGGAAGATGGTAACGAATATCCGGTAATTAAACTAGAGATTTCAAATACCTCACATCCTTTCTATACAGGTAAAAATGTATTGGTGGATACTGCAGGTCGTATTGATAAATTTAAAAAACGTTACGAAAAGAGAGCGCACTAGTACATACATCTGTACGAACGGTTGTTTTTCATGGCTATACTTTAAGTCCCCTTGGTTTTCCCGGGGGATTTTTGTTTTGAATAGGTTTTAGTTAAGATGTAAGGTAAAAGAAAGATAGCTGTTGCAAATACTGTTTCATAACGCTAAAAAGCTTACCGGTTATGGGTTCTAGCCCCTCTCCCCGTCCGAACGCCAGCCCGAGAGATACATTCTGGCGGGGCTTGGCCAGGCGGGCTTCGGAATATACTATAAGTGCGCTGATGTTTTGCGGAATTGAACTGGAAAAAGTAAAGCTGATTCTAAATTAGCACGCAAGAAAAATGAGTCCACTAATCGAATATGAAAAGAACTTTGAGATATCAGTGTCAAGCTCCCCTCTGCCTTTGGAGAACTTGTCCCGACCTTTCGGGAGGGGTTGGGGGTAAGGTCAAACCGGCAAATAAGCTTAAATACAAAAGAGATTGGGTAGTTATTTGTTTGATATGTAATTTAGTTGCCATGGACATTGTTTTTGATGATAGTTCGGGTAAAGAAAGTCTTTATCCATTTACTGCTACAAGAAACGCTGCTGATATTCGCATTGGCATACTTACTATCCGTGAAAAATGGGCTTTGATGATGACAAAACCGGGCTTTAATGAAAAGCCTGACAGCATTACAGTAAACGCCGCCATCATTCCCACAGAAAATTATGTCGCAACAATAGTACGTGGTTCAGTAAGCGATTCTGAATATGAACAAACAGATAGTTGCATATTAAAATTCCCCTGGAATATTTTTCAATTAAACGATTGGGCACTTAAAAAAGATTTTGAGCTGATAACTAATAACAGAACTTCTCATGCCATTAGCAGCACCAATAAAACCATCGCACCAGAAAATATTTTTATTGAAGAAGGGGCAATAGTGGAGCATAGTTTGTTGAATGCTTCAACCGGTCCCATTTATATCGGTAAAAATGCTGAAGTAATGGAAGGGTGTATGATTCGTGGCCCGTTTGCCTTGTGTGAAAATGCTGTGTTGAAAATGGGCGCCAAAGTATATGGTGCCACTACAATTGGCCCCAACTGTATTGCTGCGGGTGAAATTAAAAACAGTGTATTGATGGCAAACAGTAACAAAGCACATGATGGTTATTTGGGCGACAGTGTGCTTGGTGAATGGTGCAACCTGGGCGCAGGTACTTCCAATAGCAATGTAAAAAATACTGCCGGTACGGTAAAAGCCTGGAACAATGCTACAAAAGAGTACATACCGGTTGGGTTAAAAGCCGGCCTCATGATGGGTGATTACAGCCGTGCCGCCATCAATACTTCTTTCAACACTGGAACAGTAGTAGGCGTTTGCTGCAATATTTTTGGAGAAGGGTTTCCACCCAAATTTGTAAATGATTTTACCTGGGGAAAAGAAAGATATACTTTTGAAAAAGTTTTGCAGCATATTGATAACTGGAAAAAGTTTAAAGGCCAGCACATCACCCAAACCGAAATAAATAATTTAGAAATTCTTTATAAACAATCAACTTAAAAAAATGAGAAAACAAATAGCTGCCGCTAATTGGAAAATGAACCTGACATTGGAACAGGGCAAGGCCTTAACAGAAGAAATTGCAAAGGCTGATCTGGACCTGAACGAAAATAGACTTGTAATTCTGGGTGTTCCTTTTCCCTACCTGGTTACCATTAAAGAATTATTGGCCGGACAACCTAATATTGTAGTTGCAGCGCAAAACTGTTACACAAAAAAATCGGGTGCTTTTACCGGCGAAGTAAGTGCAACCATGCTCACCAGCATCGGTATTCACTATGTTATTATTGGCCATAGTGAAAGAAGGGAGTATTTTAATGAAAGCAATGCCACCCTTGCTGAAAAAGTAAATAGCTGTTTTGAGAATGGATTAAAACCAATTTTTTGCTGTGGCGAAGCATTGGAAATAAGGGAAGCAGGTACACAAAATAGTTTTGTAGAAACCCAGTTAAAAGAAAGCCTGTTTCATTTGTCTGCAGAGCAATTAACCGGCTTTATCATTGCCTACGAACCCATCTGGGCAATAGGTACAGGCAAAACGGCCACCAGCGAACAAGCACAGGAAATACAGGCGCACATACGTTCAGTAATGGCTGCGCAATATAGTGCTGAAGTTGCAGACAGCATTTCTATTTTATATGGCGGAAGCGTAAAAGCTGCCAATGCAAAAGAAATTTTTGGTCAGCCGGATGTTGATGGTGGATTGGTTGGTGGCGCTTCGTTAATAGCTGCTGAGTTTGTGGCTGTTATTAATGGATTGAAATAGTGCATTAGTTATTTTGCAGTTATTCATAAAGAAATAGATCATTTAAAAAAAAGGCGTTCCATAAGAACGCCTTTTTTTTAAATGATCAGCCTGTTTATTATTGACGGTTAAAATTTATTTGTGCACTTTAATTGAAAAGCCAAAGCTGCATAGCGGTATGCCGTACAAGAGTGCGACGCAAGAATGTTGCCCAAAGCAAGAATGCCGGTACCCAAAAAAATAAATGAAAATTTTACATCAAGTCCAATGCCTTGGCAAAGAAAGTAACTACAAAAGGCAATACCATGGAACAATATCCACCGCCAACAGCGTATACTAAAAAGAAAGCCGCAACAGAGGCAAAAAATAAAACCCAATAGAGACCGGTAGATTTTTTGGTTGATTCCATTTGTAAAAATATTTTGGCAAAAATAGGGCAAATGATACAAAGTAATTTACTGGCTATAAATTTTATTTATTGAACTGCCAACGTTTGCAGCCTGCAAAACTTTCTAATTTTGTTGTGTAATTTTAACACCTTAAAAAAAAAGGCTTTATATTGCCTAACTAATTTCTTTTCAATGATTTTAAATTTCTATCTCCGGTTTTCTACCGCATTATCACAATCATTATTGGTCTCAGGCAACCACACTGCACTGGGTAACGACGATGTTACGAAGGCTTTACCGCTTCAATATTTCAACAACGAATTCTGGCAGGCACAGGTGGAGTTGCCTGAAGCATCCATAACGCCAATAGACATTCAATACCGCTATATTTTAAAAACACAGGATGGCAACCAGGTTATAGAGTGGGGCGACGACAGGGTGATTGATTTAACAACTAACGCCGTAAAAGAATACACATTAATTGATACCTGGAACCACGCCGGCGATGTGCAAAATGCGTTTTTTACCAAACCATTTCAAGAGGTATTTTTAAAATCAAAACATGCGGCTGTAAAAGCTAAAGCAGTAAAAATATTTACCCACCAGTTTAAGGTAAAAGCCCCGCTGTTAAAAGAGAATGAAGCGCTTTTTATTGCAGGAAGTACAAAATCATTGGGAGATTGGAAAACCGAAGCGCCATTGCTGCTCCACAAATCCGGCAACTGGTGGACCATTAAAGTAAACCTTGGTAATGAAACTTTTCCGGTGGCCTATAAATATGGCGTATTTGATACGGCAACTGAAAAACTAATCGATTTTGAATCGGGCAATAACCGCACGCTGTTGGGCGAAAGTGGTAAAGGAAAAATAACGGTGATACATGATGGGTTTGCACAACTGCCTTTTCCTACCTGGAAAGGCGCTGGTGTGGCCATTCCCGTATTTAGTTTGCGTACCGAAAATAGTTTTGGCACCGGTGAATTTACCGACATCAGGTTGCTGGTAGACTGGGCAAAAATCTGTGGGTTAAAACTCATTCAATTATTACCGATCAATGATACAACTGCTACGCATAGCTGGTTAGATTCTTACCCTTATGCAGCTATTTCTGCGTTTGCTTTGCATCCCATGTACCTGAATATTGAGAAGGTAGCAGGTGGTAAAAACAGCGCATTGCTTAAATCATTAAAGCCAAAGCAGCAGGAGCTGAATGCCTTGCCAACCGTAGATTACGACCAGGTAATGGAATTTAAGTTTTCCGCTATAGCCGCATTGTACCAGCAACAAAAAAATACGTTTAAAGACGATATTAAATTCTTTGAATTTTTCGATTTAAACCGCCATTGGCTGGTGCCTTACGCAGCATTCTGCTACCTGCGGTACAAGTATAAAACATCCGATTATAACCAGTGGAAAACCCACCAGGTATACGATGAAACGGCCATTGAAAAATTGGCTGCCAATACACAAAAGCATTACGAACAAATTGCGTTGCATTATTTTACACAGTACCACCTGCACCTGCAATTAAAAGAAGCCACTGCCTACGCACATAAAAATGGCATCGTTGTAAAAGGCGATTTACCCATTGGTATTTACCGCTACGGCTGCGATGCCTGGATGGCGCCTCAACTCTATAACATGGATGCACAGGCAGGCGCACCTCCCGATGACTTTGCAGTAAAAGGACAAAACTGGGGCTTCCCTACCTATAACTGGAAAAAGATGCAGGAAGATGGTTTTGCCTGGTGGCGCCAGCGTTTTGAGCAGATGAGTGAATATTTCGATGCGTTCCGTATCGATCATATTCTGGGTTTTTTTAGAATATGGAGTATCCCCATTCATGCGGTAGAAGGTATCATGGGCAGGTTTGTACCAGCCATCCCCATTCACATCAATGAACTATACCAAAATAATATTTCGTTTCAGTTTCACCGGTACTGCAAGCCATACATTACAGATGGCATTATCTACGAAAAATTTGGCGAGCAAACCAATTTTGTAAAAGATTATTTCCTAAGCTGGAATGATGGTGCATGGGAAATGAAACCAGATTTTGATACACAAAAAAAGGTAGAACAACATTTTAATATACAGCCCGTATCGGATATCAATAATTACATTAAGTATGGCTTGTTTGATTTAATCAGCAACGTGCTTTTTTTTGAGGAAGAAGGCTCACAAATGCAGCAGTACCATTTCAGGATAGGAATGGATCAAACCACTTCTTTCAGGGATTTGGATGATCACTCCAAACAACAGTTAAAGGAATTATACATCAATTATTTCTTCCGCCGCCAGGATGATTTCTGGAGAAGGGAAGCCATGAATAAATTACCTGAATTAAAGCGCAGCACCAACATGCTGGTTTGCGGAGAAGACCTAGGTATGGTGCCGGATTGTGTGCCGGACGTGATGCAGCAAATCGGAACCCTCAGCCTGGAAATTCAGCGCATGCCCAAAGATCCCAAAAAAGAATTTTTTCATCC
>Ga0163144_10007796_pt1 | contig 23388 bp, 14 predicted proteins | sample OliLak19BULKMAT1_FD_123175 | JGI IMG/M metagenome (GOLD analysis project Ga0163144, IMG submission 123175) | Freshwater microbial mat bacterial communities from Lake Vanda, McMurdo Dry Valleys, Antarctica - Oligotrophic Lake LV.19.BULKMAT1 | ecosystem: Environmental > Aquatic > Freshwater >...
CATGCGGCCCGCGAGGCTCGTGACACGAAAGTCGCCGAACTCCAGGCGGCCTTCGCGAAGAAATTCTCCGCCGCCGAAGCACAGGTCATGAAAGCCCGCGACGCCCTCGCTGAGCAACAGGCCCAGGCCAGCAGTGCCAAAATGGATACTGCAGTGCGAATCGGCGGCACGATCCTCGGCGCGGTGCTCGGTCGCAGCATTCGCACGGGCAGCCGCAGCTCCATGACGGGTGCCTCAAAAGCCTGGAAAGAAAGCCGCGACGTTTCACGTGCAGAATCAGCTGTCTCCGAACGCGAAGACAGTCTCGCGAGTCTTGAGCAGGAATGTGAGAAAGCCGTCGGCGACCTGAAGAACGCCCTCGATCCCATGAACGAGAAGCTCACCCCTGTCGTCCTCACCCCATTGAAAAAGAACTGCAGCGCCACATCCGTCGGCGTTCTCTGGATGCCCTATCGGGGAGGGGCGAGTGGACCCCAGGTTCCGGCTTGGTAGGGAGCCATCCCCATGTCCGACCTCCTCGCAGAACTTCGCCGACTCGACAAGGCCCACTTCTGGCATCCCTTCACCCAGATGCAGGAGTGGGTCGCCTCGGAGGAAGACCCGCTCATCATCGCGTCCGGTCGCGGCGCTACCCTGACCGACCTCGAAGGGCGAACCTACTTCGATGGCAACAGCTCGATCTGGACCAACGTCCACGGGCACTGCCATCCCGCCATCGTAGCGGCCGTCCGCGAGCAGCTCGGGCGGCTCGATCACTGCTCTGCGCTGGGCTTCTCGAACGAACCGGCCATCCGCCTCGCGGCGCGGTTGGTGGAACTCTTCCCACCGCATACCCTGACCAAAGTATTTTTTACCGACAACGGTTCGACGGCGATCGAGTGCGCCTGCCGGATGGCGGCGCAATACCGGCAACTGGCTGGCGAGTCCCACCGAACCCACTTCATCGCGTTTGATCAGGCCTATCATGGCGATACGGTCGGCGCAGCTTCCCTTGGCGGAGTATCCCTTTTCCGCGCCCATGAAGCCGCCGCAGGATATCCGGTGATCCGCCTCGCCGATGCCGACCAGCTTGCCGATTTGTCCGCGGAAACGATCGCTTCTTGCAACGCCCTCATCATCGAACCACTCATCCAGGGAGCCGCCGGAATGCGGACATGGCCGCCCGGCATGCTGCGTCGCCTCCGCCAATGGTGCGATCAGCACGACGTGTTTCTGATCCTCGACGAAGTCATGACCGGCTTCGGCAGGACTGGAAAGATGTTCGCCTGCGAGCATGAGGACGTCATCCCCGACTTCCTTTGCCTGGCCAAGGGACTGACCGGCGGTGTGCTTCCCCTTGCGGCGACGCTCACGACCGACCGAGTCTATGAGGCCTTTCTCGGAACTTCCGCAGAAGCGAGAACGTTTTTCTACGGTCACAGCTATTGTGGAAATCCCCTGGCCTGCACGGCGGCGTTGGCCAGTTTGCAAGTGTTCGAAGATGAGCGAGTCATCGCCGGACTACCACTCAAAATCGAAGCTCTTCGCTCCAGTCTCGCGATTCGTGCTCGCGAGACCCCGAGTTGGGGCGAATTCCGACAAGTCGGCTTGATTGCCGGAATCGATCTCATTGCCGATACGGGAGCCGGCCCGCTCGACCGGGATCTTCTGACTGGCGCACGCATCTGTCGTCGCGCTCGCGCTCACGGCCTGCTGACCCGGCCGGTGCGCGATACTCTCGTCTTGATGCCGCCTCTCTGTGCAGAGCCTGAGGAGATTATCGCAGCAGTGGACGCTTTGCAAAAAGCGTCAATTTGGCCCTGAAGCATGCTCCCCGGCGCAAAGCAGCGCCTGCGACCGATGGAGGCAGTTCCACCGCCACACGTGCACCCGGACTCAAACCCGGCGGCGGCGATGCCAAGGCCAGGGAGGATGTGACGCCTCCGAAAGCCGTCTCACCGGATCACTCACTCAGTCACAACTGCCACAACCGCCGCTGCCGCAGCAACCACCGCTTTCGACAAGGTCATCGGGGGTGGGCAATTGGCCGAGTTCGAGGGTCTTGCCAACGTGGCGGGACACCTGTCGGAGGATCCCGTTAAGGACTTCCTCAGCGGCCATGAAAGGACCGGTTACAGGGTGATCCTGGATTTTCTCCAACTGGTCGTTGAAAGAATCGATTTCGGTTTGCGTGAGCGTACCGCTGCGCTGCTTTTGACCCATCGTTTCGCCCAGTTCGACGAATTTCTGGTAGCTGGCCTGAGCGGCGGGGTTTTCAAAAAAGGCCTCCACTTTGGCGGCGTTTTCCTTGTATTCGCTCGACTGGAGAATCAACGAACAGAGTTCGCGGGTCTTTTCGAGGATGGCGGAGTTGGGTGCTAGCACTTGTGACATGAGTATAATTAAACGGAAAGAGGAGACGTGACAAGCGGGGATTCCTTACCATCGGCGGAGCGAAAGGCGATGCTGGGGGCGCTTTTGGAGGACCGAAGCAGGCAGTCGCGGGAGCTCCGCAAGGGGGCTGCGGTGGTCGTGCCGGGCCAGTTCGGCGGCGGCGAGGGTGCGCAGTTCCGACCAGCGGGGGACGTTGAGATCGGCGGCGTGGCGGATGTGCCGGAGCAAACTGAGCCACTCGACGAGACAGCGTTCGACATCGCCCGCACCGAAGGGGAGCGAGGGTGCTTGGGCGAGGAGGGAGTTCAACTTGCCGCCGAGATGGAGGGAGAGGACTTCGGCGGCCCCCTCACCGTAGGCGGGCGGGAGTCCGACCTCAAGATAGCCCGGATGGTCCGCCGCGCCGTAGGATCGCAAGCAAGCCGCCGCCAGCCGTTCGCTGCTACCGAGGCCTCCGCGCAGCGCCGGGGGAAGGGCCTCGCTCAAGACCGCATCGAGTTCGAAGCGATGGCCCGCCCTAAGGTTGGCGAGATGGAGCAAGGCTTCCTCAAGTGGATAATGAAGATCCTCGAGCACGGCGGCGACAGCCAATCCCTCGCCTCCCTGAAAAAGGCTGAAGACCTGCCCTCGCGCCGTAGGATACCCGGCATCGTCGATCAGACCAAGTTGACGCCAAGCCTGGGCAGGGGATCCGGCGACGGGCTCGAACGCGGTGCCGGAGGTCTCATCAGTGTAGTGGGTGCCGTGTTCGATGAGCTGCTCGCGGCGGGCCGGATCGTGGAGAAGAGCACCGGCTGAATCCCGGTAGGCGGGTAGCGGAACCATATCCAAATGGCCGATGGCGTAGAGGGTCGGGCCGCGCTGGACGAGCGTGATCGCCAGCGCGGGGGCGAGCGACTCGGTTAGGATGGCGGGGAGCAGACCTTCCAGTTCCGCCACGGAGTAGGAAGCGGCCGCCGATTCTCGAAGCAGGCTGCGGGCGGGGCGATTGAGGCGGGCCACGCCGTGTTCATCGACGGTGGCGACCGGCAACTCCCAGCCATAATACCGAAAACCTCCCGGCGGATTCGGCAGTCGGGACAACCGGGCCGAAGCTGGCAGGAAACGAGCCACGAAAGCCGGGTCGCCGCTGGCGGGGCGATAGGCTCCCTTCTGCCAGGAGAGGACTGCACCGAGAGGGCTCTCGATCTGGCGGGTGGAGTCGTAGATCTCCCATTCGCCTGCGGCATTCGTGATCTCGTTTCGGGTAGGACGCAAATCGAAGAGATTTCCCGACGCGTTGGCGGCACCGGACTCCCCTGCCGACGCGCCGAAGCCAAGAGGAATGTGTTGTTTGGAAAAAAGTCGATCCCTCAGTTCGCGGGCGGCGCGGAAGGGAGAGTCGCCCTCTTTGGCCGCGTGGTGCATCCGCCGCAGCAGGGTTGGCCAGTCGAGCTGATTTTGTCGCCTCAGTTCAAGCGGTCGAGCATCGGCGAGTCGGGGACTGCGACGGGCGGTGATGACATAACCTTTGTCATCGAGACCGCGTCGCCCGGCCCGGCCAACCATTTGCAAAAGCTCGTCAGGGCTGACTTCGCGCTCCCAGGGACCGTCCCGGTAATGCGTCTCGCCCACGAAGACCGAGCGAACCGAGAAGTTGATCCCCGCCGCCAGACCGAGCGTGGCCACGACGACTCGAAGCTGCCCCGCTTTGGCGAGAGGCTCCACGAGGGCGGCGCGTTCGCCATAGCTCAGGCCGCTGTGATGGAAGGCGATCCGCTTGCGGAGCAGCCGCGCGAGGTCGGAGGAGCAAGCCCGCGCGAGGCGGGGGTCGCCGAGAGTGATGGGATCGTCCTCGGGGAGAACTTCGGCGATTTTCCAGGCGATCTTTTCGGCGGCTCGGCGATGCGGGGCAAATATGAGGAGTGGCCCAAGATTCGAAGCGAGCACCCCGAGAGCGAGGCGCTGCCAGAAATTTTGCACTTGGCGCGGGGCCGAGACAGCGAGCCCCTCGATCGGCATCTCATCGAGCGGGACCGGTCGCTCCACCGAGGTGACGACGGTGACGGGGCGACCGAGCCGCTCCAGCCACGCCCCCACGGTGCCGGGGTTGGCGACGCTGCCGCTCATGAGGAGAAGGCGGGTCCGCGACGGAGCGAGGGCGATGGCGAGTTCGTAGTTCAGACCGCGGGTACGGTGCCCGATCATTTGGAATTCGTCGATTACGAGTAGATCGGGACCGTCTCCGGCGAGGAGTCGTTCCCGTTGGGTCTCCAAGGTGGCGACGAGGATGGGGGCGTCGAGGTCGGTCGCGAGATCCCCGGTCGCAATGCCGACCTTCCAGCCGAGCTGCGACCAGTGGCGCCATTTTTCATTCGCCAGGGCCCGCGTGGGAACAGTGTAAACCGCCTGGCCGCCCTGCGAAGGGAACTGGTGTTCGGTGATGAGATTCTCAAAGACAAACGTTTTCCCGGCACCAGTGGGAGCGCAGAGCACGACATCAGAACCGCGCCGAAGAGCGCGGATCGCCTCCTGCTGCCAGAGATCTGGAACGACCAAAGGAAACTGGAAGCCGGCGAAAGCCTGCTCGAAACTGCGCTCCATCGGGAACGTTACGCCCGCCCCCGAATCCGCGCCGGGAGTTTGTTTGCCAAGAGGTCCGTCAGTTCGGAGTCGATCCTCCGCTGGTCGAGATCGGCACGGTCGCTCCGCGAGGTTCCGGGGTGACTTCGGAGATATTGACGGGCAGGCCGGTTTTGTCGATGGCGATGAGGTCCTGGACGATGCGGACGGTTTCGCGCTCGTAGGGACTCATCTTGTGAGGATATTCGAAAAGAGCGTCGTCGGGATCCTTTTCGACAGCCTCGCCGCGGAAGCCGCTCAACTGCTCGACCGAAAGATCGTCGCGGAGGGTCAAGTTCTCGTCGAGGACATTGTCCTGAGTCAGTTTGTAAACCGTGAAGAGACCTTTCTCGTCTTCCCGCTGTTTCGCGAACAAGGCGATTTGCTCTTTTTTGCGGGTTTCGGCGGCGACTTCGTCAGCTTGGTTCTCGGCTTCCCGTTTCGCCAGATTGAGCGAAATGACGTTTTCTTCGATGCGTTTGCTCTCGTCGGCGATGTCGCCGAGGATGTATTCAAAGCCTTTGCGGGAGCCGACCCTCGCTTCGGAAGCGGCCCTCAATGCATCGAGGGGGAGCGGAGTTTCAAAGAAAGGCCGGTAGTTGCTGGCCTGGATCGGATCAACCGTCAGGGCGTTGGGTAGGGAAGTCTCGCCGATCTCGGCCACATCGAGGAGGGAGGGCAAGTGCACGTCGGAGACGACGCCGTCGCGCTGGGTCGAGTGCCCGTTGATCCGGAAGAAGGTCTGGATGGTCAGCTTGAGGGCTCCCTCGTCCTTCGGCGCCTGGTTAAAGGGCAACACCAGCTTCCCGGAGGTGATGGGGCGGAGCTGCTGCACGGTTCCTTTGCCGAAAGTGGTGCGATCTCCCACGATCACGGCGCGTCCGTAATCCTGCAGGGCGGCGGCGAAAATCTCCGAGGCGGAGGCGCTGGCGCGGTTGTTCAGCACCACCAGGGGGCCGCTGTAAACCGCCTCACCGTTGCGGGAGGACTTCTGATCGCGGCGACCTTGCGAATCGAGCGATTGAACAACCGGCCCCTTGCGGATGAAGAGCCCGGTCATGTTGATGGCCTCCTCAAGGGAACCACCACCATTTTCCCTCAGGTCAATAACGAGTCCGTCGATGCCCTCAATGGTCAGTCGGGTGAGGAGACGGCGCACGTCGGTGGTGGTGCTGGTATTGCCGCCGTCCATGTCGGCATAAAAGGACGGCAGGGTGATCCAGCCGACCTTCTGCGGATTGCCGGCGGGGTCTTTGGTGATGTAAAGATCGGCATTGGCGAGGCTCTCTTTGATGTCGACTTTGTCGCGCAAGATATCGACCAATTTGATCTCGGTCGATTTGCCGACCGGCACGACCTTGAGCCGGACGATCGTGCCGAGCTCCCCGCGGATGAGATCCACGATGTCGGAGAGCTTTTTATCGATCACGTCTTCAAAGGGTCCATCCGCTCCCTGAGCGACGCCGATGACGCGGTCCTTTACGTCGAGTCCACCGGACTTGATCGCCGGTCCGCCGACGACGAGCCCCTCAATCGTGGCTCCGCCGAATTCCTCGTCTTTTTGCAGCATGGCCCCGATACCGATGAGGGACTTGTTCATCCCGATCCTGAAGTTGTCGTATTGCTGCGGCGGGAAATACTCGGAGTGCGGATCGTAGGCCCTGGCAATCGACTTGATGAAGAAGCCGGCCACGTCTTCGGTGGTGTTCTCGGCGATGCGCTTGAGGATGCGGTCGTAGCGCTCGCTGACTTTTTCGTATGGAGTCTTCTTGTCCTCGGATGAGACAGCCGGAGCTTCCTTGCCGGCGGCTTTGGCTTTTTCTACTTTTTCCGCGTGGCTCTTGGCGACGGCAGCGGCGACGAAACGTTCCCGGATGAGCTCTCCCTCGATCAGGTTGCGCCAGAGTTGATCGTATTCCTCCCCGGCGGCGGCCCAAGGGACATCTTTGCGGGAGAGTTCGACTTTGCGGTCCGTATCGTAGGTGAAGCTGCCATCCTTGGCGAGTGATTGGGCGAACTTGGCCCGGTCGCGGATGCGCTGTTCATAGACCGAATAGATCTCGAAGGCGGCCGGGATGGCCTCGTTGTGAACGTTGTCGTCGATGAGCAGCTCGTGGCGTTGCACGAAGCCGTCGACATCTTCTTTGGTGAAATAGACGCGGCTGAAATCGAGAGTCTCCAGAAAGGCTTCAAGAGTCCGCTTGGACATTTTGTCATCGAAAGGCCGTTGGAGGAAATGCTCCTCTTCCAACATGGTCGTGACGCGCAGCGCGAGATTGCCGTATTGGGTTTTGTCCTCACCCTGGGCCTGCACCGCGAGGGGTAGAATCACCCCGGTGCCGAGGGCCAGTGGAACAGCGAGAAATCGAAAAAGACGGGCGAAGGCAGAGCGCATGGAATGGCTAGGGTCAGGACGATGATTTTCCCATCCGCCAAGGTGGAGGGGAGGCAGAATAAAAACCTTACACGCAAACGCAAGGCAGTGAAAAGAGATTTATCAGGTATAAAACCGGCGAAATATCCGGGGATGCCTCCGGGCGAGCTTGCAAAACCGGCCCCTCCGGGGTATCTCGCTGCCATGGGAGAAGCATCCGTTTTGAAGAGAAAGCTCGCCTGGGTGGCGGCCTATGCGTTCGGGGTCGTGTTTCTCGGGGCCATCCTCGCGCCCCTGCTATTTTGGGGCGGAAAACATGTCGTGGCGGAGGCTTGGCTGGCGGAAGGCTGGGCCAAGGGACTGCACGGCTCGATGGAGCGGGCTCATTTCTCCCGCTATTTTAACCGGGCGATCCTGTTGGCGGCGGTCCTCCTGATCGGTCCCGTGCTGAGAGGCCTGCGAAGTGGAGGTGAAGGAGAGCGGCTCTCCTGGCGGGATCGTCTTGCGCTCGCGCCGAATCCCGTATGGTGGCGACACGGTTTGCTCGGTTTCGTGGTCGCCGGGGGCAGTCTGCTCCTGCTCGGTGTCTGGTATGTGAGCCGGGATTGGTATGCGATGAAAGAAGGTGCCGAACCCTGGCTGGAGGTCGTGCTGGCGGCGTTGGGCACGGGTCTGGCGGTGGGGTTGCTGGAGGAGGTGGTCTTCCGGGGTGCCTTCACCGCTTTGTTCGGGAGATTGTGGAGACCGATGACGGTGCTCGTGGTGGTGGCGGTGATCTTTGCCCTGCTCCATTTTTTGCAGGCACCCCGCTCTTTGAAAATCGATCCGGTGCTCTGGTGGTCGGGCTTCGACCTGATCGGAGAGGTCTTCGCCCATTTTTTCCGGCAACTCTCCGATCCGGCCTTTTTTATCGCCGAATTTCTCGTGCTCCTCGCGATTGGGCTCGTCCTCGGCTACGCCCGGTGGAAAACCGGCTCGCTCTGGCTGGGAATCGGCCTTCATGCGGGTTGGGTCATGGGGGTGAAAATCCTCAGCGGCCTGACCGTCCGGAATTTCAACCGCGATGCGATGATGCCCTGGCTCGGCGACAGCCTTCGGGTCGGAGCGGTCTCGCTCTTCGTGGTGCTGCTGACCGGCGCAGGGCTGTGGATTTGGTTGCGGAGGCGCCCCGATCGCCCGATCACCTGACCGAACCATGAATCTGGCGCTCCGCGGTTTGGCCGCTCTCCGGCAGGGACTCTTCCCAGCGTGTTGTGCAGGCTGTGACCTTCCTTTGCAGATTGCGCGGCAGGAGGAGCGACCGTTCTTGTGCGAGGCCTGCGAGGCTCAACTGACTCCGGTGGGGCATGGTGCCTGTCTCGCCTGCGGGCATCCCTACGACGGAGTGGTCGGGGCGAGCTTTCGCTGCGGCAATTGCGGAGATCGGACCCTCGCGGTAGATTTTGTGGTCAGTGCTTACCGCGGCGGCGAGCTGTCGCGCGAGTTGGTTCATCGCCTGAAATATGCCCGACAAGCTGAGCTGGGGAGGCTCTTCGGAAGCTTACTCGAAGGTGTTTGGGAAGATGCGCGACTGCGGGAGGAGTCCTGGTGGGTGGTGCCGGTCCCCTTGCACCCGCAGCGCGAACGCCAACGGGGATTCAATCAGGCGGGAGAAATTGCAATTGAATTGGTCCGGCGGGCTCCCGAGGGAATCCGGCTTCAGTTTTGGCCGGGCTTGCGGCGGGTGCGCCGAACCGGGCATCAGGCGAGCCGGGACCGGAAGGAACGACTCGGCAGTCTCGAAGAGGCTTTCGCGGTGGCAAAAACCGGATTCTTGGGATTGCATCGCGCTTCGGGAGGCCCGGACCGCTTGCTTCCGGCCCGATTTCTCCTGGTCGATGACGTAGTCACGACCGCAGCGACAGTTTCGGAATGCGCGGCAGTGCTGCGAGAAAATTTTTGCGTGGAAACGATCGCGGCGGTGTCGGTGTTGCGGGGCTAAGGAGAGCAGTTGCTCAGGTGAAAGGGCGAAAAACGGTTGTGAAGCGGACATTTCTCGATAGGGTTGAGCCGGGATGGCGTGAGAAATGTTTTCAAAAAACGTCCGCAAATCCTGCCGCATCCTTTCCACTTTTATCACTCTGCACTTTCCGATATGGGCATTTTCAAGAAGCGCTCCATCAGTTCCCTTGGGAAAAAACGTTCCGACATGCCCGAGGGCTTGTGGAACAAATGTCCCTCCTGTGGAGCGATCATCGACGAGATCACGCTGAAGCAGCGGCATCGGGTCTGCACCAAGTGCGACCACCATTTCACTCTGACCTCGCAGGAGCGGGTCGAGATGATGCTCGATCCGGGTTCCTTCGATGAACTCGATCCCGGCGTCGAGTCGGTCGATGCGCTCGGCTTCAAGGGCTACACCGACAAGGTGAAATTCTATCAACAAAAGACCGGTCTCAAGGAAGCGGTCCTGACCGGCCGGGGAAATCTGCTCGGTCATGCGATCACTCTCGGAGTCATGGATTTTCGATTCCTCGCAGCGAGCATGGGGTCGGTCGTCGGGGAGAAACTGACCCGCGCCATCGAGATCGCCACCGCCGAAGGTCGTGGAGCGATCATCGTGAGTGCTTCCGGTGGCGCGCGGATGCACGAGGGCATCCTCAGCCTCATGCAGATGGGCAAAACCTGCGGCGCACTCGCCCGCCATCACGCGGCCGGGTTGCCTTATATTTCCATTCTGACCCATCCGACCACCGGCGGGGTCACCGCCAGTTTCGCAACTCTCGGCGATATCAACATGGCCGAACCCAAGTGCATGATCGGATTTGCCGGTCCGCGGGTGATCAAAGAGACGACCCACCAGAATTTGCCTCCCGGCTTCCAAACCGCCGAATTTTTGCTCGATCACGGGCTCATCGACATCATCGTCCCGCGCTCGCAAATGCGCGAGCGCCTCGGGCAACTGCTCGCCTACACGATGCCGCTGCGGAAAAAAGCGGGGTGAAGGTTTTGCATTCTCACCAGTAGCTGCGAGCGTGAGCGATTGGCCCCGTGCCCCTGCCGGCCACTCGCTCACGCTCGCAGCTACCTCTTGAAAATCTCCCCCACCAGCGCCGGTCCGCGATACACCAGGCCGGTGTAGATTTGCACGAGGGCGGCACCGGCGGCGAATTTTTCCGCGGCGTCGGCCCCGCTCATCACTCCTCCGGAGCCTATGATGGGAATGGCCGGATTGAGATCGCGACGAAGCCAGCGGAGCACCGTGGTGGAAGCCATCGTCAGCGGAGCGCCGCTCAGTCCGCCCGCCTCGCCCGCTCGCGGATGACCTGCGACAGCCTCGCGGGATATGGTGGTATTGGTGGTGATCACCCCGTCGATTTTGGTCTCGTTGAATACCGCCGCCAGATCGGCGATGCTCTCTTCGCTGAGATCGGGGGCGATTTTAATGACGAGGGGAACGAACTTGCCACCGTGCCCGGACCGGAGAGATTCCCTTTGTTCCTGCAAGCGGACGATCAACTCACGGCAGGTATCCGCATTTTGCAAATCGCGCAGACCTTTGGTATTCGGTGAGGAAAGATTTGCGGTCACATAATCGGCGGCAGCATAAACTCCGGCGAAGCAGGTCAAATAATCCTCGATGGACTGCTCGACGGGAGTGTCGGCGTTTTTGCCAATATTGATCCCGAGCACGCCGGTGAAGCCGCGCCGGGAGCGCTCCAGGTTGGCGAGCAGACCGGCGATTCCCGGATTGTTGAAGCCCATCCGATTGATGATCGCCTCATGCTCGACGAGGCGGAAAAGGCGGGGGGAAGGATTGCCCGACTGCGGACGCGGCGTCACCGTCCCGATTTCGACATGACCCAGACCGAGGCTGCCAAAGGCGCTCACCGCTTCGCCGGTTTTGTCGAGTCCGGCGGCGAGACCGATTCGGTTGGGAAAGGGCAAACCCATCAGTTCGACCGGCATCGCGGCAAACCCAACAGGGTTCGGTCCCGGACGATACCCTGTTTGATCCGATTCAACAGGGTTAGGTCGAGCACCTGACCCTGTCTGGTCCCCTCCCTTCGCCCCACTGAGCCAACCCAGCAGTCCAAGCCGGTCGGCGGCCCGCATGGCACGGAGGGTGACATGGTGCGCAGTCTCGGCATCCATCGTGAAGAGGAGACGCCGCGCGAGAGGATAGAGGTCGGGCATGGGGATGGATAGACCGGTTCGCGGTGACGGGCAAGCCTCCCGGTTGCATTCGCTCCCTCGATTCAACGGGCGGAAGGGTCCTTCGGATTCCCCGTCCACTCCCATCCGCCACCCATCGCTTTATAGACCGCGACCCAGGCGACGGCGGCTCGGGTCTCGCTGGCGACGGCGTCACTTTGGGCGGCGAGAGCGACCCGTTCGGCATCGAGCACGTCGAGAAAGTCCGACACTCCATCTCGGTATCGTTGACGGGCGAGGCGGGCGGCTTCTTCGGCGGAGGAAGCAGCGGCCCGGAGATACCGGAGTCTGACGGTTTCCCGATCATATTCGGTGAGTGCGTTTTCCGCCTCTTCGAGGGCGAGGAGAACGGATTGTTCGTAGTTCGAGAGGGCGGCATTGGCACGGGCACCGGCGGCTTTCAACAGTTGTTTGACTCTTGCAAGATCGAAGGCCGCCCAGGTCAGACTGGGGCCGAAGCTGTGGACGCTCGATCCGGAGCCACCGAGGTCACCGAGGGAACCCGCCTCCCATCCGAAGCTCCCATTGAAGGTGACGCGAGGGAAGAGATCGGCGGTGGCGACCCCGACCCGGGCGGTCGCGGCGGCGAGATTGCGCTCCGCCACCCGGATGTCGGGACGACCGCGCAACACGGCGGTGGGATCAGACAACGCGACCTTCGCGGGAGTTCTCGGCATGGCCCCCCTTTGCCGGAGCCCTTCCCGAAACTCCGACGGAGCGGCCCCGCACAGAACGGCGATGCGATGAGCACTCTTGTCGATGTCGATCTGGAATTGCGGCACAGTCGCACGAGTGGCATTCCACTGAGCTTTCGCCCTCGCGACATCGAGTTGATTGCCTCGACCACCTTCGAGCGAGGCCTCGGCGATGCGGAGCGACTCGGCTTGATTCTCGGCGTTCCGCTGGGCGACGTCGAGCTGGGCCTGAGCCCCGCGGAGGAGAAGATAATTCACGGCAACTTCGGCTCGCAAGGCAATGAGGAGGGCGTCCCGCTCGGCCGCGACGGCCTCTTCGGTGGCTCGCGCAGCTTTGATCGAGTGGCGGACCCGTCCGAAAAGATCGAGCTCCCAGGTGGCGTCGAGACCAACTTCGTGAAGATCGTAATTTCGTCCGGTATCAGAGGCGGTCCGACTGCCGGAGGTCTGGAGATTGGTATAACCAGCGCGGCCCGTGGCAATGGGAGCGAGGTCGAAACGGGCAGCGGTCCAGAGAGAGCGGGCCTCAAGCAGTCTCGCCTCGGCAATTCTCAGATCACGGTTTTGAGTCTCCGCCCGGGCAATCAGGTCATCGAGGGCGGCGTCGCGGAACAGTCTCCACCAGTCGGCATCGACCGTCGAAACCGTCGCGGTCACCGGTTTCGTCGCGAAGGCGACGGGGACGGCAGGCTCGATCTCGACGTAGCGCGGCCCGACCGAACAGGCCGTCAAAAGAGCCATCAAAAGGAGAAAACAAAAACGCGTCATTTACGACTGGGGTGGGGGAGACCGATCACCGCCAAACCGTCTCAACACAACATAGAAAACGGGCGTGAAGAGAAGTCCGAAGATCGTCACGCCGAGCATCCCATAGAAAACCGCCGTTCCGAGGGCCTGGCGCATTTCGGCACCGGCACCGCGGGCAAGGACGAGGGGCAGCACACCGAGGATGAACGCCAGACTGGTCATCAGAATCGGCCGGAGTCGCAGGCGACAGGCCTCGATCGCGGCACTGGCGGGGTCCATGCCTTCGTCTTGTTTCTGTTTTGCGAATTCGACGATGAGAATGGCGTTTTTGGCCGCCAGCCCGACGAGAACGACGAGTCCGATCTGGGTGAAAATATTGTTCTCCATCCCTCTGAGCCACACGCCCCCAATGGCGGAGAGGAGACACATCGGAACGATGAAAATGATGGCGAGGGGAAGATTCCAGCTCTCGTATTGGGCGGCGAGCACGAGGAACACGAAGAGGACGCAGAGCGGGAAAATGTAGAAGATGGAATTGCCCGCGAGGATCTGTTGGTAGGTGAGATCGGTCCACTCGATCGAGAATCCATTGGGGAGATTCTCTTTCGCGAGATCCTCGACGAGACGGATCATTTCCCCCGAGCTGACCCCGGGCAGGGTGTTGCCATTGATGTCGGAGGAGTAGTAGAGATTGTATCTTTGGACGCGGTCGGCTCCCCCGGCTTTGGCGACTTTCACAAGTGCTCCGAGCGGGACCATCTCTCTATTCTGATTGCGGACCTTGATGCGGAGGATGTCTTCCGGAACCGCTCTCATGCCCGGTTCGGCCTGGGCGGTAACCTGGTAAGTCCGTCCGAAGAGATTGAAGTCATTCACGTAAACCGAACCAAGATAGACCTGAAGGGCCTCGTTCAAATCCGCGAGGGAAACGCCCATGGTTTTTGCCTGAGCCCGATCAATGTCGATGTGATACTGCGGCACATTGGCGCGGAATCCGGTGATCAACGTTGTCAGGCGAGGTTCCGCCTGGGCGGCGGTGAGCAGCTTTTGGGTGGCCGCTTCCAGGGCCGGGAGGCCCGCATTGTTGAGATCCTGCACTTGGATTTTGAATCCTCCGGCACTGCCGAGTCCACGGATCGGGGCGGGCGGTAGGACGAGGACGCGGGCCTCTTTGATCGAGGAGAACGCTTTGCGGATATCGGCGATGAGGGCGTCGCCTTTCAGCGAGGGATCGTTGCGCTGATCGAACTCATCGAGGACAAGAAAGGCGGCCCCGACATTGGATTGATTCGCCTGGAGCACGGAGGAGTATCCCGAGATCGCGAAAGTGTGGGCGATCCCTTTGATATTGCGACCGATCTCATCGACCTTTTGCACGACGGCATCGGTGCGTTCGAAAGAGGCTCCGTCAGGAAGTTGCACCACCACGATGAGGTAGCCCATGTCCTGCGTCGGAATGAATCCGGTCGGGATCGTGCGAAAAAGCTGCACCGCGCCGCCGACGAGTCCGACGTAGATGAGCAGGGCAATGACAGCAAGACGAAGGATGTGACGGACGGTCCCGGCATAGACCTCCGAAGCAAACGAAAAGCCCCGGTTGAATCCCCGGAAGAACCAGCCGAGCAAGGCATCGAGGAGTCGGGTGAACGCATCCTTTTTGTCGCCGTGTTTGGGAAGAAGGATTGCGCAAAGAGCCGGACTGAGGGTGAGGGAATTGATCGCCGAGATCACGGTCGAGGCCGCGATGGTGATGGCGAATTGCTTGTAGAACTGTCCGGTGATACCACTGATGAAGGCGGTGGGAATAAAAACAGCGCAGAGCACCAGCGACATCGCGATGACCGGACCACTCACTTCTTCCATCGCCTTGATGGCCGCCTCGCGCGGGAGGAAGCCTTTGGAAATATTCCGCTCGACATTTTCAACCACGACGATCGCATCATCGACGACGATCCCGATGGCGAGGACGAGGCCGAACAACGAGAGATTGTTCAAGGAAAAACCGAAAGCCTGCATCACGGCAAGAGTCCCGATCAAGGAGACGGGCACGGCGATCAGCGGGATGATCGACGCCCGCCATGTTTGCAGGAAAAGGATCACGACAAGGACCACCAGAATGACCGCCTCGACGAGAGTGTGAAGCACGGATTTGATCGAGGCGCGAACGAATTTGGTGGTGTCGTAGTTGATCCGGTAATCGACCCCGGGGGGAAAGCGCTCTTTGAGACGGGCGAGAGTCTCGTAAACGGCATCGGCGGTCTGGAGAGAATTGCTCCCCGGCAATTGGAATACGCGGAGAGAGACCGCATTCTTCCCGTCCATGTAGGTCTTGCTGGAATAATCACGCGAGCCGATCTCGATCCGCGCCACGTCGGTGAGGCGCACCACATTTCCATCGTTCCCGGTTTTCAGAACGATCTCGCCGAATTGGGCTGCTGTTTTCAGCCGTCCCGGTGCGGTCAGGGTGTATTGAAACTGGGCTCCCTTCGGAGCGGGCGGCTGACCGAGGCTACCGGCCGCGACTTGCACATTCTGCTCACGAATCGCCCGGACGACGTCACCGGCAGTGAGCCCGAGCGAAGCGACCTTTTCCGGATCGAGCCAGATTCGCATCGAGTAATCGAGTCCGCCCAGCGACGAGGCCTCGGCGACGCCGGGAAGCCGGGCGATCTCGTTTTGAATCTGGAGGGTCACGTAGTTCGACAGATAACCAACCTCCCGCGAGCCGTCGGGACTGTAGAACTGCGCGGCGAGAGTGAGGTCAGGGGACCGCTTTTGCGCAGTGACGCCGAGGCGCCGCACTTCCTCCGGGAGCCGGGCGACGGCGGTATTGATTTTGTTTTGCACGAGCACCTGCGCCTTGTCGAGGTCGGTTCCAAGGCGAAATGTCACCGTGATCTGAACCCGACCATCGCTGGTGCTGGAGGACGAGAGGTAGAGCATGTCCTCGACACCGTTGATCTCCTGCTCCAGCGGGGTCGCGACAGTCTCGGCGAGGGTGCGGGCATCGGCTCCCGGATAGCTGGCCGATACGACGACGGTCGGAGGCACGATCTCGGGATACTGGGCGATCGGCAGACTGAAGTAGGCAAGTCCACCGACGATGGTGATGGCAATGCTGAGGACCGCCGCAAAGATCGGACGATCAACGAAGAAGCGGGAAATGTTCATGGTTCGCTCTTCATGATCGCGACGGCAGGCTTCTCCATTTCGCCCTCTTCGGGATTGACCTTCATGCCATTCTTGAGCGCCATGATCCCATTGATCGCGATCCGATCTTCGTTTCCGAGGCCACTGCGCAAGACCCGGTAACCTTCGAAAAGCGGTCCAGTCTCGACGGGACGATATTCGGCCTTCCCTTCCGCGTCGATCACCCAAACAAAGCTGCGTCCCTGATCATCACTGATTGCGCTGTCGAGGACGAGGTTCGCCTCATACTTTCCACTGCCGGGAACCCTAACGCGCGCAAAAAATCCAGGGGCCATCAACTTGTCTTCGTTGGGGAAAACAGCTCGGGCCCGAATCGTTCCGGTCGTGGCATCGAGTTCGTTATCGACAAAATCGATGGAGCCTTTATGCGGAAATCCAAGCTCGTTCGAGAGAGCCATTTCCGCCTCGACTTTGCCGAACTGAGCACTGACCCGAGTCCCTTCGCGATGCATCGAGCGGTATTTCAGGACCGATCGTTCGTCCACTTCGATGTAGCAGAAAATGGGATTCAACGAGACGACCGTGGTGAGGATGCTGGAGTCCATCGAGCCCCCGCTGACGAGATTGCCCTTCGTGACTCGGGCATTGCTGACCCGACCGGCGATGGGAGAGTGGATCTCGGTGAACTCCAAATCAAGCTGCGCGGCCTTCAAGTCGGCCTCGGCCGCGTGCAGAGTTCCCTCAACCTCAGTGGCCGACTTGATGCGTCGTTCATATTCCTCGGCGGAGATGGCCTGGGAATCGCGGAGTGAGACGGCGTTCTTCGATTCGATCTCGGCGAGCTCGGCCCGGCTCCGCGCACTGCTCACCTGCGCCTCCATCCGGGCGACGATGGACTCGTAGGGTCGCGGGTCGATGGAGATGAGCAGATCACCCTCCTCGACTTCGGCCCCTTCTTTGAAATGGACTTCGGTGAGATACCCGGAGACCCGTGCCCGGATTTCGACGGACTCAGGCGAGGCGAGCCTTCCAGTAAATTCATCCCAGTCAACGACCTCCCGCACGATCGGTTTGGCAACGGTGACTGTCGGAGGGGGCGGATCGAATTTCCCCTTAGACTCCGCCTTTTTGCACGAAGCCCCCAGCACAAGCATTGCCGGGAGCGCCGCCGAAAGCGCGAAAATGTTCAAGGAGGGACGGGATCGCCAGAATGTCATCGTAGCAGTTACGTCACTTCGACGCGTTTCTCAGGCGAAAATGAGACGTAATCTTAGAGTGCGACCTTTGATGCTCAAGCGACGATTCCCCCTGATGACGGTCGCGCAGGGCTGTTTCGCGATGGCAAACGCCGACGGTTTGGTTGTTTGGCTTGTTCACCGGGGATTCTGGCGGAAACTATGACTTCTCTCAAGAACATGAACCGACTCGTCACTGGCGCGGCTGCGCTGAATCAGATCCCGCTCGACTGGGCGGGCAATCGGCAGCGTGCCCTCGCGGCCCTCTCCGAGGCTCGCGAGCTGGGGGTGGGCTGGCTCTGCTTGCCGGAGCTCTGTCTGACCGGCTATGGATGCGAGGACATGTTTCTTGCCCCGGAGGTTGGGGAGCAGGCGCTCCGCAGTCTGGCGCTGCTGGTGCCGGAGACGAGAGGCATGGTGGTCGCGGTTGGCTTGCCCCTCTGGTTCGAGGGTTCGGTTTTTAATGTGGTCGCGGTGCTGGTGGATGGGGAGTTGGTGGGATTCGTCGCCAAGCAAAATCTCGCGGGCGATGGATTGCACTATGAGCCGCGGTGGTTCAAGCCCTGGCCGGTGGGGCAGGTGGACCGAATCGCGGTAGACGGGCGGGATGTGCCGCTCGGCGATCTGGTGTTTGAGATCGGCGGTGTCAGGCTCGGCTTTGAAATCTGCGAAGACGCCTGGGTGGCGGACCGCCCGGGAACACGGCTTTCACGAAGGGGTATTGATTTGATCTTCAATCCCAGCGCGAGCCATTTTGCCTTCGGAAAACAGCTGGTGCGAGAGCGATTCGTGCTTGAAGGATCGCGGGCTTTTGCCTGTGGATATGTCTATGCGAATTTGCTGGGGAACGAGGCGGGCCGCATCCTTTACGACGGAGGAACTTTGATCGCTTGCGGCGGAGACTATGTGGCGGAAGGACGCCGTTTTTCCTTCGCCGACCACGTCCTGACCGCCGCGGCCATCGACTTGCAGACGACTCGCTTGCAGCGGGCCCGGCAGGTGAGTCATCGACCGCTGGTGGGCGAAGACGATGCCCTCACGGTGCGCTCCTCGTTTTTGCCCGCTTGGCAGGGCCCGGTGGCGACGGGGCAGAAAGCGGCTTCCCATGCACTGGACTGCAAGGAGGAGGAATTCACCCGCATCATGGCGCTGGGGCTTTTTGACTATTTGCGAAAGAGTTACTCCACGGGCTTCGTCGTTTCCCTGAGTGGCGGCGCGGACTCGGCGGCGGTCGCCGCGTTGGTGAAACTGATGCGCGATCTCGCCACCGATGAGCTCGGCGCGGACGGCTTCGCCCGGAAGCTCGCCTACCTGCCCGCGAGCGATCTCCCTTGGATGGAGCGGCTCCTTGTCTGCGTATATCAAAGCACGCGACACAGTTCGGAGACCACCCGCCACGCAGCCGGGACGGTGGCTCGTGCCATCGGTTGTGGCTTTCAAGAATGGGATGTCGATGGCCTCGTGGCCGACTACGAGAGCATGATCGCCGCCGGTCTGGGACGCGAACTCTCCTGGGAGCGCGATGACATCGCGCTCCAAAATATCCAGGCCCGGGTGCGCTCGCCCGGCATCTGGATGCTGACAAATCTGCGCAACGCCCTTCTCCTCTCCACCAGCAACCGCTCCGAAGCGGCCGTCGGCTATGCCACCATGGATGGCGACACCAGCGGCGGGCTCAGTCCGATCTCAGGCATCGACAAAGCCTTCCTCCGCCAATGGCTGCGCTGGCTGGAGACCACGGGCGCGGCCCCTGACATTCATCCCATACCCGAACTTTCGGTCATCAATGTGCAGGCCCCCACCGCTGAACTGCGCCCCGAAAGCGCCGATGGGAAGAAGCAAACCGACGAGTCGGACCTGATGCCGTATCCCGTCCTCGACGCGATCGAAAAGCTCGCGATCCGCGACAAGAAGCTGCCCCGCGAAGTCTGGGAATATCTCGTCGAGCGCCAACCCGACTACACCCCTGCGATGCTGCGCGGATGGGTCATTAAATTTTTCCGCCTCTGGAGCCGCAACCAGTGGAAACGCGAGCGCTACGCCCCCGGCTTCCACGTCGATGATGCGAATCTCGATCCCAAAACTTGGTGCCGTTTTCCCATTCTGAGCAGCGGCTTTCGCGAGGAGCTGGCGGAATTGGAGCGGGAGGGTTGAGTCGATCAAATCCCCTTCTTTGGTGGCGGTCTCACTGAGGCCGGATTGGAGATCAAGGGGGCGCACTCCGAGGCCGACTAAGGAGACTCGATCCCTCGTAGGCCAGAATGGCACGAGATTCACGAGGTTCATTGTGTCAGATATCGCCGTTGGCGCTTCAGAAGAGGACTCCTCTCGCCTGCCGATCATTTGATGTGTTTATTCCTGGCATTCCTCGTGGGCCACAAAAAATCACCGCCCGTCGGTGAAAACTTGATTGCTTCCTTAAGACTTCCGTATATTCTGAAGTTTATGGGAAACGCGGCTGTGACAACGATCTATGGTCCCGTGAGCTTCCTCCGCTGTCTCCGGGAGCATTGGATTCTTTTCTTTCTGATCACTTCGCTGGTCATGCTCGGGGCAGTGCTTTTGCCTCGCCCGGTTCTACATCCCTGGCGAGCCTGGGCAACAGTCAAGTTTCCGGCCACGTCCGAGGGACTGCTTCCGCCGCGTGGTTCCGGCGACCCTCGGCCGTCCGCTCTCTTTGCGCCGGGCCTCGGGGAACTGCTTTCCTCGGATGCCGCGTGGTCCCGATTGATCGATCAACAGAAATGGCAGCGGGAGTGGGGCAGTCCGACCCCTCGTCACGCGCTGAACGAGCTGCGCCGTCGGCTCACGGTGATACCGGGGACCGGGGAGAGCATCTGGAGAGTCGCCGTGCGGGAGAGCAACCCGGTCCAGGCAGCGGAGCGATCCAACCAAGTGGCGGCCTTTCTGGTGAATGCCTCGAAAGAGACCGACGCGCAGCAAAAGGCTTCCTTGCTCGCGCAAAAGGGGCGGGAACGAGTCGCGCAGCTGGACGTTCTCGAAGAGACCTATGCGGCCGTCACCACTGCCGCGACGGAGGGGCGGGACAGCGCTCTTTTGCAACGAGAAGCAATGCACCAACTCCAGACACTGCGCTGGACGGAAGCGCAGATCGCCTCACTCCCATCGACCGACGTTGGAGCGGGAGCGGCCCGGGTGATCTCCGCCGCCCAGGCGAATCAAGCGGAACAAAGTCCGCTCAACGCCATCATTCTGGGAGTCGCCTTACTCAGCGCCTGGAGCCTCGGAGCCTTGCTCGCGCTGATCCTCTCCCGCGGGCGTTTGCCTCGGAGATTGCTTCAGGAGGTCACTCAAGGTGCCGCTTTGCCGATTGTCCGCTGGGCCCGGTGGAATGGGCGAAACCACTTCGTGCCTCGGGAGGCGGCCGCAGCGGATCGTCTCGCTCCCAGTTACGCGGACCTTCTCGCCGAACTGGCCCGTCTGCCCGCCGGTGACTGTCTCGCGCTCGCCCTGGTCCCGGAAGGCGGGGGCGAAGCTTTTTCCGAAGTCGTCGTTCGCCTGGCCGATGCCTTCGCCGAGACCGGGCAAACCGTGCTCTTGATCGATGCCGAGATGCGCAGGCCCTCCTTGCACGACTATTTCGGAGCGGGCCCGCAACCGGGATTGTCCGACTACCTCAGCGGGGAAATGCGCATGGGGGAGACGATTCTCAAGACCCGCCGCGATTCCCTCTGGCTCGTTCCGAGCGGTCCACGACCGGAAGATCCATCGCTGCTGCTCACGGGCAAACGCTTCGACGATTTGCTCTGGCAGATGCGAAGCCGCTTCGACGTGATTTTGCTTGCTTGTCCGGGACTGCAGGAATACTCCGAAACGCGCACCATCATCGAGCGGGTGGACCATGTCATCGCCGTGACCCCGCTGCGCCAGCTTTCGCGCCCGCGCCTCGCCGCCTTTGCGAAAGCAGTGTCGGACAACCAAGGCACGCTCTCCGGATTGCTGGTGAGCTGTCCTGAATCGCTGCGTTCGGTCCGTCAGGCGGGCCGCTCAGGATCCGAGGCGCTGACCAGCGACGCGAGGTAGGGCTCGTAAGTGCGCCGCAGGAGATGGGGAACGATGGCACTAAGCAGGACGTCATTGCCTTCGTAACTTTCGCTGACGACTTTGCCCTCGCGATAAAGCAAGGCCACCAGATCGTGGCGTGACTGGGGAATGCGCAACCGGAGGCGGGCGACCCGATCCACCATCAATTGGCAAAGGCGGGCCTCGAGCGACTCAAGTCCTTCGCCGGTTCGGGCGGAGAGGGCGACGGTCGGTTCGGAGAAATGAGTGCTCAGCTCATGGAGGCGATCCGGGTCGTCGGCGAGCAGATCGATCTTGTTTAGAATCACGAGGGTGGGTTTGTCATCGGCTCCCAGTTCGGCAAGCACTTCGCAGGTGGTCTGGTAGTGGGCGTAAATTTCGGGCGAACTCGCGTCGAGCACGTGAAGGAGAAAATCCGAGACGACCGCTTCTTCAAGCGTCGCTTTGAAGGCCTCGACGAGGCGAGTGGGGAGGTTGCGAACGAAGCCCACCGTGTCGGTCAACAGGAGTGGCTGCCCGTCGAGCAACTCGATGCGGCGGGTCGTCGGGTCGAGGGTGGCGAACAGCTTGTCCTCGGCGAGCACGTCGGCACCGGAGAGCAGATTGAGCAAACTGCTCTTCCCGGCATTGGTGTACCCGACGATGGAAGCCTGGCCGATGCCTTCTTCGGCCCGTTGTTTGCGCTGGGTGGAGCGGTTCTGGCGGACCGTGGCGAGCTCTTCTTTGATCCGGTCGATCCGTTTGCGGGCGAGCCGACGGTCCACCTCGATCTGTTGCTCCCCTTCGCCGCGGGCCGCACCGCCGCGGCCACCTCCGCCCGACCCGCGCTGCCTGTCGAGGTGGGACCACATCCGGGCGAGACGGGGCAGGGAGTATTGCATCTGCGCCAGCTCGACTTGAAGGCGGGCCTCTTTCGTTTGCGCGCGCATCCGAAAAATGTCAAGAATGACCTCTTCGCGGTCGATCACGGTGATTTGCCCCTCGGATTCCCAGGCCCGCTGTTGCGCGGGACTGAGCTGATTGTCGAAGACGATGCAGTCCGCCTCCAGCGAAGCGGCCTCGGCGATGAGTTCCTCCGCCTTGCCGGACCCGGTGAGGTAACGCTTGTTGCCATCGCGCACGAAGATGCAGCGTTCTGCCACGATTCCGATTCCGAGGGTGGTGACGAGCTCCCGAAGTTCGGCCAGGAGGCTGCGGGCCTCCGCCTCGGCGGAACGCTCGAAATAGGCCCCAATGAGGAAGGCGCGTTCGACCAATTCAGGCCTGTCTCGGGTATCAAACATGGGGCATGGGAAAGAAGGCCCAGATTCGGTCGGAAGTCAAAGGCGAGAGATGAGGTCGCCGACCTTCCCTCCAAGTTGCAGAGGGACTACCTTTGCCCTCATGGGATCGGAGCTCACGCCACGCCCGGAATACGCTGCTGCACTGCGCCGCCTCAGCAGAGTCGAAAAACTGCGTGCCGCGAGCGGCCTCTATGGGGGTGCCTGAAAAATCAAGGCCGCCCGCTTGCGGACCTTGCATCCCGAATGGAATGAAGCCGAGGTCGAAAAGGAAGTAAGTCGCATTTTTCTCCATGCCGTCACCTGAGCCGTTTCTCCTTTTCACACGGGCGTTCGAACAACTCGGCGTGCGCTACATGGTGAGCGGCAGCCTTGCGGCGATGTTCTGCGGATAACCTCGCCTGACCAACGACGTGGATATAGTCGCGTTCCTGCGTGCAAGCGATGCCCTGCGGATCGAACGCGCGCTGGGCGCAGGACAAAATAGTGAAAAACAGCCGGTAGCCCTCTATTTATTTGCGCTTGATGATGTCTATGAACTAGACAGAATGCTGCCATGCCCAAACCGTCCCAATCCACCGAATCTGCCCGCCAGTCCCTCTTGGACCAAATCGCCGCCATCACTACGATGCAGCCAGGGACACTCGCCGAGGAGTGGCGAGAACGCCCCGAACCGCAAGGTGGAGGCACCGTCC